>Ga0209275_10000657_pt1 | contig 13686 bp, 9 predicted proteins | sample HubBroMetageREF2_FD_188344 | JGI IMG/M metagenome (GOLD analysis project Ga0209275, IMG submission 188344) | Reference soil microbial communities from the Hubbard Brook experimental Forest, New Hampshire, USA - Hubbard Brook CCASE Soil... | ecosystem: Environmental > Terrestrial > Soil >... | reverse complement strand
TGTTGGCCACCGACCCGCGGCGCCAACGCGAAGGCCTGGCGAGCGCGGTCATGACACCGATCCTCAGCGAGGCCGACCAGCTCGGCGTCGCGTGCTGCCTGGAGACATCGACGGCCAGCAATCGTCGCTTCTACGAAGGCCGGGGTTTTACGCAGGCAACAGAGATCCTCTTGCCGGGTGGACCGTCGACCTGGTGGCTGCGTCGTGCTCCCACAGCAATGGCACCCGCCGGCCACCGTTAGCATCGCTACGTCGGCGCTCCTCCGTGCCATGGACACATAGGTTCGTTGGCGCGATACTTGCTTGATGGATTCGCTCGGTCGTTCACGCCAGCGTCTCGCTGGAGTCTTGAACTCGGCATTCGCCGAGGGTCTGCTGAGCGAGCAAACACACTCCTACCGGCTCGGCTTGCTATTCGGTCCTCGCCTGATCGATCCGCATCGCGACCACGGCTTCGGCGTTGCGGGGGCTGGGTGCCACCTCGTCGTAGGCGAGGTGGATGATGCAGTCGTTGCGTAGCGCTCCATCAGTCACCGGTATGTCGGCCTACTGCTGCGCCATCGACAGCACGCCGCCCCCACCCGTCTGCGGGTCAGGGTCGATCCGCCCGCGCCACAGCGTCGCCAGCAAACATGCCAGCGCCACGCTGGTGCAACCGAGCGCAAACGCGCCGGCGGCGCCGTGCGCGTCGATCAACGAACCGCCGAGCGTGGAGCCGGCGGCCATGCCCGCGATCGTGGCACCGCGGTGCCACGTGAATGCCTCAGTGGCAGTGCCCGCGGGGGCGAGTGTGCCCACGAGCGAGAACTGGCAGGAGAGCATTGGCGCCACGCCGACGCCGGCAAGCACCGCGAGCGGATAGGCGGCGTCGAGCGCGTGCGTGGCAACCAGCGGCACCACGCAAGCGGCCATTGCGAGCAGCAGGCCCATGTAGCGCAAGCCGATTGGGCGCCGCCAGCTCGCGGCTGAGTAGGCCAGCCCGCCGGCCATGCTGCCGACACTGAACAGCGCCAGCAACAGGCCCGCTGACCAGCGCGCGCGGTGTGCCACCGCCAGCGCTGGCAGCCCCACCTCGACTGCCCCAATTACAACGCCTGCCAGCAGCACCGTGCCGAGCAGTGCGCGCAGTCCCGGGCTCGCCAGCGCACCCGCACGCGAATGCTCGTGTCCCGCCGCGTGCCAGCCGCTCGAGAGCGCTGACGCGGCGAAGAATGCCGTCCCTGCCACAGTGATCGCCGCGCACACGATCACTGCCGCTGCCGGGGAAAGCGCGACGGCGGTTGAGCCCACGAGCAGCGGGCCGAGCGTCCAGATCACCTCCTGCGTGGTCGCATCGAGCGCATACGCCGTCTCGAGCGCCTCACCGTCGCCGGCAACCACCGACCACAGTGCACGTATCGACCCAGCGATGGGTGGTTGTGCAGCGCCTGCCAATGCGGCCATCGCCACGACTGCCGCCACCGGTGCGCCGGCCTGCGCGATCACCACCAGCAAAACCAGTAGTGCCCCCTGGGTCAGTGCCGCGGGGAGCAGCACGCGCGTCTGGCCGATGCGATCGACCAGCGCGCCGAGCAGCGGTCCCGCGAGTGCGCCCGCCAGTGAGAACGCCCCAACGGCCACGCCTGCTGCCAGGAAGGAGTCCGTACGGCCGCGCACGAACAGCAGGATCGCCAGTGAGAACATGCCCGAGGGCAGGCGTCCGAGGATCGAGCTCACCAACAGGCGGGTGAAGCCGGGGACGGAGAACAGGGCGCGGTAGCGGGCGATCACGTGGCGTGTGTGCGCGTCGCGCGTGTGCCGGTGTCGTTGGTCGCTGCCGTCTCGCGCGTTGCAGCGCTCTCCAGTTCAGCCTCGAGCGACTGCGCCGGCTGCAGCTCTTCCAGGTGCGCGAGCTCCTCGAGCACGGCGATCAGCGTGTCGATTTCAGTGTCCGTGTTCGCCGCCGTCAGCTGCACGCGAAAGCCGACCTCGTGGTGCGGCACCAGTGGGTAGGCAGCGAGGGTGACGTACACGCCGCGGTCGAACAGCAGCCGGCCGACCTCGTCGATGTGCGTGTGATCGCGCAGCGGTATCTCGATGATCGGCAGGCTCGAGCGGTTGGGGGTGGCAACTTCCAACCGCGTCAGGCAGTCGAGCACGCGGCAGGAGTGCCGGTAGATCACCTCGCGCAGCTCCTCGCCACGGCGCTCGTTGACGTCGAAGCCCGCCAGCGTGGTCGCTAGCGAGGCGACGGGCGAGGGCCCCGAGTACAGGTACGGCGCCGCCGCCACCTTCAGCATGTCCTTGATCTCCGACGGGCACGCGATGAACGACAGCAGCGACGAGTAGGCCTTGGAGAAGCCGCCCACGAGGATCACGCTGTCATAGCTCTCGTCGCAGTAACGCACGATGCTGTTGCCGCGCTGGCCATACGGGCAGCGCTCGTCGGAGCCGCGTTCGCCGATCACGCCGAAGCCATGCGCGTCGTCCACATACAGCAGTGCGTCATGTGCGCGTGCGACCGCAGCGAACGCGCGCAGGTCGGGCGCGTTGCCGGTCATGCTGTTGACGCCGTCCATGCACACCAGCTTCGTTCCCAACGGCGCGGCGCGCAGCAGTTCGTCCAGGTGCTGAGGATCTTCGAAACGGAAGCGCTCGACGCTCGCACCACGGGTCTTTGCCATCTGGCAGCCGTCGTAGATCGTCTTGTGCGAGCGCGAGTCCAGGAAGATCGTGCCGTGGCGCGCCAGTGCGGGAATCACCGACATGTGGATGTGGGTGATGGTCGCCATCACGAGCGAATCGGGGCTGCCGAGCAGCGCCGTCAGGCGCTCCTCGATCTGCTCGTAGAGCACCGGGCTGCCCAATAGGCGAGACCAGCTGGGGTGCGTGCCCCATGCGTCCAGGTATGCGGGTACCGCCTCAATGATCTCGCGGTCCAGGTCAAAGCCGAGGTAGTTGCACGAGGCAAAGTCGGCCAGCCACTTCGAGCCGACACGGATCATGCGCCCGTCGATCTCCTCGACCACCGCGTCCATCATCGGGTGTGAGCGCGTCAGCGCTGTCAATTCGCGCAACGACTCAGGTACGGTCATATTTGACGATTGCTCATCGCCAGTTGAGGCACCGATGCGGGCGGGTGCCGTGGGTATAGGCTCGGCACGCAGGAGCTGCTCGAGCTCTGCCGCGGGCAGTGGGCGCGACAGCGCATAGCCCTGCACGAGCTCGCAACGGTTGGCCACGAGCGAGCTCCACGTGACGTGGTCCTCGATGCCCTCCGCCACGACGCGGCTACCGATGCTGTGGGCGAGCTGGATCGTAGCCTCGACGATCGCCGCGTCAACCGGGTCGGAGGTCATGCGCCCGACGAATGAGCGATCGATCTTGACCTCGCCGACGGGCAGCGCCTTCAGGTGCGTGAGCGATGAGTAGCCCGTACCGAAGTCATCGAGCGACAGGCCCAAGCCCATCTCGCCGAGCTTCGCGAGCACATCGCCAATCCGCACAGGATCGGCGAGGACCATGTTCTCGGTGACCTCCAGCACGAGCACCTCCGGTGGGAGATCGTGCTCGGCCAGCATCGCTGCCACCTCGGCGGGGAACTCCGTGTCGAGCAAGTCGGCGACGGTCGTGTTCACCGCCACGTGCACGTCGATGCCGGTCTGCTTCCAGGCCTTGATCTGCGTCAGCCCGAGCCCGAGCATCTTGCGCGTCAGCGCACGCCCAAGGCCCGCCTGTTCGGCCACCGCGATGAACTGATCCGGCGGGATCATCCCGCGCTCTGGGTGGCGCCAGCGCGCGAGTGCCTCGACGCCTACGATCTTGCCGCTGCTGGCGTCTGCCTTGGGCTGGAAGTGCGCCTCGATCTCCCCGCAGTCGATCGCGCGCGAGATCTCGCCCGCCAGCGTCAGGCGCTCGAGTGAATGCTTGTCGCGCTCGCTGGCGTAGCAGGCGCGCCCGGACTGCGTGCTCTTGGCCTCATACATGGCCACGTCCGCGTGCTGCATCAGCTGTTCGCCGTTCTCTGCGTGCTCGGGGAACAGCGCGATGCCGATGCTCGCGGTGACACGCAGGTTGACGCCCTTGATGGGGAACGGCTGGCTGATCATCGCCAGGATCTTGTCGGCCACCAGCTCCGCCTGTCCGGCATCGCACGGCCCGGTCAGCAGCACACCGAACTCGTCACCACCCAGCCGCGCGGCGGTGTCCGAGGAACGCAACACCGTGTTCAGGCGCTCGCCCACCTGGCACAGCAGCTGGTCGCCAGCGTCATGACCGAGTGTGTCGTTGAGCTCCTTGAAGCGATCGAGATCCAGCAGTAGCAGTGCCAGGCTGGTGTCGCTGGCGCGGCTGGCGGTGATGGCGTTGCCGAGGCGCCTGAGGAAATGGCGGCGGTTGGGCATCGCGGTGAGGTCATCGGTAAGTGCTTGGCGGCGCGTTTCCGCGAGTCCGCGCACGTCGCGGAAGGCCAGGCCAGTGCGCGCAAAGGCGGCGAGGATCGTCGCCATCGCCAGCGTCAGCGCCACCGGGTCCAGCCGGCTGAAGTGGTCGTAGATCATCAGCCCAAGCGCGCTCAGCGTGAAGGCCGCTGGGATCGCCAGCACACCGGTGTTCGGTACGCGGTCCTCGCCCACGCTCGCCCCCGGCTGCCACGCAGCGAGCGCCAGCAGCAGTACGCCGACGTCGTAGGCGAGGTTGGTGGCGGCGCTCGGTGCGGACGCGCCACCGGCCACCTGTAGCGCGTACAGGATGTCGGCCGTCGCCAGCGCCAAGAAGCCCGCGCCCAACATCGTCCACATGCGGTCAAGGCGCCACCCGCGCAGCGCGAGCACGCCGACGACGAGGCCGGCGAGCAGCAGATCGCAGATCGGGTAGGCCATCTCGGTGATGACCGCGGCGGTGTTGCCGGACACCGATGCGAGCACCGGGCGCACGACGATCGCGGCGCCAATTGCGACGACCCCGAACCCCGCTATCACGCCGTCCAGCCAGATCCTGGCGGGGACGCGTCGCTCGCGTACGCGAGCCAGGCCGAGGACGCCTATGTAGCAGCATGGATATAGCGTCAGCCACATGGCGTCGCAGATCGACGGGATGGGGGGGTTGGGGAGGTGTTCGATCCACGCAGCCCAAAGCACGTTGCCCAGGCCGTAGATAGAGATGCCGAACGCGAAGATCATCCACGAGCGGCGCGACTCGGTCGTGCGGATGGCGCGCCAGCAGACGATCACGCCGACGAGGATGTAGATCCCCGAGGTCACCCAGTCGCGGATCGGTTGTTCGACGCTGGGGCCACCGATGCCAAACGCGGCGTGCATGCCGGTGGCTGCGACGAGCAAGATCAGCAGCGCGGTGGCCGCTCCCAGCACGCGGCGCTCGCGGGAGCCAAGCACAGATGCCAGTGGTAGCGGGGAGATGCGCATGGCGGCAGTATCGGACGGCACCCCCGCTTGCTTAACTCCGTCTCATGATTTCTGTTCATCCCGGAGCTTCGGCAGCAGCACTAACGTTATTGATAGTAAATATGTTAGTAGTTTCTTCATAACATATGCACTTGGATGGACGTGCGGTGTAAGGCCAGGTTTTCGCCCGCCCACACTGAAGGCCCACTGCGCATATTTGAGACATTCGATATGCAGAAATGACCTCAAAGAGCTGCGAGCCGGCTGTGGGCCGGCTGTGGGCCGAGCGGCACGTGCAGATCTCAAGCCAATGCTCGCACTGGACGAAGTGGCTGGTGGAATGTCAGATAGTTGGCTTTGTCCCACCGAGCTAGATCGCAGACGGGTAACCGACGCCAGCCCGCGCGTGCGCACGATCCGTACCGTGGGTTCGGGTGCGGTGGGCGTGACGCTGCTGATCTGCGCACCTTGGCTGGGGTGGTGGACGCTGATCCTGTTCGCGCTGTCGGCGCTGAACCTGCTCAGCGTCGATCGTCGTATGCGCGCGAGCGCGCACCCTGAGCGGGTGAGCGTGGGCGCGATCCTGATCACCTTGGCGCTGCTTGCCACCGGGGTTGTGCTCAGCGGTGGCCCGAAGAGCCCCGCGCTTCCCTGGTTGATCCTGCCGGGAGGAATGGTCGCAGCGCGCTTTCGACCCCAGGTTGTGATTGCGGGACTGGCGCTGACAGTCACGGTGATCCTCGCCGTCACGCTCGGTGTGGACGCTCGCGCGACGTTGCATGACCCCGTACCGGTGTTCGTCACGCTGGCGCTACTGACGGCGGTGGTGTCGATCGTTTGGGCGCTGGAGACAGCTGAGCTCTATCAGCGCAACGAGGCCACGGTCGACCCGCTGACCGGGCTTGCCAACCGCCGCCAGCTGGCCGAGGATCTGCAGGTCGTGTGGGGTGAAGCCACCGAGGAGAAACCGGTACAGCTGCTGCTGTTCGACCTGGACGGATTCAAGGCCTACAACGACAACTTCGGACACCTCGGCGGCGATTTGCTGCTCAGCCGGCTCTCGCGAGCGTTCAAGCTGGCCGTCGGCACGCGCGGCTGCGCATACCGTCTGGGTGGCGATGAGTTCTGCGCGCTCCTGTGGTCGGGCTGCGGCGAGACGATGATCGGCGATTGCCTGCAAGCGCTCAGCGCGGAGGGGGAAGGCTTCATGATCACGAGCTCCTACGGCTCGGTGATGCTGCCAACAGAAGCCTCCGATCCAGAGCTGGCGCTGCAACTCGCCGACGAGCGCATGTATGCGTACAAGGACTCCAGCCGCGCGAGCGCCGGGCGCCAGACGCGCGACCTGGCATTGGAGCTGTTGGCGGCACACGAGCCGGTGCTGCACGCGCACTCCTCGCATGTGGCTGAACTGACTGAGGGCGTTGCGCGGCGCATGGGAATGGCCGGGCCCGATCTCTCCGATGCGATCCGTGCGGCTGAGCTACACGACATCGGCAAGGTGGCAATCCCATACGCGCTGCTACACAAAGCCGGCCCGCTGGATCAGAGCGAGTGGGAACTGATGCGCCGCCACCCGATCATCGGTGCCAGCATCCTCAGCGCCGCGCCGGCGCTGGCGCGTGTGGCGGAGATCGTCGGAGCTACGCACGAGCGTCACGACGGCGCCGGCTACCCACGCGGTCGAGCTGGCAATGAAATCCCGCTGGCGAGCCGCATCGTGTTCGTGTGTGACTCCTTTGACGCGATGGTCTCAGAGCACCCGTTCGGCGAAGCCAAGTCAGAAGCCGATGCCTTGCAGGAGCTGCGTAAGTGCGCGGGCAGCCAGTTCGACCCACGTGTGGTGGAGGCGTTCCTAGCCGAGCATGCGGCGCGTCGGGCGGCCAAGCTGCGCGAGGACGCTGGATTGCCGCCCCAGGCGCAGACGCTGTCGGTGCCGCGCTCGGCGCGGGGCGGGCGCAGGGCGACCGTCTGACGCCCTGAGCTGGGCGTCGCCAAGGCCCGGGCGATTCAACCGAGGTTGAGCTTGACCTTGGGGTCGACTTGCTGGGCTGCAAGCAGCGTGCCGACGAACGCGGCAAGCAACAGGTCGCGCAGAGTGGCGCGCGGGAGATCGCGCGCTTGCGCCCAGTCGAGGATCGCCGCGTCCATGTAGCCGAGCCAGCCTTTGACGGCGGTGCGCAGCGCCGGGCGGGGCTTGCGCCTGCCGGTCAGCTTTGCCAGTACCAGCTCCATGGTCCGCGCGCGAAAGCCTTCGACGAGCTCGCGTGCCTCCGGTAGCGCGGCGGCGCTCTGCATCAGCTTCGACCACGTTTGGCCGTTCTCCTCGATCCATGCGAGGTAAGCGTCGAGACTGGCCGTCAGCTGCTCCACAGGGGTTCCGTTGCCGCTGGGTCGGATGAGCTCCTGCAGTTCGGAGGACGCCTCGGTGACGGCAGCCATGAACAGCTCGTTCTTGGAGGGGAAGTAGTGGTAGAGCAACGGCTTGGACACGCCTGCGGCGGCGGCGATCTGGCGCATGGAGATCTCCTCGTAGGAGTGCTGCGCGAACAGCACTGCGCCGGCGTCGAGCAGCTGACGCCGACGCTCGTCCACTTGCAGTCGCCTGTAGGCAGGCTCGCTGGCCACGCCAGGCATGCTACCTGATCGCCGGTCAACAACTTGTTGAACGCCGGTTGACAAGCGCGGAAAAGTGTTCTACCTTGCTTATCAACCAACGGTCACTAAGGAGGTGGGCAATGACTGCCCCGACACCCCAGGCTGGGAAGCAGGCGCGCGGAGTGACACTCGAGCGCAAATTGGCAGACGCGGTGAGCAACGCACAGTCGCTTGGCGACCTAATCGGTGGACGCGTGCTTGCGTGGCTGGGAGGCGCGGCGATGCTGCTGGGAATCGTGCTGTTCCTGGGGCTGGCGGTGTCCCACGGTTGGGTCGATCAGCGGGCGCGTGTGCTGCTGGCGGGCACCGTCTCGGCGGCGCTGATGGGTGCAGGGGTGTGGCTGCACGCCCGACGGGGCGGCACGCGTGCGGCTAGCGCGATGGTGGGCGCGGCAACGGCAGCGTTGTTTGCGACGCTGATTGTCGCCAGCGACGTGTACCGGCTGCTGCCAAGCACGCTGGCGCTGGTCGGTGCGCTGCTGGTTGGAACGCTGGCGAGCGTGCTCGCGATCCGCTGGGCCGGGCGTGCGGTCGGCGGCCTGGGTCTGCTCGGCGCGCTGATGGCCGGTGTGATGGTGGGGGCGCGGATCGACGCACTGACGATCGCGATCCTGGCTTTGAGTGCAGCATCCGCGATGTGGGTGGTTGTGTGGCAACGGTGGGGCTGGCTGGCATTGGGGACGGTGTCGATCAGCGCTCCACAATGGGTGATCTGGCTCGCCGAAGGGCAATCGGCGTCGGTCGATGCACTGGTGCTGGCGGCGTTCGCGGCACTTGGCCTGATCGGTGCGGTGGGCCTGCAGCTGCGCTGTCGCGAGCAGCGGCTGATGCGCACGGCGGCCGCGGTGGCGCTGCTGAGCGCCGGCATCGTGGCGCTTGTCGGTCGCATTGCCCTCGCCGACGCCGCCTCGCCGGCGGTGGGCGATCTATGGCTGGCTGCACTGGCGGGCGCGCATGTGGCTGTGGGCATCTGGGGAGCAAGAGGCGCACGCGTTTCGGGAGCAACGGAGGCACGTGTGCCTGGAGCAAGGGACGCACGTGTGCCTGGAGCAAGGGACGCACGTGTGCCTGGAGCAAGGGACGCACGCGTGCCGGGAGCAGCAGATGCACGTGTGCCTGCACGGCTACGCGGCTTGCTAATCGCGATCGGCGTGACGCTCGCCGACGTGGCGTTTGCACTGAGCGCGCACGGGACCCTGCTGGTCCTCGGCTGGAGCGCGGTGGCGGTGGCGTTTGCGTGGCTGGCGGGTCGCAGCGTGCGCCAGCGGCACGGCGCAGGGCTGCAGCTTGCGGGTGTGGCAGCGCACCTTGCGCTGGTGCTGGTGTGCGTGATTGCGCAAGCGCCGCCTAGCAAGCTCGTGGGTGGCCACGTGCAGCTGCTGGCACTGCTGTCGGTGGCAGCGCTGGCTGTCAGCTGCGTCGTGTGCGGGCGACTGCTGGCGCCCGCCGGCAGCGCGCAGCGGCAATGGTGGTCGATCGGTGCCGGCACAGCGGTCCTGTATCTGGTTTCGTTGGTGACGGTCGCGGCCTTTCAGTCCACGTCCACCACGGTGAGCGCTGAAGTGCTCGAACTGAGCGTGCACCAGCAGGGCCAGGTAGCGCTCAGCGCGCTATGGAGCCTCGTTGGGCTGGCGGCGCTGGTCGCCGGCCTGCGCACGAACATCGCACCGCTACGTACAGCGGGTCTCGCGCTGCTGCTGGTGGCGGTCGGAAAGGTGTTCCTGTTTGACCTCTCCACGTTGACGTCGGTGTACCGCGTGGCCTCGTTCATCGTGCTCGGATTGCTCTTGCTGGTGGGCGCATTTGCCCACCAGCGCCTGCGCCCGCCGCCGCTGCTTGACATGCGCTCACTGCACCACTGCGAGCGTTGATCGGCCGCAGCCGCGAGCCGCTGGCACGGGGCCTGCGGCTCGCGGCTCGCCCGAAGCCATGATCAGACGGCAATCACACCTCCTGCCAGCCGGCGTCTGTGGGCGGCGGCACACGCAACCCCACGCTCCCAGCCTGACCGTAGACCTTGCCGGTATGCCGGCGGGTCCCCCGGCGCGGCCCGTGTAGCTGCGACTTGAAAGCCTCGGCAAAGCTGAGGTCGTCGTCGGCATGGTCTGTGGCCTCGCAGGCCGAGATGTACACGTTGCCGCTGTAGTCACCGGCCGGAAATACATCGTCCAGCTGCTGCACAGCTTGAACGCCGTTCAAGAACAGCGCCTTCTTCTTGTCGCCGATCACCGGATTGTTGTCGTCTCCCTCGTAGACGCCGTGCGCGCTGATGAACAGGTTCTCGTCGTTCGCCAGCGGCGGGATCCTGTCTTGGAAGACGCGGTAGCATTGTCCGAAGATCTCAGGGTTGCGAGCCGCCGCCTCTTCGGCATATTTGCGCAGCTTGTCGTCGTCGGTGCAAACCACGATGATCACTGTCGCCTCCTTTCGTTCGCTGTGTCAGGCGGTGCGCTCAGCGCTGCCGCAGCTGCTCGATTTGCGCGGTGTCGGCCGCCTGTTTGGCCTTGCGCAAAGCGTCGATTTGCGCCTGCAGCTTTTCGACGTACTTGTTCTGCATGTCCAGCGTTTGAGTGAGCTTTTCAAACGCGGCTTCGTAATCGGTGCGGTTCACGTCCAGGGCGGCGATGCGTTCACTCATCTTGTTCGCCTGACTCTCGATGGCCACCTGCTGGTTGATCAGGGTTTCCAACATATGAAACTTCGCGATATCTGCACCTCGCGAGACTGAGAATTTCGCGTCGAAGATGTAGAAGTTCTGGATAATCGTCTCGCCTGTAAAGAAGTCGGAACGGTGGTACATGTCCTCCATCACCGTCACAAACAGGCTCAAGCCGGGAACGAGATCCTTCTGCGTGTAGTTGCTTACGATTTCGGTGCTGGTCTTGGACGTGAAGGTAGTCAAGATGCCCTGGATCGCATCGAAGGCCGCACTCGCGATGAGCAGATCTATGCCCGCCATTGCGGCCATAGCCGTCAACGCTGGAGGAGCTGTGTCGGTGACCGTTCCCTTGCCGATCTGCGTGAGCTTGGAGTTTGGATCTGTGGCTGATGGTGCTGCCGCGCCGCCGAAGATGGCGCCGCGGATAGCATCGATCATGTCGCTGACGTGAGTGAGTGACCATTCAGACGCTGTCGTGAGATGTTGGTAAGAGCCTTGGGTGAGCGGCTTGGCGTCTTCCCAGCCGCCTTGCTTGTAGAACTTGTCCATACGCGCGGTCATCGTGGTTTCCGCTTCCCCGGACTTCTTGTTCAGCGCTGTCGTCTGTTCATCGACGTACTTCTGAAACGCTGCGTCTTTCTGGCCTTGCTGCTCGATCGTGGGTGAATGTCCCATGGGAACGACTCCTTTTTTCGTAGGGGCTGACGAAGGCAGCTCAGGCGGTTGCGCCTCCTCGAGCTGCCATCGGTCCGACTGCCGATCACGCGTGTCGTCCCCGGACGTCCAGCGTGGTGATCGTTTATTTGCCTGCGTCGCGCAATGTTGCGTGGCTGGCGGTCAAAGGCAAATGGTGTGGCACCCGAGCGGAGGACCTATTGATGTGAAAACTCGCAAGCAGCAGGGCTTATTTGCGCAGCAAAGCCGAGCCCCAACTCGCGGAACTTGTCTCTCACCGACCGGGCGTCCAGCGCGCGCGAGTACCCGTCCCACCGCGCGAGTGCCCGTCCCATAGCTCGCGAGTGCCCGTCCCATAGCTCGCGAGTGCCCGTCCGACCGCTCACGAGCGCCCGGCCCGCCGGGTGCGAGTAGCCTTGTCGTATGAACGCGGGCGGATCGGGGGTGAGGCTACGACAGGCGGTGCTGGTGGCGCGGGAGCTGGAGCCGGTGGCGGGCGCGCTGCGCTCCGCGCTAAGGCTAAAGGAGCCGTTCCGCGACCCTGGGGTGGGCGAGTTTGGCCTGCACAACACGGTATTTGCGCTAGGCGATTGCTTTGTGGAGGTGATCTCGCCGACGCGCGCGGATACCGCTGCGGGCCGCTATCTAGCGCGTCATGGTGGGGACGGTGGCTACATGGTGATCTTCGACTTGGAAGATCTCGATGGAGCGCGCTCACGCGCGCTTGGGTTGGGCGTGCGTGTGGTGTGGCAGATCGATCTGCCCGACATCTCCGGCACGCACCTACATCCCGCGGACATGCATGGCGCGATCGTCTCGCTCGACCAATCGCGGCCGTACGGCAGCTGGCGCTGGGGCGGGCCGCAGTGGGCCGGTCAAACCAGTACCGGCGCGCCTGGGCGTTTGGCGGGCATCACCGTGGCGGTCGGCGATCCAGCGGCTGTGGCCGCGCGCTGGGCGGAGGTGCTCGGCATCGCGGTCGTGAGCGGCGAGGCGCTGCTGCGTTTGGACGGCGCCACGGTCCGCTTTCAAGCGGCGGCCAGCGATGAGAGGGAAGGTCTCGTGGAGATTGCACTCGAGCTCCCGCATGAGCTGCCAGGCGGGGAGGCGACGATGCAGCTGGGTGGCGTGCAGCTGCGCAGGGTGTAGGATCACGCGATGACACCCGGCAGCCAGATCGTCACCGGCGTGGACTTCGTTGCAGTCCCCACCAATGATCTCGATGCGGCCGTCGAGTTCTATGGCACGACGCTCGGCTTGAAGCGCTCTGTGTACCTGCCCGAGCGCAGCTTTGCTGAGTTCGAGACGGGCACGGTGACGCTCAGCGTGATCGTCTCTGAGAAGTTCGGCCTTGGCTATCACCCCAATCACAATGCGCTCGCTTTGCATGTGGAGGATGTTCACGCCGCACGCGCTACGCTTGCCGAGCGCGGCGTGGAGTTCGTAGGCGACACGCTGGACACAGGCGTTTGTCACATGGCGTTCTTCGCAGACCCCGACGGCAACGCGCTGATGCTTCACCATCGCTACACGCCGCGGGTCACCAACGGCTAGCTGCCGCTGGCGGCGCGGCGAGTGCGGGGAACGCCCAGCCGGCTGCAGGGAGACTCAGGCGGCGCGCCTTCGGTGGGCGCGCCCGCACGCTTGTCGTGCTGACTAGCAAAAGGAAAAGGGGGCGCCCCGCAGGGCGCCCCCGTCCAGCTCAGCCGAGTACCCCCGCTGTTTACGGCAGGTGTACCACCTTCGAGATGCTGGTCTTGCCCGGGACCTCCACAAACAACGTGTAGCGACCGTACAGCCGTGCTTGGTGCGCGAGCTCGATCTTCGAGCCCAGCCGCCCCATGCCGTACGCCACGATCTTGTGGTTACGAGCGAGCGAGACGATCGCCTTGGCGTTCGGCGACACCCCTTCCTCGGTGCAGGTGACTTTGATGTTCTTGTTTTTGCCAGTCACTTTGCAGAGGATCAGCTCCGCTGGAAGGCCCTGCGGCCCTTCCTTGCCTTCTTTGCCTTCTTTGCCTTCCGGCCCAGCGGGTCCCGCGGGCCCTGCAGGGCCGGCTTTGCCTTCTGGTCCCACCGGTCCTGTTTTGCCTTCCGGCCCCGCCGGTCCTGACGGCCCTTCCTTCCCTTCTTTTCCTTCCTTTTCAGGTGGGGCGATTTCCTTTTCGATCTCACCCGTTTCGTCGTTCAACAGGATCTCCGGAGCTCGTGTGTCGCTGGAGTTGAAGTCGAACATGTTGTCGAGCGTGCCCGATGTCTTGTCGAGCGAGCCTCCACCGATTTGTCCGAGACCCCAGTTTTCCTCGATGAACC
>Ga0209275_10000654_pt1 | contig 13690 bp, 8 predicted proteins | sample HubBroMetageREF2_FD_188344 | JGI IMG/M metagenome (GOLD analysis project Ga0209275, IMG submission 188344) | Reference soil microbial communities from the Hubbard Brook experimental Forest, New Hampshire, USA - Hubbard Brook CCASE Soil... | ecosystem: Environmental > Terrestrial > Soil >... | reverse complement strand
GATCGCATATCCAGTAGTACCGCCGAGCGAGAGCCCAATGGCCCAAACCACGACCCCGCAAGGTAGGGGCCCAGACCCGCAGCGAGGCCATCCTTTGATACGTTCTTCGAGAAGATGGCGACGGTGACAAAGAGCAAAAAGAATGCCCCGACAATTTCGCTGATTAAGCTGGCGCCAAAATTCCGAATTGCCGGCGCGGTGCAAAACACACCCAATTTCCAAAAGGCGTCCTGAGTTTCCTTCCAATGGGGCAAATAATGCACCCAAACTAGAACTGCGCCCACAAATGCTCCCGCCAGTTGAGCCACGGCGAAAGGAAGAAACTTCGAGTAGTCGCCTGAGGAGATTGCGATACCGAGGGTAAAGGCGGGATGGATGAAAGCGTCCTTGCTGCCAGAGGCGACGGCGGCAAAGACTCCACCAGCCACAGCGAAAGCCCAGCCCGTCGCGATCACCATCCAGCCGCTTGCTTCCGCCTTGGATCGTTTCCGGAGCACGCCGGCAACCACGCCGTCGCCGAGTACAATCAACACCATGGTTCCGATGAACTCTCCAGATATCGGCGAAGTCATGATCGTTCTTCCTCCAGGAAAAGGCTTCAGTCCACCCAGTCAAATGACCGCGTTACGGCCTTCTTCCAATCCTTGTAGAGACGCTCGCGCTGCGCGTCTTCCATCTGTGGCTTCCATGTGCAGGCCACTCCCCAGTTGGCGCAGAGTTCATCGAGATTTTTGTAGTATCCGACCGCTAATCCGGCGGCATAGGCCGATCCCAGCGCCGTGGTTTCGACGGTCAGCGGGCGAATTACATTGCGATTGAGAATGTCGGCCTGGAATTGCATCAAGAGATCGTCGTCAACCATTCCGCCGTCGGCGCGAACCTCGTCAAGATGGACTTTGGAGTCCATCTCCATTGCTTCGACGACTTCGCGGGTCTGGTAAGCCGTGGCCTCCAGAACCGCGCGCGCCAGGTGGCCCCTGTTGGCATAGCGCGTTAGGCCGGCGATCACACCGCGAGCACTCGCCTTCCAATACGGTGCGTACAAACCGGAAAACGCGGGAACAAAATAAACGCCGCCGTTATCATTTACGGTGCGCGCCAAAGTCTCGATATCGGCGCTTTTCTCGACCATGCCGAGGTTGTCCCGCATCCACTGCACCAGCGCACCGGTAATGGCGATACTTCCTTCCAGCGCGTACTGCGCGGGTTTGTCACCGAGCTTGAATGCAACCGTGGTGATCAATCCGTGCGCGGAGAGCACCGCCTCGGTGCCTGTGTTCATCAGCAGGAAGCAGCCGGTGCCGTAGGTGTTCTTTGCTTCGCCGGTATTGAAGCAGGTTTGACCGACCAGGGCTGCTTGCTGGTCGCCAAGAATTCCAGCGACAGGCACTCCATCCACGGCGGAGATCGTGGTCACCTTGCCATACACTTCGCTGCTGGAAACGATCCGCGGTAGCACTCCCTTGGGAATGCCGAACAACTTCAGCTGCTCTTCATCCCAATTCAGCTTATGCAGGTCAATCAATTGCGTGCGGCTGGCATTGGTCACGTCCGTGATGTGAATGCCTCCATTGGTCCCGCCGGTCAGCTTCCAGACCAGATAGGAATCGATGTTGCCGAAAAGCAGGTCGCCTGACTCCGCGATTTCCCGCGCGCCCCTGACATTGTTGAGAATCCAGCGAATCTTGAGTCCGCTGAAGTACGCCGCCAGGGGCAGGCCGGTCTTTGCTCGAAAGCGGTCTTGCCCTCCGTCACGGGAAAATTCCGCCACATAATCCTCCACGCGTGTGTCCTGCCAGACGATGGCGTTGTAAACGGCAGTTCCAGTTTTGCGGTTCCACATAATTGTGGTCTCGCGCTGATTGGTGATCCCAATGCCGGCCAAATCCTTGGGTTGAAAGCTGCCTTTTTGCATGGCCTCGCAGATCACATCCTGGGTGCGGCGCCAAATTTCTTCCGGATCATGTTCCACCCATCCCGGCTTCGGATAAATCTGCTCGTGCTCTTTTTGCGCGGCCGAAACAATTCTTCCGGCACGATCGAACACGATGAACCTCGTGCTCGTTGTTCCTTGATCGATGGCCCCTAAGTACGCGGTCATGCAGTTCTCCTTTAATTTCAATTAGCCGGTACGCGGCTCGCGGAAGTGCCGGAGACTGTTTCGGGTTCAAGTCCTGCGTGCTCCAGGAATCCATTGATTTTGCCGACGTACCTCGCGGTTTCCGATTTGGCTTGTTCGTTTGACCACTGCAGCTCTTGAGCCATCAGCGAAGCCACAACTGGCGCCGAGCGGATGGCCTCTCTCCAGGAGAAGAACTGCACGCCGAGCCTGCGCGCCAGTATGTCTTCCAGCGTGGCGGCGAGCTCATGGCGAATGGAGTAGATGACCTCGGCCTGAATGGGTGCACTGCCGGCCAGAATTGGCTCGGCGAGGCCCCGACTCTGCTTGGTGAGTTCCAAAACCTCCCACGCTGTGGTTCCGAATTTTGCGGCGAGATGGTGAGCCGTTTCTTTCGCGATGGGAAAAGCGGCCGCGAGCTTTTCCCAAAGATCACCGGTAAACCCGCCGCCGCCGTAGAGCACATGCGCCCTGGTGGGGCTCTCGGTTACAGGTACACCGAAAGCCTTTTGCGCGGCGTTGATGGTGTCCTCAGCCATCGCGCGGTGGGTGGTCCACTTTCCTCCCATGATGCTGATCAAGCCGCTGTCCGGATCAATTTCGATCACGTCATCGCGCGCAATTTTCTTCGAATCTCCGCCCTCGCCTGCGCTGACCAGCGGGCGCGCTCCAGCAAACCCAGCCACGATTTGCGAAGCAGACACCGGGTGTTCGAGATATTTATTTAGCTGGCCAAGCATGAAGCTGACATCTTCGCGGCTGACAAACAATTCGTCCTCCGGCGAAACCTCCTGCTCGGTTGTGCCCACCAGAAGACGCCCGCACCAAGGCACGGCAAATAGAACGCGGCCGTCGTCTGTTTTTGGGATCAACATCGCGTCGCGCGTGGGGAAAACGTCGAGCGGCAGAAGGATGTGAGCGCCCTTGCTAAGGCGCATTCGCTTGGGAACTGACGCGGTCGCCATGGTTCGAATCGCATCGGTAAACGGACCGGTTGCGTTTATGAAAACTTTGGCTTGCACGGAGAACGTCTTGCCGCCGAGCTGATCCGTCACCGAAACTCCGGACAACTTTCCATCGGAGGCGAGCTCAAAGGCCGTCACGCGAGCGTAATTCAACGCGCTTCCGCCCGCGTGCGAAAAAGTCTGAACCAGGGCCATGTCATATCTTGAATCATCGAATTGGCCATCCGCATATTCCACCGCCCCGATCAATCCCTCCTGCTTCAATTCCGGCATGCGCTCGAGCGTTTCTCTGCGCGAGACATATTTGCTGGGAGAGATGCGGGCCGAGCCGGCGAGCCAGTCGTAAATCTTCAGGCCGATGTCGAGATATGCGACGTTCAGCCAATCGTAGCTGGGAACCATAAACTGGAGCGTTCGCGTGAGATGCGGCGCATTATTGAGCATGCGAATGCGCTCGTGCAGCGCCCGCACCACAACGTGGTATTCCTTCGGATCCACATCCTTGATGGCTTCTTCGAGATAACGCACGCCACCATGAATGATCTTCGTGGCCGCGCTCGAGGTAGCACCCGCAAAATCTCCAGCATCGACCATCACGGTGCGTAGCCCGCGTAGCTGCGCGTCGAGTGCACATCCTGCGCCGGTGGCCCCGCCACCAATCACGCAAACGTCGAAAGCTTTTCCCGCGATCCCCTGTAGTTCTTCAGCTCGCTGTTTCATCGGTTGCTCCCTTCTTTTTCAAAAGCAGAAGTCCACTTTCACTCGGGATCCGAAGTTGGCGGCGTTCGCAATGCGCGAGTTCCCGCCGGCGTCCCAGTAATACTGAAATACCGGCTGCCAAAGCAAGTACGGTCTGAACCATACCGCGATAGGTTTTTCGATTCGGATGGAGCGAGTATCCTGGCGCGTCCGGCAGATCGTCATTGAAGCCAATCTCAAAAACCTAATCCGGGATATTGCCGATTTGGAATTGGAAGCGCTGGGATCCTGCTGGTAAGGTTTGCGGTTGCCAGAGAGAACCGCGGACTTGATCTAAACACTGCGTCACGGCACCACGCGAATTTCGGCGGCCGGCGCTCCCGCAGGGTTGAATGCTTCGAAGGAGTTGGTGAAGAGGTTCCCGTAGGCCTAATCGGGCCGCTCGATCAGATATGCAGCGCCGTTGCGTCGGCCGTTTGAACCCGCAGCGTGTGCCAGGGTCATAAGCGTCGCACGTGCGCCACTTTATAGATCGTTCAAATCGGCAAACTGCGAGCGCTCCAGCATGCGGTGGCTTACCTCCGAGAATTCCACCTCCCATGCGTCGCTGTTGCATCCCTTGCGCGTCGCGGCGGCAATTTCATCGGCCAGATGGACCGCAATGGCCAAGTCCGCGCTACATTCCAGGCAGAACTTCTCAACTCTGCCCGGCAGTTCGACTAGGTCTCTGACGCGACGACCACATACACTGCATTGCCCTGCATCATCCGGCTGTATATTAAGGTCGCGTAACATTTAGAAGGCTCTCCCTGCGGGCTGCGGCTCGAAAGCCGCCTCAGCCATCGACAAATTGTAAGCAAGGGACCCTAAGGAAAGAATTAAGCCGCCATAAGGCTTTTATAAGCCTGATCCAGCTCCACCGCCCGCCAAATTGTCCTCAGGATTTCCACTGTTTTTTACGCCCTAAATTGAGCATCGTATTGACAAGGCTAGACAAGGCGGGGCCCAGACCGCGCGCGCGTCGCGCTGGTCGCACCTAGCCGAGTCGAGTCAGCAGATGGAGGCGCCAAACCGCAGCGAGCGCCAATTCGATCGCGCGCCTTCTGAAATGACACGGCACACTCTCAAAGCTGCATTAGTCGCCCGTAGCCTCCGGAATGTTCCAGGTCACTATCACCGTGAGAATCGTTGCCAAAACCACCAGCAAACCAATCGCTCTCCGTTGTGTTTTTGGATTCTCCATATTCTTCTCCTGGTACTGGCCGGCCCGGACCTCGCTGAGCCACCGGAAAATGCATGCCGATGCGTGCGCGACAGACCGCCTACATTTGCCTGTCGTCAGGCCCTGTGCGGTCCGCTACGTGTCTGCGCTTTCGACTTTGCCCGAAATAGCATCCTCCGATCGCTAACAGCAACAGCCCGATAACAATCACCGACACAAAAATTATAGTTTGCGGCATACGCGTCACACTTCCACGAGCCTCCGTGGCCTACGCCATCGCGCTCGCCTGCTCGGCGGTAGTCAGCGGCCTGCCTGGCGGAGGGCAGTGGCCTGTGCCGGTAGGCAGGCTTTTTGCTCGCGATTCGTGCAGCCGATCTAAACTAACTCCATTCGAGCTTTCGTCTCCCAACGACGTATCGTGAGCCGCCACTCTGAATAGCCTCAAGTCATCCAGAACAATAAACTACGTCGTGCATCTTCATTGCCATCACGGTTGGGAAGTGCGCCATTGAAATCAGCCATTTAACGGCTGGTGCAGCTTGCTGTGGACTCGCGACGCAAATTCCTACCGAGCAATTTTTCCGGCTCACTCGACCTTTTGTCGTACCCAGCGCCTAGGTACGCGGCTGGCCTGCCCGTCCCACGCCATCGCGAGTTCGGGAAGGTCGCCTCAGCAGATCGAGTGCCGGTTCGGCGGTTGTTGCTCTGATCCAAGGCATTTTGTTAGGTTGGGGTCATGAGCGTTTCGGGCGAGAATCGCCCAACCCTTCCACAAGAAGTGCCCCGCCGACAATTTTCGGGATGCCGAGGAATTCCTTTTGGCTAACGGTTTTCCTTGGCCTTAGGCTCTACCTGTCCTCCGTGACAGATGTGCCCGATGAGGTTCGCTTCTGGTAGGCGTTGTCCGTGTGGATTGCTTTGCTTCTGTCAGCTTTTTTTCTTCTGCGAAATTTAGCGATACGCGCACGACGCGTCACAGTGCTCATATCTGTTCTAGCACCTCTGGTCATGCTTGTTGTTGTTGTTGCCGTTCTCTTGCTGAGACCACAGTGGCGCAAAGCTTATCCCTCTCCCACTGCGGCTCCAGCGGATGTCGGAGACGAAACTAGTCATATTGAACATCTACTCGCGCCACTTCCAGATTCTACGTATCGTCAACTCGTCGCCTCTGTGATTTATGCCTTTGACCCACACGCCACTCTGTCCGTTGGCGCTCTAGTGGACGCCGCCGATGGGACGAGACGAGTCGACATAGAAGTTCGCTCCTCGGGCAAGGACGGTGCGCCGCTTCTAGGCGCGATAGATGTTCTCGACCTCCCCTCTGGACGGAAGGCGGATCTAGCGTTGGTGGACGCAGCTGACTCGAAAAGGACAGATAGCAAAGCCGACGCAATGCTCTTGCGCAGTAACACGGGCTTTGAACCGGATGCGATCAGCAAAGCCAAACGAAAAAAGATGGGGTTGATTTCAGTGCTCCGTCAAGGAAACCAGCGCGTTAAGGCAATCATCGAGGAAGAAATCTATCTGCGCAAAATCACATTGCAAGATTTACACCTGACGTGGAGCGGCAGTGGGCTTCGGAATGACCGGATGCCGGGTTATAACGGCGGCTCGATTAGTGATTGGTTGGAAGTACACGCTGGCCTGATAGCGGCCGCTAATCCCGAGGTCACGTTCGAGATTCTCAAAGATTTTAATTTCAAGGAGCCGATCCAGTTTGAAGCCAACGGTAGGCAAATCACCTTGACATCGATGGCGGTTTCTTTCACACCGCAAGTTCAATGGCTCTCGCAGACCGTTCAACTCGACGCCAAGGCCGGAATTTACGATTATGCGCGAGATCGTGTGCGGCTGGCACCGGGAAGCAATTCCTACACAGTAAGCGGCATCGACTTTGACCACGCAAAGCCGCTCTCGCTACCTCCCGACCGCACTCAGAAGGGATTGGAGCACAGACCCGGCGAGGTCGAATTTGCACTCATTGATGTGACTCCAGCCCCGTTACCAGCAACAATTATCCCGAAAATGGGCGACTCGATCCGCCCGGAAGACTTGCACCTAAAGCTCACCGACGAAGAACTTCGTGCCCTAAAACTGCGAGCAGACCAACGAAAATAATATCGAGCCGGGTGCCCCATCCCTTCCAGCTTTCGACGGGTGCGGGTTTAGACGCGGACAGCCGCCCCACCCGCCCGCACCGAAATCTAGGCGGCCAAAAGATTCTCAACGCGCTCGATCAGCTTGGTTACGCCCTCCGATTTCGAGAACACAGCATCGACTCCAAAGCGGGATGTCAGCTTCTTGTTGAGTTCTTCGGCATACATGGTCACCATCATGATCCGAATCCCCGGCTGTGCCTGGCGTAGTATTCCTGCCGCTTCTAGGCCATTGAGGCGCGGCATTTTCACGTCCAATAGAATCAAATCAGGCGTCAGTTCTTTAGCCTTCGCCACCGCTTCCACGCCATCGTTCGCTTCGCCACAAATCTGGAAGTCTGTTTCGCGCTCAAGCGCCTGACGGATTTTCGCTCGCACCATTCCGCTGTCATCCGCGATAAGGATCGTCCGGGGCTTGTTTAGTCCCGAAAGGCCAGATGCATCGGTTGGGGGCACGTTGCTCACTCCAGTAACTCAAGCTACATTCTAGTCCCTCCGACAATACGGTGAATCGTGTAGAGAGAGGGTGGCGCACCCTTCCACACCGCCCAAACGTACGCTGTTGAATTTCCGGGTGGCGCACTCTTCGGTTTTTGGAAGGTGCAGGTTCAGACGCCGCATCCTCGCGCGGCCACCCGCCTGTTCAGAAGAACGCCGTCATACTCCTCTACTGCGCTTCCTTGGGAGCGGCTGTTCCATCTGACCAAGTGGGCACCGGAATCATGTACTCGGTGATCGGCTCCGGAGCGCCCGCGAATTGTGTATTCAACATCACTGGAGCGCCCGGCAAATCCGCACCCCATGACTTGGGATCTGTAAGCGGAACGTAAAACATCAAATGAGGCACCCAATGCCCGGCTGAATCGTTCAGATACCCCTGCGTTGACATCATGTAGGACATTGCGCCGGGTTCCATCGGCGGCAGACCTTGCGCGTCGAACGCTTTGATGCCCGCAATGATCTGATCTTTGGAAATTCCGGAGAGCGCCAGTTCCGTTCGCTTGATTGTGAGAGGCAGTATCGATCGCACCGCGGGTGGATTAAAGCAGATTGGCCCGCGCATCTTCGGATTCCAGAACTGCGCAAAGTCAAACGGAGACATCCATGACCGCTCCACCAGGCAGACGAAACCATTGGTGCCCTTGACGGCGGTTTCATAGCCATGCCGCCCCAGGACCATCACTTCAGCATCGCCTGAAATAGACGGCGGCGCGGCGCTGCGTGCCATCGCGATCTCCGCACTTCGATCAGTCATTAAGTACTCATCGAGGGGCGCCATTTTTAAATATGGCTTGGCAGTCTCCTGAGACTCTTGCGACCGCGCCGACAGGGAAGCGCTCCCGAGCGCCGTCACCAACAGTGCTGCAAATGAAATCGCCCTCGTTATGTTTCTGGCTGTTTTCATCGTCACTTCTCCTTTGCAATTGCTTGTGGGCCTGTTTTGCGGGTGGACTGCTGCTTAAATCCTCTGATGTGGGAGGCGCGCTTGGGGTTGTGAATCCCGCGTAGCGGGATTCACCCTGAGAACCCTGCCTGCCGCTGGAGGGCCCGTCCGCTGTGGCGGATCTACTCGCCGCGGCACGAGAGCCAAATTTAATCGCTACCCAAATATTTGAGTCCGGTGCAACTCACTGAAAACAATCACCAGCGACCCATTTTAATCGCTACTGTCCCGCGGTTGGTTTTCGAACTGTTTCGCGCCACAGGCAGAGGAGGCCGTGCGAGGTTTCGAACTCAGTTCACATTGGGAGCAACGACTTACCGTTGCAGCTAAGAGTGCGCTTGGCGCCGCCGCAGTGTGGCAAGTCCCACGATTCCCGAAGCCAACAGCAACAGGGTGCCCGGTTCCGGCACATTGTTGGAGCCGCTGGTGACGGTCACACTCGTCGGAAGGAAGGCGGACGCACCTGCAACGGTCGGTCCAGTGGCATCCGCGTAAAACCACCAGGTGGTAACTCCTCCGTTGCCGCTGAAATCCCAGGTAGTAACCGGTCCGTTTGGATTCGAGAGAAAGTCGGCGGAAGACTCCGAGTTGGATATACCAGTGCACGAACTGGAATTGAGAGAGGTGCCGGCCGCATCTACCGCGTCGCCAGGATTCGTATCAGTACCGGTGATCTGAGGATTGCTGCAAGTGAACACGCCGAATTGCCCGTCTGCAGGAAGACTCGCGAAGGTAAAGGACACCGTGGTTCCGGCGTTGATTCCGGTGACCGCGAAGAGGTCGAGAAAACTCAAAGTCGGGGGATTATCATCAAACGTGAACGGAGTGACAGTCAAACCATCGCTCGCGGTAAATGCCGTCCCAAATGTCTGGCAATTGTCGGCGCCCGTGGAGCACGTATCGTCCGTGCCGTGACCTGACGCCGGCCGGTCCACGTGGCCGGCCCAAGCCGGAGATGAGATGAAGAGGGCAAGAATACCGGTGCAAATCGGCAAACAGGATCGAAGGTTCATGAGGATACTCCCAGATTGAATTTCGGCAACTCTAAGGCTGCAAGGTGCAGTTGTCAAGCAGGATCGAAGAATTTTGCGAGCGAGCCGGGTTCAGACGTCCTAGTACTAAGTTATGTGACTCGCTTCGCCGCACTCCGCGCCGCCCAAAGCGAGGGTGGCAGCAACGTTTGTGGCATAATGCGCCCAGTCTTCCTGGACTTTTCACATGGCCGAGCGCGACTCGAATTCTGCGAACAAAACCTCTGCGGCTAATTCCAATTCCGACGCAACTTTAGATTTCAAGCTACGCCAAACCCAAGAATTGAGTGCCGCGCCAGTCTCCACGTTTTTCCCCGGCGACGTGCTGGCTGGCCGATTTAAGGTGCTTCGTTTTCTGGCGCGCGGTGGAATGGGCGAAGTCTACGAATCCGAAGACCTGGAGTTCAACGAACGAGTTGCATTGAAGACGGCGCGCGTCGAACTGATACAAGGCGCTCATGAAATTGAGCGGTTCCGCCGGGAAATCCAGCTTGCCCGGAAAGTGACTCATCCGAATGTCTGCCGCACGTTTGACGTCTTCCGCCACACGGAGACGACTCACGACGGTTCTCGCCGCGAAACTCTTTTCGTTAGCATGGAATTGCTTAGCGGAGAAACACTCGACAAGCTTATACGGCGAGAAGGCCGGCTGACGACTTCCGCCGCTCTTCCCATCGTGAAGCAAATGGCCGCGGGGCTTTCCGCGGCGCACCAGGCCGGCGTCATTCATCGGGATTTCAAAAGCGCAAATGTCGTTCTGATCTCACCGAATTCAGGCTCGCAGACAATACGAGCGGTGATCACTGACTTCGGGCTTGCGCACGCAGAATTCCAAGGCTCACATACGCTCACACGGCCGGGCGACATCGTCGGCACTCCCGCGTACATGGCTCCGGAACAGATCGAGGGAGGCGAGATCACGCCAGCAACCGATATCTACTCATTGGGCGTGGTGATTTACGAGATGCTCACCGGTGAGCTTCCTTTTTCCGCCGATACGCCCCTTGCCACTGCAATGAAAAGGCTCAATCAACCGGCCCCAACCTTGCGCACCCGATTTCCCGAGGCAGATCCCGTTTGGGAAAAAGTCGTGGCTCGCTGCCTCGAACGCGCGCCACAGAACCGTTACGCGACCACCGACGATGTGGTAAAGGCACTGGCAGGTGAATCTGTCACTCTCCCGCCGAGCACGTCTTCGAGCGTCACAGAATCTCCAGTATCCCCGCCAAGTTCCGGCCGATGGATTTTCATCGCTATCGCCAGCCTGATTTTTCTGGCGTTGGCTGGATTTGTGGCCGTGCAAGTGAAGCATCGCTTTCGATCGCAGGAAATCGCTGCTGCACCCTCGGGCCGTAAGGCCGTCGCAATTCTAGGATTCACAAATCTTTCCGGCCGTAAGGATGCGGATTTGCTTGGCGATATTCTCGCGGACGGTCTTTGGTCCCAGCTCGATACCGATGAAATCCACTTCATCGTGCCCAGCGATGTTGATGATATGAAGCGCAACCTGGGATTGCGCGATCTCTCCGTCCCGCTTTCAAAAGACCAAGTCGCCGCCATCCGCAAATATCTGGGAGCCGACGTGCTGATCACCGGCTCCTATACGGCCCAAGGATCTCCGGGCGACGCGAATGTACAGTGGAACATTCATTTGCTCAACACTGCCGGGAGCAAGAGTGTCGGTTCGGTCGAGCAGTCCGGCAAGGAATCCGACCTCAATGATCTTGTAGTGCATGCCGGCCGCCTAATCCGCCAGCGCCTGAACATTCAAGTCACGCCCTCGGAGGAAGCACGCATGGATGGGTCGCTTTCTGCCAACCCGGACGCGATGCGTTACTACGCCGAGGCTCGCGAAAAACTGCGCGACTTCGAACTCCTTGCCGCCACCAAGCTTCTGGATAAATCGATTGCCGCAGACCCGAAGTTCGCTCGGGCACACAGCGCACTGGCACAAGCCTGGGTGATATTAGGATTCGATGAGAAAGCGCAGGAACAGGCGAAGCAAGCCTTCGATCTAACTTCCGGGCTGTCCAGTGAAGCGCGCGGATTGGTGACGGCGAGTTACTACGAGGCGACCCATGACTGGTCCAAAGCGATTCAAGAGTACTCCTCCCTGTGGTCACAGTATCGAGATAACCCGCAATATGGGCTGCTACTCGCGCGCACGCAGATTAATGCCAGCAAGGCAAAGGATGCGTTGACCACGCTGGCTCAACTTCGCGGCCAGAATCTTCCGCTCGGGATCGCGGCTCAAGCGGATTTGGCGGAGGCGGAGGCGCAGAAGTCATTGGCCGCGTACGACAGGCAGCTCGCGGCTGCGAATGCGGCCGCGCAGAAATCACAATCGCTCGGTGCAAACCTGCTGCTGGCGCGCGCACGATTATTTCAGTGTTCAGCTCACGCCAGTTTGGGCGAGTTCGATCAGGCTCGTCCGCTCTGTGATGATTCCATGAAACTGAACAGCGCGGCCGGCGATCAATTGGGGGCAGCCAACGCAAGCAACGAAACGGCGAATGTGCTTTACGAGCAAGGAAAATTCGCCGAGGCGGCCCCACTCTATGAGGCGGCCGTGAGTCTGGCGCAATCGATCGGTGACAAACAAGACGAAGCCGGCGCGATCAACAACCTTGCCAGGATTCACGACAGCCTGGGTGACCGCGCGGCTGCGATTGTGAACTATCGTAAGAGTATCGACATCGCGCGAGAGCGCGGAGATCTTTCCGACGTAGCCGTCGCGCAGGAAAGCCTCGGTATCGATTTATATCTTGATGGCAACCGGATCGAGGGGAAGAAGATGTTCAATAGTGCGATGACGATCGCGCGCGATACGGGCGATACCTACACGCAAGCGTCAGTTCTAACCAATCAGTGTATTTTCGATCTTTCCGCGGGCTATGTCGGCGAGGCTCGGCGCAACTGCGAGGAATCTGTTCGCTTGCGGCGCGCTGCGGACGATCGCTCTGGAATTGGAAAATCTCTGACGAATCTCGGCGATGTCTTGCTCGCGCAGAACGATCTGGAAGCTGCGAATAAAAGCTATGCGGAAGCCCTTTCGATACTGGGACGCATTGGCGCTCGCGGAGCCGCGTCGTACGCTCGCATTTCATTTGCGTACCTGGCCCTCGCACAAAATCACCCTGAGTCAGCGCTGAAATACGCGGGAGACGCCGCGACGGAACTGGCAGCTGAAAACGACCCTGACGGTGAAGCACAGGCTCGCTGCGTGCTGGCCGACGCGCTGCTTTCATCGGACAATCCCGGCAAAGCTCAGGAGGAAATTAAGAAAGCCTTGCAGCTCACGCAGACATCGAACGATAGGACGCTGAAACTGAGCGCTGCAATCATTGGCGCAAAAGTGGACGCTCGGGGCGGGAAGGTCGGCGCCGCTCTACTCTCGCTCCCGGCGATCCAGGTGGAAGCTCGCAACGCCGGGCTAGTGCAAACCGAATTCGAGGCGCGCTTGGCGCTCGGCGAAATCCAAATGCGAGCTGGCCACACGGTTGCCGGCCGATCCGCGCTGCAGTCTTTGGCGCACGATGCAAAATCCCGCGGCTTCCCGCTCCTTGCCGCGAACGCATTGGCCGCATGCCAACGGTGATCGTGCGACAGCGCGCTGCAACAAAGGATGACCGCTGCCGCCGCGGGTTTCCTTTCACCAGAGCTCTCTAGTGCTCCTCTTGGATGCTGGGTGTTACAAATTGTCCTTCATCGAGGGGAACATTTTGCTTCACTACGTCGATCTGGATTGTGAACCTATCGTTCGGCCGAGCCAGCGCCCACCGGTAAGAAAGTTTGACACCGTCGGCAACACGGAAGTCGGCATAGTCAATCTCAGTGGGATTTCGGCCAAGGGGAGTTTCCGCGAAGCGAATCAATCGTACGAGCAAGCCGCTTTCCTGTTCAAAGTATAGACGCAAGCTCGGCGTGTCTTTGCCTTTTGCCGAAACGAGATAGGTTGCCTTCCCATTGATCAACTCGCCCGAGCTCACTTCAAATTCCTGATACATCCGTGGTAGCTGCAACGGAAAGTACAACTCCGCGTCGATTCGAGCGG
>Ga0209275_10000653_pt1 | contig 13706 bp, 6 predicted proteins | sample HubBroMetageREF2_FD_188344 | JGI IMG/M metagenome (GOLD analysis project Ga0209275, IMG submission 188344) | Reference soil microbial communities from the Hubbard Brook experimental Forest, New Hampshire, USA - Hubbard Brook CCASE Soil... | ecosystem: Environmental > Terrestrial > Soil >... | reverse complement strand
CGACGGCGCCCCGAAGGCGATCAAAGAGGGCGTTTCCAAGGAAGAGGCGGAAACCATCAAGAAGAAATTCACCGAGGCTGGAGCAACGGTCGAGGTGAAGTAGAGTAGATTTTATGGAGGACGGGCATCCTCGCCCGTCCAGCCGTGCGGCGACGCCCGACCTCCATATATTTGTCTCTGGTGAAGCTTTTGGGACGGTGGTATCATCTATATCAATAACGCCGCTTCCTGCTTCATAGAGTGACTGCGACCATCCGATGTAACGAGCCCAGGAAGCGGGGGCGTGGTCGCTGACACGAGTTGGCAGACTGTTCCGCGGGCAGGGCGGAACGGGAACAGGCCTTTAGATACTGGCGCGGAAACGACACATTTCAACAGAGGCCAAGCGCTGCAATCGGCGCCTTCGGGGAGTCATGTCCCTGCGGGCGCATACCTGTCTTTGCCATATTACTGGTTCTGACGAGTAGAGTACCGCGGCGCGACTGACGCGCCCTCACATCCGCCGTTTTTGTCGCAGCCCAATTGCTGCGCATGAAAGTTTGGAGTATCCGAATGTCAAAGAGCAATGGATTCCGTACCCGATTCGATTTTTCCAAGATTCCAGCAACCATCCAGATTCCGAACCTGATCGAAGTGCAGAAGCGCTCCTACGATCGCTTCCTGCAAATGGATCGTTTGCCCAGCGAGCGCGACGACGGCGGCTTGCAGGCAGTTTTCCAATCGGTGTTTCCGATCACGGATTTCCGCAACGTCTCGCAACTCGAGTTTGTGGACTACGCCATCGGTAACTGGGAGTGCAAGTGCGGCCACTTGAAAGGCCTGCATCACCTGCGTTCCACTTGCAAAAACTGCGGCAACACCATCGTTACCGATCCGTTCCATCCCGGCGACGTGCTCTGCAGCAAGTGCGGCACCTACAACGCGAACACGCCCGACTTCTGCAACAAGTGCGGCGACCCGGTTGGACTGCAGTTGAAATACGACGTGAGCGAGTGCGAGGAGCGTGGCATGACTTACTCTGCGCCCCTCAAGGTCACCATGCGTCTTACCATCTTCGATAAAGACGCGGAGACCGGCAATCGCTCCATCCGTGACATTAAAGAGCAGGAAGTCTTCTTCGGCGATGTTCCGCTGATGACGCAGAACGGTACGTTCATCATTAATGGCACCGAACGTGTCATCGTCAGCCAGTTGCACCGTTCGCCTGGTGTGTTCTTCGAGACGGCGAACAATCGTACCTACTTCCTCGGCAAGATCATTCCTTACCGCGGATCGTGGGTCGAGTTCGAATACGACCAGAAGAACGTGCTCTACGTGCGTATTGATCGCAAGCGCAAGTTCCTGGGAACGATTTTCCTTCGCGCCCTCGGCCTGCGGTCCAGCGAAGACATTCTGCGGACGTTCTATACCGTGGATCGGCTGGTCATTCGGGACAATAAGCTTTTCTGGACGCTCGATCCGAACAGCGAAAAAGCGACCAATCTGTTGGGCATGAAGCTGGCGCACAGCATCAAGAACAAGGCTGGCGAAGAGATCGCCCACTCCGGACGCAAACTGAATGCCGCGACCCTGAAGGAAATTCAAAAAGCAAAGATCAGCGAGATTGAGGTCGACATCTCCGATCTCGAAGGCGCATGGGTAGCCGCCGATGTAGTGGACACGACCACCGGCGAAGTGCTGCTCGAAGCCAATTCGGAGCTGACCGCCGACAAACTGGCCAAGATCCTCGATTCCGGAGTGGTCGAACTCAGCTTGTTCTTCCCCGAGCGCGACGATGTGGGCACGGTGATCAGCCAGACTCTGAAACGCGACTCCGTGAAGACGCCGCAGGAAGCGCTGATCGAAATCTACCGCAAGCTGCGTCCCGGCGATCCGCCGACCCTCGATACGGCAACCGCATTGTTCCACGGGATGTTCTTCGATCCGCGCAAGTACGATTTCTCGCGCGTCGGCCGTCTGAAGTTCAACATCAAGCTGTTCGAGAACCAGGACGCCACGAAATTGGAGAACCGCACCCTTGAGCCGCAAGATTTCTACGGCACCATCGGCTATCTGCTCAAGCTGCGCAAGAACATTGGCTCGGTGGATGACATCGATCACCTCGGCAACCGCCGGGTGCGCGCGGTCGGCGAACTGATGGAAAACCAGTTCCGTATCGGCTTGGTCCGCATGGAACGCGCCATCAAAGAAAAGATGAGCGTGTACCAGGAAATGTCGACGGCGATGCCGCATGACTTGGTCAATGCCAAGCCAGTAATGGCGGCCATCCGCGAATTCTTCGGGTCCTCGCAGCTTTCGCAGTTCATGGACCAGACCAACCCGCTTTCGGAAATCACGCACAAGCGGCGTCTCTCGGCTCTTGGGCCGGGCGGTCTGTCGCGCGAACGCGCGGGATTCGAAGTCCGCGACGTTCACCCTACACACTACGGACGCATCTGCCCGATTGAGACGCCGGAAGGCCCGAACATCGGCCTGATCTCGTCGTTGAGCTGCTATGCCCGAATCAACGACTACGGCTTCATCGAGTCGCCGTACCGTCGCGTGAAAAACGGCCGCGTTGTCGATTACGTCAGCGTGGTGAACGCAGGCGACAGCGACCACAAGGTCGGCGATCACATCGAGAAGCATGAGATCGAGAAGATCAACGCCGAGATCAAGGATCGCCGTAAAAAGCCGGCCGAGATCGAGCCGTTTTCCTTCTACCTTTCAGCTTGGGAAGAAGACCGGCACGTAATCGCGCAGGCCAACGTTGAACTCGACGACAAAGGCCGCATCGTAGGCGATCTGGTCAACGCCCGCAAAGCTGGTAACTTCGTGCTGGTCAGTCGCGATGAAGTCGATTACATCGACGTCAGCCCCAAACAGTTGGTTTCGGTGGCGGCATCGCTGGTGCCGTTCCTCGAGCACGACGACGCCAACCGCGCGCTGATGGGCGCGAACATGCAACGCCAGTCGGTTCCATTACTCCGCGCCGAAGCTCCTATCGTCGGCACGGGAATGGAAGGAGTCACGGCACGCGATTCCGGCGCGGTCATTCTGGCAAAACGCAACGGCATTATTGATTCGGTGGACTCGGAACGCATTATCGTGCGCGTCGAGGGCGAGCACCATCCCGGACAGCTCTCTCGCGAAGTTGGTAGCGACATTTACCAGCTCATGAAGTTCAAGCGCTCCAACCAGAACACCTGCATCAACCAGAAGCCGATCGTCATCAAAGGCCAGCGCGTCACCAAGGGCCAGGTAATCGCCGACGGTCCTTGCACCGATCATGGCGAGTTGGCCCTCGGCCGCAACGTGCTGGTCGCATTCATGGCGTGGCGCGGATACAACTTCGAAGACGCAATCCTGGTCTCCGAAAAGCTGGTCAAAGACGACTATTACACCTCGGTCCACATCGAGGAGTACGAGCTCGAATCCCGCGACACCAAGCTGGGACCGGAAGAAGTCACACGCGACATTCCGAACGTCAGCGAGTCCATGCTGCGCAACTTGGACGAAGCCGGCGTGATTCGCATTGGCGCTAGCATCAAGCAGGGTGACATTCTCGTCGGCAAGGTAACACCCAAGGGCGAAACTCAGCTTACGCCGGAAGAGAAGTTGCTGCGCGCCATCTTCGGTGAAAAAGCCGGCGACGTGCGTGATGCTTCCCTGTACTGCCCGCCCGGCATCGAAGGCGTGATCGTCGACGTCAAAATCTTCTCCCGCAAGGGTCAGGAGAAAGACGAACGCGCGAAAGCCATCGAAGCCGCGCAGATTGGCAAGCTCGAACGGAACCTTTCGGACGAAATCCGAATTCTGACCGACGAGCGCCTCAAGCGGTTGGACAACATCCTGGGCGGCAAGGTTGTGCAGGCCGACCTGCACGACGAGCGCACAAACAAGCGCCTGCTCACCAAGGACACGGTTCTCGATCGCGACACGATCGAACGCATTTCGACCCGTAATCTCAAACGCATTAAGTACGCCGACAAAGACCCCAGGGTCAACGAGCAGATCGACGAGATCGAAGAGATGACTTCGCGTCAGATCGACGTGCTCAAGAAGATCGTCAACGAAAGAAAAGACAAGCTGACCAAGGGCGACGAGTTGCCGCCGGGCGTGATCAAGCTGGTCAAGGTCTACATCGCGATGAAGCGCAAGCTGAGCGTTGGAGACAAAATGGCTGGCCGTCACGGCAACAAGGGTGTCATTGCGAGGATTCTGCCGGAAGAAGACATGCCTTACCTCGACAACGGCACGCCGGTTGAGATCGTGCTCAACCCGCTCGGTGTTCCTTCCCGTATGAACGTGGGACAGATTCTCGAGACCCACCTCGGATGGGCGGGGCATGAGCTAGGCGGCAAGATCGCACAAATGCTGGCCGAGAACACTCGCGAAGACGCAATTCGACGTGAGCTCAAGGCGCTGTTTAAAGATACTGTTTTGGCAGACACCATCACCGACCTCAGCGATGAGGAATTGATGGCCGTCGCCCCGACCCTGACTCGCGGCGTCTTCACCGGTTCGCCGGTGTTTGACGGCTCCAAAGAAAGCGAGATCAAGGCGTTGCTCAAGCAAGCGGGTTTGCCCGAGTCCGGCAAAACCTATCTGTACGACGGCATGACTGGCAACAAGTTCGAGCAGCCGATCACGGTCGGCTACATTTACATGCTCAAACTCTCGCACCTGGTCGACGACAAGATCCACGCTCGTTCGATCGGTCCGTACTCGCTGATTACGCAGCAGCCGTTGGGTGGAAAAGCCCAGTTCGGCGGTCAGCGCTTCGGAGAAATGGAAGTCTGGGCGCTGGAAGCTTACGGAGCGGCGTTCATCCTGCAAGAGCTGCTGACGGCGAAATCCGACGACGTTTATGGCCGCACCAAGATTTACGAGGCCATCGTCAAAGGTGAAGCTGCCATGGAGCCGGGCGTGCCCGAATCGTTCAACGTGCTGATACGCGAATTGCAGTCGCTGTGCCTCGATGTGGAACTGATCAAGGCCACAGAAAAGAAACCGGCAGCGTTAGCCGCAGCAGACTAATTAGTCGTTGGCCGTTGGCCGTCCGTCGTTGGCGGCCAGACGGCCAACCGAGATATTTAGAACCGGATCCACAGTGCCTGCTCTTGAAACTGTGGATCAAGAGATTTCGCTAGCGACGAACGACCAACGACTAGCGACTGATTCGAGAGCCGCCCGCGGGGGGCGTACTTCCGCAGGAAGCCGAGGATTACCTTGTTTCGTTCGAGCCCCTTTGACCTGGCAAACCCTATCGCCGATTTCGATGCCATTCGCATCAGCCTCGCTTCTCCGGAAAAAATCCGGAGCTGGTCGCACGGCGAAGTCACTAAACCGGAGACCATTAACTATCGTACCTTCAAGCCGGAGCGCGACGGCCTGTTCTGTGCCCGCATCTTCGGCCCCGTAACCGATTGGGAGTGTCTCTGCGGCAAGTACAAGCGGATGAAGCACCGCGGCGTCATTTGCGACAAGTGCGGTGTGGAAGTCACATTGTCCAAAGTTCGCCGTGAGCGCCTGGGACACATCGAGCTGGCATCGCCCTGCTCGCACGTGTGGTTCTTCAAAGGACTGCCCAGCCGTATCGGCCATCTCCTCGATATCTCTTTGCGTGATCTCGAGTCCGTGCTCTATTTCGAAGCCTACGTGGTGGTCGAGGCCGGCGAGGCCACGGTAAAGGACCACGAAGTTATCAAGGACGAAACCAAGTACCGCGAACTGGATCAACAGTTCCGGCCCACCGGCTTCAAAGCGATGATGGGCGCCGAGGCGATCAAGGAGCTTCTCAAGCGCGTGGACATTGAAGGTTTGTCCACCGAACTGCGCGAGAAGATGAAGCACGAGAACTCGCTGCAGAAGCGGCTCAAGTATGCCAAGCGCCTGAAAGTTGTCGAGGCTTTCCGCAAGAGCGGCAACAAACCCAACTGGATGATCCTCGACGTGATTCCGGTCATTCCACCGGAGCTTCGTCCTCTAGTTCCTTTAGACGGCGGCCGCTTTGCCACGTCCGATCTGAACGACCTCTATCGCCGCGTCATCAACCGCAACAACCGGTTGAAGAAGCTGATGGACCTGCACGCGCCCGAAGTCATCGTGCGCAACGAAAAGCGCATGCTGCAGGAAGCCGTAGACGCCCTGTTCGACAACGGACGCCGCGGACGCGTACTGCGTGGCGCCAACAACCGGCCGTTGAAGTCGCTCTCCGACACGCTCAAGGGCAAGCAGGGCCGCTTCCGTCAGAACCTGCTGGGCAAGCGCGTCGACTACTCAGGCCGCTCCGTCATCGTGGTTGGACCAGAGCTCAAGCTCCACCAGTGCGGTCTGCCCAAGAAGATGGCGCTCGAGCTCTTCAAGCCGTTCATCTATCACCGCCTTGAGCAAACCGGACATTGCACCACCATCAAGCAAGCCAAGGAAATGGTGGAGCAGCAGGAACCGATTGTTTGGGACATCCTGGAAGAGGTCATTAAAGACCATCCGGTGCTTTTGAACCGCGCCCCAACCCTTCACCGCCTCGGCATTCAGGCGTTCGAGCCGGTACTGGTTGAAGGCAAGGCCATCAAGATTCATCCGCTGGTCTGCACCGCATTCAACGCCGACTTCGACGGCGATCAGATGGCGGTACACATTCCGCTGTCGCCGGAAGCGCAGGTCGAAGCCAGTGTGCTTATGCTTTCTTCGCACAACATTCTGTCGCCCGCGTCGGGTCACCCGATCACCGTGCCGACGCAGGACATGGTGCTGGGCCTCTATTACCTGACCAAAGCCAAGCCCGGTGCCAAGGGAGAAGGCCGCTCGTTCGCCAACATCGAGGAAGTATTGATGGCGCTCGAATCCGGCGAAGTCGAAACCTTGTCTCCCATCCGTCTGCGCTACACCGGCGAAGTGATCGACCTGACCGCCACTTACGACGATCAGGACATCACCCACACCGAACCCGTGCAGTACGAACGCAGCTTCCTGAATACGACCGTGGGCCGCGCCATTCTGAACGATCACCTTCCTCAAGGCATGCCGTTCATCAATGGCCTGCTCAAAAAGAAGGGCATCGGTCAATTGGTCAGCTACGGCTATCTCCGCTTCGGCCTTGAAGTGACGGTCAAGATGCTCGACGAGGTCAAAGACCTGGGCTTCCGCTTTGCCACTCGTGCTGGCCTGTCCATCGGCATCGACGACATGGTCATCCCGGACAACAAAAAGAGTCTGGTCAAAGACGGCGAGAAGCAGGCCGTACAGGTCCAGCAGCAATATCTCGACGGCGCCATCACCAACGGCGAACGTTACAACAAAGTCATCGAAATCTGGTCCGGCATCACCGAGAAAGTCGCGGACGAAATGTTTGGCCAGATGCAGCAGCGCGACAAGGAAGGTTTCATCAATCCGATTTACGTCATGGCCGACTCCGGCGCTCGCGGATCGAAACAGCAGATCCGCCAGCTCTCCGGCATGCGTGGATTGATGGCCAAACCATCCGGCGAAATCATCGAGTCTCCAATCACGGCCAACTTCCGCGAAGGATTGACCGTGCTGGAGTACTTCATCTCGACGCACGGCGCACGCAAAGGCCTGGCTGATACGGCTCTCAAAACAGCCGATTCAGGCTACCTCACTCGTCGTCTGGTCGACGTGGCGCAGGACGTAATCATCAGCGAATACGACTGCGGAACCGTCGACGGCATCTACGTCGCGGGCATCGTCGAAGCCGGCGAAGTTATCGAACCCCTGCGCGACCGCATCGTGGGCCGCGTATCGCTCGAAAAACTGAAAGACTACGACGGCAACGTAGTCGTCGACATTAACCAGGAGATCACGGAAGAACTTGCGGGCACGGTTCAAGCCGCCGGCATCGAGCGGGTGAAAATCCGTTCCGTGCTCACCTGCGAGTCCAAGCGTGGCGTCTGCGTCATGTGCTACGGCCGCAACCTGGCTTCGGGCCGCCTCGTCGAACTCGGCGAAGCTACCGGAGTCATCGCTGCGCAATCCATCGGCGAGCCCGGAACTCAGCTCACCATGCGTACCTTCCACATCGGAGGCACGGCATCGCGAGTGTCCGAGCAGTCGCGTTTGGAAGCCAAGACTACGGGCACCGTTCGCTTTGTCGGCCTCCAAACCGTAAAAGCCAAGTCCGGCGATCTGGTCGTTATGAATCGCCAGGGCTCGATCGCGGTGGTCGACGAAAAAGGCCGCGAACGCGAGCGTTACGCCGTCGTCTACGGCGCCAAGGTCAAGGTCAACGAAGGCGATCAGGTCCAACTCGGCAAGGTCATGGTCGAGTGGGATCCGTACACCTTCTCGGTCCTGACCGAAATCGGCGGCACCATCCAGTTCAAGGATCTGCAAGAAGGTGTCACACTTCACGAAGAAGTGGACGAGGTCACCGGCTTGTCGCGACACGTCGTAGCGGATTCGCCCGACGAGAAGCGCCAGCCCGCAATCGTGATCAAGGGCAAGACCAGCAAGCGTTACCTCATGCCCTCACGCGCTCACTTAATGGTGCAGGATGGCGACACCGCTCACCCCGGCGACGTGCTGGCTAAGATCCCGCGCGAGACTACCAAGACCAAAGACATCACCGGTGGTCTGCCCCGCGTGGTCGAATTGTTCGAAGCCCGCAAGCCGCATGAGACTGCGGTCATCAGCGAAATCGATGGCACGGTCAAGTTCGGCGAAGTCTCCAAGGGCCAGCGCAAGATGTATGTGATCGCCGACAACGGCACCGAAAAAGAATACTCGGTTCCGCGCGGTGTTCACATCAACGTGCAGGAAGGCGAGCGCGTCAAGGCAGGCGAACCGCTTATGGACGGCCCGCTCAACCCGCACGACATCCTGGCCGTGCTCGGCGAAAAGGAACTGCAGTCTTACCTGGTAAACGAAATCCAGGAAGTTTATCGGCTGCAGGGCGTGAACATCAGCGACAAGCACATCGAAGTCATCGTTCGTCAGATGATGCGTTGGCGCAAAGTGGAAGACGTCGGCGATACCCAGTTCCTCCTGGAACAGCAAGTCGACAAATTCCGTTTCGCCGAAGAGAACGAGCGCGTGATTTCACAGGGAGGACGCCCGGCCACAGGTCGGCCGCTGCTCCTCGGCATCACGAAAGCTTCGCTCTCAACCGACTCGTTCATCTCCGCCGCGTCGTTCCAGGAGACCACTCGCGTGCTGACCGAGGCGTCGATCCAAGGCGCAGTGGATCATCTGCGCGGTCTGAAAGAGAACGTCATCGTCGGACGCCTCATCCCTGCCGGCACCGGCATGGAATACTACCGCAACGTCCGCCTCTCGCCAGAAATGGAAGAAGCGGCCGCCAAGGTCCAGGAAGAAGTCTCGCAAGCCTACGAGGAAGCCGAGCGCGCGCTCGAGCTGATGCGGCATGAAGGCGAGACCGAGGAACTGACGGCGGAGTAATCGCAAGCAAAAGCCAAGGGGCGGTTTTCAAGCCGCCCTTTTGCTTTGCTGGCTTACTTTGCATTCCCCATGGCCGCGAATCCACAACGATTGCACGAACGGGAACGCTACGAGATTTCTCTGTTGTACGAGGCTCCCGAGGGCGCTACTCTTTGGCCTGTGATCCTGCGATTTCTACGGCTGTTGCGCCTGGCCTTCTGGCGCGCGTTTCAGCATGACGCCTTCGCCATCGCGAAAGCGTCCGCCTACTCTTCGATTCTTACGTTCTTCCCAGCTCTGCTGGTAGTCGGATCTCTCCTGGCCAATTCGCGCAAGACCGCAGCCTACCTCCGCGAGATCACCTATGCCGTGGACCGAATGCTGCCCATCGGAAGCGGCGCCGCTGTTTCTTTCCTCAAAGGAACTTCCCCGCGCTCCGTCGGGCTCTTGATCACCGCTTCCCTCATCACCTTATGGACGGCCTCAGGGGTCATGATTTCATGGATGGAAGGCTTTCGCCGCTGCTACGAGCTGCCAAAAATCTGGGGCCTGGTGAAGGAGCGGCTGATCGCATTCGCCTTGGTCATCCTCGCCGGAACTCCTCTAACCTTTGCGACCATCCTGGTAGCTTCCGGAAGCCGCATCGAACGTAACATCCTGTTCCATCTGAATCAGGAATTCGGACTCTACGTTCTGCTGATGTGGACCGCAACCCGCTGGCTCATCGCCACCCTCACCAGCATCGCAGTGATCGCGCTCATCTACCACAACGCCGTCCCCCGCACCCAGCCCTGGCACAGCGTTTTGCCCGGCGCCACGCTGGCCACGGTAATGTGGTTTCTATCGACGGCACTATTTGGCTGGTATTTACAGAACTACGCGGATTACAGCATCATCTACGGCTCGCTCGGCGCCGCTATCGCCCTGCTGGTGTGGATGTACCTGATCTCGCTCGTCATCCTGGTCGGAGCCGAGTTCAACGCTATGCTCTTCCCCCGCGCATTTCTAGGCAAGGAACTAAAAGCCATGCCAGCCCCGCAAGCCACAAGCAAGTAACCATAAATTACACGCCCAAGTTCACGCTGTCATCCTGAGGAAGCACAAGTCTTCGCAAAGCGAAGGCTTGTCGACGAAGGATCTCTGCACTTTGTTGGCGCCGCTAAGTCTCTACCCACTGCAAATTGTCATCCCGACCGGAGCTTTCCATCCCCGAAGGGGATGCGAAGCGGAGTGGAGGGACCTGCTGTCTCCTGCGAGTGACTCACGCTGGGTGGCCCACTCAAACCAAAGAACGGCTTGAGTCGGCCACCCGCCTTGCCGACATCGGAAAGGCGCGTCCCGGCAGGACACTGCACTAAGGTAATTGGTAATCAGCCGTATTGAACCGACGGCTGTCTTACCCCACAATCGAAGTATGTGAGGCGAGCCCTCACGAACATCCTTTAGGAGTTACCAATGCAATACGAGCCCACCCTCAAACTGGTTCATGCGCTCCTGGGCCCTGAAACATCCAAAGGCCTCTCGGTTCCCGTAGCGGCTCTAATCGCCGGTGCCTTATCACAGGTGGAGGCCACAATCGAACTCACGAACCGAGTCTACGATTCAGTATTTCAGGCGGTCAATCAAGACGGCGATTGACTCGGCGATTAGTTGCCCAGCGGTTCCTGTAATGAGTGGGCCACCCGGCTGGTAGCCGGGACAAAGCGTCCATTTCACCCTAAAGGGTGCCCGTCTAAACTTCCGCTTGGGCGGGGTTTTTCAGATGTCACCGACTCCAGGTTCGCGGAGAGCCTAAGCTCCGCCCATGCCCTGGGGACTCAAGCGCTTCCAACAATCTCGCCCGCTGCAATTCCGCGCCACCGCCACCAAGTTAAGCTAATGCAACCGTTCGAGCGTGTATACAATTGCTGTACCCTGTCCACAAATCGTCATCCCGACCAGAGCTTCTCATCCCAAAGGGATGTGAAGCGGAGTGGAGGGACCTGCTGTTTCGTGCAAGCTACAGAAAATCCTGAAAGCGCGCCGTCGGTGGCCCACTCAAGCCGTCTTTTGGCTTGAGTGCGGCAGTTCCGCCGCTGGGGATGGGCTGTCAAACACGGAACGGCGGTAGCACCAGAAGGTCACGAAGTGAGTCCGCCCGGGCGCTTGGAATCGTTTCGGCCCCAGAGCACAAGGCTGCCTTACCCCGAGAACGGCTTGAGTGCGCCACCGGCCCGATCCTAGTCGATCAGCACGTGTGAGCAGGATAGCTCCGACGCCCTAGCTACCTAAACCCTATTTGTGTCTTTTGCTCTGACGACATTGCTAGTTCAATGAATGCTCCAACAGCCTGTTTCAGCATCTGCACCTTAGCCAAGAACCCAGGATAGACGGAACGGTCAGCACCCTTAGGAACCTTGGCGGGTTTTATATGGCTAAAGCTTTTGAGGTATTCAGGCGAATCCGCGCATTGTTCTGTTACCTGCTCCAGTATGTGATTGAACGACGCTTGGTTCGTATATGCAGCCAAAAACTGGTTCGTCACATCGTCGCCCCTTATTTTGCTCAGGTTGTTGTCTAGAGCCTCAAGTTGTCTATAGAGGGAAAGCGCAGACAGTGCGTCGAACATGCACGAAAGTATACTCCTAAGCTCCTCTCAAAGAGCCCGGCGCCAGGCGGATCAGCTGAACCCTTAGGACGCTTTTGCTTTTGCATCTAGTGAAACGAATAGTTCAGTCCGACCATTGGCTCTCTTGACCGTCACATCGACGTTTCCAGCGTCTTTCGCTAACTCAAATTGACGGTGAAAGCTGAACGCCATTTGTCCATTAGTTTTTTCGCGTTGTTTCTTGCCTACTTTGACTGCTCTTAGTCTGTAGCCTCCATAATCAAAATAAAAGCCTGGGAGCTTGGCGCACGCAAGATAAAGCACCTGGGCACTCGCTTCCGTCCGCCTTCCGCCCGCCGAGTCTCGAAAATATGAGTTAAGCCTAGATCTTCTGGGCTTCCCGTCTTTGCCATTCAAGCCTAGCAACTTCGCAGCTTCGCTCTGTCCCATTCTGCTATCCAAGAATCGACCCAGAGCATCCCCAAAAGCTCGTGCGAACTCCTGCTGGGAATCGGTATCGGCAACATCTGCCATAGTTTAGGCTGTCCAATATATTGGACAATGTGAAAATTGTCCAATATATTGGACGTAGAGAAACTCCTTGCGGGATCATGGCAGAGAGTTCAGGCTTAATGGGAGGGGCGCGTGATGGCGAATCTTGTTGCCGACGAGCGAAAACTTGCCGAGTTAGTTCTATACATCAGCCAGAAATGCGCGAACGATCCAACCTTCGGGGCCGTCAAACTCAACAAGATTCTTTGTTTTTCCGATTTCTTGTTCTACGCCTACCATGATCGCGGGATCACGAATGTCGACTACCAGAAGCTTCCAAATGGGCCAGCACCAAGGCGGTTAATTCCCGTCAGAGATGAACTGATTAAGAATGGTGAATTAGCAATACAAGAAATCGCCCTGAAAAGCGGCTATACGCAAAAACGAACGGTTAACCTGCGCAGTCCGAATCTCGATATTTTCACCGGCGCGGAGATTGCAATGGTAGATCGGGTAATCGAGTCTATGCAGGAAGTGACCGCCGAACTTGCGAGCGACATGAGTCACAACTTGGTTGGTTGGCTTGTGGTGGAAGACAACGAAACCATCCCATACAACACAATCTACTTCGCGAACCCTCCACTTACTGAAGATGAGGCTAACCGCGCAAGGGAATTAAAAGCAGCCAAGACAAAACCAAAAGGCGTTAAGGATGCTAAACGCCGTGACATTAGAACTGCCTGATCCCCACCATCCGCACGTCCGGGAGATCGTCGCACAGGAACGCCTTAGCCAGATACTCAGCGAGCTTGGGGTCGCTGCGCAGAAGCTAGACGACCTCATTGCCGGTCTGTCGTCAACTATCGGAAGGCGTCCCGAAGTGTTTGCACGCGAACCGCTCACTGGATGGAGCAGGGCCATAGTCAAAGCATTCCCGCCCGAAATACCTTGGATGCGAATATGGTTCACCTACGATGATGACCACGTTTATATTGAGCACATAGAGCACTTAGAAGAGTAGCAAGGCCCAGCCCACCCGCCGTCTCACGGTCATCCGCAGAAGTGCCGAAAAGTTGTCAATAGGCAAAAGTTACACGATCGAGCTTAACTGCTTGTATCTGATACGAATATAAATCTGAAAAGTTGGCGGGTTTACCTATTTCAGATTGATATAATAGATCTAGAAGCTTTCTCACCGTCCTCGATCCTCCTACTTGAGCAATATGAAGTGTTTCTGCCGCCTTGGTTG
>Ga0209275_10000651_pt1 | contig 13719 bp, 10 predicted proteins | sample HubBroMetageREF2_FD_188344 | JGI IMG/M metagenome (GOLD analysis project Ga0209275, IMG submission 188344) | Reference soil microbial communities from the Hubbard Brook experimental Forest, New Hampshire, USA - Hubbard Brook CCASE Soil... | ecosystem: Environmental > Terrestrial > Soil >... | reverse complement strand
TGCTGGCTCATCGAGCGCCGTCCAATACGCCACGCTCTTCATTCCATGTTTCGCAAATAATTGGTCAGTGTGGTCACGGAAACGGGCTACCAGTTCATCCACCTTGCCCGAAATAGCATGATAAATGCGCAGTTCGTAGACTGCCGTGTCATTGGCTGCCATAAAATCCTCCAAGGCAATTGACGCCCAGGGTGACGCTACAGGAAGGAGCGCCGCCAACGGGAGCGATTGGACAAATTTTCGTCGTTTCACGCGCGTATTTTAACAAATGATTTGCGACTCAGGAATGAATTACGAGGACGGGACAGGCAGATCTCAGCTCAGGCCACGTCTTCCTCATCGTCGGTTTGCACTTCCAGCTTGCCCTTGGTCTTCTTAGCCAGCAAATACGAGCGAATGAACGGATCCAGATCGCCATCCAATACTTTGTCGACATCGCCCACGCCAAACTTCGTGCGGTGATCCTTAATCAAACGATACGGCTGCATCACGTATGACCGAATCTGGCTGCCAAACGAAATTTCCAACTTAGTTTCGTCCAGCCGGTCCGTCTCGTCGCGCCGTTTCTGAATTTCCATGTCGTACAATTTCGAACGCAACATCTTCATCGCCATTTCGCGATTCTTGTGTTGGCTGCGTTCCGCCTGACACGCCACAATAATCCCGCTGGGGAGATGTGTGATGCGCACCGCGGTCTCCACCTTGTTTACGTTCTGCCCGCCCTTGCCGCCCGCTCGAAAAGTATCCAGCTTCAAATCGTCCGGCTTGATATTGACCTCGATGCGGTCGTCCACTTCCGGAATCACGAACACCGATGCAAACGAAGTGTGCCGCCGCGCCGCCTGATCAAACGGCGAAATCCGCACCAGTCGATGCACTCCAGTTTCTCCGGCCAGCAGTCCATACGTATTCTCGCCGCTAAATTGAATCGTCGCGTTCTTGATGCCCGCTTCTTCGCCCGGCGTTTCATCCAGCAGAATCGCATTGACCCCTTTGCGCTCTGCCCATCGCAAATACATTCGCAACAAGATCGACGCCCAATCCTGCGACTCGGTTCCTCCCGCGCCCGGCTTGATGGTCATGATCGCGTTCAGATGATCGTTTTCGCCGGAAAGCAGCGTGTCCGTTTCCAGTTGGCCGATATACGTGTCGAGCTTGGTCAGTTCGCCGCTGAGGTCCTTCAGCAGGTCTTCTTTTTGTTCGGCGTTGGTTTCGCTTTTGGCTAAATCGATGTACGTTTCGATGTCCCCCATTTGCGAGGTGAGCTTTTCATCCGCGGCAATTTGATCGCTGGCCCGCTTGCGGTCACGTAGCACTGCCTGCGCTTCTTCCTGATTGTTCCAGAAATCTGGTTGCGAGATGCGGGCTTCCAGTGTCTTCAGGCGCGCGCGATTCTGCTCGGCGTCAAAGATAACTCCGCACAAGGGTGATGCGTTGCTTCAATCCTTCGTATAGATGCTGCAGATCTTCAAGAATCATGGCTGTTCGGAATTCGTTACAGCGGAATTCACTTCACCTTTCGAAATGTCAGTAATACCAGAATAGCGGAAACCACCACGCACATCCAGGCAAACCAATCGCCGAACCGCGTATACAACGTCTTGTCGGTGCGAAAATCGTACGGCAAATCCGCGGATTCGCGAACGTCGCGCCGCATCACTCGCGTCATATTTCCATACGGATCGACGGAAGCGGTGATCCCGCTGTTGGTATCGCGCAGCAGCCAGCGCCGATTCTCCACCGCCCGCACCCGTGCCATACGCAAATGCTGCTCTGCTGCCGCCGACGTCCCGAACCATCCATCGTTCGAAATATTGATCAACAATTGCGCGCCTAGATTTACGAATTCCCGCACTTCGCCGCCATAAATCGCTTCGTAACAAATGAACACGGAAAAACTGTTGCCGTTGGTGAATTCCCCCACGCTCCGCGTCTTGCCTTTATGGAATCCGCCAACTTCTTCAGACACGCTATTCACCACCGTATGGATCAACGGAAACGGCTCGTATTCGCCGAACGGCACCAGATGAATCTTGTCGTACGCGAAAGTGCGATGACCATTTTCGTCGATCAGCGCGGCGCTGTTGTATGGCACCAACGCCGCACGCGTCCCAGCCTTGCTGGTATCCGGATTTCCCTTCCACTCAATAATGCCCACTACGATGGGATGGCGAACCTCGCGGGACAATTGCGCAAGATACGGCGCAAAATTCGCATCCTCTAGCGAAAACGGCGCCGGTGCTTCCGGCCACAGCAACAGATCCGGCACCTGGCCCGAGGCCGATGGCCGCAAACTCAATCGTTCCAGGTCCACCAGGTCTGCCTTGTGATCGGCGTACCAATCACCGACATATTGCTGGTTCTCCGGAAAATTAGGCTGCACCGCCCGCGCAATATGATGCGCCTCAGCCTTCGGCACAAAGTGGGGCCCGACAAACTGCACTATTAACAGTAGTATCAGGACGCCCACAACAATACTCACGCGACGACGCATTTCGCCGCGCTCTCCCGTGTCGCTCCACAGCAACAAAGCATTCACCGCTGCTACTAAAAACGAAACGCCATAAATCCCGGTGATGGTCGTCAGTTGCACAATCGCCGGATTTTCCGCCGCCGGATATCCCAGCAGTGCCCACGGGAAACTGATCTCCGGCAGATACGCGCGAAACACTTCCGTGGCCATCCACAAAAATGGCACCGCAAACAACGCCAGCGACACGCTACGCTGCGCAATTCTCCGCACCGCCAGCGCAAACAATCCAATCGCTCCACCCCACACGCTGGCGATCAGAAACAATACGCCCCAGCCCGCTGCCGCCGACATCCCTCCATGAATCGATAATGTCTCGGCGATCCACGAGACACATGTCGCAACAAAAAATATTGCGTGCAGATACCCGCACGCGAACGCCACACGAGCGCTCGCCCCGAGAATGCTGGACAGAAGCAACGCGATGCAAAACCAAGAATAAATGCTGGGAAACGATCCGCGATACGCCAGCGATAAAATCGCCCCGCTCGTGCACGCCATCAGCAGACGCACCCATGCCGGCGCAGCGGTAAAACGATGAGGAAGCAGGTAGGCTTGCCAGGATTGCGAAGACATCAATGTTTTACGTAGAACGCTTTAAAGCCTTCGCTCTCCAGGCCCTTTTTCGCAGCGTCGCCGCTCTTCTGATCCTTGAACGGTCCGACCTGCACGCGATAAAAATTGTCTTTCTGGGGGGGCTGCACGTACGCCAGATAATGTTTCTTCTGCAAGGTGCTGGCGATCGCCAGCGCATCATCTTGCCGTTTCAGCGCTGCCACCTGCAACACCAAAGCTCCGCTCGGAATGAATGGCGCATTCATCGAATTCTTGCCACTCTTCGCTGGCGCCACTGGCACCACGGCAGGGGCAGTGGGCTCCACGTGAACTTTAGCTCCCAGGGCTTTGGGAGCTGCCGAAGTCCCCGAAGACGATGTCACCGGCGCGTGATCAAGGCGCGGCTCACTCGTGGCCGGCTTGTTGCTCCCGTAAAATTCCCAGTCCGAATTAGTGGTAGCAGTCGCAGGATCAGAAGCCGCTTCCGAGCTTTCCGATGTCTCAACACCCTGTTTCGCGGGAGCAGAATTCCTTGCGGCAACCGGAGAATCCGTCGCACTCATTCCCTTCGAAGCGGCGCGTACCTGTCCGTCATATTGGTTACGTCCCATAACGTAACCCAGCGTGAAAAATACCCCCGAAAACACCAGCATCAGCAGAAACAAGCCAATGACATGTTTGCTTTCGAGCACACGGTCGCCCGCGCTTCGTTTTCCCCGAGACGCCATACTTACTTAGACGACCCCCCGATCGTCTGTATCCACCTATTAATAATATCGATAGGCAGCGGAAACACAATCGTTGTGTTCTTCTCGACACCTATTTCCGTCAAAGTCTGCAGGTACCGCAACTGAATCGCGCTGGGCTGCGTCTCCAAGACCTTGGCGGCATCCGCCAGCTTTTGCGACGCTTCGAACTCGCCGTCTGCGTGAATCACCTTGGCGCGCCGCTCGCGTTCCGCTTCTGCCTGCCGCGCAATGGCCCGCTGCATCTGTTCTGGGATGTCCACCTGCTTCACTTCTACTTTAGACACCTTTACGCCCCATGGCTCGGTATCGGTATCAAGAATAATCTGCAGCTTGGAATTTACCTTGTCGCGTTGCGACAGAATTTCGTCCAAATCGAATTGACCTACCACGCTGCGCAGCGTGGTCTGCGCCAATTGCGAAGTCGCGTACTGATAATTTTGCACTTGCGAGAGCGCCAGATTCGCATCCACCACCCGGAAATAGCAAACCGCATTTACCTTCACGGAAACGTTGTCACGCGTGATGATGTCCTGCGGCGGCACGTCCAGCGTTTCAATACGCAACGGAATCCGATACAGCGTTTCGATGGGCCAGACCACGAAATTCACGCCGGCCGTTTTCGCCACCGGCATCAATCGGCCTAAACGCAACACTACGCCCCGCTCCCACTCCTTAATGATGTACAGCGAATTCCAGATCCATATCAGCAACACGAATCCTATGACCAGTGTGCCCAGTCCAAAAAACTCGAACATAGTTCCTCCAGAACTGCCCCGAATCTTTTAGCCCACAGTAACCGCCGGCGTCTGCACCGGCTCCACGATCAGCTTCAAACCTTCCATGCTCGTTACCCGCACCGGCGTTCCTTCGGCCACGTGCGACCGCGCCGACGCCCGCCACAATTCTCCATGTACGCGAATCATACCCTCCCCACCCGCCGGCACATCACTGGTTACCACGCCTTCCGCGCCAATCAATTCCTCTTTGCCCGTCACGCTCTTCCACCGCCGCGATTTCAGCACCAGCCTCATCAAAAACACTGCGATGAATGCGAACGGCAGCGTCACCCCCAGCGCCACTCCCACGCTCACTCCGCCCGGCGTCAACGGCGAGCGAATCAGAAACATCGCGCCCAGCAGCATCGACACAATCCCGCCAAGCAGCAATACTCCATGGCTTGTAAGCTTCGCCTCCAACACAAACAGCACCACGGCGAATACAATGAGCAGCAACCCCACCAAATTTACCGGCAGCAACTGCATCGCATACAGCGCCAGCAGCGCGCAGATTCCTCCCACCACGCCCGGCGCCACCGCTCCAGGATGCGTGAACTCGGTATACAGCCCCAGCACGCCGCCAATCAGCAAAATGAAAAACAGATCCGGTTCCACAATTCTCGCTAGAAATTTTTGCTGTGCCGACAATTCAAATTCGCTGAGTTGATACCCGTCCAGGGCGAGCTGCACCTTCTTCCCGTCGAATCGAGTAATCTCTCGCCCGTTAATCTTCTGCAGTAACTCGGTCGTGTTTGTCGCAACCAGATCGATCAAGTGGCCATCCAGCGCCTCGCGTTCCGAAAACGCCTTCGCGTCTGTCACCGCGGTCTCTGCAAGCTGTGGATTCCGCCCGCGCTTTTCCGTAAAGCTGCGCAGAAACGCTGTTGCATCATTATTAATTTTCTTGCGCAGCACCTCGTCGATCGGCATCGAGAAGCCGCCTGGCATCACGATTGGCGTAGATGCACCCGCGCGCGTTCCCGGCGCCATTGCCGCAATGTCCGCTGAAAGCAGAATGAAGAATCCCGCCGAAGCTCCGCGCGCTCCCGTCGGCGAAACATACACCGCCACCGGTACGGTCGAATCCAAAATGTGATGAATAATGTCCGTCATGGAATCGCTCAGCCCGCCCGGCGTATCCATGATAATCAGCACCAGCGCTGCTTTGCGCCGCGCCGCGTCCACAAGCCCTTCATCGATGTACGTCGCGAGCACCGGCTCTACTTCTCGATTCAGCTTCAGCTCCAGCACCAGCGGTGTCGTGTGCTCATCCGCAGCCGTTGTCGCGAGCGTACCCACAAAGAACTGCGCCACCAACAACGCGCACACAGCGACAATCCATCTTCCAATTCCAAGTCTCAATCCACCGCCACGAGTGATCATTTTGCACCTCCCGTGGATTTATTCTTTTCCAGATGCTCCAGCAATTCTTTGGCTTCCGGGTAATTTGGCGCCAGGCGCACTGCCTTCTCCACTTCCGCCTTGGCCAGATCCGGTTTTTTCTGCTCGAGATAAATGCGCGCCAGAATCGTGTGCACCGCTGCCGAATCCCGCGCCGCCAGCGAAAGCTGCAACTCCTGCACGGCGTCATCCAGTTTACCTCTGCGCCGGTAAATCTCGGCCAGTTCGCGATGCGCTGAAGCGTTGTGCGGATCGGTTGCCAATGCCGCCCGGAATTCCTTCTCGGCCGCATCCAATCGTCCCGCGCCCAGTTCTTGCCGCCCCAATCGCAAATGCGCCGCGGGTGTAACTTTAGGCGGCGCCACGCTCGCATCCGCAGTCTGCTGCACTTGCGCCTGCGTTTCCGGGCCTTCGAGCTCCAGACGCAGCGACGTAGTATCCAACTCCCGTTTCACTCGCTCATACTTTGCGAACGGATTCGTCGCCTTCACGTCGAATTTCAAAGTCGGCAAGCCGCCCGGCCCAAACTCTTCCACGGCCAAATCTCGTTCTCCATCGGCCTCGGACTTCTTTCCCTGCTTTTCCAAGGTGTACACCAGAAACGCCACGTCTTCCGCATTGTCCGGCTCGCGATCGCGGGCTTCACGGAAATGTGTTTCCGACGCGGCGTAATCGTTTTCGCGCAGCGTCAACAGTCCAAGATTAAATGGGTAATCATCTTCGTCCGGATCGATATCGCGCGCGCGGCCAAGCTCCGTTTTTGCATTGGCCACCGTTCCCATCCGCGATTGTGCCAGCGCCAGATTATTCAGAATCTCCGGCAAGTCCGCTCCGCTGATCAAATTCCGACGCAAATCTTCCTGCAGTGAGGAAAATGTCGCCTCGGCCTTATCCGGCTGACCCAACTGCAAGCGGCACACTCCCGTAGCAAAAATTGCCTCCACACTGCGCGCGTGCGTCAGCGGTACGCGGCCGAACCACGGCAGCGCCGAATTACAATCATTCTTCTGGAAATAAACTTCGCCAATCGCAAAATCCGGATCAGGCCAATCGGGCGCCAGTCGCGCCGCTTCCTTCAAATAGCGCAGCCGCGCGTCATCTTCATTCGCCAGCAGACCGCGCACATACTGCTCAAACGCCGCCAGCGTCAGCGGCCGCTGCATCTTGAAAAACTCGTTGAAGCTCAGCGGATAATTCGGATTGCTCGACCTCAATAATCGCCATGCCAGCCGCGCGTGCAGCGTCATCGGCTCATCAAACGGCCCACCCTCATGTACTACCGACAGTAACGCTACCGGACTGACGCGTAACACACGCGAATCCACCGTTAGCGTTTTCCCGTCCGAGGTAAACGTCCCAAAAATTACGTAGTCCGCGTCCAGTTCCTGCGCCATGCGCAACATCGTCGCCCGGCTCAATTTTGCCGATGGCGGAAAGCCCGACACGTCCATCTCATTCAGTCGGCCCGCGTGCGAATACACCTGTTGCCCCGCCGCCGAAAGCCTCTGGATGGTCAGCTCTTCCAAACCTTCCCCAATCCAGTCCAGATTTGGAGGCGCTCCTACATTTTCAAAAGGAAATACGAGATAGATACCGCTCTGTGGCAGGACGCGCCGGGTGTTAGCGCTAGCAGTACTCGAAGTTTGGGCAGCAACGAAAGTCGCCCAGAAGAACAAGAATCCCGCGAGAAAAATCCAGCACGCTTTGCGGGACGTTGGCCGCCGCTGTTTCATCTGCCCCATAGTCTAGCAGACGCACGTACCCCCGCAGGAGTTTTCCCGCTTACAATCCTCAATTGTAAAAGGTTGAAACGCCACAAACGCGGCGCGCTTAAGGCTGCTCAGACTCGAGCACTGCCTTCGGCGCCAGCACTTCCTGAATGTCAGGATTCTTCAACACCGCTGCGAACGAGGGGTCGGACTTCACCGTATTCATTTCCTTGTACCCTTCGTCGCGCGCCTTCCGCAAATAAATCAGGCAGCGGTCCACGTCGCCCGCCTCGGCAAACGATTTTGCCAGCATGAAATAAAATCGTCCACGTTCCGTGTTCAACGAGCGATCTTGAATAATCGTCCCCGTCCGAGACTTGTTCACTTCAAACGCCAGCGGGTCCAGTTGCAGCGCTTTGCGAAACGCCTCGATCGAATCTTCATACGACTTCTGCGCAAAGTACGCATATCCAAGGTTTAAATAAAAAGGCGCAAAATCGTTGCGAATCCCGATGGCCTTTTTGTACGAGCGAATCGCCTTCGAATATTTCTTGCGCTCGTAAAATATGGTCCCCATATTGTTGACCGCGTCCGGATAATGCGCGTCAAGCTTCGACGCTTTCTGGTAGCACTTCAGCGCCATGTTCAGGTCAGACTGGCTGTGCAGGGTGATGCCCAATTCATTCCAATAAACCGCATTCCTAGGCTGCTGTATCGTTAACTGGTGAAACAGTTCTTGCGCTTCCCGGTACTGTTTCTTCACCAAGTACAGTCGCGCCATATCCTCGCTGGAAAGTTGCGAGTTCTGCGGGACGGTTGGCGCTACGACCGAATTACCTGGGGGTTGCGACGAATCAGAACTGACAGGAGTGACTTGAGCGAACGTAGGAAACAAGATGCATACTGCGAGGAACGTACCAAACGGAATCGCCAAATAACGCGTACTCATGGCGAGTCTCCTTTATCCCGGTCCGGCTTGTCGGGATCCTTCTTCTTCTTGCCTCCAAAGATACCAAAAATCTTCTGCAATGCCCCTTTTTTCTTTTCCGGGGGGTTGACCGTTTCGCCCTGGGTACCGTCGGTAGTCTTCGCCCCTTGCAACTCGCCTTGGGCATTCATTACATTCGCGCCCGGCTCACCCGGAGGCGGTTTTGGCGAGCCTCCGCCAAAAATGTGCGATAAGAACGACCCAACCGCGTTAGCGGGCCCGTGTCCGCCGTGCAATTCGCAAAGTTGCGTCGGACCGGAGCCCGTGATGTACACCTCTTCACGCGTCGTCGGGCAACTCGGCGTGGCCACTTGCAACGTATCCGAATCGATCATCGTCAGGTCGACGCCTTCCGGCTTATCAAAATCTTTCACGTCGCGGTAGCCCGGTAACGTCGTCGCCTTCTTCATGAACTCGGCCCAGATCGGCGCCGCTGTTTTCCCACCCTGCAATCCCAAATCGTGGTTGTCGTCGAATCCAATCCAGATCACGCAAACCAGATTGCTCGTAAATCCCGCGAACCAGCCGTCACGCGACGTACCGGTCTTACCAGCCGCCGGCAAGGTGAAACCCTTCGCGCGAACTTCCGCGCCAGTGCCTTTGTTGATTACATCTTTGAGTATGCTATCCACCAAGTACGTCACCCGCGGGTCCAGGACCAGCTTGGTGCTCGGGTCATTTTTCTCTAGTGAATTGCCGCCCGCACTGATCACGCTTTCCACGAACATTGGTTCCGCTCGCGTGCCCATGGTCGCAAATGCCGTGTACGCGCCCGCCACTTCTACGGGCGTCATTTCATACGCGCCCAACGCCACTGCCGGTGTTGGCCGAATATTCGGCGATAGCCCCATCTGTCGCGCGATCTGCACCACGCGCCCGTAGCCCACCATCTCCGCCACCTTCACCGTCGCCACGTTCAGCGAATTGGTCAGCGCCTGGCGCACCGTAACTTTGCCCATGAAATGTTCGCCATAATTGTTCGGCGTGTATTCCTGGCCATCAAACTCAAACACCGTCGGCTCGTCATCCACCGTCGTCGCTGGCGTCACCACCGGCTGCGCCCCATCGACAGCATTGTTAAACGCCGCTGCATACACGAACGGCTTGAACACCGAACCTGGTTGCCGGTGCGCTAGCGCATGATTCAATTGGCTCTGCCCGTAATCTCGTCCGCCAATCAACGCCTTAATCTCGCCGGTCCGCGGATCAAGCGCCACCAACGCCGCTTGTACCTGTGGTGTGGATTCCAGAGTTGCGCCAGACTGCTTGGCCTTGGCCTTCGCCTTGCGGATGCGCTCGTACTTCTTCTCCAGCATCACATCCACATTCTTCATACCGTTTTCCAGCGCCACGGCCGCCGCACGCTGCAACTGCGGATCAAGCGAGGTGTATACCCGATAGTTCGAACTGATCAGATCCTGCTCCGAATATTTCTCCAGCAGGTGGTCCTTCACCATGTCCACAAAATAAGGCGCTTCGTTCCCAGCCACCGACGTGCGCACCAATTTCAACGGCACGCGCTTCGCATCCTGCACATCCGCTTCAGTGACGTACTTGTTCTCCACCATCTGCGTCAGCACGCGATCTCGCGCCTGCGCCGCACGCTCCGGATGCCGGTCCGAAACCGAATAATAGTTCGGCGAGCGAATCAGTCCCGCGAGAAACGCACATTCACCCAACGACAAATCTCGCAAGTCCTTCCCGAAGTACACCACGCTGGCTTCCGCAAATCCCCGTATCCCGAAGCTACCCCGGTTTCCCAGGTATACCTCGTTCATGTACATCTCCAGGATGCGTTGCTTCGTGAAGCGCTGTTCCAGCTCAAACGAAATCATCGCTTCGGCCAGCTTGCGCTTCCAGGTGCGGTCCGTAGACAAAAAGAACGTGCGCGCCACTTGCATGGTGATGGTACTCGCGCCCTGCAAACCCCTGTTGTTGTGGCGAATATCGGCCCATGCCGCGCCAAAGATTCGTATGAAGTCGAAGCCTGGATGATCAAAAAAACGCTTGTCTTCCGCAGACAAAATCGCATGCACCAATGTCGGCGGCATATCCTCGTAGCGCACCGGCCGCCGCTTCTCGCGCAGACTATCGAACAGGTTGGTAATCAGCTCTGGCTCAATTTCTCCAGACCCCATATCCGTGCCGCCGGCGAGTGGCCGAATACTTTTAATGCTTTTGCCACTGAACTTAACTTCAAGCGCATTGCCACCCGCAAAGTACGAGAGCTTCGATGGACGAATATCCACCGTGTTCGGCGAAACGCTGTAGTCCCCCAGCGCATTGGGATCGCCGCCGGGACGGTACCCTGCGCGCTGCAAATACATCGCCAAGTCTTCCGGACTAATCGCTTGTCCGTCCGTTATATGTTCGGGTGCCGAAAATATTTGCGTAGTGTTCTGGAGAATATGCCCGGAAAGCCGCGCGTCAATCTCGCGTCCATATTTAATGTAGTAGAAGGTAAAAACACTCGCGGCGACGAGGAAAAGCAGTGCCACCGCGCCCAACACCGCCAGGCCAAACTTAGACGTCCAGAACCCTTTTTGCAGACGAAAGCGCAATGAATGACTCCTGCGGCTGGTCTCTTATTGTCACTCATCCGCGCGCTGGAGGAAAGTCGAGGCCCAAATGCCTGATAAATCTGCTATTAGCTCACGCGCACTAGGAACGCGACTACTTCATAATGTCCACACCCTCGCTCGAGGGCGTAAAGTTCAGGTCCGCCTTATACACCAGGAAATCCACCGGCACCGTATAAGAAACGCTAATGGCCATCCCGGCATGCGTATTCGACAGCTTGATGTCGTCGCGCTTCGCGGGGATATCCAGGTCCTGAATGGTCTGGTAAATGATGTCGCGCACCTTTTCCTCGGTGTAGTGATTGACCACCGCAAAGCGCGCTTGTTCTGACATCTTGTCTTTCAGTTGATATTCGGCGACGTACGGCGGCACCAGTTTGAATCCGGCGTACACTGCCGCCACCAGAATCATCGTGTAAACAATCGCTTTTAGTCTGCCCTCGCCGCGTTGCAAGCGGTTCGCTGGGCTCCATGAATAAGTTCTCAAAGTTCGCAATTTCACGACCAAGCTCCAAGTTCAGCCCAGACCTGTCCGGGCTGCCAGTCTCACCGTCTATATTTTAACGCTATCACCGGGTTACGCCTCTGTCGAGACGACCGGTTAACGGGTGTTCTTCACAGGAACCGACCTCAAGAGCAGGGTCCGGCTTTAATTAAGGGCAGGTATCAATACGCCCGAGCAAATATCGCCCGCTGCTTGGCCGGCTTGCCACAGTGGATACAAGTCTCGCTGCCAGCGCCGGCTCCACCGTTCCCCATCACCGCACCGGGGTCCAGGGGGAGACACCGCATGGTGGCGCGCGTTTCTTCCTTAATCGTCGCTTCGCAATCTCCGCTGCCGCACCATGGTGCAAACGCAAAGCCCGTCTCCACTGCCTTCTTGAACTCCTCGTACGTCTTCGTATCCTTGGTATTCGCCCGCCGAAACGTCAATGCCTTGTCGTACATCGACTGGTGAATGTCTAACAGCAACTTCTCGATCGTTGCCGGCAGGTCCGCGAGCGACGCGCTCACTTTTCCTTCTCTGCCAGGCCGATCGCGTCGCGCCAGCATCGCCGCCTGCTTCGCCACGTCCTTCGGACCAAGTTCCACGCGTACCGGCACGCCGCGCATTTCCCAGTCATTAAACTTATAGCCCGGGCTGAAGCCTTCGCGCTCGTCCAGCGTCACTCGCAAGTTCGCCTTGATCAGTTGCGCCTTCAAATCCTTGGCGGTCTGCATCACCGAAGCTTTTTCTTCGTCAGTCTTGTAGATGGGCACAATCACCACTTGTGTCGGCGCCAGTCGCGGCGGCAACACCAATCCTTGATCATCGCCATGTACCATGATGATCGCGCCGATGATCCGCGTCGATAATCCCCACGATGTTGTCCAGCAGTGTTGCAACTGACCGTTCTGATCCAGGTAACGCACCTCAAACGCCTGCGCGAAATTCTGTCCAAGAAAATGCGAGGTTCCCGACTGCAGTGCCTTGCCATCGCCCATCATCGCTTCAATGGAATACGTCACGTCCGCGCCCGCGAATTTTTCCGCATCCGACTTCGCGCCCGGAATCACCGGAATTGCCGCCTCATTCACCGCAAAATCGGTGTACACATCCAGCATCTGCTTGGTTTCTTCGATGGCTTCTTCTTTTGTAGCGTGCGCGGTGTGCCCTTCCTGCCAGTAAAATTCCAACGTGCGCAGAAATAGTTTCGTGCGCAGCTCCCAACGCACCACGCTGTTCCACTGGTTCATCAGCACCGGCAAATCGCGGTACGACTGAATCCACTTCGACCACATGTGCCCGATAATCGTTTCCGACGTGGGCCGCAGAATCAATGGCTCGGCCAGCTCTTCTCCGCCGCCAATCGTCACCACCGCCAGTTCTGGCGAAAATCCTTCCACGTGATGCTTCTCTTTCTCGATGAAGCTTTTCGGAATCAGCAGCGGAAACGCCACATTCTGGTGCCCGGTAGCCTTGAATCGCCGGTCCAGCGCCCCTTGAACGTTCTCCCACAACGCCCAGCCATACGGCCGCACAATCATGCAGCCGCGCACCGGCGCATAGTCCGCCAGTTGCGCCTTCAACACCAGTTGGTTGTACCACTCCGAAAAATCCTGCGCCCGCGTAGGTAGCTTCTCTTCAGCCATTCTCGGTAAGCCCAGCCTTCAAAAAGTGTGCAATCCCCCGTCTTCGTTTCGGGCGGTGTACGTCAAAGCTCCGTTGCCTGCCATGTTCGTCACGCTTCGTTGCCTACAGTGTTCGTCAGGCATCGTCGCGTGAGGTGTACGTCAGGCTTCGTTCCATGCGGTGCTCGTCACGCTTAGGTGCCTGCGACGTTCGCCAGACTTCGTTGCCTGCGATGCTCGTCAGGGCACGGCTTCAGCCGTGCCAATCAGCCTTTGTATCACACCGGCTTCAGCCGCTGAGGCTCTCCGCCGTCACACAC
>Ga0209275_10000648_pt1 | contig 13772 bp, 10 predicted proteins | sample HubBroMetageREF2_FD_188344 | JGI IMG/M metagenome (GOLD analysis project Ga0209275, IMG submission 188344) | Reference soil microbial communities from the Hubbard Brook experimental Forest, New Hampshire, USA - Hubbard Brook CCASE Soil... | ecosystem: Environmental > Terrestrial > Soil >... | reverse complement strand
TTGGTCGCTTTCCGCATCTTCCAACGCTGAAACCCGGCGCCTGAACTCCGCAAACGTCGTGCGCACATACTCTAATTCCCAGTAGTGCTCGAGCTTTACGTTTACCTTTTGCTTGGCGAAACGTCCCTTGAGCAATGCGACCCGTGCCACCAAATCCTCGACTTCACCGACAACTCGGTCCAAATAAGCTTCCCTGCGTAACATCACTGCCTCACTCTCGATATGCGCTGGAGCGGACAGCACAACGATCACCGTTGCAGGGGTTGTAGCAGCTAGTGCACCAAACAAAGGCATCCGTAAGCTATTGAAAAAGAGCGTATTGCCTAGATGTTTTACCTGAGTTCAAGCAGTGTTGTTGTGTGGGAAAGCGCAGTCACTAAAAATAATTCGAGGGAAAAGACCCAGTTTGGAACTCACAACTTCGCATCAATATATTCGATGCTTAGAAAGTTCTCAGTTCGCGGGACCTATGGTCGAGGGAGTGAGTTGGCCTCGGGCCTTCGCGTATTCTGCGATGTAAACCGCATTGCCCGGGAATTCTTCGGTTAGAGCCTTCAAGAGCCTTTGCGCATTCTCATCTTGTTTTTCGCGGCGGCTGGAAAGTGCCAGCAGAATTTGTGCGAAGGGCTTCAGATAATGGCCATTGTCAGCAGTCTTCTGGACTTGGTCCATGCCCAATTTCTTATCGCCATGAATACCACCGAACCACAACACCATCCGCGCGCCAGAGGAAAGTGAACCGATTACGTAGTTGGCCACGCCCAACGCAACGTAGGCGTCATAGGCGTCGGGATGATCGGCAAGCAGCATCTCGGCATTGGCGTTGGCTTCTTTCAAGCGCTTCAAGGCATCCACATGTTTTTTCAGTAGCATGCTGTCCGCGTCGGATTCCATCCCGGCAACCAGGGTTAAGACGTAGAGCCCTTCAGGATCGCGTGGATGAGCTTTCAAAAGCTGAAAGGCCTGGGTGCGCGCTTTGCCAGCGGATTCCTGGAAATTTTTGATGCGAGCGGGATCGGGCGTTCCGGTGATGCCGCCAGTGAATCGTTTATCGTCGAGAAAATAATCGCTGGTTAAAACGTGTTGCAGATAGAACTCTTCGAAAAGGTAGCTCGCCGCCAGGCATACTCCGCCGAAGGGTTCGGTAGGATGCTGGTCAGTCCATTGCTGAAAGGTGCTGCGTGCCTCAGAAAATTTCTGTTCGTAGAGATCGCGAAAGCCAGCTTCTAATTGTGGATCCAAGGAAAATGCCGGAGAATTTGGCGTGATAGGAGTGGCTGCCGCGTTCTTGGATGGCTTCTTCTGCGCGCGAGTTGGAACACAAAAAAAGCTGAATTGCAGCGCGATGAGGAGGAGAGCTGTGAGCGAGCGAAGCATGATTGACGGTCGTTTGAATTTTAGAACAGTCCGGGGACAAATCGTGGCTTGCCGGACATCGCCGCGGTGTACTGTGGGTTGGAAAAAAGAACGCGTTCCTCGGTGGCCAGGCGCTGCGACAATACCAAGGCGTGAGCCAATGATCCAGCTATGGCGGTGATCCAGGCGCAATGAATCAGCGGTAGCGCCAGCATTTCCACGAATACGGCGGCGTAATTCGGATGGCGTACGTACCGGAACGGTCCCGAAGTGACCACGCCCATGCCGGTGGAGTTCATGACTTGGACGTTCCAGTGCTCGCCGAGCGTGCGGATCACCCACCAGCGCACCGCGTTCGCGGCCAGAAAGATGGCAAACCAAAAAGCGGCAAAAACTGGATAGAAGGGGCGATGCAGAAAAACAACTTCGACCGCGCAGCCAATCAAGACGCTGGTGTGTAGCAGCACCATCCAGCGGAAACGCGGATCCTCTACTTTCGAGGCACCGTGCGCCACCATCTCGCGCTGGTGCCGCCGCGAAATCTGCAACTCGTAAATCCGCAGCAGCGCTACGACCAGCAACAATCCGAGATACGCAATTACGTTTAATTCCATTGAAGCAGGAGAAACTCCGCACTAAAGCCTGGCCCAAAAGCTGCTGCCAGGGCGTGTTCGCCCGCCTTCAGCGGCCGCTTTTCCAACCATTCCTGGAGAATGAACAGGATGGTGGCGCTCGACAGATTGCCGACGTTGCTCAGAACATCCCAAGAAGGCTGGGTATCGCATTTGCATAGGCCCAATTGTTGTTCGATGTTGCCAAGCAACCGCGCGCCGCCTGGATGAAGGATCCAGCCCTTGATATCTGCCCGCGTCTTACCTTGGCGCTCCAGAAAACCATGTACCAGCTCTTTGATTTTTGCGCCAATCATTTCCGGCACATCCTTGGACAACAAGATGTGGAAACCGGAATCGCGCAGGTCGAAGCCCATGGCGTTCAGCGAATCAGGAAAAGTGTATGTTTCCGTGACCAGGATGCGTGGTCCGGGTTTGTCTTGCCCGGTCACAATGACCGCCGCCGCGCCGTCGCCAAACAGAATGGAGGAAATAAGGTTAGCCTGCGAAATGTCTTTGCGCTGAAAAGTAAGCGAGGGCAATTCGACGGAGATGATCAGTACGTTAGCGTCCGGATGAGACACCAGATAGTCCGCGGCACGCGAAAGCGCCATGGCTCCTGCCGCACATCCCAGTTCGGTGAATGGCATACGCCGTATGTTCGAACGAAATCCCATTAACTGAATCAGATGGGCATCAAGCGAGGGAATCATGAAGCCAGTGCACGACACGGTGATGATCAGGTCGATCTCATCGGCGCGCAAACCAGCCCGCGACAAGCACTTCTCCGAAGCCTCACGCCCCAACTTGATGGCATGCTCCATATATTCATTGTTCGTTTGCGACAGGGCGCGGGGCTCGATTGTATAGTCGATGGGGAAAATGGAGTGCCGCTGATGCACAGCAGCGTTGTCTACAATTGACATCATGGCTTCGATGCGCCGTTCGGGAACTTCAAATACGCGCCCAAAGTAATACTTCACGTCTTCGCGGGTGATCAAGTGGGGAGGTACGGCAGTAGCGGTAGCGGCGATAGTTGCGTAGCGGGGATGACCGTTGCTTGAGACCGAATTTGTTTGACTCACATACACCGTCCGATGTTCATAATATACAACGACCACACCAACACGTACACGCGGGCCAGAAAGATGTGCAAACGTGTCCAGGAGCTTGGTGGGGCTTACTGTACAACAAGTAACGCCCCAGGGGAAACGCCAAGGACAAGGACTTTGCCGGCTAGACAGTAACTAATCAACGGGTCGGGAGAAACGAATGATCGAGCGAATAATCGGAACATCAGCCCGCATGATATTGGGAGCCCTACTGTTAGTGCTAAATGTTTGGCCGGTTTCCGCACAAGAAAAGGCTGATCCTCTACTGGTCCTTATCTCTGTCGACGGGCTCCGACCTGACTATGTTACCGCAGCCGATGCCCATGGAGCAAAGGTGCCCAACCTGCGCCGCTTTATGAAAGAAGGTACATACGCGGACGGTGTAACGGGAGTAGTGCCTACGGTGACGTATCCCAGCCACACCACGTTGGTTACCGGCGTGTGGCCCGCGACGCATGGAATCTTCGCGAATACTACGTTCGACCCGCTACAGAAAAACTATCAAGGGTGGTACTGGTATGCGGAAGACATTCGCGTTCCGACACTTTGGGATGTGGCAAGCAAAGCGGGCCGAACCACTGCCAGTATCCAATGGCCGGTGACGGTCGGCGCGAAAATCACCTGGAACATTCCGGAGATCTGGCGAGCCGGCACGCCGGAAGACGCTAAGTTGATTCGCGTGTTGTCGACGCCCGGTTTGCTCGACGAGGCGCGTGCGCAAATCGGTGACTACCGCGGCGGGATTGATACTTCGGTGCCGGCTGATGAAATGCGGGGCGCGTACGCTGACTGGATATTGGAGAAAAAACGTCCGGGGCTGCTGACGCTCCACTTGACTGCGTTGGATCATATTCAACATGAGACTGGGCTGTTCAGCACCGAGGCGATTCAGGTGCTCGAGGCGCTCGACGCGGTGATCGGCAAAGTTCGCGAAGAGGCAGAGCATATCGCTCCTGGGCGAGCGTACGTAGCTGTGGTGTCGGACCACGGGTTTGCCAAATATGATCAACAGCTGAATTTATTTCCGGCATTCATTGAGGCTAAGCTCATGACGCTTGACGATAAGGGCAGGATCACAGATTGGAAGGCTACGCCGTGGGAGACGGGTGGATCGGCAGCGATTGTGTTGAAGGATCCTCAGGATCAGGCCACCGCCGGAATCGTGCGCGATCTCCTAAAAATTCTGGCTGCTGATCCGGCCAATGGCATTGACCGTGTTCTGGACGCGGATGAACTGCACAAGCGGGGCGGATATCCCACCGCATCTTTTTTTGTAAGCCTGAAACCAGGATGGCGAACTGGCGCGGCACTGACTGGTCCGGTGGTCGCCAAGATCAAGCCGGGCGGTACACACGGAGAATTGCCGGATCTTCCTGATGTCCGCGCCGCTTTTTTCCTGGTGGGTCCCGGAGTGCCTGCGGGCAAAGACCTGGGGCTGATTGATATGCGCGACATCGCAGTGACCTTGGCCAAGGAGGCCGGTCTTTCGTTGGCAAGCGCAGAGGGTAAGCTATTGCTGCCCTAGAAGTTGCGCGGAATTTCAGGAAAAACTTAGTGCATCATCGTGGTCGCTGCGGGCGCCATAGTCACGTCCTTTGTATTAACTTTTTTGTACGTACCGTCGCGAAATTCGGCTACGTCACTGCATTCCTCCTTATATTTGATGGCACGAAGTAGGGCCCTCACTCAGATTCCTAAGGCATCCCACTGCTGGTTGGCAGCGAACGAATGCTGGGGATTGCCTGCTCGCACAGGAGAAGTTATGAATTCGAAGAAACGTCCAGACGTGCAGAAGACAGCAGAGGGTCGCATCAACCTTCGGGACCGGCGCCGCTTCTTGAAGGAATCAGCGGTGACCGGCTTGGCGGCCCTGACCGCACCTCACTTGCTAATGGGCAAGTCTCCGCGCAACACCGGTCGCGTTTTGAAGATCGGATTTGTGGCGCCCACCACCGGAGTGCTCGAGCGCTTTGGCGAAGGCAATCAGTTCATCGTGTCGCATATCCGCAAGATTGTTGCCGACGGCTTGACGATTAATGGCGTGAACCATCCCGTGCAGATTTTGGAAGCAGACAGCCAGTCGCGCCGCGAACGTGGCAGCGAAGTGGCGCTCGCGCTTATCAAGTCCGAACACGTTGACCTGATGCTTGCCTCGAGCACCGGCGAAACCGTAATTCCGGTCAGCGATGTTTGCGAAGCGAATGGCGTGCCCTGCATCACCACGGATTGCCCCTGGCAGTCTTATTTCTACGGCCGCGGCGGAAAAGCGGACAAGCCATTTCAATGGACGTATCACTTTTTCTGGGGCCTCGAGGATCTGATCTCGGTTTTCACCAACATGTGGACGGGAACTCCGACCAACAAGGTTGTTGGCGCGCTGTGGCCTAATGATGCGGAAGGTGTGGCGTACTCTGACGCGAAATTTGGATTTCCCGGCGCGTTGCAATCCAAGGGATTCAAGCTGGTTGATCCGGGCCGGTTTGAACTGGCGGCACGTGATTTCTCGCAGCAGATTCAGAAGCTCAAGGACGAGCATGTCGAGATTCTTACCGGCGTGATGCCGCCGCCAGCGTTCGCCGCGTTTTGGAAACAAGCTGGCGACATGAAATTTACTCCGAAGATTGCCACCGTGGCAAAAGCCATTCTGTTTCCGACGGCTGTCGAAGCTCTTGGTGAGCGCGGCGCGGATTTGACCACCGAGATCTGGTGGTCTCCCAGCTTCCCGTTCAAATCGAATTTGACGCAGCAGAATGCGGCGGAACTTTGTGCTGCTTACGAAGATGAAACCAAGAAACAGTGGACTCAGCCGCTGGGTTTCCATCATGCATTGTTTGAAGTGGCGCTCGATGTTCTGAAACGCACCAAGGATGTTGAATCGCCGGCATCTATTCGCGACGCCATCCGCACAACCAAATACGATTCGATCGTCGGCCCCATCAACTGGGAAGGCAAACCGGTTCCGAATGTCACCAAAACCACGCTGGTCGGCGGCCAGTGGATTCCCGGCTATAAGTTCGACAAATGGCTGGCGGGTCAAAAGTTTAAATATGACCTGGTGATTGTGAACAACGCCAACGATGAAATGATTGGCGTGCAGCGCAAGCTCGAGCCGCTCTCCGCATAGCTGAGAGACAGACCCTTGTCCGTTAAGTTGATTTCTGCGTCAGCCCGCGGCTTCTTGCGAAGCGCGGATTTCCTGCCAGCGGCGTGGGCGCTTGTTGGCCTGCAGTATTTTCTTGCGCAGGCGGATGGACTTCGGCGTAATTTCCACAAATTCGTCGTCAGCAATGAACTCAATCGCTTGTTCCAGGCTAAGCTGGCGATGTGGGATCAGACGAATGGCTTCGTCCGCGGAAGAAGAGCGCATGTTGGTGAGCTTCTTCTCCTTGGTGACATTAACTTCCATGTCTTGCTCGCGCGAATTTTCACCGACGACCATACCTTCGTATACTTCGATGGTCGGCCCGATGAAGAGTTCGCCGCGCTCCTGCAAACCCCATAGCGCGTAAGCCGTGGATGCTCCCGCACGATCAGCAACAAGCGCGCCGGTCGGACGCAGCGCCATCTCGCCGCCGTATTCCATCCAGCCTTCGAAGATCGAATGAATCAGCGCCGTGCCTCGGGTGTCGGTCAGCAGCTGGCTTCGTAATCCGATCAATCCGCGGGACGGAATCTTGAAATCGAGACGAACGCGGCCGGAGCCATGGTTGCTCATCTTCAGCATTTCTCCACGGCGGCTGCCAATCGTTTCCATGATGATGCCGATGAAGTTTTCCGGAATGTCGATAACCAGACGCTCGACTGGCTCGAGCTTCTTGCCATTTTCCGAGCGCACCACGATTTCCGGCTTGCCGACCATTAATTCGAAGCCTTCGCGACGCATGGTTTCAATCAAAATCGCGAGTTGCAATTCCCCGCGCCCCAGTACGCGGAAGGATTCCGGCGTGTCGGTATCTTCGACGCGGATACTTACGTTGGTTAGAAGCTCTTTCGCCAAGCGATCGCGAAGATCGCGTGACGTCAGGTAACTGCCTTCGCGACCAGACAGTGGACTGGAGTTCACGCTGAAGATCATGGCCAGCGTGGGCTCGTCAATGGTCAGCGGTTCGAGCGGCATCGGATTCAGCAGGTCTGTGATGCTTTCGCCGATTTGAATGCCTTCCACGCCGGCGATGGCTACGATGTCGCCCGCATATACGGTGTCCGCTTCATCGCGATCCAAGCCGCGAAACGTAAACAGCTTGGTGATTTTCGTGGGCGCCAGCTTGCCATCCAGCTTGCTGATGCCAACTTCGTCTCCGCGCTTCAAAGTCCCATTAAACATGCGGCAAATTGCGATGCGCCCCAGAAATTCCGAGTAGTCCAGGTTGGTTACTTGAAGTTGCAACACACCCGCGGGATCGCCGGTAGGGCGAGCAATCTTGTTTACGATGGCTTCGAAAAGCGGTAGAAGATCCTTGGAATCGTCGCCAATTTTTCGATGAGCGACGCCTTCGCGCGCGTTGGTGTAAACCACGGGGAAATCGAGCTGATCTTCGGTCGCGTCCAGATCGATAAAGAGATCGTAAATTTCGTTTAGAACTTCCTCAGCGCGAGCGTCCGAACGGTCAATCTTGTTCAGCACGACGACTGGAGGCAGCTTCGAGGCCAACGCCTTCTGCAGTACGTAGCGAGTCTGCGGCAGTGGGCCTTCGCTGGCGTCTACGAGCAGCACTACACCATCGACCATGCGCAGCGCGCGTTCCACTTCCCCGCCAAAATCGCTGTGACCCGGAGTGTCCACGATATTGATCTTGGTGTCGTGGAAGAAAAGAGCCGTGTTCTTGGCAAGAATGGTGATGCCGCGCTCGCGCTCCAAATCGTTGGAGTCCATCACACGTTCGGCAACTTCCTGGTTAGCGCGAAAAATGCCGCTCTGCTTGAGCATGGCATCGACCAGCGTGGTTTTGCCGTGGTCGACGTGCGCGATGATAGCGATATTGCGAATGTCTTGAGTCATATAGGTAAATTCGTGTTCAGACAAAAATAGCTGCTGAGACACCAGCAGCCCGGAACAACCTTCTCCTTCGTTTTCAGGTGCGGCTTATGAAGCTCTAGTTTACCAGAGGTTTGTGCCTGCGGGCCACCACGCGTTTGCGCTCGATTGTGGCAGTACGAGCGCTCTCGTGTAGTATGTTTTCGGAGTTTTTGTTGGGGACTCGAGGTCATAAATGCGCAAAATGAAGTGGATTAGCGTCGCACTTCTGTTCGTGGTCACGTTCGCAGTCGCCACGCCGGCACAGGAGGAGCAAAGTTCCTCGCGTCCAAACCTGCCCGAGCTATTCGAGAAAAAAGAAGTGATGATCCCGATGCGAGATGGCGTGAAACTGCACACCGAGATTTACACGCCGCGATCCTCGCACGGCGCGTTGCCGATTTTCATAGAGCGCACTCCCTACGGCGTCGCCGATGCCGAAAAGGGGCATAGTCCTTTGCTTAATCGTTATTCGGAGATGTTTGCCGACGGCTACATTTTCGCGTTTCAAGACATCCGCGGACGCTACGGCTCGCAAGGTAAATTCGAAATGAACCGCCCGGTTCATGATCCCAGCGATGCCAAGGGAATCGACGAAAGTACGGACACTTACGACACCATCGAGTGGCTGGTGAAAAATATTCCCAACAACAACGGTCGCGCGGGAATTGCCGGTATTTCCTACGGCGGATTCTTGGCCGCGATGGCGCTGATTCATCCGCATCCCGCGTTGAAGGCAGTTTCTGAACAGGCGTGTATGGGGGATGCATGGATGGGTGACGACTTCTTTCATAATGGCGCGTTTCGCTTGAGCTACGGGTTCGAATACTCGGCGCTTATGGAATCGTCAAATGAAAATTACAGTTTCCAATTTGATCGCTTCGACCTTTTTGACTGGTATTATCGTCTCGGGCCGCTCTCCAACGTGAATGACCGATATTTCCACGGCAAAATTCCGACCTGGAATAATTTCACTGCGCATCCGACGTACGACAAATTCTGGAAAGAGCATGCAATTGAGACTGCGCTCACGGAAGCGACGGTGCCAAACCTCAACGTGGCCGGCTGGTGGGACCAGGAAGATTTCTACGGCCCGATGCGCACCTACGCCAATTTAGAAAAACAAGATGCCAAGCACATGAACTATTTGGTGGTAGGCCCGTGGAATCACGGCGGCTGGGCGCATGGCAAGGGCAATACTCTTGGCGAAATCCCGTTCAACGCAGATACCGCTTTGTATTTTCGGCGCAAGATTGAAGCGCCGTGGTTTGCCTACTGGTTGCACGACAAAGGAACTCTTCCTTTAAAAGAGGCCATGCTTTTCCAAACCGGCAGCGATTCCTGGACGAGTTTTGAAGCGTGGCCGCCGCAAGAAGCGCAAAAAAAGAATCTGTATTTTCACGATGGTGGAAAACTCTCCTTCGACCCGCCCGCGGCCAATGCAAGCGAAGCGTTTGACTCCTACATCAGTGATCCAGTTCACCCTGTGCCGTACCGGCATCGCCCGGTGGATATGACATATCCTCCGGACCATCCGGGAAGCTGGTACACCTGGTTGGTGCAGGATCAGCGATTCGTGGAGTACCGGCCCGATGTGCTGACTTGGGAATCCGATGAGCTGACAGAAGATGTGACGCTCGCCGGACAAGTGACCGCCAAAATTTTTGCCTCGACCACCGGCACGGACAGCGACTGGGTTGTGAAACTGATCGACGAGTATCCTCAGGAAGTAAAGAAGGACTGGAAACTTTCCGGCTACGAATTGATGATCGCCGACGAAATTTTCCGCGGGCGGTACCGCAATTCGTACGAGAAGCCTGAACCGATCACAGCCGGAGAGGTCACGCCGTTCACCATCGACTTACACACCGCAGATCATGTTTTTAAAAAGGGGCACCGCATCATGGTTCAGGTGCAGAGTACCTGGTTCCCGCTCTACGACCGCAATCCGCAGAAATTTGTGCCCAACATTTTCGAAGCGAAAGCGTCCGACTACCAGATCGCGACGCAGAAGATCTACCGCTCCAAACAATTTCCATCTTCGGTAGAAATTTCCGTGGTGCCGAATGGCGACGGTGCAATGCCGTCAGTTAGCTCTGGCACTAACTGAGGTCGCCGCGCCCGCGGATGGACGTAGATTCAGCACCACCTGAAACCACCAATTCGGCTGGTAGCGAATCTGCACAGGTACGCCGCGCCACTTTCCTTCGGTGCCTTCGATGATTGAGAAGTACACCTTCTTGCCGGTCAATTTGTGAGTAGAGACAAAATCCAATTGAAGTAAATGGCTGTAGGAAGATTCCAGGAGCGTGACATTATTAGGCCCGTGCAACTGCACTGGAAGCGTCGCCAGCGGCCAGACATTTTCCAGCGTTAGATTATTTTCCTGGGCGTCGTACACGTAGCAACGAGAACTGGGAGCGAGCAGGCCGTCCAGCGCGGCGTCCATTAGTTCCGCAACGGTCGCCAGAAATTCTTTCGCGAGCGGGCAGCGCTGTTGCTCTTGCAACGTGCGCACCGGACGGACGGAACTGGAAATCTTCTCAAGCATCAGCGGCTGCGCCACATCATATTGATGCAGCGTGTAATCTATGTCGGACTGCAGCGGCACTACCAGGGAAATCGCTTCGAGCGGTTCGACGCGGCTGAGTATGCCGGTGAACGAATGCTCTCCTTGATCCTTTTCTTTCCGCAGCTCTTCCTGCATCTCGGCCACTGACTTGCCGTGCGATGACTTCATGAACCCAAAGAAAGCACTCGCTGTGACATCATCTTCTTTTGCAGTTGGCGTCACTGGCTCCTGATGCTGTGAAACTTCAGTACCGGCGCCCCAGCGGTTGATCCCACGCGGCGCTTTGGCTGGATCGCTGCCAAACAGAACTTGAAAAAACTCTTCACGCGGATTTTCCGACGAGACTCCACGGCGGATGTAACCGCCGCCTACATCGTCTTTGCCCGCCCAGAAGAACAGGAGGCGCACGCGCGCGGTCATGATGTAGTCGTATTGCACGATGCCCTGAGGCGCAGTGCGAATCCATTGCAAAGCTTCGTGAATTGGTTGGCGGTCGGAGGTGGCGATGGTGTCGCAGGTGGCGCTGAAAACGATGACGATCAGAAGAAAAGCGGTGGAGAGGACGGGGCCCTTGTTCACGCTACCCCGTATCCTGGCAATTGTTGCCAAGCGTTCAGGTCACATGTCATGCGTAGAGTCTAGCAGCGGTTTGTTACAGCTGTTTGACCCAAATTTGAAATAATAAAAATGTTCATGTAACAACCCATTACCAGCGCTCCCCGCATAGTGGCATCCAAGCATCGCGTTGTTTGCCAACTTGAAATCGCAAGCGTATCGCCGAGTCGAAATCCTGAAAGAGGTCTTTGATGGATGAACTCGGCGCCAGCATCATTGCCAGCATGATTTTCACGACCTTTTCCACGCTGTTCAATTGGTATGCCATGCGGCGCGGCGCGTTCATTGTTGGGTCGGGGAAAGCCTCTCTGGGCGCGGATTTAGTGCGCATACCGCAATTACTCTTCGATTTTGTCAGCCACGTGCCGCGATTGATTGCCGCGCGGATTCCGCGGCGCGCATCTTCCACAGCGACGGCGCCGGCTACACAGCGTTCGGTATGACGATGTGAAATTGTTTTGTGTCGAATCCGTCACGGCAGACGTACGGATCTTGATATTCGAGTCATCGATTGGTAACACGACCTACTTACTGTGAATTTAAATAGCATGCTGCTTGCCGTCAGCCATATGGTGAAGGGAGCAAGTGATGAACGGTTGCCAGACGCGCGTTTATAAATTCGAAAAGCAGGCCGACGTTTTTTCCCGATTTCGATGTGGTGTGTCGTTGCACAGCCACACCATGCATTCCAAGGAATACTTAGGCCGCTTACCTACGTACATCGCGAAGTTTCCCATCGGCTCGTACATTCTCGAGCGAGAAATTGGCCGCCTGCATTTGTATGAAGGGCGTATTTTCAACTTCAAGAAAGTGTATTGGACTCCGCCGCTATCCCCACGAGAAGCTCACGAACTGGAAAAACAGCAGATTAAGAAAACGCTGGGCTTGCGCGCGCTAGTTTCACTCTCCGATCACGATAGTGTCGAGGCAGGACTTCATTTGCGGATGTTGGCGGGCACTTCCCGGCTCCCGTTTCCGTGGAGTGGACCGTGCCCTTTGAGCAGACAGTGTTTCACCTGGGCATCCATAACTTGCCGGCCGATCGCGCCAACGCATGGATGCAAGAACTTGCAGCATTCACCGCAAATCGTGAACCCGCAGCGCTCCGTTTCCTTCTCGAGGAGCTCAACGCGGACCCGTCGGTACTCGTGATTCTCAATCATCCTTACTGGGACGCGGAGAGCGTGGGTCCAGCAGTTCACCGGGCCTCGCTCACCAGTTTCCTGCATCAATTTCAGACCTTGATCCACGCGCTGGAACTCAATGGCATGCGCTCGCGCCGCGAGAATCGTGAAGTGTTGAAGCTCGGTGAGCAGATCGGCTTGCCCGTCGTATCGGGAGGAGATCGCCACGGGTGCGAAGCGAATGCCACGTTAAATGTCACCACGGCGGCAAACTTCGACGAGTTTGTGGATGACATCCGCCAAGGCCATCACAGCGAAATTGTTTTGATGCCGCAATTTTTCGAGCCCTTGCAGTTGCGCCTGCTCGAAAATGCATGGCATGCCATGGCCGATGCTCCCGGAGAATTTGGCCGGCGACACTGGATGACGCGAGTCTTCGTCGAAGAAGGCGGCGGTGCCAAACCGCTCTCGCAATATACCGGCACAAGATTTCATCGGGTGATCGATAAGTTTCGCTGGGTCATGGGGCTCGTGGCCAATCCGGTATTGCGTCCCGCGCTGAAATTGCCTTTTCGGGGGAACGAAGAAGGAGGCTTATGACCTCCACGCCGCGGGTGGCACTCTTCTGCGAGACATTTCACGAGATTAATGGCGTGGCTCTTACCGCGCGGCAACTGGTGGACTTCGCGAAGCGCCACGAGCTGCCCTTACTCGCCGTTCACGGAGGTCGCACCCGGCAGCGTGTTCCGGAAGGAAGCGTCACTCGGCTGGAACTTACCCGCGGCTGGGCCAGTGTAGGAATTGAAAGCGATCTCGAATACGATTTTCTGTTGTGCCGTTACTTGCCGCAGATCCGCAAAGAACTAACGACGTTTCGTCCTGATGTTATCCACGTAACTAGCCCCGGGGAATTAGGCCAGCTCGGTGTTTACCTCTCGCGCAAACTAAGAATTCCACTGGTCGCCTCGTGGCACACCAATTTTCATCAGTTCGCTGCACGCCGCTTGCAGAAATTGCTCAGCTTTTTGCCTGACAACATCGCGAATCCGGCTGTGGCGTGGTTGCAACGTCAAGGCCTGCAATTGCTTCTGTGGTTTTACGGGCTGGCGGACGCCACGCTGGCCCCAACCGAGCCGCAAGTTCAGTGGCTTGAGGAAACACTGAAGAAGCCGTGTTTTCTGATGCCGCGCGGCGTGGACGGCGAGCTATTTAACTGCAAGCATCGCACCGTGAGTGATGAGACGCTACGGCTGGGTTTTGTTGGCCGCGTCACGCCGGAAAAGGGTGTGCGTCTTCTGGCTGAAATTGAAAACGCGTTAGTGGCCGCTGGAGTGCAGGACTTTCGCATCATCGTGGTTGGTGATGGCA
>Ga0209275_10000647_pt1 | contig 13775 bp, 8 predicted proteins | sample HubBroMetageREF2_FD_188344 | JGI IMG/M metagenome (GOLD analysis project Ga0209275, IMG submission 188344) | Reference soil microbial communities from the Hubbard Brook experimental Forest, New Hampshire, USA - Hubbard Brook CCASE Soil... | ecosystem: Environmental > Terrestrial > Soil >... | reverse complement strand
TTGTGGTAGAGCGTATTTTTTCCGTAGTTCGTGATGTAGAGGTCGGGGAAGCCGTCGTTGTCATAATCGCCGACTGCGACGCCCATGCCGTAATTGCCGTCGCCCGCGTTGGCAAGACCGGCTTCTTTCGTGACGTCCGTAAAGCTGCCATCCGGATTTTGGCGGTAGAGGCGATTCCAGTTTCGCGGATCGTGCCGGTCGAAAGTCTCCGGCGGATGCATGGGACTCGTGAGTTGTCCGCTATTCACCAGAAAAATGTCGAGCAGGCCGTCGTTGTTGTAATCGAAGAGCGCCACGCCGCCGCCCATGGTTTCGATCAGGTATTTTTGCGGCGTGGGCGAATTTACGTGGTTGAAATCCAGGCCGCGCGGATGCTTCACATCAAATACTGCAGCAGACGTGGGCAACACCATGCCCATAGCGGCAAGCGATTCCAGGAAATCGCGTCGTGAGATATGGCGCTTCATGCGATCGCTTTTGGGCTCCGGTGGGTCAAAGTCAAGGTTAGCAGAAGTCGCGCGAGGGCGCATCGCGTGCGCAAAGCCCGTGGATGCGGCTGCGACCGCTGTGGTCATGGCGCTCAACTTTTCCGTAAACTCGAACGGGAGGGAGTCCAATTGTCAGAACCGAGTGCACGAACGCTTCGCAGAGGATGAGTGCTGGAAGTTAGAGGAGAGGAAGGTGGATGCCGGGGGGAGGCATCCACCTTCGCTCCACTCACGCGCTAGAACAGGAACTTCAGTGCGAACTGAATCAACCGCGGGGTGTTTAGTTGACTGGTAGTCTCCCCGAAATTGGGATTGTTCGCCGTGCAGCAAGAGGTGCTGGGAGGACCAAACTGGACCTTATTAAACGTGTTGAAGAACTCTGTCCGGAACTGGATGCCAAATTTATTCTCCGGACCAAAGGATGTCGTCTTGAATAACGCAAAATCCCAGTTATTGATCCCCGCTCCTCGAAGCGTGGCATCCACACGTGATTCATCGCCGAACGACCAGTCGCCCGGAGCCGCGAAGCAATTCGGATTGAACCAAGCGATTCCGCCATTCGCCTCAACCACGTGGGCCGTACCCTTTGCGCATCCTGCAACAACATTTGGTCGCAGTTGGAAGTTTTGAGAGAAACCCGCGTTTGAAAGGGACGTGGACGCACCGTAACTAATTGGCAGAGGGAAGCCCTTCTGAAATGTCGTCACACCATCAACGCCCCAGCCGGAAACGACCTTGTCCATTACGCCTGTAGCATCCGACATGTACCGCTGGCCATGACCAAAGGGCAAGTCATAGACGTAGCTAATTACCAGCCGTTGAGACACGTCTTGCGAAGACAGCGATCTCTCGCCCTTCAGGTTGTTCCAGTCCTGAGGTTCGCCGACGCCGGTTTCGAGCCAAGTTGTTAGCGTGTCCGTGTTGCTCATCAACTTTGCGTTCGTGTAGGCGGCTAGGAAAGTCCCGCCGTCCTTGAACCGCTTCGTGGCTGTGAGCTGGAAGGAGTTATAGTTGCTGCTGCAGCAACCATCGCCGACCAAGGACAACCCGGAATACTGGGGGTAGGGACGATCCAACTGCCCTGCCTGAATTGTCGCGTTCGAGGCCGGATTTAATCCGCTTACGGTCGTAATCCCGGTGATGGATTCGGAATCGGCTGGGTGATTGAGACCGTCTGGCCGGCATTCTCCTGTGCCTGAGCTTGGGCGTAGAACGAATCCGGAATATTGTTGATCGAAACGTTGTTCGGACTCGGCAAATGCACGCCACGTGAGCCAGCAAACGCTGCGTCGACGAAGACGCCCCACGGCAACTGCCTCTGAATATCCACGTTGAACTGTTGGACGTAGGGCGGCGAATAGGCTCTGTAGGGAGCTTCGAACGGATTCGCACCGGCGTCAAACTGCGAAACATTGCCAGACCTGGTAAGCGGAGTATTAAGCTGCGGACCAAAAGGCCCGTTGGTCGGACATGTCAGCGCGTCGACAGCGTATGAGCAGTTCGTCGCGGTTAGCGTGCTGTTAGGAGTGAGCCCGCTATTCGTGGTTGCGACGAACAGGGTCGAGGACGTGTTGATGGGATCGTTGCTTGGGTTCATGTTGAACAATCCCCAGTTCGGGATGAAGAAGATCCCGTAGCCAGCGCGGATGACCGTCTTTTGGTCCCAGCTGTAAGCAACCCCTAGGCGCGGCATGAATTCCTTCTTGTACAGCGGCACAGCGGTGCGCCCAGGATTAATGCCAGTTCCAACAAAGAAGACATCACCCGGGCACGGGCTGCCGGGAACGCCGAGCCCCGTCACGGAATTTTGTTGGCAGCCGCTAACGGTGTGGTTAACAGCGGAGGGGTCCCAATAAGTAGAAAGGTCATGACGCACCGACCAGTTTCCCGGCAGGTCGTAACGCACACCGTACGTAATCGTCAGCTTAGGTGTAACTCTCCACGTATCTCCAAAGTAAAAGCCCCGATACGTTTCCTTCTGCGCCACAAGAGCCGGGATTTGCGCTTCACCATAATTGTGGTTAAACACGCTCGATTGGTTCAATCCATAGCCCAGCAGGAAATCGGCAAAGGAAATACCGCCCGTCCCGCCAATAGGATTGCTCGACGTCCAGCTACCGTCAAAAGCGAAAGCGCCGCTGGCGATGTTCGTCTGAGCGTAGTTGTCATAGGTTTCTGTGAGCTGACCGCCAAACACCCATGTGTGTTTCCCCTTGATCCACGTGAGGCTGGGCGAGACGTTAACCTGCGTGTCGTGGTCCGTGATGAAACTTTGGCCTTGCGAACAAGCAACGGTAGGATCCTGTGGGGTGAAGCAAGGCGTAAAGGGCGACCGGCTAGCGCTAGGAATTTCGGTATTGTAAGCCGCGGGCCAACCATACTGCGTCAAATCAAAATCCGAATTTGTCGGCGAGCGGAGATAGTGGAACCGGCTGCCGCTGCCGATGATGTTCAGGATGAGGTCAGGCCTGATCGTGTAGCTGTAGCTTATGGCGAGCGCGTTCGTCTGATAGGTTTCCGCGCAACGGTCCGCGCACAACCCCGTGCCAAACGGATCCGTTGGCAGATCCAGCAGGTTGAAGAAGTTGTAGCGCGCAAATATATGCTGGTTAGAGGTCAGGTTCTGGTCCACGCGGCCAACATACTGATTGGTGTTCCCACCCGAGGACGAGTTGGCAACAAAGTTGTTGGTCGTGCCACTGTTCGTCGGATGCGGAAGGAACTTCAGTTCTAATAGCGCCGCAGGGTTAAGCGCGGAAGTGATGACGTTTCCTGCGAACGGGGTGCGCTTACAGTTCGCCGCACTAGGCGTAACGGTGCAAGTCCCCGCGCCGCCGGTGCTGACCGACAGGGGATCATAGATCTGATCAATAAATGCCCCGGTCGTCGGATCGGTGTCAGCGCAAATGCCTCCAGGTCCCGTAAACCCGGTCTTGCAAATGTCCGCAAAGTTCCCGGTTCGCTCGGCGTCTGTAATGACGGTCGTGGTCGTGGTGGAGGCCGTGCGCTGGCGGTAGCCGTCGTAGGCGAAGAAGAAAAAGGTCTTGTCCTTAATTACGGGACCACCGAATGTGCCGCCGAACTGGTTCTGCACATACGGAGGATTAGAGGGTGCGAAGAAGCCTCTCGAGTTAAGGACCTTATTTCGCAGGTATTCGTAGGCTTCGCCGTGATACTGGTTCGTCCCGCCCTTCGTGCTGAGGTTCACAACGCCACCGGCGAACTTGCCCCATTCCGGCCCGAGGTTGTTGTACTGCACCTTAAATTCCGCGACCGCGTCCTGGTCGGGAATCAAGACCGGCAAGTTGATGTAGCCGATGTTTATCGGCTGACCATCGATGTATTCAGCGCTCTCATTGCCGAATGAACCGCCTACTTGATAATTGCCCCAGCTAAAGGGGTTCTGGCCAACCTGCGAACCGCCGGAACCGCCCTGCGCGATGGCGGCTGGAGAAAGCGTGATGAGGTTGAAAACGTTGCGGCCATTCAGGGGAATCTCGTTGGTAGCGCGTTGGTCAATCACCTGGCCCAGCGAAGTATCGGTGGGCGTTAGTAGCGGGGTTTCCGCCGTGACTTCCACGGTCTGGCTAACGGCGCCGACTTCCATCGTAGCGTCAATGCGGACAGCCTGCTGTACCTGCACGATTACGGATTCGCGCTTGTAATGCTTGAAGCCGGCCTTCTCAACCTCAAGGCGATATTCGCCGGGATTCAGGTTAACGAAGGAATACAGACCGTCGCCGCCGGTAGTAAAGGTCTGCTTGGCAGACGTGGCGGTGCTGGTCAGCGTAACCTGTGCGTCGGGAACGGCGGAGCCGGAGGCGTCCGCGACAGATCCCGAAATGGAACCGAAGGTGGACTGCGCCGATAGCGGCGAGCCCATTAGCATCGCGGCAAGGCAAATGCAGATACCCACGGCGAGAACGAACGGAAAGCGATTCCTAGACGTAATCATGATTCTTTCTCCTCCCCCAAGAGAAGCGCGTTAGGCCCACCCGGCCTACGCCACAAAGTTGGTGACACCGCTACGTACCGAAACGGGAAATCTGGCTAGAGATCGCCCCACGATGTCCAACAGAGTTGCGCACACCAAGACACACCTATACGACTGCTAGAGCCACCCTGAACAAAAAGCTCTTCAGATACAACCCATCGATTTTTTCGATACCACCCAGCTGCGCAGCATTTAGCTTCAAGTGGCCATATCTTGTCAAGCTAAAAATAACGATTTTCTAAAGACATTTCGTTAAAACTCGCAAATGAGCCATGACTCGCATTACATTTCGCAGTATTATGCAGCGGGGCAGACGTGCCCTTCATCCCTGCGCGAAGTTCCTGACTATTGACCGCGCGATCAGCTGAGATTATTTTTTCTGCCGAAAATCTTTAAAGAGACAGCCCCATGGAAAGTCGCAGCAAGAATCAGGGCCACCACAAGGTTCGCGTGGTCACGCTGAAGTCGGTAGCCGAGCATGTAGGACTAACGCCCGGTACTGTTTCAGCAGTATTGAATAATTCCGCGGCGGCCCGCTCCGTGCCGGAACGCACTAAGAAGCGCGTGCTGGCGGCTGCGCGCGAACTGAATTACCGCCCGAACTATTTGGCGCGCTCCTTGCGCGTGCAGCGCACTTACACCATCGGAGTGATCACGCGTGATTTGGGCGACGCCTATGCCGCGATGCTCATCAGCGGCATTGAACGCTACCTTCGCCAACATAGCTTTTTCTTTCTTACGGTCGCCCATCATAACGACAAGAAATTGCTAGACAGCTATTCGCATATTCTTCTGCAACGAGGAGTCGAGGGTCTGATTTCCGTAGACACGTTGCTCGGCGAATCCATGTCGTTGCCCACGATCGCCATCGCGGGTCATCGTCCTGTGGAAGGCGTAACGAATATTCTGCTGGATCATCGCCGCGCGGCGCAGCTGGCGCTGCAACACTTGTTTCAATTGGGCCACCGCGAGATTGCGTTCATGAAGGGCCCGCATTACAGTTCGGACTCCACCGATCGCTGGAAAGCGATACTGCACGTGGCGCAAGAACTCGGGATCGTTGTGCGGCCGGAGCTCACCATTCATTTGGAGGGCGACTTGTCGACTCCGGAAGTCGCGTATCCGGCGACGAAGGCGTTCCTCTGCAACCGAAAAATGCCATTTAGCGCGCTATTCGCCTTTAACGACAATTCCGCATTGGGCGCGATCAGCGCCTTTCAGGAAGCTGGGATGCACGTTCCGAACGATATTTCGGTAGTGGGATTTGACGACATCAAGATGGCTCCGTACAGCAATCCGCCGCTGACGACGGTGCGGCAGCCTCTGCTCAAGATGGGCGAGATCGCTGCACGGTCGGTGCTCAATCAAATCAAGAACAGCGAGGAGTTCGTTCCCGAAATATTGATTGAGCCTGAATTTGTGGTGCGTAAGTCGACAGGCAACGCGTCGTTGCAATTGTCGTCGTGTGGCAAAGAAATGCAGAGCGCCGACTAGCGAGTAATGCCAATGCAAATGGAATAACGGGAGAGCCCCGATTCGATGCCCATAACCAATTCGAATGTTTCGGCTGCCACGACGACCGCGCCCACTTCCACAGACCGAGCCGCCATGGCAATGGTGACCACTCTCTTCTTCATGTGGGGTTTTCTCACCTGTCTCAACGATATTTTGATTCCTCACTTGAAGTCCATCTTCGATTTGACCTACGCGAAGGCGATGCTCATCCAGTTCAGCTTTTTCGGAGCTTATTTTGTTTTTGCGTTGCCTTCTGGAAAATTGATCGAGTGGATTGGTTACAAGAAGGCGATGGTGGGCGGCCTCTTCACGATGGGCGTGGGAGCGCTGCTGTTTGTGCCGGCGGCGAGCGCGCCTTCCTTTCCGCTGTTTCTCACCGCGCTAATTATTCTGGCGGCAGGCATCACGATATTGCAGGTTTCCGCGAATCCGTACGTGGCTGTCCTGGGGCCGGAGAAAACCGCGTCGAGCCGTTTGAATTTGACGCAGGCGTTCAACTCGCTGGGCACGACGGTGGCACCGTGGTTTGGCAGCATGCTGATTCTGAGCGGAGCGCCCGTGGCGATGGATGTGATTCGTGGGATGTCTACCGATCAACTGCAAGCCTATCGTCTGCAGCAAGCTTCTTCGGTGAAGCTGCCCTATCTCGGCCTGGCGATTGCGCTGTTTGTACTCGGCTTGGTGATTGCATTCTTTAAACTGCCAGTCATCGCCTCCGTCGAACCGCACGGAAAAGTTCACGACTCGATCTGGAAATATCCACGTCTGGTGATGGGCGCGATCGGAATTTTCGTTTATGTGGGCGCGGAAGTGGCGATTGGCAGCATGCTGGTCAACTACATGAGCCAACCGAATGTTGGAAACATTTCGATCCAGCTCGCAGCCAAATTTGTTTCCCTTTATTGGGGTGGTGCGATGCTTGGGAGGTTTATCGGCTCTGCCGTGCTGCAGAAAGTGCGCACCGGCACCGTGCTCGGCTTTTCGGCGCTCACGGCATTTTTGTTGGTCGCCGTTTCGATGCTAAGCTTTGGCCACGTGGCGATGTGGAGCATCTTGTTGGTTGGATTCTTCAATTCGACGATGTTTCCCAGTATTTTCACTCTCTCGATCGAGGGCCTCGGGCCGTTGACAGGCAAAGGCTCGGCTGTGTTGATCTGCGCCATCGTAGGAGGCGCGATCATTCCGGAGCTGCAGGGCGTGCTGGCGGACCACATCGGCATCCATCATGCGTTCATCCTGCCCGCGCTGTGCTACCTATATATAGCGTCGTTCGCATTCAAAAGTAATAAGCCGCACAGCACAGCGCCTGCGCATTCCTGACCGCAATCCGCGCGGGGGAGCGAGGCTTTTCCGGCTCGGGCGCATTTCCGCCGGAATTGCTATTTCCTTGCATCGCAATTCGTGTACATTGCTTGCCGTCGCGCGGCATCCGGATTGCCCCAAATCCTGCCGCACGGCGCATAACGCGCGGCGCCTGAATCTAGCGATTCGCGAAGTCCGGAGCAGGCTGCACAGACATGATCTCAGATTCGTTCTCGATCGGGATTGATTTCGGAGGCACGAATCTGCGGCTGGCGGCCTACACTCCCGCGGCTGGATTTCTGGAAACGATCCAGATGCCCACGCGGCTGCAAGCCGGTCGAGATGCCGTGGTCGAGGATATGTGCGCGGGAATTCGCAAACTTCTCGATCGCTACTCCGCGAAACTGGCGCTGCAAGGCATCGCCATCGGCTCACCGGGACCAATCGAGTTGCCCGAAGGCCGGCTGCGAAACTTGCCCAATCTTCCCGGCTTCGACGGATTGGAATTGCGCGCGGCTGTGGAGCAAAGCGTTGGCGTGCATGTCGTGGTGGAAAATGACGCGAACGTCGCGGCTCTGGCGGAGTGCGTTGCGGGCAAGGGCAAAACGCTCGGAATTGATTCCTTATGCTTTTTGACGCTGGGCACAGGAGTCGGCGGCGGAATAATTTTCCACGGAAAGATCTGGGACGGGTTGAATGGTATGGCCGGCGAAGTGGGCCACATTAATATATGGCCGGACGGCGCGGCGTGCGGATGCGGGGCGCGCGGCTGCCTGGAACCGTTGGCATCAGCCACTGGAGTGCGGCGCAGAGCCAAGGAAATGATCGCGGCGGGAAAATCGCCGGCATTGGCAGCCTTGGAAAAAGGCAATCCGGAATTCACGCCGCGCGATGTTGCAGGGCTCGCCAGCACGGGTGACCGCGACGCACAGAAAATTTTCGACGAAGTGGGGCTTGCGCTGGGCAGGGGGTTGGCGGCGCTCGTCAACACGCTGAACCTGCCGCTGTATGTTGTGGGCGGCGGCTTGTCCAGTTCGTGGAATTTATTTTCGCGGGCGCTGTTCGAGGAATTGCGCTACCGCAGCTACGTGTTCCGCATGACGGATCCCGACAAGTCCGACGCTACCCGCGGGACCAAGGCCAAAACATACGTCACGCTCACGGAGTTGGGCCCTGAGGCAGGACTCCTCGGCGCGTGCCTACTGCCGTTCACGGTTTCTCCGAATGGCGCATAACCTGGGCATTCCATTCATCGCGGCGCACGCGCCACGCGCGGTGAGCGCTTGCTGCCAGGAAACTCTATGAGACTGAACTCGTACCTACTCAAGGCCAGCATCGTCGGCGCGCTCGGCGGATTACTGTTTGGGTTCGACACCGCCGTGATTTCCGGAACACTGAACTCACTTCGCCAAGTCTTCGAACTCTCGCCGCGCGCTGAGGGGTTTACCGTCGCCATTGCTTTATGGGGAACGGTTGTTGGTGCACTCAGCGCCGGCGTTGTGGGTCAACGACTGGGAGGGCGCAACGCTCTTCGAATAATGGCGGTACTCTATATCGTTTCATCGCTCGGTTGCGCGTTCGGTTGGAGTTGGTCCGCGCTGCTGGTCTTCCGGTTCGTTGGAGGTCTCGGCATCGGCGGTTCCTCCGTGCTGGCTCCGGTGTACATCGCGGAGCTAGCGCCCGCAAGCTTGCGTGGACGACTGGTGGGAATGTTTCAGATCAACGTAGTCCTGGGAATTCTGCTGGCGTATTTTTCGAACTATTGCATCGCCAGGCTTGGAATGGGCGCGCTCGAATGGCGCTGGCAATTGGGTGTCGCCGCCGCGCCTGCCCTTCTTTTTCTCGTCATGCTTTTCGGGATTCCGCAAAGTCCGCGCTGGCTGGCCACGCAGCATCGCATCGAAGACGCGCGCAAGGTGCTGACGCTCTTGCGCTCGTCGAACGACGAAACGGAGCTTAAAGAAATCGTGGACTCGATTCACCTGGAGAGATCCCAAGGCTCCGAGCCGCTTTTCCAGCGCAAGTTTCGCTATCCCATTTTTGTGGCGATCACTACCGGAGTGTTCAACCAGCTGGCGGGAATTAATGCGATCCTTTATTACTTGCCATCCATTTTCATGGCGGCGGGTTTCAGCAAATTGTCCGGCGATTTGCAGGCCGTCGCGATTGGCGCGATGAATCTTTGTGCCACGCTGCTGGCCATGACTTTGATTGATAAACTCGGCCGGAAAACTCTGCTGCTGATCGGTTCGGCAGGAACGGCGCTCTGCCTGGCGGGCGTGGCCATGATTTTTTTCACGCAGCGCGATCAAAACTGGCTGGTGTGGATTTTGGTGGGCTACATTTTCTTTTTCGCACCGCTCGGGGCGGTCATATGGGTTTATATCGGCGAGATCTTTCCGAATACCGTGCGCTCCAAGGGTCAGGGCCTGGGAAGCTCTTCGCACTGGATCATGAACGCCATTATATCCGCCCTGTTTCCCGTGGTCGCCAAAACCTCGGGCGCATACCCCTTTGTATTTTTTGCAGCAATGATGGTCTTGCAATTTTTCATCGTCATGTTCTTCTATCCGGAGACCAAGGGATTCACGCTCGAGGAAATGCAACACCGGCTGGGAATCGATTAGCGGAATGACGGGAGCGGTGCTAGGTGGCGGCTTCTGCAAGCGGCAACCACACCTGAAAGCGAGTTTCGCCGGGTTTCGAGCTGACTTGAATATCGCCCTGATGTTTTTTCACGATTCGCTGCACCGTGTCCAGGCCAAGCCCGGTGCCTTGGCCCACGCCCTTGGTGGTGAAGAAAGGCTCGAACATATGCGCCTGCACTTCGCGCGAAATTCCCGGGCCATTGTCGGTAATCTCCACGACGACGGAATTGTCGTCGCGAAACGTTCGCACTTTAAGCTTGCCCTCGCCGCCCATGGCGTCAATCGCATTATCAATGATGTTCGTCCAAACCTGATTTAACTCGCTGCCAAACGAATTCACGAGCAGCGGAATTTTCTGGTAGTCGCGCTCAACCACGACGCCACGCTTAAGTTTGTGATTCAAGATGGTAAGAGTGGTTTCCAGGCTTTTCACGATGTCCACGTTCTGCAGCGGCGTCTGATCCATGTATGTGTATTCTTTAATGGCACGGACCAGGTCTGAAATACGCGATGTGCCGCTCTCAATTTCGTTCAGCAGAGTTGCGACTTCCACAGACGCGGCGATCCGCACCAGAGCGGCCCGGGCTGAGCCCGCGTCCAGAATCGCAAACAAGGATTCCAGCGCTTCCGGTTTGACGTTGCGGCGCGCCAGGTCCGCGGCCATTTGCCACAGGTCGTTCTGGCCGTGACTGCGCAACAACGAATCGATCTGCTCTTCCAGATCGCTCATGGCCAGGGGATCCGGCGGAACGGCATCGCTTTGCACGAACGCAGTTTCCAGCTTTTCGATTTCTGCTTTCTGCGCCGTCGTGAGATCACGGCTTCCCAGCTCGTGGCTGGCGTCGCGAATTTTCGTCAGGACGTCGCGCAACTGGCTGGCGGCGCGTTTCGCGGCAGAAGCGGGATTGTTGAGTTCATGCGCGAGGCCCGCTGAGAGTTTCCCCAAAGAAGCCAGCCGGTCGCGCTGCTGTTCACGCCGTGTGGTTTCGCGGATCCGGTCCGACATCATGCCCACGAGGCGCTGGGTCAGTTCCGGCATTTTGTGAACAAGTTCTGGAAACTGCGATGCCGGATAGCGCAATACTCGTGAATCAGTGATCGCTTTCGCGCCCACAGTAAATTGTTTCATCCGCGAAAAAGGCAGCACTCCGGTCACGTCGCCCGGCTTCACTGGAATCACCACGGTTTCGCCAGCCAATTCGCCGCGCACCTGCAACTGCCCCTCGAGAAAAACGAACATCGCGTCCGCGGGATCGTCCGCGCGGAAAGCGGTCTCGCCCGCCTTGAGGTTCATTTCCTGCGCCTGGCTGATGAACCAGGCGATCTGATCATCGGGCAAATCTGAAAACGCCGGCACTTTCAGCAGTTCCGATTTTTCGACCATTTAGACCTTGCTCAAATATTGATGGATGAATTGCACGGCAACCGATCCTTCGCCGACACCGGAAGCCACTCTCTTCACCGAGCCGTGGCGCACATCGCCGACGGCAAAAAGGCCGGGAACGTTTGTCTCTAGCAAGAAAGGATCTCTGTCGAGGCCCCAGCCCTTTGGGCGATCCCCGTCGCGAATCAAGTCGGGACCCGTCAAAATGAATCCGTGCTCGTCACGCTCAACGAGATCGGCGAGCCAATCCGTTCGCGGCTGCGCGCCGATGAAAATGAACATCGCGCTGGCCGGAACGCGGTCAACCTGGTTAGTGTCCGAACAAAGAAATGAAATTTCTTCGAGATGAGTCTCGCCGTGCACTTCAGCAACGCTGGCGTTGGCCCATAACTGCACGTTGGGCCGCTCCTTGATTTGGTCGATCAGGTATTGCGACATGGTGCTGGAAAGAGATTTGCCGCGCACGACGATCACGACGCGTTCAGCGTACTTGGCGAAGTTCATCGCTGCTTGCCCGGCTGAATTGGCGCCGCCAATCACGTAAACGATTTCGCCCTTGCAGGACAAGGCTTCCGTGGAGCCACCGCCGTAATACACGCCCGCGCCTTGCAGGCGATCGATCCCGGGAGCTTCCAGGCGACGCCACTGAACGCCGGTGGCAATCATCAGCGCGTGGCACGAAATTTCGTTGCCATCGGCCGTTTTAATCATGCGATACGGGCCTTCGACGCGTATGCCGAGCGCTTCCTGCGGCGACAGAATTTCCACGCCAAACCGCTGCGCTTGCACCACGGCGCGACGCGCGAGGTCGCCGCCACTAAGCCCCATCGGAAATCCCAGATAATTTTCGATACGCGAACTCATGCCGGCCTGACCACCGGGAGCTTCGCGTTCGATCATCACGGTGTGCAGACCTTCGGACGCGCCGTACACGGCGGCGGCAAGGCCCGCGGGACCTCCACCGACAATTGCCAAATCATAAAAACTCGTTTGCGCGCGCGTTTGCAATCCCACTTTTTGCGCGACTTGCGATGGCACACTGTCCAGAAGTTTCGAACCATCCGGAAAAAGCACAACAGGAAGACTGGAGGCTTCCGGGCCCAGCACTTCCAGCAATCGCTTCGTTTCCGGATCGCTGGCGGAAAGTTCGACATCAATCCACTGATAGGGCACTCGATTGCGCGCCAGAAAATCCCGCAGCTCGTACGATTTGGGAGACCAGCGCGTCCCCAGCACGCGGATACCTTCAAATTTGGGCCGGTACGAAGCGCGCCAATCGTCAAGCAAATCGTCCAATTGCGGGTAGAGGTGTTCTGTGGGCGGATCCCACGGCTTCAGGAAGAAGTAATTGATGCTGGCTTCGTTGATGGCACCGATCGCTGCGTTGGTGTCGGCGTAGGCGGTGAGCAGCGCTCGTTTGGCTTCCGGGAAAATGTGCATCGCCTCCTGCAGAAAAGCCACGCCGTCCATGTGCGGCATGCGTTGGTCGGCAAGGAGCAGGGCCACGCTGTCATTGCGCAGTTTCAACTGCTTCAACAGTGCGAGCGCCGCCTCAGGAGAATCGCTGCCAATCACGCGGAATTCGGCGCCATATTTCGTACGCAGGTCGCGCTCAATGGCGCGCAGCACATCGGGGTCGTCGTCAACACTTAGCAAAATTGGTTTCGCCATGTTCGGTCCCAGTTTTGATGCCTGAATAATGTTGGATGACTCGGCCATTCGAAATTGCAGGATGTCACAAATCGCTTTTTCACGACACTGAGGTTCGGCGCGCACTATCTCCGATAAGCAAACGGCGAGCCGGCCTACCTGATGTAGAGGCTGGGCGGTAACCGGTATCCAATATACCCGACAGGCGGCTCCAAAGCCGACAGGCTTTTTGCCGGCGCGGGTAAGTCGGATGATATCCGTTGTCGTAGCTAGGAGGAAATTCAAACCCGCAGTTGCGCTATAATTGCGGGCTGGCGGCGCGTGGTGGCTGGCACTACCATCACGAGCCGGGTACTAGTAGAATTGGGTTGCCATCGATGGGCAACCCGTCCACTTAAACAACACTTAACAATTCGTCCGCAATACGAGTAGCGTGTCAACAACTCTGCAGGAAAGGACAAGACCGTGAAAAAAAGAATGATCGTATGTGCACTTTGTTTAGCGATAGCTTCTCCCCTGTTCGCCCAAAAGAAGGAAGAAGAGCGTCTATCGAATTCGGCCACGGTTTTCCGCGCGATTCTCGCCGGCCCTTTGCCCACAAACATCCTCGACCAGGCCAGCTGTGTTGTGATATTTCCCAGCGTCAAGAAAGTAGCCATCGGAATCGGCGGCAGTTACGGCCGAGGAGCGCTGGTGTGCCGTCAGGGCGCGGACATGAATGGTCCCTGGGGCACGCCGGCTATGTACAAGCTCGATCAAGCCAGCATCGGCGTGCAGCTTGGCTCTACGGCAAC
>Ga0209275_10000646_pt1 | contig 13775 bp, 14 predicted proteins | sample HubBroMetageREF2_FD_188344 | JGI IMG/M metagenome (GOLD analysis project Ga0209275, IMG submission 188344) | Reference soil microbial communities from the Hubbard Brook experimental Forest, New Hampshire, USA - Hubbard Brook CCASE Soil... | ecosystem: Environmental > Terrestrial > Soil >... | reverse complement strand
ATTGCAATGGTGTTCGCGGCGATACTTCTGGGTCTCACGCGCAATCCTTATTTGCCGATCGTTCCGGGCACGCCGTGGCGGGTGCTCATCTCGTTTGGATTTTCCCTCGGGCTCGCGGTTCTTGCCAAAGGTCCCGCCGCTATCATTCTCGCGGGCGGAGCTGTGCTGCTTTGGGCCACATTCACGAAACGCTGGAGAGACGCGCTTCAGTGCTTACATCCGGCGGCAATCGTCAGTTTCTGCGTCACCGCGCTACCCTGGTACATCATTTGTTCGCGCCGCAATCCCGATTTCTTTCGTATCTTCATCATCGAACACAATTTCAAACGCTATCTGACGCCAGAATTCCAGCACATTCAACCCTTCTGGTATTACATTCCAATTCTCCTGATAGCTTTCGCCCCGTGGACTTTCGCACTGGTGTGGTCCGTAGCCCATGGCACCCTTCGCATTCTTCCCGCACGTCCACCATCCGCAATGACGCTGCTTCTCCTTTGCTGGTCAGGCTTCTGCATTGTCTTCTTTTCCATCTCCAAGTCAAAACTTCCCGGCTACACCCTTCCCGCCATCCCCGCGATTGGACTGCTGCTTGCCCATACCTATGTTGCACTCGTACCGATTGCCGAAAAGTCTTTTCGTTGGCTTCATTTCGCCTTTGCCTTCACAAGCATTCCAGCGGGACTCGTGTTACTCGGGATGCGCGGTTCAATACGGGGAATTCTGGTCGCTGCTGGGTCGGTCCTTCTCGCCTTCGGTCTGGCTAATTTGCTGCTTACGTTTCGAGGCACGTTGAGCATTTATGCGATCAACATGAATTCCTTGTGCGTGGTGCCCATACTGACGCTTCTAGTATTCTTCCCTAGAATTTCCTCGCCGTGGTTTCGATATGATCCATCGGGAAAGACACTTGCGCGCGAGCTCGCGGAAAAGCAGATTCCACTCGACCGACTTTACACCACGAAAATGAATCGCGGAGAGCAATACAGTCTGAACTTTTATACACACCATGAACTACAAAACTGGGACAGGGAAAATCCGAAGAGTGGGTACCTGCTCATCTCATCAAAGGCGTGCAGCGTTTTCGTAAGCTCGCCTTTTGTTTGTTCGGAGAAACCGACTGAGATATTGCCGAGTGGATGGCTTGTGTATCGAGTGGAGCGCCGAAGAGACTAGTGGGCGAGTTTGGCGAACTTCGTCGCAGCGGCAGTCGCAGGTGCGGGGGTGCTTGCCGCGGTGATTGGCAGGCGCGTCAGGAAAAATGTAACTATGCGATTTTCGTAGGTTCGTTTCTCATCGTCAGGCAAATTCACAAAATTTCCGTGCGCCACGATAGCTTGTTCGCGAGGTTCCTGCGCCCGCAAAAACATGGTGCGCGTAATTCCCGACAATTCCGGATCGTCTGCCGCCTGAATGAACAAAATGGGAACACTCTTCAAACTCTTTAGGTGCGACGAGAGTGGTGGATCGTTTTTATAGGCGTAATTCATCCACTCGAATCCGGTTTGTGCAGACCGCACCATCAGCGGAAATCCGCCAACTCCGGTTCGCTCCACGCCGATCTTCACCATTTGTTTCGGCTCGTCGTAAACCGAATCCAGCACTAACGCCTGCACGCGGGGATCTTTTTCCGCGTCGCGCAACGCGGCGTACGCACCGAGATTGTAGCCCCACAAACCAAAACGAGTTGGGTCGACATCGGTGCGCTGCGCCAAAGTGTCGATGGCCGCCCGCACTTCATCCGATTCGCGATATCCAAAGGTTGTGAATCCGGCGTTTGCGCCATGCGCCGCAAAATCAAATACAAACACGTTGTATTGATGATCCTGAAGCGCGGAGACCAGCGTCAACAATTCGCCTCGGCTGGATTCGTACCCGTGGCACAAAATAATTGTGGGCGCACCACGCAACCCTGGGAAAAACCACCCTTTGCGCTGCCCTAATCCGGCCACCGAGAAATCCACTTCATCCGGCCGGCCCGGGAAACTCTCCATATTAATTTCGGAACTGGTTCGCTGCGGTTTGATAATCCAATAGGTCAAAATGCCGGAAATCGCCACGGTAGCCAGCACCGTAAAAAACACCAGTGCCAACACCACGGTGAGCAGCTTGAAATACCACTTCGTGGGATACCGCAGTTCGTAAAGAATGGATGTAGCCATATGGTTGAGTGCCTAAAATGACCCTGAAAACAGCGGGTTTGCAGCCTTTTTCAAAGGCAAACCCTATTCGGATGCTAGCACGGGGCCTCGCTCGGTCAGCCAGCGTTCTCGCGGGCATGTGCCCGATTTGTATAGGTCCGGATCGTGGATTTGGCGAGTTTTGTGGGGAATCGGCTATCATGGCAGATGCGCAGGGGTTACGTGCTTTCGTCCATGAACATTATCGATCTTCGTCAAACTACAGTTCGCCAGTTGGAACCACTGCTGCAAGAGGAGGCACGCCACTGGCGTGAGGAGCTGCATTGGGATTATCGCGGCGCGTTGGACCTGATTAAGCGATTTCTGGACGCGCACGCGCTGTCGGGCTGCGTAGCGTTCGAGGGTAATGCAGCGATTGGCTACGCGTTTTATGTACTCGAGGATCACAAAGGGTTGATTGGCGGATTGTATGTGGCGCCGCACCAGCAGCAGGAACCGATTGGGCGTAGGTTGCTGGACGAAATGCTGTTCTCGATGCGGGCGCTTCCGCAATTGCAGCGGATTGAGGCGCAGTTGATGCCGTTTGGCGGACCCGTTGATACCGCGCTGCGAGAGCAGGGATTCCGGTTGTACACGCGGCAGTTCATGCTGCTGGACCTGCACAAAAAAGCGGGCGAAGTGCCGAGTATTAATTCCGGATTGCGACTGGACCGCTGGAATGACCGCTACATGGAAGCGTGCGCGAAACTGATTTATCTGGCGTACGCGAACCACGTGGATGGCGACATCAATGATCAGTATCGTTCGCGGAGTGGCGCGCTGCGCTTTCTGAAAAATATAATTCTGCTGCCTGGCTGCGGGCAATTTGTACCGGGCGCATCGTTTGTTTTACGGCATCCGGGAAGCGAAGATCTTGTTGGCGCGGTGCTCACGAGTGAAGTTTCGCCCGGCGTGGGCCACACTACGCAGCTTTGCGTGCAGCCGGGATTCCAGGGGCACGGACTCGGACGCATTCTCATGCAGACTTCGGCAGAAGCGCTGCGGTTGCAGAAGTTCAACGAGTTGACGCTCACAGTTACTTCCGAGAATCGCACTGCGGTCAGTCTCTACGAGAAGCTGGGATTTACGACCATCAAGTCGTTTACAGCGGGCGTCTGGCCGCGGTAGTTGCTGATATCAGATATCAGAAGGCTTCGGAACTCGCAGGAAATCTCATTTCAGTTTCGACATACATGGGCTTTGTGGATTTCCGATTGCATCACCTCGCTTTGGCTGCCTGGAGTTTCTTTTGGGCGGCTTCGAATTCGTCGCCGGGGAGCCAGTGGATTTCGTCGGATTGGACTGCGGCGGCGTGGCCTAGGGCGTAACCGAAGCTGGCCATTTTTGCAAGGCCGGAGAAATCCCAGTCGGAGCGGAATTCGTCGGCGGGCTTGTGGTAGTGATTGTCGACGTAGTCTTTGGCTTGAGCTTCGCCCCAGGCGAGATCGTGCCCTTTGAATTTCATGCCTTCGCTGATGGAGAAGGCGGGAATGCCGACCCGGCCCAGGCTGAAGTGATCGGAGCGGTAGTAGTGACCCGCTTCGGGATGAGCATCGGGGCGAATGGCGAGATCATATTTCTTCGCAAGCTGCTCGACCGTGGGATAGAAGGTGGTGCGTTCGGCGCCACTGACTTCTACTTCCTCGGGGATACCGATCGGACTGAGAGCGTCGTAGTTCAGATCGAGCATGGGCTCAAAGGGTAGCTGAGCGGTGTGTTTACCCAGGTATTCGGAACCGAGCAGGCCTTGTTCTTCGGCAGTGACGGCGGCAAAAAGTACGGAGCGCGGAGGAGCAGGCCGGGTGCCCGCCCAGGCGCGCGCTAACTCTAGAAGAATGCCGCAGCCGGTCGCATTGTCGATAGCGCCGTGATAGATGTTGTTGCCGGGAAGTTTTATGTCGATACCGAAGTGATCGTAGTGGGCAGTATAAAGAACGGCTTCACTTTTCTTCTTTGCGTCGGAACCCTCAAGCATGGCCAGGACGTTGCGTGAAGTGAATGGCTTCACTTCGCTGACGATGTGGGCTTTCAAATGAACTGGCAATTCGATGGGCTTGAAATCGCGAGACTGGGCTTGCTGAAAGAGCTTGTCCAGATCCTGACCGCCCAGCGCGGCTAGTTTTTTCGCTACGTCGACATGAATCCAGGAAGCAGCTTCGAGCTTGGGCGTGCCATCGAGTTTCAGGTAAGATTTCCCGGCTCCCCAAGAATTGCGAACCACTTCCCAACCATAACTAGCCAGATCAGTGCGGTGAATGATGAGCGTGGCGACCGCACCGCGGCGAGCGGTTTCTTCAAACTTGTAGGTCCAGCGACCGTAATAGGTGAGTGCTTTGCCTTTGAAGAATTGGGGATCGTCGGAAGTTGGTTCGGCGACAAAGAGAAGAGCGACTTTGCCTTTGAGATCGTAGCCTTTGTAGTCGTCCCACTGATATTCGGGCGCGGTGATACCAAACCCGACGAAGACGATGGGAGCGTCGATGTCGGCGGATTCAGTTTGGCTTTCGTTGTTGGTGACGTAGTCGTCGTTGGCCTTGAGAGGTACGGGCGCGCCGCCTGCAGGGATGAACGAGAAGGTGGTGTCGGGGAGAGTTTTGACGCTGACCATGGGAACGGGCTGGAAGTAGGTGCCATTTTCGCCGGCAGGTTTGAGTCCATAGCTCTTGAACTGATTGGCGATGTAGTCGGCGGCGAGTTCACTGCCTTTCTGGTTCATGCCGCGACCTTCGAGCTCATTGCTGGAGAGGTATTTGACGTGATCGCGGATTTTGTCTGGATCCATTTTCGGCGCGAGGATTTTTTCAGCAAGCGCGGTGGTAGCGACGAGCACGGCAAAAGCAAGGATGAAAGGCGTCTTCATGTCAGGCGGTTCCCCTGGATAAGTTTGGTGCAGGAAGAATGTACCAGAAGTGGGAGGAAGACGTGACGTGACGCCTCGCGAGTACGGACTTGGTGATTCCGGCTGGAGCGTGCAAGTGGCTTGTAGCCCGCTGCAATGTTGTCACGATCCACAGCGATCGGGATGACAGCGCGGATTGGGTCGGGGACAAGGTTTAGATCGAAGGGAGATTCATTCGACTGCGTTCCCCGGCCGCGCCCAAAGGCGGCGCTGGACGAGAAAGGCCGGGTCACTCCGCTCAGGATGACGGGCCTGGGTGCAGTGCGGAGTTTGGAGCGAGCAGAAATCGAGGACAGAGTACGTACCCGGGGTGTTTTTTGGTAAAGACGTGCAAGTGATTTAGATGAAGTGAGATAGGGCGAAAAGGATTTGGTACGAGAGTGGTACGGCGCTGTACGAAAGTGGTACGGAATTGGTAGAGGAGTGGAGAGTGGCGAGGCGATGTGGTGGTGAGAGCCGAAACGGAACTCAGGTAAAGGTTGAGGTGGGAAGGTGGGGCGGGAAGAGTGTTCGAACGAGGATCGAGGGTACATAGGCCAGTGTGTAATATTTAGTATCTAGCATCAAGTAGTAAGTACCTTTTTGTCAGATGTGAGGAAAGATTTACTACAGAGGAAGCAGAGGCAGCGCAGAGGTCGCAGAGAAGGAAAGAGGGATTTCTCACTACGCGGACTCCGTTCGCAATGACAGGTGGGGCGGACGGATACGGAAGTGGGTTGACTACCGAGTTGGGGATTGGGGCGTCTATACTTGTCGGGCGCGTGTGCTTCGTTCGATTTTGTTGCGAGGTTGTAGCGAAGAGAAAAGCTTTACGCAGAGGTAAGAGCACAGAGGTCACGGAGACATCGTGCGGATTTTGGGCGGAGTTTGAGTTTGAGTTACTAATTGAGTTTAGGAGACTGCGAATGAGGATTGGGCGGATGTTGGCAGGGGTGTTGGCGGTTGGATTGATTTTGGGGTTGAGCGGGGCGCGCGGGCAGGATGCGCCGAAGGCGGGGGCGGCGCAGAAGGATGCCGGAGCCGAGTCGCACGGGATCGCGGTGCAAAATATTGACCGGTCGTTGAAGCCGGGAGACAACTTTTATTTATATGCGAATGGGGAGTGGATCAAGAACACCGAGATTCCGGCGGACCGCGTCGGGATTGGGGTGTTTTCGACGCTGGACACCATTAGCAACAAACGAACCGCGGATTTGATTGAGGAAGCAGCTAAGGGCTCGGCTCCGGCGGGATCGAGCACGCGGAAGATTGCCGACCTATTCAACTCGTACATGGACGAAGCGGGGATTGAAGCGAAAGGGTTGACGCCGCTGAAGCCGCACCTGGACGCGATTGCCGCGATTCACGACAAGAAGGAATTGGCGCACGCGCTGGGCGAGACTTTGCGGTCGGACGTGGACGCGCTGAACAACACGAATTTTCACACCGCGAATTTGTTCGGGTTGTGGGTAGCACCAGGATTCAACGACTCGGAGCACTACACCGCGTATCTGCTGCAGGGCGGAGTGCAATTGCCGGACCGCGAGTATTACCTAGCCGACAACGAGCGGATGAAGAAGGTGCGCAGCGCGTATGAGACGCACGTGGCGGCGATGCTGAAGCTGGCGGGTTTTACGGATGCGGAAGCGCGGGCGAAGCGGATTGTGGACCTGGAACACGCGATCGCGGAAAAGCATTTGAGCCTGGCGGATAACGAAGATGTCCACAAAGCGAATAACACGTGGAGCCAAGCGGATTTTGCGACTAAGGCGCCGGGACTGGACTGGGCAGAATATTTCCGGGGAGCGGGACTGAGCAAGCAGGCCAGCTTTATTGTGTGGCAGCCAAGCGCGTTTACCGGCGAATCGGCGATGGTGGGTTCAGTGGCGCTGGATACCTGGAAGGACTGGCTGGCGTATCACGAAATCGAAGGGGCGGGAGGAGTGCTGCCGAAAGCGTTGGCGGACGAGCGGTTCGCGTTTTTTGGTAAGGAATTGACGGGAGCGCAACAGCAGCGGCCGAGGTGGCAACGCGGCGTGTTTGTAGTGAATGGATTTTTGGGCGACGCGGTGGGGCAGATTTACGCGCAGAGGTATTTCCCGCCAGAGGCGAAAGCGCGCGCGGAAGCGATGGTAGCGAATCTGATCGCGGCATTTCGGAAGCGGATTGAAGCACTGAGCTGGATGGATCCGGCAACGAAGGCGGAGGCACAAGCAAAGCTGACGACGCTGTATGTGGGCATCGGCTATCCGGAGGCGTGGAAGGACTATTCGAAATACGAAGTGAAGGCCGACGACATTTTCGGGAATGTGTGGCGCGGACGAATGTTTGACTACCAACAGGATATTGCGCGGCTGGGAAAGCCGGTGGACCGGCACGAATGGACAATGGAGCCGCAGACGGTGAATGCGGTGAATCTACCTTTGTACAACGCGCTGAGTTTTCCAGCGGCGATTTTGCAGCCACCATTTTTTGATGCGCAGGCGCCGGATGCGGCGAATTACGGGGCGATTGGGACGGTTATCGGGCATGAAATCAGTCACACGTTTGATACCGAGGGCAGCGCGTTTGATTCGAAGGGGCGAGTGCGGAACTGGTGGACTCCGGCGGACCTGAAACATTTCGAGGAAGCGACAGCCAAGTTGGCGGCGCAGTACGACACGTACAAACCATTTCCGGATCTGGCGGTGAATGGAAAACAGACGCTGGCGGAAAATATTGCGGACGTGGCGGGAATTTCGGCCGCGTATGACGGGTATCATGCGGCGTTGGGAGGCAAGCTGGCACCGGTGCAGGATGGGTTCAACGGAGATCAGCAATTTTTTATCGCGTTTGGGCAGAATTGGGGATCGAAAACGCGAGAGGCTGGGTTGCGGCAACAGGTGATGACCGATCCACATGCGCCGGCGGAATACCGGGCGGATACGGTGAGGAACATTGATGCGTGGTACGCGGCGTTCTCGGTGGGAGAGGGGGAGAAGTTGTATTTGGCGCCGGACGCGCGCGTACGGATTTGGTAGGGCTGGAGAAAGGCAATAGCTTTACCACAGAGGACGCAGAAGGCAACAGAGAGAGAGCGGAGGCGCGGGAATTCGCTGGAAAACGCGGAACTCGAAGAGGGATCAGCGGAAGGCTTCAGGAGTTAGGTGTACGCCTATACGGAACCAGCTTCTTCAGCTGTGTCGGGATAGGTTCAATGGGTGGGCATTGGACTTGTCCATAACTCCAATGTAGTGGACGGCTCGCATCGTAGAAGTGCAGGTAGAATGCGAAGCGCAGGAGGCCTGGACCCTTGACGCAGTTCATACTCCTTTCGATGCGTACTGGAAATGATCTTTGTAGTCTCCGCGTGTGTAGGGCTGACCCAGTTCAACCATTTTGAAACGGCCGTCAATTTGGTCAATCACCGCCTCAATCAAGACTAGTTCCCGGAAATGTGATTTAGTGTACTGGTCTGAACCTGTAACTCTGTATTGCTGCCGATACACACGCGCGGATATGTGAGGTCTATAAACGCCGAGGACAATAATGCTGGGCGTAGCCATCGGTGCGCTCTATTTTTTTACGGCGCGGTCTTTTAGGAGATTTTTTAGTTCGGACATGAATTCCTGGACGTCTTTAAAGTCCATGTAGACGCTGGCGAAGCGGACGTAGGCCACTTTGTCGAGTTTTTTGAGGCGATGCATGATCATCTCGCCGATTTCGGTGGTGGTGAGTTCGCGTTCGGTGGCTTCGTGAACGACGCCTTCGATTTCATCGACAATGGATTCGAGTTTCGGAGTCGGGACCGGGCGCTTTTCGCAGGCTTTCAGTAAACCTTGCAGAATCTTCTGGCGCTCGAAACGTTCGCGGCGGCCATCCTTTTTGATGACCATGTAGGGGATTTCGTCGATGCGTTCATAGGTGGTGAAGCGGCGCGAGCATTTGAGGCATTCCCGACGACGGCGAATGGTGTCGCCGGTGCGACCTTCGCGAGAATCGATGACTTTGTCGTCCAGATGGGCACAAAAAGGGCACTTCACTCGAGACGTTCTCCTGGCACGACGTAAGAAAAATCAAAATTGAGAAGCATTGGCGATGTAGCGGACATGGGGCACAACATGTTGTGCCCCTACGATCGCGGACTGCGTGCAAATTCTAAGAAGAGTGTATCAGGTTGTTTCTTTGACGGACATTTCGGCGTCGAGTTCTTCGTCTTCGTGGGCGCGCATACTGCGCAGCTCGCCGAGCGAGAGACCTTCTCTGATGAGAAGCGGGACACCTGCGAGTGAGCACGAAGCGAAGGTAATCAGCCAAAGCATGATCGCCGCGGCCACTGCAGGTTCCTTCTCGATTCCGAAGACGGAAGTATACGCCAGAATGGTGAGCGCCTGGGAACCTCCGCCAACGCCGGGAAGCTGGACGGCGGAACCGACGAGAGTGAAGACCAGAACGATGATGGCGTCTTGGAAGGTGAGTGGGAGGAATTGTCCACCTAAGGCCAGCGGGATGAGGTAATAAATGGCAGCGACGAGCAGCCAATGCGCGGCGGAAACTAGCAACGCGAAGAAGAGGTCGCCGAAGGTGCGAATGGATTGGACGCCGCGGACGAGGCCTAGAAGAATGCGCGCAACGCTGGCGCGCCAGCCGTGTGCTGCGAGCCAGTGTTGAAGACGGCGTTCGAGGACGGCGGAACCGTGGAGGCGAAGGTAGATGAGAACGGCGATGGCGAAGAGCACGCCGATGCAGAGGAAGGTGGCGCCGGTTTTAGCGGCGGTTTCGAAGGCCGTGGAGACTTCGCCGGGATGAGACTGGCGGCGCGCCGAGAAGATAATCAGACCGGCAGCGGCGAGGGCGGCGGCGGATGCGGTGTCGAGGAGGCGTTCGAGAGCGTAGATACCAAAAATGTCAGCGAGGGGAATTTTACTTTTGCGCGAGAGCAGGAGGGGGCGGATGGGTTCCCCGGCGCGGCCGAGGAGGAAGACGGCGGAAAAGCCGGCGAGGGTCATGGCGTAGATGGAGCCAAGGGAGGCGGGGCCCACGTTTTTCTGGAGATTGCGCCAACGGATGGAGCGGAGGAAATAGCAGAGGTAGATCAGAGCAATGGAGAGCAGGAGCAGCGGCACATTGGCATTGCGAATGGCGGCCCAGAGCTTCTCTCCACTGAAATCGGCAAAATTGAGCAGGTGGCGCGAGCGGTAAAGCAGAAAAGCGATAAGCGCACCGACCAGACCTAGAAGTAGCCACTTCCTCGACTTAGGACCCATGGGGTGAGCGTACTGGTGGGCAAGGGGCAGCGTCAAGCAGGCTAAACATTTAGATTCCAATACCTTGTGTAGGGGTAGCGGTATGAGTAAGATGCGGTCAGACGGGTAGATCCCACCAGCGGAAGGCAAGGGAACATAATTGAGGCATTTTGCGTTCCATAGTGTGCAGGCCGGGGTAGAAGGCTTGCGGGTCCTGCCTGAGCAGGTATCTGAGATTCAGGACTGAGGAAGCTTGGAGCAGGATGCCCAACTGGTCCAGCAATGCCTCCAGGGCGACGGTGCGGCCTGGGAGGAACTTGTGCGTCGGCATTCGCGACGGATATTTAATGTGTGCTACCGATTTGTGGGCAACCGAACAGAGGCGGAAGATTTATCGCAGGAAGTGTTTTTGCGAGTGTACCGGACGTTGGGAAGTTACCGTAGCGCGCACGGCGGATTTGCAACGTGGATGACGAGCGTGACGAGAAATTTGCTGATCGATCATTACCGGAGGACCAAGCGAGACCGGGTGACGGACTCGCTGGACGATGCAATGCCGGTGGTGGAGAACAAAGAGTCGATGGGGCGGCGGCCAGATGAGCAGGCGTTGTTGGGGGAGTTAAGTGGACAGGTTCAAGCGGCGCTGACGCGATTGTCTCCGGAGTTGCGCGAGGCGGTTATACTGCGAGACTTACAGCAATTGGAGTATGCGGAAATTCGACAGGTGTTGAGCGTGCCGGAGGGAACAGTGAAGTCGCGGATTAACCGGGGAAGAATTGAGCTGGCGCGGATATTGCAGCAAATGGGAGTACGGCCGGCATGAGATTTTTGGAATTTATGAATGGTATGGATAGTGCGGAAGTTGATGTTATGGAATGTGGCAGAGCGGAGTTGGTTGAAAAGTGGAATGGTTCGGGAAGATGTATGTTGGTAGTGGGGAGTAGGTTATGACCTGGACGTGCGATCAAGTTGAAGCGCGACTGAGCGATTATCTGGATGGCTTGCTGCGGGAGCCGGAGCGTGCGGAGTTTGACACGCATGTGAAGAGCTGCGCGGAGTGTGGGCCGCTGCTGGCGAGTGTGCACGATTTAGTGACGGAGCTGCACGGACTGGAGCCGGTGGAAGCGTCGCCGCGGCTGGTGTACTCGATCTTGGATAAGACGCTGGGCCCGCGGGAAAGCGTAACGGGCTGGCAAGGATTTTGGAATTTTGTGCGGGGCATGGGGTCGCCAAAGTTTGCGTATGGTGCTGCGAGCGTGATGGCGACATTCGTGATTCTGGTGGGAGCTTCGGGAGTTTCGTTTAAGAAGCCGAAGCTGGCGGATTTGCGTCCGGCTACGGTGGTGCGTAATTTGGACCGGCAAGGACATCTGGTGTACGCGCGCGCGGTGAAGTCGGTGAGCGATTGGCGCGTGGTGTATGAGATTCAGTCGCGACTGCGGCAGGATCCGAATCAGTTGCAATCGACGCCGGATCAGTCGCTGCCAAAAACCGCGCCGGAGAAGGATCCCGGGCAGACGGACGAACACAAGCCCGGGCAACCGCGGCAGCAGAATCGAGCGAATGAAGTTTCGAGACAATTGGAAGTGATGGCGGCATGGTTTCCCGTAATGCACGAGAGGAGTCTTCGATGAAATGTGCGGTGCATCCGGAAGTGGACGCAACAGGATATTGCCGCAATTGCGGCAAGCCAATGTGTCCGGCTTGTGTGCGCCCAGTGCGAGATGTGCTGTACTGCGAAGATTGCCTGGCGAATGTGATGGGAATACCGGTGAATGCGGCGGCGAGTGCGGGAAGTGCAGTGAATCCGGTTGGAGTTCCAGGAGCTAATGTGGTCTCGCAGGTGCCGGCAGTGCCTCCGGTGGCGGGAAGCGCGTCGAGAAATGCGAATCCGGGAATCGCGTTTTTACTGGGACTGGTGCCGGGATTAGGCGCGATTTACAACGGGGAATACAACAAGGCGCTGGTTCACATCGTAATTTTTGCGGCAATTATTTTGGGTTTGAGTAGCGATCTGGGCGACGGAATGACCGGGATCCTGGTGTTCCTGGTGTCGGTATTCCCGCTGTATATGGCGATTGACGCAATGCGCGTGGCGAAATCGCGGCAAACCGGAGAAGTACTGCAGGACCCGTTTGAAAATTGGAGCAAGAACCGGCCGCTGGGACCAATCATTCTGATTGCGGTGGGCGCGCTGTTTCTGTTGAACAATTTTGGGTTTTTCGATTTTTTTCGGGTGCGACAGATTTTTTGGCCGCTGGTGCTCATCGGAGTAGGGGCGTTTATGTTGCGAAACCGGGTTAGTGGACACAGTTAGAGGAGGAGCTATGGCGAGCCAGGTACGATGCCATTGTCAGAGTTGCACGATACGGAGTCTGACGGGGCCAGCGGTGGTGATCACGATCGGCGTATTGTTCCTGCTGCACCAATTGCGCGGCGGCGAATTTTATTTTGGGCATACATGGCCGGTAATTCTGGTGGTGATCGGGCTCATTCAACTGGCAGCAGCAACGGCATCGCGCGAAGGGCATGTTGAGCCGGTACAATTTGTGCCCGTACCGGGAGTGCCGCCAGTTCCACCTAATTCTGGAGTTCCGCCGGTGCCGCCTGCGACTGGAACTGGGACGTCGCAGCCTCCGTACACGACGCCCGGACAATAACCGCCAATGGCTACTACCCAGTCGCGCAGCAGCGGTCTTTTCTCTGGATTTGTTCTTCTCTCGGTTGGTCTCTTACTTCTCCTGCACAATTATGGGCATTTGGATTTGCACCAACTCTTCACGCGTTGGTGGCCGCTGCTGATTATTTTCTGGGGCGCGGTGAAGCTGTATGAGCGCACGGCCGGGCGGCGCTTTGGCGGAGAGGGCGGAGGAATAACGTCAGGAGAAGTGATGCTGGTGGTAGGAATGCTGGCACTGCTGGGCGTAGTGGTGGCGTTGGACTTTACGAAGGAAAAAGTCGGCGGAATTTTCGAAGAAGCGAATGGGGAGAGCTACACGTTTGATATCGATTTGCCGGAGCAGACCATACCGCCTAACGCCCATGTAGTGGTGAAACTGGGACGCGGAGACATCAGCGTGCGGCCTTCCGAGGGCACGCAGTTGCGCGTGTCTGGCAAGAAAAATATACGGACCTGGGGCGAGTCGGAAGCGGACCGACTGGCGAAACCGGTAGAAGTAAAAATCGTGAAGAATGGCGACGCCTATGAAGTGCAGCCGTCGGGATACGATTTGAAAGATTCGCGGATAGCGACGGATTTGGAGATTGCGGTGCCGAAGAAGTCGCCGCTCACGCTGCGCACGGAGAGGGGAGACGTAACGGTTACGGGAATCGGCGCGGATGTCGGCGTAAGCGATCAGAATGGCGATGTGGAAGTGCGCGGCACGACGGGCGATGTGTCGATTGAGATGCGCAAAGGCGACGTGAAGGTTTCGGGTACCAAGGGCGACGTAAAGATTTCCGGTAAAGGCGGGGAGATTGAGGTGGTGGATTCCG
>Ga0209275_10000644_pt1 | contig 13780 bp, 15 predicted proteins | sample HubBroMetageREF2_FD_188344 | JGI IMG/M metagenome (GOLD analysis project Ga0209275, IMG submission 188344) | Reference soil microbial communities from the Hubbard Brook experimental Forest, New Hampshire, USA - Hubbard Brook CCASE Soil... | ecosystem: Environmental > Terrestrial > Soil >... | reverse complement strand
ACCCTCAGACAAGCGGGGCCCGGCGACTCTTTCCTCTGCTATTCTCGGGCTACGTGGAAATGCTTTTCGAAATTCTGGCAATTTTGCAGATTGCCGCAGGCGTGTATCTGCTCTGGCAAGGGATACAGTGGCTGACGTACGTCCAGCGGCGTTTGAAAACTGATCCGGGATTTTATGCGCCACGCACCGCAGTGCTCTGCCCATGCCGCGGGATGGAAGCAGGCCTGGAGCGGAATCTTGTCGCGCTCTGCGAGTTCGACCATCAAAACTACGAAGTCTTTTTTATCCTTGCCTCCGAAACAGACCCGGCTCATGCCGTCGTTCAGCGCGTCATATCTTCTTCGCAGCGGGTGAAGGCGCACGTGGTGATTGCCGGCAAGCCTCACAATTGCAGCGAAAAAGTAAACAATCTGCGCATCGGCGTCGAACAACTACCGCCCGAATTCGAAATTATTGTCTTTGCTGATTCCGACGGCCGTCCTGGAAAATCATGGCTGCATAAATTAGCGGCCCCACTGGCCGATTCCCGAATCGGTGCAACCTCCACGATGCGCTGGTTCGTCCCAAACCAGGTCAATTTGGCCACCGCTCTTCTCGCCGCATGGAATGCGGCTGTGGTGACTATGCTCGGTGGCCACAACAAAAATTTCTGCTGGGGTGGAGGCACCGCCATCCGCCGCGCACTCTTCGAAGAAATTGGCATGCTGGACGTCTGGCAATATTCTTTCAGTGACGATTATTCCCTTACCGCGATGATCGAACGCAACGGCCGCCAGATCGTGTTCCTTCCGGAATGTCTGACACTGTCTTACGTACAAACCGATTTCGCCGGACTTCTGGAATTCACGAATCGCCAGGTGAAGATTACTCGCGTGTATCGCCCGCAGATGTGGGGCATGGCGTTCGCCACGCATTTCCTGTATTGCGCAACAGTTTTATTAGGGCTCTTCGTAATGCTGAGCTTGATGGCACAGTCACGTCCAGCGTTCCAAGTGGCATTTCTTTTCTCATTGCCGATGTTGCTGGCCGCAATTCGCGGTGCATTCCGAGTTGTTGCTGCTACGGAGGCGCTCCCAGCGGCGCGCACTCAGATTATGGGACAATCGTGGATATACATTATTCTCCCAGTATTCGTGCCATTCTGGTATCTAACCAATTTTATCTGCTCTCTTGCGGGCCGCCGTTTGAAGTGGCGCGGCATCGAATATGAAGTGATCTCTTCGGAGCAAACCCGCGTTTTGACCCCCTGAGAAACTGGGCCGAATCGCGCAATCCCGAGCAAAAAATTCAAAGAGAGCGCAATTTCTACGCATCAGGTTTTCTGGGGGTATATACAGGGAAACCCTAAGTCGCTGAAATATTTGACCGTAAAAAATTGGTCAGTCCGGCAGACTGGTTGCTGAACATAACCGCGGTCAGGTGTAGCTTCGCAAGCAATTAATACGGGGACTCCTTCTCAAGTTACCCTCAAGGGATTTTTTCACTCCACTTTTTGGGGGTATGTAACCCTGCCCAGACCCTGTTTGCTTGCCGTTCAGAGCCGGATACCTCCCAAAGGGGGTACCCGCGACCAATCCCAAGATGGGCTTCGTCCCCACCACGAGGCATAACGGAGGAGTGCACGTGAAGTTGATCCGCAGAAACGTCGCGTCACATACATTGAGTCACCACAAGCCCTCTGCTCCAGTGGGTGTGTACCTGTTTTATGAAAAAACCTCTGGCACGGCCCATTTTCACGTTGATGCCGGGCCGGACGGAGAACTACCCGTGGACCACGCCGCGGGACTACTGGCGATGCATTGCATGGTTCGGGGTCAATCGCCCGCGGATTACCTCATCATGGTACCAGCAGCCCCCCAGCACCTAAATGGTCTTGCAGAGAAAGCACAGAAGCTTCTGGAAGCAGGAAACAGCGTCAAGAGCGCTGTGAAACTAACCCGCCGCGAGGAAGAAGTCCTCGATGGCATTCTTCGCAGCTTGGCTAACAAAGAAATTGCCAATGAACTGAACCTGTCCGAACGCACCGTGAAATTCCACGTATCTTCCCTACTTGCGAAATTCAAGGTTCGCAGCCGGATGGAACTCATGAGGGAAGCGTCGCGCAATTCTATGAAATCGCTGCCTACGGCCGCCGTGGGTATGCCTACCGAAGACGTTCATCCGTTCTCCGATGCGGAGCTGTATGGTAAAGCCGCGAATTCGGGAAAAATTTTACCGTTGTCGCGCGCGCGCATGATGGCGTAAGCGATCGTCCCCAAATAAAGCACCTTTAACGTGAAAGGCCCGCTCCGACCAGGTCGAAGCGGGCTTTCTCTTCTGGGTAACTGTAGCTACGCGCCGTGCTTACTTGGCGGCGCTATAGAGTTCGGCGGCCTTGTCCCAATTCACCACGTTCCACCAGGCATCGATGTAGTCGGGCCGGCGATTTTGATACTTCAGGTAGTAGGCGTGTTCCCAGACGTCAACGCCGAGAACCGCCTTTCCACCTGCCATATACTGCGTGTCCTGATTAGCCGTCGAATCGATAGCCAGCTTGCCATCCTTGACCAGCAGCCACGCCCAGCCAGAACCAAAACGGCCGAGGCCCGCGGCCTTGAACTTCTCCTGAAAACCTGCGAATGACCCGAAGGCGGAATTGATGGCCGTCGCCAGGTCACCCTTGGGCTCGCCGCCTCCGCCCTTCTTCATCAACAGCCAGAAAAGCGAGTGGTTCCAATGGCCACCACCGTTATTGCGCACGGCGGTACGAATGTTCTCGGGAATGGAGTCCAGGTTCTTCATCAGGTCGTCAATCGACTTGGACTGCAGATCCGGATGGCCTTCGAGCGCCTTGTTGAGATTGGTCACGTAGGCGCCATGATGCTTGTCGTGATGGATCTCCATCGTTTTGGCGTCGATGTGAGGTTCCAGCGCGTCGAACGGATACGGCAAGGGGGGAACTGTGAATGCCACGGGTTTATCCTCCAGATTGAGATGGGAAACGATTTCTGAGCTGGTTTCGGGCTGCAACATCATTGGGACGGCCTTTGCGGCTCCCAACAGGCCAGCGCTGACGATACCGCTGCTCACGATGAATCTGCGGCGATGCAAATGGAGCTCCTCAGCTTCGGCGGGCGTCTAGGCTTGCGCGTTGCATTATAGACCGGAGACCATAGGCACTCAACCGAACCGGCAGCCGAATCCAAAGTCTTGGCTGGCAGTCATTCGATGCGCGAGAGCGCCCATTGGGCAGACACGGCAATCGACGATTCGGGGGATTGTGCGAGCCGCGAGAGTAACGTTGCAATCTCCTGATGCTCCGGAGTGCCCTTCTTCACTTTGGCGTTTCCCAAGGCATTGCACGCATTGCGCACTAGACCTTTCCACTTCGCCCGCTTCATGGCGCTGCCACGAAAATTATCGCGAAATTCTTGCTCGTTAAGGCTGGCCAACCATAACAACTCGGGCTGAAAGAGCGATTCATTATTAGTCGTTCGGCGCGGCTGAAACTTCGGGATTTGGGTGGTTGGGGCCTGGCGGTTATAAGGACAGACATCCTGGCAAATATCACAGCCATACACTTGCCAGCCCATCGGCTCGCGCAGCGGTTCGGGAATTTCTCCACGCAGTTCGATAGTCAGATAAGAAATACACTTCCGCGCATCCATCACATACGGCTCAACCAGCGCTCCCGTAGGACATGCGTCTAAACATTGCCGGCACTGCCCACACAAATCAGGTGGCGGTGATTCCGCTGGAGCAAGGGTGGGCCGCAAATCGAGAGACGTCAGAATCACACCCAGAAAAGACCATGAGCCCAGCGTTTCATTGAGCAGCAACGTATTCTTTCCCAGCCAGCCCAAGCCCGCGTATTTGGCAAAGATTCGCTCGGCCACCGGACCGGTGTCCGCATAAGAACGCGCAGCAAACGGCTCGGTGAATTTCTCGTGCAGCGCGGCTTGCAGCGCATTCAGCTTTTCCCACAACACTTCGTGATAGTCGCTACCCCAGGCATAACGCGAAATCCAGCCCCGCGGGCCAGACGCAGCAGGAGCCGCAGCAGCATCGATGGAGTACGGGTATGCCGTGTTGTAATTTAATGCGCAGACAATCGCGCTTTGCAGATTGTCCATGACCAAGGCAGGCTCGCGGCGGCGTTCATCCGCAAGATATTTCATTTCGCCGCCATAATCGCGCCCCAGCCACTCTTCAAACTGCTGCAGCTCGGGAAATTTCTCAGTGCGCACGACGCCGCAAAGATCAAATCCTAGCTTTTCAGCCTGCTCCGCAATCCACCGCGTATCGTCAGCCGTATGCACATCCTCAATTGTGCCGCACCGTTGCAGAGACGGGAAGCTGTGTGGCTTGGCTGGGAGTAAGCGAGTTGTCTTGACATTGTCGGGCATGACATCCTAACTAATAGTGGACCTTGAGCATGCCAACTCGTTCTACCCGCAGTGAAAAACTTGACCTGAGGCTGACCCGCAAAGCCAAAATGCGACTGCGCGCCGCGGCTGCGGCCGCCAAGCGTTCTGTCAGCGAGTTCGTTTTGGAGAGCGCATTGGCTCGCGCGGAGGAAGGATTAGCGGATCGGGTCACCTTTAGACTCATTGCCGCGCAGTGGAATGCGTTCCTGGAAGCCTTGGATGCCCCTCCTCGTCCCCTGCCCCGCTTGAAACGCCTGTTCAAGGAGCCCGGATTCTTTGACGCTGGCACTCGCCCGTGAAAGAAGCGAAACGCATTGAGAAACTTCGGCGGGACCATTCGCCTGAAGGCTTTTCTTGCGGTCGTGACGCCCTAGATCGATACCCGGTGCGTTATGCCTGGCAGAACCAGCAGGCCGGCGCCGAACAAACATACTTAGGGATTGTGGGCGAAGCGATTGTTGGCTATTACACTCTAGCCGTCGGCCATGTCCTGCTGGAAGGTGCTCCCGAGCGGCTTAAGAAGGGTTTGGCCAGGCATCCGGTTCCGATCATGTTACTCGCGCGTCTAGCGGTGGATCAGCGCTGGCACGGCAAAGGCATCGGCAAGGGGCTGTTGCGAGACGCAATGCAAAGAACTCTTCAAGCCGCGGATATCGCCGGGATCCGGGCCCTCGCCGTCCACGCGAAACACGAAGAGGCCAAGCGTTTCTATGAACACTTCGACTTTGTTCCCTCTCCTTCCGATCCAATGCACCTTCTGGTTTTACTGAAAGATGTGCGCCGAATCGTCGGGAGCAGCTGAAGAATCAAAACTAAAAGAAAACCTCTCGGGCGACTCAGGGACACTGCTTCAAAGCGTCCGGGAGTTTTCCCTCGCTCTGTTTCTTGAGCAGATTATCGAGGGGCTTCTTTCGCCTCCGGTTTTTGCTGGAGGATGGCGCTGTAGGATTTGAGAACGCTTTCCGCGGCGGCGAGGTTCATCGCCTTCGTGTCGCCAGCTTTTCCGGGATTCTCGATGATGAACGCGGCGCTGGCGAGCATGTACTGCCGCGTGATCGTGTGCGCGTAAGCGTAGTTCATCCCGTTGAACTCGCTCAGCAGGGCCGGGCACAGGGACACGTGGATATCGTGGGCATCACTCACCTGCTTCAGCGCTGTCTCACCCTGCTTGTCGACACTTCATGTAATGGACTGCTTTCCAGCTGGTGCGTGATCGCAACCCATTGGGCTCGTTCCTCCGGTGTCGATGTCGCATGAGCCGTTGCGTCACGCGTCGGCGTGACGAAAAAAGCAGCTAGCGCAAGCCAAAAACCAAGAGATATGCTTCCGATGCATCAGCGTGGCTCCTGTAGCTAAATGAATGCTGGTCACTGAACTCCACCATCAAGCTAGTGAAACATTCTGATTATTTGAAGCTGCGAACCGCGGTGTGCTCGTCGGAGTAAACGTCAAAGACGGTGAACAGCTTGGTGATCTGCAGCAGGTCGTGCACTTTCTTAGTGAGGTTTAGCAATTTCAGTTCGCCACCACGGTTGCGCACCGCCGTGAAGCCGCTCACCAGTTCGCCGATTCCGGAACTGTCGATGTAGTTCACATCGCCCAGGTTCAGCACGATTTTGGTACGCCCCGATTCCACCAGGTCGCGAATGGTCTTGCGCAACAACGCGCTGCCCTCTCCCAGGGCTATGCGCCCGCTCAGATCCACCAGAGTGATGGGACCATCATCGCGCGAGGTTAGAAATAGTGCGGCCATAAGTTCCTACGCTTCCTGCTGTGGTGACGCGCCAGAATTCGCGTTCCGCGTGCTGCCGTTGGATGAGGAATCGCCTGGCGATGGAATTTTCTTCGACATGATAATCTCGGCCCCGCCGGTGCGTCCCGGCACCACATTAAATTCATCCATGAACGCGCGCATCAGGAAGATGCCCCGCCCCGAGGTGCTCAGCAGATTTTCCTCCGCCAACGGGTCCGGCACATCGGAGAGTTGGAAGCCCTTACCTTCATCCATCACGTGAATAATGATTTTTTCGTCGGTAAGTTCGATTGCCAGATGAATTTTCTTCTCCGGCTTTTCCTGGTTGCCGTAATGAAATGCGTTGATTACGCCCTCTCGCACCGACATGCCAATGCGGTAACACTCGTCTTCATTGAACCCGGCCGCTTCAGCCACACGGAGACACATCTCCTCTGCGAGATTTACGCTCTCCACGTGAGTATCCAGCGTGACTTCCAAGTGTTTGGTGTCTGGCGCCATTCCTGACCGTGATACGGCCCAAAAGCAAACAAAAAAGCGTATCTATCCGTAACACAGCGTACGAAGCCAAGTCAATGGAGCGGCTCGCTCCCAATTTCCCGCGGTGCCTCGTTTAGAAATTCGCTCTACGCCCAATAGCTGCGGTCGAGTGTCCGGTATTGGATCGCTTCACTTAGATGCTTGGGAAGTATGTCTGGAGCGGCATCCAGATCGGCGATAAGTGCGCGTCACTTTCAGAATGCGGTCGTGAGCTCGCGCGAAAAGCCCCAGGCGGGTCACCGCGTTTTCCAACAACTTTTCACCATCCGCGGAGATAGCGCAGTGTTTGCGCACCATCTTAGGCGCCATTTGCGCGTTCGAATAGGTTTTCTTCTCGGATTTATAGCGAGCGATCTGCTTTTGCTGAGCGGCAATCACCCGGCCACGCACGGCCCAGAATCTTCAGAAGACGACGGAGCCCGCAGCTCCTTATATTTCACAGCAGGCACTTCGATATGAATGTCGATACGATCCAGCAGCGGCCTTGGGCCCCCACCTGCGCTGCGATACCTGCGCTGCGACCTACTGGATCTAACCGGCGAGAGCAATCAGAATGGAGGATGGAAGGGCTTTTGCAAGGAGGGCAGGAGCGTTCTCGCTCAAGGATGATTGGGATTGACCTTCAGATACGCATAGAGGAATGGCTTACTGCTGGGCTTGGCACTGCCGCCATTCGGTTCTACGGTCACGAACACGACGTCGATCTGCGCGAGCTTCTGTGGGTCGTCGAATTTTAGGATCCACCGCTTCTTCGAAACGCTATCCTCGTAGAGAACACCCAGATTCAAGGCCTGTTCTCGGTCGGGCCCGCGCTGGCCCCAAACCTGGAACGTGCTTGCGTTCTTGACACCCGGCTGGCGGTCGAGATCGTAGGCGTAAAAAATTAGAGACCTCCCTTTTGTGAAGAAAATGCGCCCGTAGGACTTCTTCGTTGCTGCGTCTTTTCCGACGTCGATAACCTCGGCAACGTAGAGCTCCCGCGCCCCCATCAATTCCCGAATGTCGCGGTCATGGTCCAAAAGTTCTTTCTCTTCGGCAAGCCTAGCCTGTTGTTGGTCGATGGTTCCTTCACGGCTTTGGAGTTGGCGGGCCTGAGCAGCAACGGTCTCGTCGCGCTCGTGTAATTGCTGCGTTAGTTCTGCCAGCTTGGCTTCGAGCGTCGCCGCACGGGAGGAGTCATCTGAACGCGCTCTTCCCTCGGCATCGAGTTTCTTTTGCAGGTCCGCAAGACGAGCGTTTGCGCCGGCCTCTTGTACCGCAAGCTGGTTCTCTTTCTCCTTTTGTGAGGCAGCCGATTGCTCCACGCGTTCGTTCTCCGCAGCCTTGAGCCACTCCACCTGCTGTTTCAGATCGTCAATCGCTTTGTCGCGTGAGGCAAGCTGCGCACCGAGAGTATCGCGGTCGTGACTGAGATCACTCAGCTGAGCTTCTAGGGAGTCCTTTCCCGGCCCCTGAGTTGCCGGCACATTCGTCGCGATATCCGCGCCTCTACGGATGCCCACGCGGTACGCTGAAATCGCAAGCGCCAGGAACAACAAAATAGCGGCGGCGTAGGTCATCCATAGCTGTCCCCACCCGAACCGGGAAGGAAAATAGGCACGGTGATGGGATGGCTCCGAACCATCGATTAGTTCTTTTCGGGTTTGTCGGGAACCGGCTCGACTGTCCTCTTTAGACAAGCGCTCAAACAGCGCCGCCTCCGCCTTGTCCTGGGACCAAGACTTATCCGACTGCGGGTCACCCTGGGGGAGCCCAGCGGCGATGGCCGGGACCGCCGTCGTAACTGTGTCTTGGAACTGCTTTAGGGCCTCACGGCAGGAGGCACAGCTCAACAAGTGCTCGTCGAGCTTGCGACGCTCTACCTCGGCCAATTCCCCAGCGGTCGAAGCCGCGCACAGTTCGAGAAACTGTTCATGCGGACTCATACGGCACCGCACCTTGGCTTTCTAGTGAAGCCTCCATCTTTGCCACACTGTTTAACGATCGCGCAATTCACTGGCGAAGATATGCTTTCTCAATCGGTCGAGGCCCCGGTAGAAATGGTGGATCACGCTGGCTACCGTCTGGTTCCTCATCTGGCTAATCTCGGCAAAGGTATACCCTTCGTAGAAATGCAGCCGGAAGGTCTCCCACTGGTCGGGGGTCAAGCACTCGATCAGTTCCCGCCAGCGAACCCTCCCGAACAGCCCCTCGCCAGACCGGTCGTATCCGGCCATCACTGGTGCTGTGATGTCGCTGACTGCCAGCTCGTCAAATTCCATCGACCCATAGTGCAGGCGGGTGCTGAGGTGAACCCTTCGGCGCAGCGCTTGGTAGTAACTCGTTTGCACGATCCAGCCGCGCGCCGGTCCTTTAGAAGAATCGTACAGGTGCGCCTTCCGAAAAAGGTGCAGGAAGAGCTCCTGGACAAAGTCCTCGGCTTCGGCGGAGTCATGGAGAATTCTCTTGCCGATGCTGTGGACCAGCCGAGCATACCGGCGGAAAAGTAGGCCAAGGGCCTCCTTATCGTCGGTACGGATCCGGGCAAGAAGGGCTTCGTCGGAGAGCTCCTCGGTCGGCGCGGCCGCGTCGCGATCTACGGGATCGGTAGCCTCTCGGTCCTTGCGGAGCGGAAGGGCCGGAAAACGAGCAGCGGGGAAGGAGCTCAATGTCCAGCCACCGTTTGAACCCGTGATTGCTGTATGCGTTTGAGTAGGTTGGTCATCTTCGCGCCCTGACTTCTCCACGCCACCAACGGCCCACGATAAACTCTAATATAAGAACAGCTATTCTGCACGTGGTATTTCTGCTCGTGGTGTTTTTGCTGGTGCGCAACTAAATAGAATATGTGGTGGATCACCTAATGTTCTTCGCAGACCTGGCGCAAAGGGTTCGCCGAATGCGCCTTCGAAAAGGCTATGCGGTCGAAGACATGGGCTACTTCGGATTCTCAACCAGGCATTGGCAACAGATCGAGAAAGGGCGGCCACTTACAGGGAGAACTATCCTGCGGGTCTGCGACGCATTCCGGACTTCCATGCCTAACTTGCTGCGAGGTCTTGATCGAGGAAATACAAACACGAGGAAATATCGCCGTTCCTGCTGAAGAAACTCGCCGCTCGCACCGAACGAAAGTGCAAACGGTTACTGCGCTCTCGAATCGCCTCATAGAAAGTCCCACACACAGCTAATCCGCTCGTGGTGTTTCTGCGCGTCCCCGCCTATAAGCTCAAATGTGATCGACGAACGCAAATTCTTCGGCGCTCTCGGGGCTAGGATAAAGGGCCTCCGCAAGGGTAAGGGATACACTCAGGAAGACATGATTTCCCTGGGCTTTTCAGCACGCCACTGGCAACAGATCGAAGCGGGTCGGCCTATCACCCTCAGAACTCTCCTCAAAATATGCGACAAGTTCAACATCCAGGCAGCACGGCTGATCGAAGGGCTGGATCGTGGCATCTACGGAAAATAAAGCCCACCTCGCAAACCTATATCAGCCGAATCATCGAGTCGTAGGATTTTTTGCTTTGCGGCTGTGCTGAATTCTGGGTCCCTGCCACTCTTTCCGCCAGCAAAGGACAGGCCCGTTGTTGCGGGAATGTACTGGTTTCAAGAGCCGTAGTAGCGATCATGAATGATAACGTCCTTTATCATTCACAACTTGGCCTGGCAACTTGCAAGAGGTTTGGAGGCACTTGTCCGAAATGCCTTCCATTCATCCATGTGGCAGCTAACGCTAGCTTCAGTGTCGCCGTCTACTCGGGAGTTGACGCGATATGCGTAAACACAAGGGCGTAATCGGGACTCAGCCTTTCGCCACAGCGCGGGCTGTTCCGTTTTTCGCGGGATCAATTGTAGGCCCGTTTATATACTCGCAACATACCCTTAAACAAATATTGCCTCCCGCGGGAGGGCTGTGTATTTTGGGGGTAGTCCGACGATTTGGTTCAGTCGTCCTATCTGGAATGCGAAACCCTGCGCTTGAAACCCTGGGGTTGCCTCTCGCTTTCTATCTCAAAAGAGGACTGTTTTATGACACGAGCGACTGCCCCGCTCGAAGTCTGTGATGTATTCTTTCGTTTGAACGGCTACTCAGAACTGCACGCTGGTTTCTCCCAGGTCTGATCGCGTGCGGACCATCCAGTTCGACTCCCAGCAAAGACTCCATTCACATGCGTCCGCCCATGGCGCATAACAGACCATCGCATCCGGGTATTGTCCTCTTGGCTTGCCTCGTTTCTTTCCAGGCCGGATGTGCGGAAAGCCGTTACATGCCGGTGTCCGAAAATTTCACGGCTATTCGGCACACCATTTTCATCATCAATGAGAATCACACCTTCGACAACTATTTCGGCACCTTTCCTGGCGCCGACGGCACAACCACCGGCCTCCTATCGACTGGCCAACGGATGCCGCTGAGTTCCATGCCGGATAGCGATTCGGCGGTCAATCTCTGCAATAGCTGGGATTGCAGCCTGCAGGCAATCGACGCAGGCAAAATGGACAAGTTCGATGTGATCAGCGGCGGCACATGGAGCGCCTACAAGCAGGCGACGCCACAAGAGATTCCCAACTATTGGGCGTATGCGCGACGATTTACGCTTGCTGATCGCTACTTCACTTCGGTCCACGGGCCAAGCCTTCCCAACCATTTGTTTGCCATTGCCGCACAATCGGGCGGCGCCATCGACAACGGAGGAAATCCTGGCCCTGGCACCGATTGCCAGGGAGGTTTGTGGGGCACAGTTACATTGATCGACGAGCACGGTAATTACTCTCAGCAACCTCCCTGCTTTTATTTTAAGACCATGCCGGAGGCCCTTGAGGAAGCCGGGATTAGCTGGAGGTATTACGCCGAAGGCGGTGGCTTTCTATCTGTTATGGGGAACATTCGACATAGCGCCATGTGGGCAGAAAACATAATGGCGCCCGCGCAATTTATCGCGGATGCGAAGGGTGGTCATTTGCCGGCCGTAAGCTGGCTCTTGCCGCCGGGGGAATACAGCGAACATCCGCCCGGCAGTATGTGTGAGGGAGAAAATTGGACAGTGAGCGTGTTGAACGCCGTGATGGAGGGACCCGATTGGGATTCCACGGCAGTGTTTGTGGCGTGGGACGATTTCGGGGGATTCTACGACCATGTGGCTCCCCCGCAAGTCGATCAGTTTGGCTTGGGGCCGCGTGTGCCGCTGCTCATCATTTCTCCCTATGCGAAAGCAGGCTACGTCTCGCACACTGTGTACGATCACTCCTCGGTACTCAAGTTCATTGAGACGCGTTACAACGTGCAACCACTCACCGCACGCGACGCCGCTGCCAGCAATATGTTGGACAGCTTCGATTTTAGCGCCTCGCCACGACCTCCGCTATTTCTGCAACCCCGCACTTGCCCGTAAACGAATCCCTATCCATATCAGCGGTGCGAGGTGTAGAAAAACAGCGGCATTCTTTTTCAGTTGCAGTTGTGGGTAATGGTTTGTGCGCGATGAGTCCGCCCACGACAAATGCCTCGTAAGCCCGCTACCCATCCCACCTCGTAACGGAACCCACACCGGTAATGACTTCTCCGGTTTCCGCGTAAATCAGGATTTCACACGGCGCACGATGGGCTGCGATGAAATCGAAAACCGATCAATGACCCAGAGCCACGTGCCATCATTTTGTCGCCGAGCAACTTCGGCGGTCACGGTGCCATCGGGGAGGATCGTCGAGGTGAGAGCCAACTCTTTGCTGACCATCGCTGCGCGTTGCTCTCCCATCTCGAATTTTCTTCCAGCGGCAACAAGTTGGCTATAGAACTCGCGGGATTCTTTCTCGACCACAAACCAGTTGCCCTTCCCCGGAGTCCAGGACAGCTTGGGTTCGTACAAGGCAATCATGCCGTCCACGTCTCCCGCGTTTTCTCTAGAAACCAATAGGTTTCCGCTGTTTATCGGGAGTTTAGAAAACGCTGCTTCGAATGCTAGTGTTGGCCACAAGCCACTTATGATTTACGGAGTCGCCTTTATCGGCTTTTCAACAAGGTCGGCACTGAAGTGTTGACAGTATTCTAGATTCCAACCGACGATTAGTCTCTGACAAGCGTTCAGCTTGAGCATGTAGTAGGTCCTCAGCCCGCTCCCCCAGCCCCAGCAGAACAAGTTCCGACATGCCACCGAGGGAGATTACAAACATGGGTCTATTTAAACCGAGCTATTTCCTGCACACCGCAAACATCCTGATGTTGCTAGCGTACAGCGTTCCCGACATTCTCTGGCTGAGGTTGTTTGCGGTGGCGGCCTCCCTGATATCGCTGCCGTATTTCATCCTGCAGCCTGAACCGCTGTGGGAGCCAATCATTTGGAGTAGCGTCTTTGCTGCGATCAATTCGTTTCAGTCTTGGCGTATTTTTGTCGAGCGACGTCCAGTTAAATTGACGCTTGAAGAGCAGGAAATTCGCCGGCTCGTCTTCCCGGATTTGCCGTCTCGGAAAGTCCTGCAGATTCTGAGTATCGGAGCGTGGACAACCGTGGAAATTGGCGAGCGAATGCTGGAGCGTGGCAAATGTGCTCAGGCAATCTCGGTCATTGTTCGCGGGAAAGTGCGGGTCACGAGAGACGATCGTGTCTTCGGGGAGTTCGTCGCGGGCCACATTGTGGGCTCAGCGCTTCTGTTGAGTGGCGTCACAGCCGATGTAGATGCCGTGGTAGTCGAGCCTGTTCGGTGCGTGCGATGGGAGGTTGAGCCGCTCGACCGTTATCTGGCCGCCAATCCCGAGACACGGATTGTCTTGCAAAAGTACCTCGCTCGTGATTTGGCCGGAAAGGTGTTAGCTGCTGCCAAACTTTAGACCCATCTTGGGCTGGGATATTGTAATCCGCATCGCCAAGCCCTTCGACGATGTCGATTACATCTCCAATGGCAGCATGCAAGTATGCCCGTTTAATTGAATGAAATATTAATTTCTGTTACAAAACAATGCTGTAAGTTCTGACAGTTTCCAAGACGGTGACGATTCGTCACCATAATAACAATTCACCTGACACCCCTAACCTGACCAACGGGACGCTGATAAAGCGTCCCACCCACCATTCCGAATCTTGAAACGTGTAACTGAGGCAGG
>Ga0209275_10000641_pt1 | contig 13811 bp, 16 predicted proteins | sample HubBroMetageREF2_FD_188344 | JGI IMG/M metagenome (GOLD analysis project Ga0209275, IMG submission 188344) | Reference soil microbial communities from the Hubbard Brook experimental Forest, New Hampshire, USA - Hubbard Brook CCASE Soil... | ecosystem: Environmental > Terrestrial > Soil >... | reverse complement strand
TGACTCCGGTTCGGTGATAAAGGTCGCGATCACCCACGCGATTGTCGTGACCAACCCGGTGATGAGCGCGGTCTTCGCATAGACCAACGCGCTATTGCCCGTGAACGAAATGCGGCTCAAGCCGATTGTCATGGCGGCGGCGACCGCCATCGCCGAAATCTCGCTCCACGCGTTGATCCGCCACCAGTACCAGCGCAGAATGTAAACTGCGCCCGTTCCGAATCCAATATTCAAAACTAAATCCCAACCTTGATTGATCGAGGTCAACTGCATCGCCGTGTAGCCGCTGCCTAGCACGAGCAGCACGGTAAAAATCTTGCTGATCAACACATAGTGCCGCTCGGTCGCGCCTCGCACGAAGAAGCGTTTATAGAGATCATTCACCAGATACGAGCTGCCCCAGTTCAACTGCGTTCCAATCGTGGACATGAAAGCAGCCAGGAATGCCGCCACCATCAACCCACGCAGAGCCGGAGGAAGATAGTCGCGCAAGACCATGACGTAACCCTGCTCAGGATTCTGCACGAACGCTGCGCTCGGATGCAGCCCGCCATTCGGCGAATAAACCACGACTGCCACTAATCCTGTAATCACCCAGGGCCAGGGGCGCAGCGCGTAATGCGCAATGTTGAACCACAGGGTCGCACCCAGCGAATTCTTCTCGTCCTTGGCGCTGAACATTCGCTGCGCCACGTATCCACCGCCGCCCGGCTCCGCCCCCGGATACCACGCTAGCCACCACTGCATCCCCAGATACACGATGAATGTAAGCACCGGCAGAGTCCAAAGCGCATTCGTTGTGAGTCCGCGATGAAAGTCGGGCAAAAATGCCACCGGATTCGCAGTCTCAACCCCGGTCGCGCGAACATTGTTCTCGATCACCTGCAGATGCATCTGCAAAGCCTGCATCCCACCAATCTTCGTCACTGCGACCCAGGCCAGCACGATGATCATGGTCATCTTCAAGGCAAACTGAAACAGGTCGGTCACCAGCACGCCCCAAAGCCCGCCGATAAACGTATAAAGCCCAGTAAACGGAATCAGGATGAAGATGCAGATCAGCACCGACGTATAACGAGGATCGCCAAGCGTGTGCTGAAAGACGTGCCTGCCGATCGCCACCTGCAGCACGCGCCCTTGAGCAATCACCGGACCGAGCAAAACCGTAATGATGCTGACCATGGCCTGCGTCACCCATCCCAGAATGAAGCAGTTCATAAAAAGCCCAAGATAGATGGCTTTGAACCCGCGCAGGAACGCTGCCGGCTTTCCCCCATAGCGAAGCTCGACCAACTGGACATCCGTCAACACCTCAGCCCGCCGCCAGTAGCGCGCGAAGAAGAAAACCGTCATCATGCCGCCGACGCACGATCCCCACCAGATCCAGTTTCCCGCGATGCCCTGCCTTGCAACCAGTCCGCACACGAGCAGAGGCGTGTCGGCAGCGAACGTAGTGGCCACCATGGATGTCCCCGCCAGCCACCAGGAAACATCGCGCCCCGAGATGAAAAACTCTTCCGTGTTCCCACTAGCACGACGCCGGTAGTAAAGCCCAATCAGCAGGTTGACCAGCAAATACCCGACGATGACGATCCAGTCCGTGGAAGTAAGCGGCATGAGCTCTCCGGTTAAGGGGACATTCTATCTGTTCGGCGAGCAAGGGCTAGAAAAATCCCGCCATCGATACGACCGGACACTGGCGAGGTGAAGTTGACGGCGCGAACCGTGCGGCGTAGGCTGACCTCGAAACACAGCCTTCAGCTATTGCTCGATGCACAGGACATCAGGCGGGGTACAAACGCAAACCTCCAATTGAACATCGCTTGCGAAGCTCGGGGGTAAGACTGGCGGTTGCGGTTGAGTGGAGTCGAATATGGCGCTCACGACTCGAAGACAGTTTGTGCAGCAAACGGCGTTCGCGGCAGCGGCCCTTTGCGAGTACCCGATTAAGACGCTAGCCGGGACGCGGCGAATGTTCGAAGCGCCCGAACAGAATGCCGCTCCGCTCGATGCGGCGGCGATCCGAAAACTTGCTTCCCAAATTAGCGGGCACGTAATCACACCGGAGACACCCGACTATGAATCGGCGCGCTTGATTTTCAACCGCGCATTCGATCGGCGTCCGGCGCTGATTGTTCGCTGTGCCGGTGGGCCCGACGTCGTGCGAGCGCTTGAATTCGCGCAGAACCAGAATTTGCCGCTGGCGGTGCGTGGCGGAGGCCATAACCGCGCCGGATTCAGCGTGTGCGATGGCGGCGTGGTGATCGATCTCTCCGGGATGAACCGGGTCGAAGTCGACGCAGGCAAACGCGTGGCTCGGGCAGAGGCAGGTGCACTGGTAAGCGACCTGGACCGGGCAACGCAGCAGTTCGGCCTGGCCACGACGTCGGGTGGTTGCCCGACGGTAGGAATTGCTGGCCTGACGCTCGGCGGAGGAGAGGGGTTGCTGATGTCGAAGTACGGCGCCGCCTGCGACAACCTACTATCAGCGCAACTTGTCACGGTGGATGGGAAGCAAGTCGAGGCCAGTCAGACCTCCAATCCGGACCTTTTTTGGGCGATTCGCGGCGGAGGCGGAAACTTCGGCGTGGCCACCGCGCTCGAGTACCGGCTCCATCCGGTAACCGACATTCTGAAGGGAACGCTTACCTACCCGCCCGGGCGAATACCGGAACTCCTCCAGGCGTTTGCTAAGTTCGTCGCAACCGCCCCGGATGATATGAACGCGGTTTGCGGGGTCCTACCCTCCGAGCGAGGACTGCGATTCTGGATGCTTGCCTGCTATTTTGGCCAGCCGCGCGACGGTAACGACTTGCTCCGGCCCTTGCGAGCGCTCAAACCGCAGGAGGACAATGTCCGGGTTATGTCCTATCTGGAAGGTCAGGCAGGCGCTGGCTTTCTCCGAGCGCCCGTCGCGCATTTCCAAACGGACCTGTTCCTTCCGGAACTCAGCGCGGCTGCAATTTCGACGATAACAACGGCAACCAACGATGCGCCACCAAACACGAGGGTGTTCATTGTGCCGCTTTACGGCGCCATTACGCGCGTGGGATTGAGTGACACGGCGTTTGCTTTACGGCAGCCGGGTTACGAGTTGGACATCGTGGGACTCTGGAACGCTCCGGCGGAGAAGGCGAGTGCAGTGCAATGGGTCAAGTCTCTGCGCGACAATTTGAAACCCTTTGCGCATGGGGTGTACGTCAACCAGTTGGGCGAAACCAGCGAAGAGCTTGTCCGAGCGGCGTACGGGCCGAACTACGCCCGCCTGGTGGAGATCAAGAAAAAGTACGACCCCACGAATGTGTTGCGGCTCAACCAGAACATCAAGCCGGATAGCTCCTCGAATATTTAGGAACGCCGGGTGCCCAGGTCCCGAGGTTTTCGAGACCTGGGAATGTTCCCAGCCCACAGTTTTGCTACCAGCGGGGTTCGCGAGGCTGACGGGCATGGCCCTGGTAGTCGTCGCGTCCACCGCCGCCGCCCGAACGCCCACCACCTCCAGGACGTCCACCGCCACCAGGCCGTCCGCCGGGACCGCGATCGGTCTTGGGGCGGGCCTCGTTGATATTCAATGCGCGACCGCCGAGTTCTTTTCCGTTCAGTGCTGCAATGGCTTTCTCGGCTTCGGCGGCATCCGCCATTTCGACGAACGCAAATCCTCGCGAACGGCCGGTGTCACGATCGGTGACCAGACTGACCTGATCGACTTTGCCGTGGGGCTCAAACAACGTGCGCAGTTCCGCTTCCGTGGTGCTGTGAGGGAGGTTGCCAACAAAAAGCTTCTTCATGGATTTCCTTTTTCTGGTGAGCCAACGCAAGACGGCAGATTTCGTCGGCGGGTTAAGTGAGTCGCGTCGGAATGCAGAGCGCGCGCTTCGATGGAGAGCGTGTTGCCTCGCAGCTCAATGGAGCCAGTTGGTTCTTCCAGACGCGATTACGCAGCAATGTTCTATCGCGTCTGAAGTCCGGACCTGATTATACCCGCTTGCCCCTGATAGCAATGGAAAATATGAAATTCGGGCCTGGGTTGATCGGGATGCACGATCCGTTTCGGTGCCGCCCAAACCCCATTGCCAACGTTACTTTGGGGAAATCGCGGGTCGGTTAAAGTTGACTCATCTGTTATACTGTATTTGCGTTAGAACGAAATCGGTTGTTGAGCAGCTTCTTGCATACCAGCTAGTCCTGCCCTTAGTACCTCCGACTCGCACCAACGTAAATAATCTGAAAAGGATACAAGCAACAAAATGGCAGAACAAGGAACAGTAAAGTGGTTTAACGACGCCAAGGGCTACGGCTTCATCAGCCGGCAGACCGGCGAGGATGTATTTGTGCATTTCTCGGCCATCCAGGCTGGTGGTTTTCGCAGCCTGCAGGAGGGCCAGAGCGTAGAGTTCGAGGTCACCAAAGGGCCAAAGGGCTGGCAAGCTGAGAACGTTCGTCCTCTGTAAGTTGGCGACGATTATAACCAAAATTCGTGCCCGTCAACCGCAACAAGGGGCGGGCACGTTCTATAGAAAATAATCCGCACTCCGGGATGGAGTCCTCTTCATGCAGGCTGAGTCAAAGGGTTCGTTTGCCGTTATCCGCTACAATCTACGCACTTATGAATCCGGCGGCGTCATGGCCGTTATCAAAGGCCGTGAAAGTGCCGAAGCTGTTCTCAAACAGTTCGAACAGAGCCAGACCTCCGAAGACCGGCACATCGGCTGGCGCTACTTTCTCGAAAAGACCGATTTGAAAGCGGGGATGGATCCGGTCGAGGCCACCGCGCTCCGCCAATCGCGTCTCGAAATTCGCGAAGCCGAAGCCTAGAGCTTAGGGATTTTCGGTCCTCTTCTCAAGTCTCCAAATCAACTCAACCTAGCCCGTCGGTTGCGCTTTGGACTAGGACATACCTGTCATCCCGAGCAAAGCGAGGGATCCGGGTGTTTGCCCGTGCCGATATACTGATGCTGCGGGAAAGAACCTAGATCCCTCGCTTTGCTCGGGATGACAGGGTATGGGATACGGTGGGTGTGAAACTCGTCTGAACCTCCAGGGACCGCACTGCGTCAGTGCCGACGTTCGGTCTCGAGCAGGATGGTGGCGAAGTTACGCCCTCCGAACGCGAATCCTTGCTGGATGTGTCCGGTGACCGCCAATTTGGCGCCGCTGCCCGGGACGCCGTAGTTCTTGCTGAAGACCCACATGGTTCCGGTGCCGTCGTCGAGTTGGAAAACTCCGGTTCCCACCGCTCCGAAAGAATCGGTAACCTGTCCTGCAATCGAGATCTCTTTGCCGGCGAACCGGCCTGGATCCTGATTAATCTTGGCTATGCTCTCCCGGGGAGGGCATCCAGCCAGCAACAAGCCCGCCAGACTCACCAGCAACACGAAAAAGATTTTAATGCTTGTTTTCGACACACCATTCTCCTGCGACGGTAGAAGATGAAGGCTGCAAGCTATAACCCGAATTTTCGCGGGAAGTTGTCCGAATGGCGCTTTCCGACCTTAAGTAAGCATAACGGAGAGAACCCGTGACTATCCTCGAACATATCCGCAACCTTTTCTCTTATGATGACTGGGCCAATCGCGAAGTCCTGGGTTCGCTGCAGGCACTGAATGCCCCGTCAGAGCGTTCGATCAAACTGCTGGCTCACATCCTTTCTGCCGAAAGGTTGTGGCTCGAACGGCTGCTCGTCCAGAAGCAGACCCTGCCGGTTTGGCCGCTGTCTACACTCGCGCAGTGCAAACTGGAAGTCGACCAACTCCCGGGTCTTTGGAAGAACTACCTGACGGCGCTCGGCGAGGCAGGCCTTGCCCGCTCTCTAACCTACAAGAACACGAAAGGTGAAAGCTTCAGCAGCCAGAAGCAAGATATCTTGCTGCATGTCGTCATGCATTCGGCCTATCATCGCGGCCAGATTGCCGCCGATATGCGTGCCGCGGGATTCACTCCGCCCTATACCGATTTCATTCACGCGGTGCGGCAGGGATTCTTAGAGTAGGCAAGTAAAACGTGGCCAGCGCAACTGCCAGAAGCGTAATGGGCCACGAAGCCAGCGACGTGTACATGGGCAGTTCGGCCGCGGACCGAAGCTTTGCCATCGGAATCAGAAGCGAGCAAAGGGAGAGCATGACTGCAGCACTCCACTGCCATAGCTGGCATCCAAACGCAGCCTTCACCATGGCTCGCGGGACCAACCCCATCTTCCAGATAGTTTCACGCCGAGCTAGTAGGACAAGCAGCGCGGGTATCATGAAGAGCTGATTGTATGCAGCCAGTTTGGGAATGATTACGAGGGTTACGCCGCTAACCCAGGCCAGCGCCCAGGCGAAATTCTCCGAACCTGCGGGCGCCTTTCTCCATCGCCAGCAGAGGGCGAAGAGGAAGCCAAGCAGCATCGCCGAGAATAGCTTTGCCAAAATTGATGGCAGCAATGCCCGCACGATTGACGGATCGGCTGCATACGTTTGGTACGCAAGAGCGGCCCTCAGAAACTCACCGATCCACTGCGGGTAAACCGCTTCGCTGGCGATGAGGAGCATCGCCATGGTCCCAACAAAGCTCCAGACCAGACGATTGCGCTCCCTCCAGCTCCCCGTCGCCCAGAGTACGAGCAACAAGATCAAAAATCCCGAAAGCTGAGGCTTGATGGTGGAGAGTGCGAGAAGAAATCCACTTAGCACCAACCAACCCCTGACGGTAGCGGCGGCGGCAGCCGCCAGCAGCAAAACCACAAGGGCGGTGAGGTTCTGCATATGAAATTCTTGCACTGCCGGGAAACTACTCACCGCGAGCACCATCCCTGAGACAACCAGCAAGCGCCGGGGGCGAAATCCGATGGCGTACATCCAGAGAGGAACACTGCATGCTATGGCGCATAGCAAAAACCATCGGAACATTACCATGACCATTTGAAAAGGCAAGGTTACGGTTGGCGCCAAGAGGAAGATGGCGTAGAGCGGATAAGCGAAGGCAACCTGATCGATGGGGTCGCTGGGCTTCGCCGGGTCCAGTGGCCTTCCGTAGTAGCCGGTCTGTATCTCGCGAGTCACATTTGCGCTGTAGGGATTTCGCCGGTGCAGCAAGAGTTCGCGAGCACCCAGCCACCACGAATAAAGATCGGAATTATTCCCGATGGGCCGCTTCACTGAGAGGGCATGCGCTGTGTACGCCGGTGCAGCAAAGTCCTCCGCCCAGTGCCACACCCCAAAACACACCAGGAGTGACACGGCCAGCACAAACTGGGAGAAGTGGCGCCCCTGCGGATTCAGTTTCACGTCTGCATTCTAACCGCAAGTTTCGAGCTGCTGTCGAATTGTCGCAGGATTGCGGCGCCGGCGAAAAGCATAGCCCGGGGAAACCCGCACCTGACAATGTTCTCGGACCGTGTTATTTTCAGGTTGAAGCACAAATATCACCGGGAGACCATGAAGAAACTTTTTGCGTTTGGTTGGTTGCTCTTTTTTGGGGGATTGCTTTCCGCTGCTGCCCAATCCGGGGTCGACGCCCTTCCTGACCCCGTCTCCAACAATGCCGTCGCCGAGCTCAAGGTCCACGGACAGCTTTTGCTTTTTTCCTTCATGGGAATCGGTGCGAAGAAGACTCCGGACGCAATCACCAATACGGCCTTTTCCGTGGATACGAGGGAGGGAAAGTGGTCTGCGATACATGCCGTTCCCGGAACAGCGGGGAGGATCGGTGCGATGGCCGCTGGCGTGCGTGATCAGTTGTTCGTATTCGGCGGCTACGTAGCGGATTCGCAGGGTGCAATGGCCGTCCCTGACGTCGGAATGTACGAGCCTTCAAGAGACCGTTGGTTGCGGGGTCCCGACATCCCGCTCGCGGTGGGCGACTCGGTGATCGGTGTCTATCGAGATCGCTATGTTTATCTGGTCAGCGGCCGCTCCAACAGTGGCGTGGTTAACAACGTTCAAGTCTACGACGCGGAGAAGGATAAGTGGTCGCAAGCCACGCCGATTCCGGGAACGCCGGTTTTCGGCCACGCTGGCGCAATAGTCAACGGGACCATTGTTTACGTAGATGGAGCCCGCAAGAATCCGTCGGGCAATTCCCCAAGATATGTTGCCTCTGACGAATGCTGGATGGGCAAGATCGATCATCACGATCCTCACAAAATCCAATGGACCAAGTTGCCGAATCACCCGGGCACGGCACGTTTCCGGATCGCCGGCGGTGGCTCGGAGAAGGACGAGAAGATCTATTTCGCGGGCGGAAGCGATAACCCCCACGAGTACAATGGCATTGGCTACGATGGCAAGCCTTCCGAGCCGTCTCCCGTGACCTTCGACTTCAACCTGCGCACGGAAAAATGGGAAACGCTGAATGAGAATACTCCCGACCCAACCATGGATCATCGAGGATTGCTGGTGACGCATGAAGGTCTGGTTCTTATCGGAGGAATGGAAAAAGGACAGAAGGTGATCGATCGCGTGACTTTGTTATCAAAGCAGCCGAATGCAAAATAGGATTTTCGGTCTCGACCCGGACAGTGGACCGGAACCAACAATCGTAACCTCTTCTTTGCTATCTTCTTGTAAACTGACGACAAACGTATTCTCAGGCGGTCACGCGAGCTGCCCCCACAGCCAGTCGAGGACGCGCGGACTTTTATGCAAAAAGACGCGAATGCTGATAAGAACAACGTAACCAAGAACCGTCCAGCGGGGAAGAAACTATATCAAAAACCTGAGTTCCGGTACGAGCGGGTTTTCGAGACCATGGCCTTGTCCTGTGGCAAGGTAAGCCCCACCGAATTTCAGTGCCGCTTCAATCGGAAGACTTCGTAGTTTCACTTGCTCATGCCGGTTATGACAGAGGCCCGCGGGGATTATAAGCTTGAACTTGCGACTGAAGTTCTCCGCTCGGGCGGCGCTATCCGCCTGCAGGCGCTCGGAACCAGCATGCTTCCGTCGGTCTGGCCCGGTGATGTTCTTAGCATCGAGCACGCGCCCGGCAAAGACGTGGTTCCGGGCGACATCGTACTGGTGGCGCGGGAAGGCCGGTTCTTCGTTCATCGTCTGATCGAGAAGCGCGAATCAGATTGGATTACACGAGGCGATTCCCTACCCCAGAACGATCCTCCGCTTGCCGAGGCGCAGGTCCTGGGCAAAGTTTCCCTGATTCATCGTAAGGGTGGGGTGATTGTTCCGAGCTCGCGGGTCTCGCCTTTCGGTCGCACGCTTGCCTGGATGCTGTGCCGATGGAACTTGTTCCGGAACCTTTCCCTCCGTATTCATTCATTCCAGCAGCTCGGCGCTTCCGCGAGTCGTACCATTGACACGAATGAGCCCCACCTCTCAACTTGCGGCGAGTAACTCGGTTGCGATCGAGATCGGCGGGATGACGATCGCGCTGCGCACCCAAGACGCCGCGTTTCGCCAACTGCTCGAAGATCGCTACGCAGGCTTCGTTAAGACCTCTCCCAATCCTCAATTCGAGTTCGACATTAGTCTGTTCGAGCCATCGGACTCGCCCGATCCTTCGCAAGCAAAGCACGCTGATGACGATGTACAAGTACGGCTGCAAGGCGGCCAGTGGTTGCTCCAGCGCGGCGACTTCTGCGCCCGCTGGGATTCAGCGGCTGGTCGCGGGCACATTCGTCAGTCTCGCAACCCTTATGCCATCGACTCGGCGCTGCGCATCGTTCACACTCTGATTCTGGCCAGGCAAGGCGGGTTCCTCGTGCATGCCGCAAGCGCCATTCGCGGAGGGCGCGCGTTCCTGTTCGCCGGCGTTTCGGGCGCGGGCAAGACTACGATTTCCCGTGTCGCTCCATTGGACGCCACGTTGCTCACCGATGAAATTTCCTATGTACGACGTGCCGGGAACGGTTACGAGGCCTGGGGCACGCCCTTCGCCGGGGAGTTGGCCAGAGTGGGTGAAAATCAGGCGGCGCCCGTGAGTGCGCTTTTCTTGCTGGAGAAGGGAGGGGAAAACCGAATCGAGCCCGTTGGTGAATCTGAAGCGATTCGGCTGCTGTTGAGAAACATTCTGTTTTTCGCCGAGGACTCGGAACTGGTGAACTTGGTCTTCCGCTCCGCGTGCGAGTTTGTAGAACGGGTACCCGTGCGGCGATTGATATTTGTTCCCGATGAGCGAGTCTGGGAAATGATACGCTAGCCGTTGGAGACAAGGTCATCGCCGAGAAGTACATCGCGCGCAGTTCCGCCATCGCTGCCCGCCTCATCGGCGGCGAAATGATGATTATGTCGGCGGTGGACTCGACTTTCTTCACTCTCAACGAAGTCGCCACAGTGATATGGCAAGCGGCAGACGGCTGCACACCGTTGTCGGATATCGTGGCCCGCAGAATCTGCCCGGAGTTCGAAGTGGATCCGGCCGAGGCTGGGCGCGATGCGGAGCAGTTCGTCAACGATCTATCTCGGCACGGCATTCTCCTGGTCTCAGAACAACCCATCCCTTCGCCCCCGCCGCCGGAGGCGCGATGAGCCTGCTGGCGGAGATGAATCAGAAGGCGCTGGGACTCGGTATCCCGATCAGCGTGCATCTGGACATCACCTACCGTTGTAATGAGCGTTGCGTTCACTGCTATCTGGATCACGACGACCACGGAGAGATGACCACGGCCGAGATCGAAGACGTGCTGAACCAACTCTCGGACGCTGGTGTCTTCTTCCTTACGCTTAGTGGCGGAGAAGTCCTCATGCGGCGCGACTTCTTCGAGATCGTCGAACACGCGCGCCGCCTGCTATTCAACGTCAAGGTGAAGACCAATGGCGTAATGATCCGCGAGGCGCACGCCCGACGCATTCGCGAACTGGGCGTGGAACAGGTGCAGATCAGCGTCTACTCGCACCGTCCTGAAGTTCATGATGCGATTACCAAGTTACCCGGATCGCTGAAGCGGACCATCGACGCGATCCGATTTCTCAAGTCGCAAGGTCTCAAGGTTGTGATTGCGAACGTGCTCATGGCCAGCAATCTGTTCGATAACACGGGAGTGATGGCATTGGCGAAGGAGTTGGGCGTTTCCTACACGCTTGATCCCACCATCACGCCGAAAATGGATGGAGACACATCCGTCCTCGCGTTGCGCATTCCCGGGTCTGACCTCAAGCAGGTCTTTCACAGTGAGGAGCTTGTCGGCAACGTCGAGGAGTTCTGCGCTCCTCCGCCGGCGCCGGGCGAAGACATCATGGACGGTTTGCCGTGTAGCGCCGGCCACACCGCTTGTTACATCACTCCTTATGGCGACGTCTTCCCTTGCGTCCAGTTCCCTCTTCCCAGCGGGAATCTGCGGAGGCAGAAGTTCGCTGAAATCTGGCAAAACTCGCCGCAATTGAACGAAATCCGCTCAATTCGCGCTCGAGACCTTCCAACCTGCTCGACCTGCGCCCACGTGGGAACGTGCACTCGTTGTCCCGGTCTGGCGTACATGGAAGGGAATATGCGTGGGCCATCCACTGCCGATTGTGAGAAATCCTTTCAGCGGACGGGCATCCCCTCGGCGAACATGTTGCTTCGGTCGCGAGGAAGTTCTGCCGCTCCACTGATTCAAATCCAGGCAGCGTCTCTGGCATAGCCCGAACTCCATCAATTCACTTCCACCGTGACCCCAAGGACGCAGTTCTGGTGCACACATTGTGGTGCAGAATTTCCTTCAAAAAAAACTCTCTCTTTTGTGCAAAATCTAGAAAACAAAGGGCCGGAATTTTTCTTGCCTCCTAGATCTATGGTTCTTAAGGTAGTTAGAGGCAAAATATTGGAAACATTGGAGTTATAGCGATGCCGACTTCCAGCCAGCTCCATTATGGGAACTGCCCTAGAAAGCGCAGCGCAGGCTTTCGCTTTTATTGTCAAAGAGCATATATTATCTTCTAGATAATATATTTGTTATCATGTTATCGGTTTTGAAGGCAAGAGGTCAAGGAGAAAGTGGACGGCCTTCCGAGCCGGTTCCAAATTGGGAATCTCGCGCCCACCTCCGCAAAGGGCGCGGAGAAGGGTAGGGCACCCACTTTTTGGGGGAGCGAGAAATATGCGTCGGTTCGCTGTCCTCTCGACTAAACGGCTAGGATAGGCCGTGCCAGCTCCCAAACTTACTGAAACACGCTGTTTCCCGCGCATAAAGAGTTATAATTGCGTGCTCTTTCAAGGAGGCCTTATGAAACGGTCTTCCGGGCCCCGTAAAACAGCCGAGCTTTCCAATTCACTTCATCACCAGCTCAGCATGTACGCTCTTGCAGCAGGTGCGGCGGGAGTAAGTATGTTATCTTTGGCCCAGTCTGCGGAAGCTAGAGTCATTTACACTCCAGCGCACAAGTGGCTTCCAATCAACCGATACTTTTATCTCGATCTCAACCACGATGGCGTAAACGATTTCAGATTCCTCCTAGGGTCCTCCTCAGGGCCTGCCGGCTATTATCGAGCTCTGGCTGTTGAGTGGACTGCGACGTCTCAAGCAGAGAACGCAGTTTACTCGGTCCTGAGTCAGAACCGCCATTGCGTGGCTGCCCTGCCCAAGGGAACAAAGGTTGGACCTAAGAGTCGCGGTCTTCGGTCACAGCTACGAGCTGGTGACCTGTTCTACAAAGTCTTTGGGTCTGACTTTAAACGCTCTTATTGCCGGGTAGCGAAGCAAGCGTATGTTGGTCTGCAATTCGCGATTAAGGGAAAGGTTCACTACGGATGGGCACGGCTCGGATACATCCGTACCGGTCCCCATCCCAAAGCAGAGCTGATCGGCTACGCCTACGAAACGATTCCCAATAAAAGCCCATCATCACTGGAAAGACCAAGGGGCCGGATGACAGCAGCGTCGAACAACGGAATGACCCTGGCTTCGGTGCTTCTCTGATCAGTCCCATTCCCGAGAGTTCGCAACCCGCATCGCTCGGCACACTCGCTCTCGGTGCTCACGGCATCCCGCTGTGCCGGAAAGAGACGCAAGAAGTTATTCGGCAGTGAGAGAGATTCGGTTCATTTCCGCCTGAGGAGGATTTATGGAGAAACCTTCCGGACCCCGAAAGACAGCCGATCTTTCCGGGTCAATCCATCAGCAGCTCAACATGTACGTGCTCGCGGCAAGTGCAGCGGGAGTGGGCGTGCTGGCCTTGGCTCAGCCAGTCGAGGCGAAGATTGTTTACACGCCCGCCCACCGTATCATCGGACCAGACAGCAGGTACTTGCTCGACCTCAACCATGATGGAATAACCGACTTCACCATCGCGAATAGTTATAACTGCCCCGACAGCTGTGTCTCGATTATTGTAGCGAAACCGGCGAACGGGACTCACGGAGTCGAAGGCCCTCTTTCCTCGCAGGGCCACGCTTCCTGGGCTTATGCTCTCAAGGCTGGAGCGATCATTGGCCCAAAGCGCCCATTTTCTGCCAGTGCTCTGGAGTTCGCTGGAAGCGGCGTCTGCCATCCCGCCGGCAGCCATTGGTGTAACCTGAAACGATATCTCGGACTCAGCTTTAAGATTCACGGGCAAACCCACTACGGATGGGCGCGAATAAGCATGGGGAACGCCAAAGGGGGTCGTATAAAAGCTGTCTTGCTTGGCTACGCCTACGAAACCACCGCCGGCAAGGCGATTATTGCAGGTGCGACCAGTGGGCCCGACGACGCCGAACCAGCCGCATCCCTTAAGAAGCCCACCCCCAAACCCGCTACGCTGGGCGCACTGGCAATGGGAGAGGGGGGACTATCGATCTGGCGGCGGAAGGAAACGCAAGAAGTTATTCGACAGTGAACGAGATTTGGTTCATCTCCGCCAGAGGAGGATTTATGAAGAAACCTTTCGCGCCCCGTAAGACAACCAACCTTTCCGAGTCAATCC
>Ga0209275_10000639_pt1 | contig 13824 bp, 10 predicted proteins | sample HubBroMetageREF2_FD_188344 | JGI IMG/M metagenome (GOLD analysis project Ga0209275, IMG submission 188344) | Reference soil microbial communities from the Hubbard Brook experimental Forest, New Hampshire, USA - Hubbard Brook CCASE Soil... | ecosystem: Environmental > Terrestrial > Soil >... | reverse complement strand
ATCAGTTGCCTCAAGCCCGTGAAAGGTCTCGACGCCGAAGCCTACGAAAATTACGCCAGTTTCTGCCGCCAGGATTATCCCGATTACGAAATCGTTTTTTGCGTGGATCCTGGCGACCCCACGCTCCCAATTCTCGAAAAATTAATCCGCGATTTCACCCAACGCCGCATCCGCCTGCTCTTCGGCTCCGGCCGCGATGCTGTAAATGACAAAGTCGCGCGCCTCACTCGCCTGGTCGCCGAAGCCCAGCACGATTTCTTCGTAATCAGCGACAGTGACGTCCGCGTCCAACCCGATTATCTGCGCACCGTCATCTCGCCTTTTCGCGATCCGCACGTAGGCGCGGCCACCTGCCTCTACTCCGCCACCGAAGAAAAAAATCTCACCGAGAAACTTCAATCCATCGGCATGATCTCCGATTTTTTCGCCGGTGTAATGGTCGCCTGGCAGCTCGACGGCATCAAATTCACCTTCGGCCAAACAATCGTCACCACGCGCAAAGCAATTGCAGGCTACGGCGGCTACCCTACGATCGAAGACCGCCCCGCAGACGATGTTTACGCCGGCCGCCTGGTCGCCGAGCAGGGCTACGAAGTAAAACTATTGCCCTACGTCGTCCACTCCGTCGCGGATTTCGATTCCCTCCGTGAATTTCTCTACAAACGCCTGCGCTGGATGACGGTCATGCGCCTGATGCGCCCCTGGGGCCACCTCGGCCTCATCTTTACCTGGGGTTTGCCGTGGTCGCTCGTCGCTATCGCAATACATCCGTCGCTCACCGTGGCCGCGGCGTACCTCGGCACTTATTTATTCCTGCGAATAATAATGACTTCGCTCATCGGCATCTGGGGAATGCAGCAACCGCGCGTCTGGAAAAAAATGCCGCTGATCCCGTTGTGGGACGCCATCGCTTTCGCCATCTGGCTGGCCAGCTTCGCCCGCCACACCATTCGCTGGCGGGGCATCAACTATTACCTGCGCGATGGCAAACTCACCGCCGTGGCACCACGCAACCCACCCAGTGCTGCGCGCTGAAGAGATTTCTGAGTCGCTACAGCAGATGATCCACACGGAAGGGCGGGGCTTCAGCCCCGCCGTCAAGTCAGACGAGGAGAAGGGCTTTAGCCCCTGAAGCGGCGCCTTTCGGTATCCGCCGAGCATTCGTGTGGTAGCTTTCACCAACCGGCGCGCCGCAATCCACATTTCGGTTTCTCCGCCAAATCGAGTAAAATAATTTGTATACCATGACAATAAATTTGCATCCATTCACCGTGCTCCCGTCGCATCCTTGCGCCCGGTTCGCCGGACGGTTGCACAACGCATGACCTCATCCGCCGGCTTGCACTTGAAAACTTTCATCCTCATATTCCTGATGATCCTGTTCGGCCCGCTAGGCAACGTCTCTCTCAGCAAAGGCATGAAGACCATCGGCGCCATTTCGCTGCACCAGCCAGCTGACTTGCTCCGCGTCGGCACGCAAGTTTTAACGTCCCCGTACATCTGGCTCGGCATCTTGCTTCAGCTGATGTTTTTCGTCGCCTATCTGCTCGTCTTGTCCTGGGCCGACTACAGTTTCGTTCAGCCGGCCGGCTCCTTCGCCTACGCTGTGGTCGCCCTTTGGGCGTACTTTCTCCTGCATGAACCGATTTCGCCAACTCGTTGGGCCGGCGTAGGTGTCATCTGCCTGGGCGTGCTGATCGTGGGCCACACTTCGCCGCGCACCACGGAGCAAAAATAATGGCTTGGGAAACTGTGCTGCTGGTTCTGATCGTCTTCGCCGGCACCTCCGGCGAACTCTGCGTCACCCGCGCCATGAAAACCATCGGCGAAGTTCACGACTTCCGCCCCAGCTCACTCCTGCGTGTAATGCTGCGCGCCATTCAAGTTCCCTGGATGTGGCTCGGCGTCGCGCTAATGGCCGTCGCCTTCTTCTCCCTGCTCGGCGCTCTCTCCATGGAAAATGTCAGCTTCGTCGTGCCCGTCACAGCCTTGAGCTACGCCGCCGGAGCGCTAGGCGGCCAGGTTTTCCTCGGCGAACGCGTGTCGCGCAGACGTTGGCTCGGCGTTCTCCTCGTCTGCATCGGCGTCACACTTGTTTTCCTCGGTAGAAAGTAGCGCCGGCGTCTCGCCGGCTCTTTGCCGTTGAATTTGTAGCGGCCGTCCCGTAACCGCCCCACCGCGTCTATAATAGGGACGATGCGCTAAACTCCCGTTACGATTGATTGGAACCCAAACACTGAGGAGCTTCAGAATTTGTGCGGCATCGCCGGTTTCACACATAAAAATTGGTCGCCCGATCCAGACCGCATCCGGCGCGCCGCGGCGACCCTCGTTCATCGCGGCCCAGACCAGCAAGGCGTCTTCCGCTCCGAAATCTGCTCCCTCGGCGCCACCCGCCTGAAAATTATTGACCTCGAAGGCGGCGACCAGCCCATCTTCTCGCCGAATGGTGACGCCGTTATCGTCTTCAACGGTGAGATCTATAATCATCTGGAATTGCGCGCCGAACTCGAATCGCTAGGGCATCGTTTCAAATCACACTCCGACACCGAAACCGTTCTGCACGCTTTTCTCGAGTGGGACACAGAATGTTTCTCCCGCCTGCGCGGCATGTTCGCCATCGCCCTCTGGACCGAATCTTCTCGCCGCCTGGTCCTCGCCCGCGATCGCCTCGGCATCAAACCGCTCTACATCGCGCATCTCGACCAGGATCTATTGTTCGGCTCGGAACTGAAAGCTCTCTTCATCCATCCCGAAATCCCGCGCCGCCTCAGCCTCGCCGGACTCGATTGCTACTTATCACTGAATTACGTCCCGTGCCCCTGGACGCTCGTAGATGGAATCGAAAAGCTCGCACCCGGAAATTGGCTCGAATGGCGCGACGGAAAAATTCGCGAGGACAGCTATTGGAAGCTGCCGTTCGAAAATCCGCGTAACTGGACTCTCGATTCCGCCAAAGAAGAACTCGACTCGCTCCTCCAAAAATCAACGCGCGAACACCTGCTCTCCGACGTTCCCCTCGGCGTCTGGCTCAGCGGCGGCGTCGATTCCTCCACCATCCTGCACTATGCCGCGCAAGTCTCCACCTCGCGCCTGAAAACTTTCTCCATCTCTTTCCGCGGCCGCAGCTTCGATGGAAGCGAATACATCCGCCAGGTCGTGAACTACTACGGGACGGAACACGAGGAATTGGACCTAACTCCGGAGGAAGATCTAGCCGGCGCCATCGCCGAGTTCGCCTACTACTCCGACGAGCCCACCGCCGACGCCGGCGCCCTCCCAGTCTGGTTCCTCTCAAAAATGTGCAAGCGCCGCACCACCGTCGCGCTCAGCGGTGAAGGCGCCGACGAGCTATTCGGCGGCTACCTCACCTATCGCGCCAATTCGCTCGCGCGCACCGCCAGGCATCTGCCCGCATCCGCCGTGCGCCTGGCGCTCCAAGCCATCCGCCACTGGCCAGTCTCCGACGACAAAATCAGCTTCGAATACAAACTGAAACGCTTCCTCGAAGGCAGCACTATGTCGCCCGAACGCGCCCACGTCTTCTGGAACGGCACGTTCTCCGATAACGAGAAACGCTCCCTCCTGCAAGCTCAGCCACCGAATGCTCTGAACGGAATCCTCGCTGAGCTGTGCGGAAAATTCACATCACAAGACCAGCTCACGCCCTTCCTCTGGTTCGATCAAAAATATTTTCTTCCCGGCGACATCCTCACAAAAGTCGACCGCATGAGCATGGCGCACTCTGTCGAGGTCCGCCCTCCATTCCTCGATCATCGCATCGTGGAATTTGCCGCCACGCTCCCCGCATCCCTGAAAATCCAAGGCTCGCGCCAAAAATTTATTCTCAAGGAGCTTATGAAAAATAAGCTGCCCGCGGCGGTTCTCACGCGCAAAAAAGTTGGCTTCGACATCCCAGCCCACGAATGGCTGCGCGGCCCTCTGCGCGACTTGCTGACAGACACGCTGAACACCGGTCTAGCCGAGCGTCCCGGACTATTTCAATCGAAAGTCGTGCAATCTCTTTTGCAAGCCCACATGGACAGGCGCGCCAATCTGGGTTATCACCTGTGGGGCTTGCTAATACTTTTCCTATGGATGAAAGAATGGCGGATTCAAGCAGCACCCTCTCCGGCCAGCCAGTATTCGGCCCCGGAAAGAACTGGTATCTCTACTTAATCGTCTTACTTTTCGCCGGAGCGATTTATGTGGGTTGCATCGTTTCTCCGCCGTCTCTCATGGACGACGTTGATTCTGTGCAGGCGCAAATCGCGCGCAACATGCTCGTCTCCGGCGATTGGGTTACAGCTCGCCTCGACGGCGTCCCCTATCTCGAAAAGCCCGCGCTGATTTATTGGGCCATCGCGCTCTCCTACAAAATTTTCGGCGTGCACGACTGGTCCGCGCGCATTCCCATCGCGCTCTCCGCGCTCGCTCTCTGCTGGGTCACCGCGGCTTTCGGCATCTGGGCTTTCGGCAAGCGCGCCGGTTTCTACGCGGGATTATGCATTTCCACCTGCGTCGGCCTGTTTCTCTTCACCCGCGTTCTGATTCCAGACGTCACCCTCACCTTCACCACCGCCCTGGCCATGTGGTCCTTCCTCCGCGCCATTGACGATGAAGAACTTCGCCCGCGCCTCTGGGCATTTCTATTCGCCGCGAGTCTCGGCGTAGGCCTGCTCCTGAAAAGTTTGATCGCGATCGTTTTTCCGGTAGGCGCCGCGATCGTCTATCTCCTCCTCACTCGGAAGCTCTTCTCCTGGAAAATCTTGAAACGCCTTCACCCCTTCACTGGCACGCTCGTCATCCTCCTGATCGCCGCTCCCTGGCACATCTTCGCCACTCTGCGTAATCCGCCGTATTTCGTGTTCACGCTCCACAGCGGCCCCAATTCCTATCACGGCTTCCTCTGGTTCTTTTTTATCAACGAGCAGCTACTCCGCTTTCTCAATCTCCGCTACCCGCGCGATTACAACACCGTCCCGCGCCTCTACTTCTGGCTATTCCATCTGATCTGGCTCTTCCCCTGGAGCGTTTACCTCCCTGCCGTCGCCAAACTTTCCTTCAAGCCAATTAACCGCGCCGGCCGCGCCCGCCTCCTCGCTCTCTGCTGGCTAGGCTTCGTGCTGATCTTCTTCACGTTCTCCACTACCCAGGAATATTATTCGATGCCGTGCTACCCCGCGCTCGCCTTGCTCATCGGCTCCGCCATGGCCACGGAAAATGTTTGGGTCCGCCGCGGCACTCGCACGCTAGCCGTAATCGCGGCCTGCGCCGCCATCGCGGCCCTCGCTATTTTCTGGAACGTGCGCAATCTCCCCGCTCCCGGCGACATCTCCTCTGCGTTGTCCAGCAATCCCAAATCCTACAGCCTCTCCCTCGGACACATGCTCGACCTTACGCTCCCATCCTTCGCCTATCTGCGAATTCCGCTGCTCCTCGCATCCATCGCCTTTCTCGTCGGCGCCCTCGGAAATATCCGCTCCACGGGCCTGCGTGCCTTTCTCGCCTCCGCCCTGATGATGGTCCTTTTTTTCCACGCAGCTCGCGCCGCCATGGTCGTCTTCGACCCCTATCTTTCCTCGCGCCCCCTCGCTGAGGTGCTGCTGAAATCCCCAGACGGCGCCTTGATCGTCGAACGCCACTACTACCCAACCTCATCGATTTTCTTCTACACCAATCGCACCGCGTTACTCCTGAACGGCCGCGTCCTGAATCTGGAATACGGCTCGAACGCCCCCGGCACTCCCGACGTCTTCGTCAACGACGCAAAATTTGCAAGTCTCTGGATGACAGAGCCGCGCTACTATTTGATCTGTGCGCAAACCAGCCTCCCTCGTCTGCAAACTCTGGTAGGCCCCACAAACTTGAACATAGCCTCCCAAAGCGGCGGCAAGCTCCTGCTCACGAATCACCCCTTGCCGAATTCCGCCCCCGCACAACGAGACGGTTTGTAGGGGCGCGGCATGCCGTGCCCGCGTCAACGCAAGGCTCGATCGCTCACACTCGGTAGCGGCGGGTCTCAGAACCCCCCAGCGCGCCCGTCTTCCTGAGGAGCGCGAGGCGAGGAAGGATCTCTCCCGCCGTTCTCTGCGCACTCTGCGTTAGATCCCTTACCTCCCGGCTCCCGCACGAAAATCCGCTGCCCCCCACTCGCCATCCACCACCGAGAACGGTAAGATATAAAGCTGTTTGGCCGCAGCAATCCATCGCTGCCTATAGAGCCTGCCGGCAACAAGCAGCAGAGCTCAATCTCAAACAAGAACGGGCAACACGCGGAGGTAGTATGAAGATTGCAGTCCTGGGCGGAGACGGATATTGCGGTTGGGCCACGGCCCTCTACTTGTCCAAACAAGGCCACGAAATCGCCATCGTGGACAACTTCGTCCGCCGCCAGTGGGATCACGAGCTGGGCGCCCAAACCCTCACTCCCATCCGCCCGCTCTCCGACCGCCTCACCGCCTGGCACCGCCTCACCAGCCGCACCATCGAATCCTACATAGGCGACATCACCGACTACGAATTCCTCAGCACCTTCATAAGAGATTTCGAGCCCGAAGCCGTCGTCCATTTCGCCGAACAGCGCTCCGCTCCCTACTCCATGATCGACCGCGGCCACGCCGTCTACACGCAAGTCAACAACGTAGTCGGCACGCTGAATCTTCTTTTCGCCCTCCGCGAACTCCAGCCCGATTGCCACCTCATCAAACTCGGCACCATGGGTGAATACGGCACTCCGAATATCGACATCGAAGAAGGCTACATCGCCATCGAACACAACGGCCGCAAGGACGTTCTCCCATTTCCCAAGCAGCCCGGTTCCTTCTATCACCTCTCCAAAGTCCACGACAGCCACAACATCATGTTCGCCTGCAAAATCTGGGGCCTGCGCGCCACCGATTTGAATCAGGGCGTGGTCTACGGCACCATCACCGACGAAGTCGCGCTCGATGAAGCGCTCATCAACCGCTTCGATTACGACGAAGTTTTCGGCACCGTCCTCAATCGCTTCTGCGTCGAAGCGGTCGTCGGACATCCTCTAACCGTCTACGGTAAAGGCGGCCAGCGCCGCGGCTTCCTCGATATTCGCGACACCGTCCGCTGCATCGAAATCGCCTGCCAGAATCCCGCCGCGCGCCACGAGTGCCGCGTCTACAATCAATTCACCGAAAGTTTCTCCATCATGGATATCGCCGGCATCGTCCAAGCCGCCGCCAAAAAAATTAACCTCGCCGTCGAAATCAGCCACCTACCCGACCCGCGCGTCGAATCCGAAGATCACTATTACAACGCCAAGCACTCCAAGCTGATTGACCTGGGCCTCCAGCCCCACTTGCTTTCCGAATCAATGCTCGACTCGCTCCTGAAAGTCGCCCTGAAATACCGCGACCGCATTGACGCGTCCCTGATCCTCCCCAGCGTCAACTGGCGCAATGCCCGCAACCACTACCGCGAGCGCGCCAAATCCTCCGCAAGCGCCAAGCCAGCAGCATCACAACTGAAAAAAGTAGGAGTCTCTTCCGACTAACACGGGCAAAACGGGGGACGAGCAGAAGCACCATTACCAAAATGGGAATCGCTCTGATTTATATGGTGCCCCGAGAGAGGACTGGAACCTCCACTCCCTTGCGAGAACTCGCTCCTGAATCCGAATTGGACGATGTTCCGTAGAATGCCTCTACTAACCCGACGGCCGACTCGAAACGAACGCCACGTTTATATGAGTCGAATTCTTGAAAGTAGAGCTGGCTCTCGCCGCCGCCCTCCAGATCGCGACCGATGAATATTCTCGGCTCCAAAGTGGGAATGACCCCGTCGTCGTCAAGGAACAATACTGCAAAGTAGATTTCTCCCTTCCGCAAATTTTCGGGTAATACCGGTTCGGGATCAGGCTTCAACTCGCGCGCTTCGAAGCGCGTTGAACCGACCTCCGTGTCTAGGTCCTCCTACAATGCAGCTGCTGGAGCAAGAACAAGGAAACATTCTGGCCAGAGGATTCCGACAACGATAGCGCCACCGACTAAGAACCCCGTTCCGACACCGACCGCGACATTATTCCAATTTCCCGACGGGGCAGGTGCCAGCGCTGCGCGTTTGCTAAGGCACCATGCAACAGAAGTCTCCGTTCCGTGTTCGGCGTCAATCACTAAGGTCAGGGCCTTAAGACGCTTCTCGGAGACGCGTGTGAACTCAAGTTTCAAGGAAGGCCCATCATATTCCCAAGGTCCATGCCATTTATCGAACTCTGGGCCTCCGTCCCAAAGAAGCGACCCCCAGCCGAGGATTGCGATTCTCACCTTTTTCTCCTGTGCTGTTTAAACGAGGATTGAAGACATGATGCAACAGCATCCTAACGCCGAGCCAGTGTATAGCTCGTGCTTCGGCCGCCTTCCTCGCTGCGGACAAGAATTCCGCGCTGAACGAGGTCCGTGATATCGCGCTGCGCGGTGTCCTGCGATGATTTCGTCAGCTTCGCCCATTTCGATGACGTGAGATTGCCGTCGAAACCATCCAGCAGTTTATTGAGGATCAGCCGCTGCCGGTCGTTCAGTGGCGATGCGCCGATGCTCTCCCAGAACCGGGCCTTCGTCAGGACGCTTGCCAGCAGCGTTTCCGCGCCGTCGATCGCGCGGCCCAGACATTCCAGAAACCATGTCAGCCATTCCGTTATGTTCGTCTCGCCTTTCTGCGTGTGTTCCAACAGGTCGTAATATTCCTTCCGCTCCTGCCGGATCTGCGCCGACATGCTGTAGAAGCGCTGCGAACTTTTTTCCGAACGGGCGAGGCACAGATCGGCAATCGCGCGCGCGATGCGCCCGTTGCCGTCGTCGAACGGATGAATTGTCACGAACCACAAATGCGCGATGCCGGCCTTGAGGACCTGATCGACCTCCGGCCCCCCATTGAACCACTTTAGAAACCCCGTCATTTCATTTTCAAGACGCGGCGCTTTTGGAGCCTCGAAATGCACCCGCTCCTTGCCGACCGGACCTGAGCTGACCTGCATCGGGCCGTCGCTGTCATTGCGCCACCCGCCGATTGTTATGCGACGCATGCCGCTGCGCCCCGCCGGGAACAGGCTCGCGTGCCAGCCGTACAGCCGCTCTTCCGTCAGCGGCTTGTCATAGTTTCGCGTTGCGTCGAGCATCATCTCGACGATGCCTTCCACGTCTCGGTCGGCGGGCTTCAGGCCGCCGACATCCATTCCCAGGCGACGTGCGATCGAGGAACGGACGGCCGCCGGATCAAGTTCCTGCCCTTCTATAGCGCTCGACTTGACGACATCCTCGGTCAGCGTCCGGAGTACCGCCTCCTCCTGCAGCCCGAAACCCAGGGCCTGCATTCGGCCCAGCAGCCGGCCTTGCCAGTAACGCACCTCCGCGAGCAGGCCTGCAATCGCCTCGCTGTTCCAGTGGAGTTTCGGCCAATCGGCCCGTTCGTGGACGTATATGCTCATTCTCCGCACTTTATGCGTAAACTGTAGGCCTTAATCTCCGCATCCGCAATTTTAATCGACGCAATCTTTGCGGCGAATAGGCGGTCTAATCTCCGCATACTCTATATCGCAGCGCTTGTCGGCATTTCGCAATCAAGCCTCCATTCGTCCCGGCGGGACTCACCGAACCTTGCGTCTCGGCCATCCGGTCACGATCCCTCACGAGCGGGAACACCAGCACCAGAACCACTTAAGACAGCGCAAGCCTATCTCGGTCACGCAAGTCTCAGTACGACGGCGGAAATCTATGCGCACGCGATCCCTAGTTCGCGGAGATTCGCTCGCGAGAGACTTGAAAGGGTTATGGGATTCCTACTGAGTCGCGGTAGGGACGCTGGTTGCCCAGCGCCCCCCGCACAGATCCGCACGTGCGGCTGTCCCGCATGCGGCTCTTACCGCGGATGCTTGGCGTCGAAGCGCAGATTGGGATACGGATGAAGGATTGCGGGCAGCGGGAGCCATTGGTCAGTGAAACGAGTAAGGCGCTGCCACGTCATCCGGCTCGTCTGGCTGCGGCGATAGAACACCCGCAACCAGCGTTTGCTGACTTCAAGCCGAAAGCGCGTGAGACTGGCAAGGTTTCCCGGGACTGCATGATAGTTGAAGTAGCCCTGAACTACGCTCCTCAACCACTTCCCGACTTCTGCCAGCGGCTGATGCATTCGCTCCCGCAGTTCGTCCTTCACCTGTCTCAGCTTGGCGAGGAGTCGCTTGCGGATGGTCTTGCGTAGCACGAGGAACTTGCCGTTCTTCCTGGATTGTCCACAGATATGGGTGAAACCCAGAAAGTTGAACGTCTTCGGCTTGCCCTCCCCTCGTTGCTTCCGATTTGCTGCAGCAAAACGCCCGAATTCAATCAAGCGTGTTTTATCCGGATGTAGTTCCAGCCCGAACTTCTGCAGGCGGCCCCGCCAATCCTGGAGGAACCGCTCCGCATCGCCACGATGCTGGAACCCCAGCACCATGTCGTCCGCGTAACGAACCACGATAATGTCGCCCGTGGTCCGGTGCATCCGCCAGTGCTGTACCCAAAGATCGAAGACATAGTGTAGGTAAACATTCGAGAGCAGCGGCGAAATCACCGAGCCCGGAAATCTGAAAGATGCCGCCCATCCGATAACCATAGTGGAATTTTGTCAGACCGTACGTCAGAAAAGTAGACGCCGCAAGCGCTCGTGCAAGCAATGGAGTGGGTGGCGCCATCAGAATGCTGCGCAGATTTGTCACACCTGCAATTCTTTTACTCGCTAGCGTTGTTCCCACGAGGACTCCCTCGACGAGAAGGACGCTGACGCGGGAACCATTCGACGCAACCGGCCACAATGGGGAAGCGCGACGGCCGGCAAAATCAAGCACGATGGAAGCCGCCGCTCCCAGAACTCCTGCGCTGAATAGAATGCGGACGATAGCAGTCACGGTGACTGCGTGGCCGTTGCTTCGCAGAGATATGATGGCAATCACAGCAGCCGGAAATCCTGCCGCAAACGCATAGCCGAACGACCAATCGGTCATTCCACCTCCAGGCCTCAACACAGGACGTAGATTCATTCACGTCGTTACCTTCTACACATGCCACTTTTCGTGCTCGCGATTCGCCAACGCCGATTGGGCAACAGCCCAGACCGATAATGCGCTCAAACCGAGAAACGTCGCACCCAATAGCCCAATGGGCTTCGACAGGGCAAAACTCTTGCTAGCCGTCGGTGCCAAATCCATGCCCATTACACCGTTGCCATTCACAAGACGTACCCTCCAGTGGTAATGGACGACATCGTTTTGCTCTCAGAGGTATGAACCAGCGTTTTGGCTCAATCGGACTCCTCAAAATATTTTAGCTACTGGTTCGGGATCTCCCTTTTTGACCTCAACTAACGGCTGCCATTGTCGCCCCTGTCTGTGAGCCGCGGACATGCCGTCTTGCGGGACGGAGCTCTTGAAACGGACCACTTGGTGTCCTGCGCAGGAAACATCACGGAATGTTACGAGATCTGGTTACGGTCATTTTTCACGCGACGGTTCGCGACGCTCCGGCGAACCTTCGCCCACAATGCACATCGCTACTCCGGTTACCCTGCCAACGATTTCGGCCTGGGCGGGGTAATCGAACACTCGTACCTCACGACGCGAATGCGCGTGAGGTATCACCATGAGCCTGCCCCGGTCAATCTCGCACCAGCTGCATACATAGCCATCGCGCAGCTCGGTGAAGTAAATCGGCCGCTCGAATTCGGTTTTCCACGGCGCGGGACTGATCTTTCTCTGGCTTGCATCAATCTGCACCAGGGAACCGGGACGGATTAGGGGATAGAGAGTAAAGTCCTCAACGCCGATATAACCGTACATCGACGTACGAAGGTCGAGGTGCTGCAACAAACCAACCGGCACGGCCTCCCATTTTTCGACCACTCTGGCGAGTAGATTGGTCCTTTCGAAACCAAAATCGGCTTTGAATTCGACCGGCAACAGGACGGTGTCGGTTTCTGACTCGCTCACGTTTTCCAGCAGATGCGTTCTTGGCAGCTGGATTGACGCGCTATCACGGCGCAGATCCGCGATCTGTAATCCAAAATAGGAAGCGACGTCCGTGTACCTGAGGTTGTAGATGGCGCTGATCGAATACATGCGGAACATGCCGGGCCGGAACTTGCCGTTCTCAATGTCGGTCACCCAATTGTGCGAAAGGTAGAACTCCTCGTTTTTCTTTTCCGAAGCGATCTGCCGGCTCATTCGCTGCACGTCGCGCGTCGACAAACCCAGCCGCTCGCGCAGCAGCTTGAGTCGCTTACCACCGAGCGCATTCACTCTGCTTGCGTCCATGGGCGGGCATACTACTCTCTGATTCAGTGGATGTCCAGCTACGTAACCTTCTTAACTACAGTCAACTGCCACTCCATGGACAGAAAAGTTCCAACTCGGTCGCAAGTGCGGCCACTTCAGCGAATGTTCACTTTATTATTCTGTTCCTGACCATACGCTGGAGGGTGCTTGATTCTCCCCATCGAACGGCTGAACGTGTGCGCCAGATATTATCCAGCAGAGGCTTGACCCTCTATCGGGTCTCGCGACAGGCCGCCGACACTTTTGGAAGACTGTCCCCATCCTTTATTCCCGACAGCTTGTACTATGATCTCACCGCCTCTTCCCTGAGTCCCAGCATTCAGCAACTTCTGGCGCTCAGCAGAATCACAAACTATCGCCTCAGCGACTGGCTTGCGGTTTTTGGATTCGATCTCGACGCAATCCCCAGGCTGCAGTGCATGGTTCCAATCAATCGCACGGTGATTCTGGATTCGTCGGTCTACGACACGGAATGCTGGATTCCCTGGTTTGCAGAAAAACCCGCGTCCGAGTTCCCAGAAATGATTGCCCCGTTGGGACAGTTCCTGGTCCCCGGCGTACCGGTGCGCGCCAGGGAATTGCTTCCGCCTGGGGAGGCGAGATTTTTATACGCCAAGGTCGGACAGGAAGATTTTCTGGCTTTCCCAGATATCGGTCCCGGAAGCATCGTCCGGATCGATACCGGGAGAGCGAAAGAAGTACCATCACTTGCGAAGAACCACAGTGATAATCGGATTTTCCTGATTGAACGTGATCTCGGCTTTTCGTGCACTCGCCTGTCCTCGCTTGGCAATAACCGGATCACGCTCCGCTCGCCCCAGCTGCCCTTCTCGCCCGGCGAGTTAATCCTCGACAAGGAATTCCGAATCCTAGGTGTGCTCGATGCAGAGATCCGCCCACTTGCGCCGCGCGTCCCCGCTCCCGGGCCCTTTGTGGCTTCGACTTTTCATAGGCCGCAACGCTTGTCCCCAATCGATTCGCAAATGAGCCTCAAACAATTGATCCGGCGCTCGCGTGTTCGCGCGGGCCTCTCGTTCCGGGAAGCATCGCAGTTGACAAGATCGATTGCGCAGAGGCTCGCTGACCCACTCTATTTTGCCGCCGCAAGCACGCTGTCAGACTACGAGACTCTCGCCGCTCCACCCCGCCGCATCCACAAAATCATGACCCTGTGTGCCCTCTACTCGATTGGCTTTTGGGACTTCCTTCGTGCCAGTGGTGTGTCCCTAGAAGGAATGGGCAGTGAACCGATGCCCGACGAATTGGTTCCCCGTGAACTTCCACTTGCCGCACGGAAAGTTGACGCCGCGACCGGCGAGACACTCGGGCGAAAACGATCGAATGGCTTTGGGGGAATACTTCTTAAACGATGGCAGGAAATACCGCTCTTTCTGCGGAAATCGTTGGGTGAGATAACGCGTGTCCCGGATGAATTACGATAAACCCATACTTGTCATGGTGACTTCAGCTTGCACCGAAGTTCAGGACCA
>Ga0209275_10000638_pt1 | contig 13830 bp, 13 predicted proteins | sample HubBroMetageREF2_FD_188344 | JGI IMG/M metagenome (GOLD analysis project Ga0209275, IMG submission 188344) | Reference soil microbial communities from the Hubbard Brook experimental Forest, New Hampshire, USA - Hubbard Brook CCASE Soil... | ecosystem: Environmental > Terrestrial > Soil >... | reverse complement strand
CACCCGTTTTACCGGCGCATCCAGCTCTTCGAACAATTCTTCCGCAATGCGCGCCGCGATCTCGGCTCCATAGCCCCAACTCAGCATGTCTTCATAGGCCACAATCACCCGATGCGTCTTCCGCACTGTGGCCGCAATCGCTTCCCAATCGTACGGCGACAACGAACGCAAATCGATAATCTCCAACGAAATTCCTTCGCGCTCCAACGCCGCCGCCGCAACTTCCGCTCGATGCACCAGCGCGCCATACGTGATGATGCTGACCTGCGAGCCTTCCTTGACCACGCGCGCCTTGCCAAACGGAATCGTGAAGTCCGGCCCGGGATACTCAGATCGGTTGTAGGGCTGGCGATACAGATGCTTATGCTCGAGGAACATTACCGGATCATCGCAACGGATCGCGGTGCGCAAAAGTCCCGCGACGTCCAGCGCCGTCGAGGGCATCACCACCCGCAAGCCCGGGCAGTGCGTGAAGATCGATTCGCCGCTCTGGCTGTGATACACCGCGCCACCAGTAAGGTAACCGCCAATCGCCACGCGAATTACCGCAGGCGACTTGAAGTTCCCATTTGAGCGCCAGCGCAGCACGCAGAGTTCATCGCGAATCTGCATCATCGCCGGCCAGATGTAATCAAAAAACTGAATCTCCGCCACCGGCTTCAGCCCGCGCGTGGCCATTCCAATTGCGCGACCCACGATGCTGGCTTCCGCCAAAGGCGTGTTGAAAACGCGGTCAGCTCCGTATTTCCGTTGCAACCCAGCCGTCGCCTTGAAAACGCCGCCCTTCCCTTTCACATCCTTCAGCGTTTCTTCACGGCTCACGTCGGCTACATCTTCGCCAAACACGGTAATCCGTTCGTCGCGAGACATTTCGTCCAGCAACGTTGCCGCCACCATCTCCACCATGGTCTTCGGCGCGCCCTGCAGCTTTGGCGTAGCCGCAAACGACGAAGATGTCGGATCGATGTCCGGCGAATAAATGTTTTGCGGGATCGAGGAAACTTCCGGAGCCTCGGCGCTTAGCGCTTGGTCCCCAGCTTCGCGCACTTCGCGATCAACGTCCGCCTCCAGCGCCTCGATTTCCTTCTGATCCAAAATTCCTTCGCGAATCAAAAACAGCGAAAACTTCGAAAGCGGATCACGCCGCGCTTCCGCTTCCCGTTCTTCCGGCAATTTGTAAAGTTTTTCGTCATCCGAAAGCGAATGGGAATATGGGCGTGTTACGTGAGCGTGCACCAATGCTGGCCCGCGCCGCTCGCGCACGTACGAAATCGCTTCTTTACATACCGCATAGCTTTCGAGCGGATCGGTGCCATCGCAACTCGCGGTGTGCAATCCAGGGAAGCTCTTCACCAATCTCGAGATACTTCCGCCCGCCGTTTGCACTTCAATCGGCACCGAAATCGCGTACCCGTTATCTTCGACCAGATAAAACACCGGCAGTTTCTTGGCGCACGCAACGTTCAGCGACTCCCAGAATTCACCCTCGCTCGTCGCCCCATCACCCGAAGAGACATACACAATTTCTTCCGGCGTAAACCGCACATTCTGCCCCAGCGGTCCCTTCTTCGCCTGCACCAATGCCTTGGGATGATGTTCGTAGTAAAGGCTCGCCTCCGCCGCTCCGATCGCTTGCACATATTGCGTGCCTGTGCACGAAGACTTGCTGACAATATTCCACTTCGCATGTCCCCAATGTGATGGCATCTGCCGGCCACCGGAGCTTGGGTCATCCTTCGCTCCCACCGCCTGCAACAAAGTCTCAAGTGGAGTTACGCCTAACCCCAGACACAGCGCCCGGTCGCGATAATACGGATAAATCCAGTCCACGCCAGGGCGCAACAGCAATGCTGCGGCGGCCGTTACCGCCTCATGCCCTGCACTGGAAATCTGGAAGTAGATTTTATTCTGACGTTTGAGCTGAATTTCGCGATCGTCCAGGCGGCGGGAGAGAAACATGGTGCGGTACAGCTGGATGAGCGTGTCCCGGTCGAGTCCCTGGTACTTTGGAGCTTCCAACCTGGCCATTTTTACGCGAGTTTGAACAGCCATTCGTTCGGACCTCGTGTTGGAGTTGGGAATCTTCTACGCGCGAGACTCAATTATACCTTCGCGGCTATCCGCGCCAATACGCAACCACAGGTAGGCTGTGTAAAAACCAATGTATTAGCCCAAGTTCTCGAATTGCTTTTCGGTCTCTTCGTACTTCTCATCGTTCGCTTTGATAATCGCCGGAGACGCCGCCTGAAACGGTTCTTCCGTCGGGATTCGGTCAATCCACCGCTGCTCGGAAAGTTTTTCATGGCCGGAAAAAGCCAAGCGCACCAGCAGCTTAACCGGCGCCTTCACCACTTCCTCTTCCTTGGCAGCTTTGCTCCTCGACTTGCTGGAACCCTTCGTTTTTACTGGCTTTTCTTCCACTTCTTCGGTTTCTTCGTCGTCCGCCGGACGATCAAATTTATACAAAAGCTTTTTGTCCAGTCGAAATGCCTGCTTCCACACTTCCAGCTTATGTCGCGCTTGCTGTGCCTTCTCTTCGTCTTCCGCAAAATCGAAAAGCATATAGATGTGAGCCATACTAGAAGTGTGCGATGGCGGACGGAAACAAGTCAAGAAACCCACTTCCCATTAAGATACCAATTTGGCGCGAACGCCCTCCCACACCGGCGTTTCGGATTGCCCCTTTGTGCCCGGCCGCACCTTGCGGTATGCTCCTCTTCATCCAAATGCGTGGCTCGCTCCAACCTCCTATCGCTCCGGGCAGGGTATTTGCCGGATGGGTGTGTCTGCTTGCGGCCTTGCTCCTCTGGACGCCCATGTGGGCCTCCGCTTGGCAGGCCAATGCCATGGCGTGTTGCAACGGGAAGCAATGCGCCGCTCACGGCCATTCCCCCAATAGCCACAAGGCTTCAGCGTCGACGAAAGCAACCGATGATGAACCATCCATGCAGTGCCATCCCTCAGGCGCTAGCCTGATGCCCTGCTCCATGGCCTGCTGCCAGACTCCCGAGCACGTTTTTGCCGCGTCCATCCTTTTTGTCTTACCTGCGGCCGCAACACTAGCTGCACCGATGCACTCGTTGCCCGCAGTCTCGGGCTTGGAAACGACAAAAATTCTCATTGCCTTCACACCTCCCTCCCCTCCTCCGAAACGCATTCTCCTGAGTCTTTAGCGCCTTCCCCTCAATCCATTAATTAGCGATAGAGCCGTTGTGGCTCTGTTCGCCTGGTGCTACGAGAGACGGAGATCCCATGTTGCGACGCAGTCTGTTTTTATGGTTCCTGTTTTATTTTTTGGCCTGCTCTGCCTGTGCCACTGCTGTTGGCACCGTTCGCGGCATCGTCCACGATTCGCAGCATCGGCCAGTCTCAGATATTCAAGTGGTGTTGAAAGCAGAAAATTCGGACTATTCTCAGACCACGCAGACCAACGCCGACGGCGACTTCCATTTCGATTCCGTGCCCATCGGCGAGTACAGAGTAACCGTTTCGAAGCCGGGATTTACCTCGCAGGAACTAAAAATCACCGTGCTCTCCGGAACCGCACCGATCCTGCATATCGAACTGCAACTCGCCACCCAGGCGCAGTCCATCACCGTCACCTCGGAAGCGCCACCAGCCCAGGCAGAGTCAGTTACGCCTACCAGCTTGATTACCCGCGAGCAGATTGCCGTCACTCCCGGCGCGGGCTTAACCAACAGTCTCGCCATGATCACCAACTATGTGCCCGGCTCCTACTACACCCATGATCAATTACACGTGCGCGGCGGTCACCAAGTCAGTTGGCTGATCGACGGTGTCTCGATCCCGAACACAAACATAGCCAGCAATCTCGGCCCGCAGATTGATCCCAAAGACATCGACAATCTGGAAGCTCAGCGCGGAAGCTATTCCGCCGACTACGGAGATCGTACCTACGGCATTTTCAACGTAGCTCCACGCACCGGCTTTGAGCGAAACAATGAAGCCGAATTAGTTCTCAGCGCGGGCAATTTCTATCAGACCGATGATCAACTTAATTTTGGCGGTCACACCAATCGCTTCGCGTACTACGCCAGCGCCAACGGCAATCGCAGCGACCTTGGATTGCAAACGCCGACTAGCGCCGTGATTCACGATCAAGCCAACGGCTACGGCGGTTTCACTTCCCTTACTTATAATCTCGATTCCAGCGATCAACTAAGATTAGTCGCGCAGTTGCGCCAGGACTACTACCAGGTTCCCTTCGATCCCAACGATCCAAATACCGTAGGGCAATTTCTCAGCGACTCCAACAAAGAAAAAGATGGCTTCGTCCTCTTCTCTTGGGTACGTACCTTCAGCCCCGGACTGGTCCTCACCGTAGCCCCGTTCTATCACTACAACAGCGCCAGTTACCAAAGCAGTCCATTCGATTTGCCGAGTTCGGCCACAGAAACCGTCTCCTCCAATTACGAAGGCGGCCAGGCCAGTCTCTCCTGGATCAAACAACGTAACAGTCTGCGCACCGGAGTCTACGGTTTCGCACAGCAATCCAGCCAATTGTTTGGTTTGATCTGCAATCCGCAGGACCCTGCTTGCCAACAATGTGTACCGTCACAATGTGAAAACGTAAATCCTCCCGTAAAAGTAAGCCCCGATGGTGGTGTGGCTGCCGTCTACTTCGAAGATCAATTCAAGTTGACCTCCTGGCTCTCGCTCGACGCCGGCATCCGCCAGACTCACTATTCCGGGCCGGTCGTCGAAAATGCCACCAGCCCGCGCATCGGTGGCTCACTGCGCATCCCAAAACTCAATTGGGTTTTCCGCGCCTTCTACGGTCACTTCTATCAAGCCCCGCCCTTGCTTACCGTCTCGGGGCCGCTCCTCGATGCCGCCAACAACCAGAGTCTAGGATTTATTCCGCTGCACGGTGAACGCGATGAAGAGCATCAATATGGCGTCACCATCCCGCTGCGTGGCTGGACGATCGATGCCGACACATTTTTAACTCGCGCCAAAAACTACTTCGATCACAATAATTTCAACAACTCCAACCTGTTCTTCCCCATCACCATCCAAGGCGCGCGCATCAATGGATGGGAGCTGACACTCCATTCGCCACAGCTTTACAAACGTGGCCAGCTTTACCTGACCTACTCCAATCAACTTGCACTCGGCTACGGCGACATCAATGGCGGACTGACCAACTTTTCATTTGGCAATGGCTATGGATCTCTGGACCACGATCAGCGCAACACCCTGCACCTCGGTGGCCAGTGGGCGTTGCCCTGGAAAAGCTTTGTCTCCACGGACGTGTACTACGCCTCTGGATTTACCAACGGCAACTCTCCACCAGATCCCAACACTCATCTACAGCCGCACACCACGTTTGACATGACGCTCAGCAAGGCGTTTGGGGACAACTTCTCACTGTCACTCACCGGTCTGAATGTCGCCAACCGCCGCGTGCTGCTCGACAACTCCTTCACCTTCGGCGGCACCCACTACAACAACCCGCGCGAAATATTCGTGCAGATGCGCTATCGTTTTCATTACTGAGGATCGAGGCCAGATGAAACGCTTCTTCTCCATTATTGCTCTTGCCGTCATTGCCTTGAGCGTTGCCTGCCAACCACCTCCACCCGCCAAGCACTATCCAGTGCAAGCGGAAGTAATCGCCGTCGATGCTCCGAAAAAACTCATCACCGTGAAACATGGAGATATCCCTGGCCTCATGCCCGCCATGACCATGCAATACGTGGTTGCCGAACCGAAACAAATCGCCACCCTGCAACCCGGCGACAAAATCACCGCCGACCTCGTCGTCTCCGAAGGCCGAGGCCAACTCGAACAAATCGTTCTGGTCAGCAAAGCCGACGCCAAGCCCTGACTCCACCTATGCAAGTCGTTCAAGAGACTTCTAATCTGTATCGTCTGACGCGCTTCCGCATGGTCAACTGCTTCTTAATAAAAGAGGAAGATGGGTTAACGCTCGTCGATACGAATCTGCCGGGTTCATGTGCATTGATCTTGCGGGCCACGCGGAAATTGGGCCTGCCTATTCGCAGGATCGTCCTTACCCACGCGCATTTCGATCACATTGCCGCGTTAGACCACCTTGCGGAAGCTCTACCCAACGTAGAGATTGCGATTGGTAACCGAGAAGCCCGTTTTTTGTTGGGCGATTTTTCTCTCGATGCTTCAGAGCACGGCAAGAAGTTATTCGGATTTCAACCAGTAAAGACGTCCGTGACGCGAAAGCTCGAAGACGGTGAACGTGTTTGTTCGCTTCGCGCCGTGTCTTCACCAGGGCACACTCCCGGGCATTTTTCATACCTCGAATGCCGCGACAACACTTTAATTGCCGGCGACGCCTTTACCAATCAAATGGGGTTGACCGTTGCTGGATTCTTTCGCTGGGATTTCCCGATGGCTGCCTGGTTTGCTTGGAACCCAGGACTTTCTGCAGTCAGTGCTGCGAACCTTGGAGGCTTGCGGCCTAGTAGACTTGCGGTCGGCCACGGAAAGACGCTGCAGTCCCCCGCCGCCGAGATTGAACGCACAGTAAACGCTGCACTTAAGCAGCATCCGTCCGCGGGTACTCTTTAGGGCTGTCGAGCTTGCGTCCTGCGCAATCCGCACGGTAAGCTTTTCTCGAAATTCAATGGCGATGGAGTTCGCCATAACCGTTGCGGCTGCTTCTGCCGAGACTGATGACTCCTGGCTGCCGCGCGGCTCCAGGAGTTTTTTTATAGCCGCCGGGCCAGCAGACCGGAGAGATCTTGCGACTTTTCCTGATTGCCACTTTCGGCGCCATCGGCACGCTCGTCCGTTACGGCCTGCAAGGCTTGTTACAAATCCGGATGGGCAGTACCTTCCCCTACGGGACACTGTTTATCAATCTCACCGGATGTTTTTTCCTGGGACTTCTCGGCCAAATCATGCTTAATCGCATGATCATTTCTCCGGAATGGCGCGTCGCCATTACTGTCGGCTTTTTTGGCGGCTACACCACCTTCTCCAGTTTTGGCTGGGAAACGGCAAAAATGATGGAGACCGGCGAGTGGCTTCGCGCCACCACCTACGTAGCGGCCAGCGTAATATTTGGATTGCTGCTCTCAGTTGCCGGCATCCGCTTGGCCAATCGCTTTTAGGAGTTCGCAATGACCCACGAAAAATTTGAAGGCGAGCGCACCTTAATGCGCATCCACATCGGTGAATCCGACAAGTGGCATGGAAAACCGCTATACGAAGCTATCGTCGAAATTTTGCGTAAGGAGAAATTTTCCGGCGTCACCGTCCTGCGCGGCGTTGCTGGCTATGGCTCCTCAAGCGTCTATCACACCGACAAACTGCTACGGCTCTCCCAAGATTTACCAATCATCCTGGAAGTGATTGAGGCGCAAGAACGAATTGACCAGATTCTACCGCGCCTCGACGAAATGGTGGACGGCGGCCTGATCACATTAGAAAAAGTCCGCGTCATTCTGTACCGTCCCAATAAACGCTAATTCGTTTTTCAAGGCTTACTTCGTCTGTCTGGCGACCCTATTTTTCCACTTCTCTTCCCGCACGAATCCTTCGCTGCACTTCGGCCTGCAAATATCTCCTGAGATTTTCCGGAATGATCCCCGGCGCCGTGAGTTCCCGCAAATCGGAAACGGTAAGTTGCGGCAAAAATCCCAGCACAATTGCCAGAGGAGCCGTCGGCGTCCGCACCAATGCCAGCCGCACGTTATAGCTCTGCGACCACTTCGGATGGTTCGCGATCGCCTGCGCTACCGGCGTCGGCACTTTCTCGCGCGCCAGCGCTTTTAATATTTGCGACTCCGACAAAAATGGATTGTTCAGCGCCAGCGGCAGCACCTGCGCATGCCCTTGGACCAGCAAAGCCCCCGCCACACGCCCCGGCCCGCGACGCGCCAGCGTGATTCTTTGACCCAGCGGCAATTGTGGCAGCCGCGCAATCAATTGCTCTTCCGCCAGTCGTCGCAGTTCCATAGAAACCGCCGGCGACAATGCCAGTTGCACCAAGTCCATCACGTAAAGCTCACGAATCAACCGCAAGCCAATCAACCGCGGTGTACGCGAATGAAATATCAGTCCGCGTTTGGCGGCATAACTTTTCAGCAACGATTTGCGCGAGGCTATCTCCTCTAACATTTCTGATGGAAGGTCCTTGCGTGCCAGCAAAAGCGTCAGCTTAGATTCATCAAACGCCGGATTCTTCAGCAGCGCGGACAGGACTTCCTTCGACGTGTGGTACAGAAGCGCCTGCAGTTCTTCTCCCACCGCTGTCAGGGCACGTTCAATCTCGTGCTCCGTTCCCGTCATGCTAGTTCCCTGCCTCGTTCAATGCCGGTAGCAGTCTCAGCGCAATGCGCGCCGCCGCCTCCGCCGGGGGCAACGCTAGACCAGCAAATTCACCACGCGGCACTACTTCGCGCAGGTACGCATCCACTTGCTGATCAAAATAAGAAGACCGTCCCACCATTCCGCCGCTTCTCACGATAGAGAATCTCTGCTCGGTGAATTGCAGACGTTGCACCAGATCCCGCACCAGCATGGCCAGTTCCTTGGCCGCAACCTGCAAAATCTGCCGCGCCGCAATGTCTCCGGTCTCCGCCGCAGCGGCCACCACCGAAAAAATTCGCGGAAACACATCGTCGGGAATCGCATTCGCGCGCGATAGAAATTCCGGCCAGTCCGCTACGCCCCTCTCCTTCAGTACCCTCGTTCCCAGCGCCGAATTGACCTGCGTCCGGTCAAACTCCCGCATCGCCTGCATCGCCGCGATTCTGCCGATATCGTACGCACTGCCTTCGTCGCTCAGCAGCGGCCCGTGCCCCCCGACTCGTAATATCTTCCCATCTCCATCCCGGCCCACCGCCGCGGAACCCGTGCCCATGATCAGCACAACCGTTGGGCCGTCCCCGGCCGCCTCCAGCGTCAAATCAAGGTCAGTACAAACGTGCACCGCGCTTGCTGGAAATTCCTGCAACAAAAGTTTCTGCATCTTCATTTCCGATTCCGGGTGGCTTGCCCCCGCAAGGCCCGCGCACAACACCGCGATTTGCGCTGTCGTTAAATTGGCCGCGCGAATCGCCGCGCGCCCCGCTACACAAACCGACGCCAGCGCCCCACCGAATCCCACCCTCATCGGATTCGATGGACCACCGAGCGCCCGCGCCAATATCTGCTGATTCTCATCCATCAATACGCAATCCGTCTTTGTTCCCCCGCCATCGAACCCGAGCACAAATCTCATGAAAACAGAATACGCGACGCAGCCCATTTCTGCCTGTTCCCAATGGTCGTAGTGCTGTAAAGGTGGTGCCCACGGCAACAACCGCACCTCGCACCTTGACCCTCTCGAGCGGCGCCACTATTCTCGACACGCTTGCCGCACGCCGATTTCCGGTATGCGCGCGTGGCGCGAACTCAATGCGCATCCACCCCATCGACTTAGCCATCATCGTCGCGTACCTGCTGGGCATCACTCTCCTCGGCCTGAGGTTTCGTCGCGGCCAACGCAATGTCTCCGACTATTTTCTAGGTGGCCGCACAACTCCCTGGTGGGCCCTGGCGTTTTCCATCGTCGCCACCGAGACTTCCACGCTCACCATCATCGGCACTCCCGCCATCGCGTTCGCCGGAAATCTCACCTTCTTGCAACTAGTCTTCGGCTATCTCGTCGGAAGAATTCTCGTCACGCTCTTTTTTCTGCCGGGATATTTTCGTGGCGAATTCCTCACAGCGTATGCCGTCATCGAAAAGCGTTTTGGCCCGCGTATGCGTGCCGTCGCCGCGATTACCTTCCTCGGAACCCGCACCTTGGCAGAAGGTGTACGCGTCGCCGCCATCGCGCTCGTAGTCAGCGTCGCACTCGGCACTTCCGAACGCATCGCCGTAGTCCTCGTCATCGTGCTCACCGTTTTTTACACCTTCGAAGGCGGAATGAAGGCCGTCATCTGGACTGACGTCGCGCAATTTCTTCTCTACCTCTTCGGCAGCCTGATCACGCTTGCCTTACTTCTTCATCGCATCCCCGGCGGCTGGCACGAAGTCGTTCAAGTGGCCGCGACCCACGGAAACAAGTTGCAGGTCCTTGATTTTTCTCGCGATCTCGCCAGCAAGTACACCTTCTGGTCCGGTATCATCGGCGGCACATTCCTCACCATGGCCAGCCACGGCACCGATCAGACCATTGTGCAGCGGCTCCTCGCCGCTCGAAGTCAGCGTGACAGCGGCCGGGCCCTGATCGCCAGCGGTTTCATCGTTCTGATCCAGTTCACCGTGTTTCTGCTCATTGGCGTCATGCTCTTCGTCTTCTCCCAGCACGCTCCCTTGCTAGCCCCCGGCGAACGCGCTGATCGCATCCTTCCTCTCTTTTTAGTTCGCGAGGCACCCATTGGCCTTGCCGGATTGCTGCTCGCCTCCATCCTCGCCGTCGCTATGTCTAACGCCAGCGGCGCGCTCAACTCGCTAGCGGCTTCGAGCGTTGTGGATCTCGCCGCCATTCGTGGTACCTCCAAGAATCCCGCTGACGTCTTAAAACTCTCACGCCGCATGACCCTGGTCTGGGGACTCGTGCTCATTTTCTTCGGCCTCATGAATTGGGGACCGTTGCTAGAAACTGGCTTGACGGTCGCATCCTTCCCGTTCGGCAGCCTGCTTGGCTTATTTCTACTCGGCACCTTCGATTCGCGCGCCAATTCACGCGGCGCCCTAGCCGGCATGTTTGCGGGCCTGATTTCCGTTCTGCTCGTTTTTCGTTACACCCGCATCGCTTTCACGTGGTACGTCCTGGTCGGCGCTTGCGTAACCTTCGCTGTCGGTGCCATCCTCAGCAGAATTCTCGCGTCTAACCATAAGAATCCTCAACAACCGGAAGCGCCCGATGCGGTACACTCTGTTCGCAATTAATTGACCGGCTTTAAAAGGATCAGCTTCTGCCTGCCTCTACCTCTCAAGGAACGGCCGCAACCACGCTCCCGCAAGGCGCGGTGAGCGAAAAGCGGCTCGAACTCATTCGCGGTCTCGGTCCCTGGTCATCCGCCGCCATCGTGGTCGGCACCATGATCGGCACTGGCATTTTCTTGAAGCCCGCTGAAATGGCCCGCGAAGGCCGCTTCGTCTCCATCGTCTTCGCCGCGTGGATTGTAGGTGCTCTCTTTTCTATCTTTGGCGCTCTTTCCTTCGCCGAACTCGGCGCCGCCATTCCCGAAGCAGGTGGCGAGTACGCCTATCTCCGTCGCGCCTTCGGACCCGTCTACGGCTTTCTGTTCGGCTGGATGCACTCCATTGTCGGTCGCCCTTCTTCCGCAGCCTCCATCGCCGCAGGCATGATGCGGTTTCTAGCCTTTTTCCTTCCCGGTGTCGCCGCGCCTCTTTTCACCGTGCACATCGCCCTACCTGGCCTCACCAACTGGATCAAGCCTTACGACTTTGTCTTCACCTGGGCACAGCCGCTCGCAGTCTTCTGGCTCCTAAGCATGACCGGCGTGAATTATTTGGGCGTACGTTTGGGTGGCGGAGTTCAGGTGTTACTCACAGCCATTAAAATCGCCAGCGTTATGGCGGTCATTGGAATTGCCTTTCTTCTTCCATCGGGCGCAGCGCCTCATGGCGATCCAGTGTGGCCTTCCGCTGCTACTACCGGCCTGCTAGGCGCATTTCTTGCCGCTCTGGCTGCCGCACTATGGGCCTACGATGGCTGGGAAGATTTAAATCTGGTCGGCTCCGAAGTCCAGAATCCGCAGCGCAATTTCCCGCTCGCGTTGGTCGGGGGAGTTTCTCTCGTCGCTGTCATCTACCTCGTCTTTAGCGCCGCCTGCTTGCACGTGTTGCCGTTCGAAAGCGTGGCGAACTCCAAACACGTCGCTTCTGATGTCGTCGAGCGTGTCCTGGGACACGGGACCGCCACCTGGGTTACTCTCGTCATGGTTATCTCCGCTCTGGGCTCCCTGAATTCCTCCATCCTCAGCGGTGCGCGCGTTCCCTACGCCATGGCTCGCGATGGCATCTTTTTTCGCGTTGCCGACGGCATTCACCCAAAATATCGCACACCAGGCCGCGCTCTGATTTTTCAAGGTTTACTGGCCAGCATCATGGCTTTAAGCGGAACATTCGAAGAACTCACCAATCTCTTCATTTTCGTCGGCTCGATATTCTATGGCCTCGCCGTCGTTGCACTTTTCCGCTTACGCAAGACGGAGCCGGACATGCCTCGCCCTTATCGTTGCTGGGGTTATCCGTGGGTTCCTGGTTTGTTTGTTCTGGCTGTAATCGCCCTGACAACCAATCTCTGGCTGCAGCGTCCCGGCCGTTCCACCATCGGTCTACTCATCATCGCCGCAGGTCTCCCGTTTTGCCGTTGGTGGACCAAACACCCTTCACACACTACGATCTGATGCCCCTATCTTAAGTTTTCAATCTGAAGGGAAGGTAACGGAACAAATCAGATCTATGAAGCAGTTGCCGAACGGAAACTGTGTCCACTGTCGATTGATACCGAAGCCGCCACCGCTTTTTCCGGTACTCGCACACTCGGATGCAAAATTTTTAGTATCGACTCGATGCCCGTCACCAATCGCGGTCCCGGTCGAGACACGTAACTATTCGCGTCCAGCGCATATATCCGCCCATTGCGCACCGCTGGAATCTCTTGCCAGCCTTCCGGAAAGCTCATCGACAAATACTCGTCCCGCGCCTGCTCCATCGTGTAACCACACGGCGCAATCAGCAACACTTCCGGTGCCGCCGCAATCACTTCCTCCGGCCTGATGCGGTACGAAGGTGTCCTCAATTTACCCAGCAGATCTCTTCCACCAGCCCGCTGAATCAACTCCGGAACCCAATGCCCGCCGATATAAAACGGTTGCAGCCATTCCAGGAGCGCGACGCCGGGTCGTTCTGCAACAGCTTTCACCGCGAATTCCGCTTCCGCTAACCGCACGCCAATCTTTTCCACCAGCGCTTGCGCTCGTTCATCTTTACCGGTGGTTTCTCCCACCCACAACACATCGCGCCACACATCTCCCAGATCCTGCGGATTCAAACACAGCACTTCCGGTCGCCGCCGAAAACGCGACAGTGCCGTTGCCAAGTCGTCTGGAGACGCAGCGCAAACCTGGCACAAATCCTGCGTCACAATTAAATCCGGCGCGAGCTCTTCAATCAGGTCCGCATCCACCGAATACAGGCTTTCTCCGCGTCCAATATATTCCCGCACCAAGCGGTCCAGCTCATCCGGAGTCGTATCTCTCGGCAGACGTGATTGAATCACCACCGTCTTTGTCTTTGCGCGGGGAGGAAAGTCGCACTCGTGGCTCACACCTACGATCTCGTGGTCAAACCCGAGCGCGAAAAGGATCTCCGTAGCCGAGGGGAGTAGTGACACGATACGCATATCGCGGACTCTAACACAGTTTTACGCCAACCAGCACTCCAGACCGCGCCGAAGCGGGGCCGTCTACTTATAAATAAAATACCTGCGCCGCACTGCATCAAATTCCGCCAGGCTCTTCGCCCAACTCGCTACAATCTGCTCCGGAGCAGTTCCCGCTTCCAGTTGCTGGATCGTTTCATCGTTTCCCACCAAAAATAAAATCTTCGCCACGTCGAAATGCTCCGGATATTTCTTGTGCAGCAGCGCCGCAATCTCCAGTCCAATGCGCATCGATCGCACCGCGCCCCGATCCGTCACTCGTATCCCCACTCCGCCGCACCGCTGCCCCGCATACAGTCCGCTCACCGGAATGAATGGCTGGTTCACGAAGTGCACGCCCGCCAGGTTTTTCGAATTCAGCTCCGCCGAAACTTCGTCGCCATTTATCCACGGCGCCCCAAACTCCTCAAACGGCGCTT
>Ga0209275_10000637_pt1 | contig 13858 bp, 9 predicted proteins | sample HubBroMetageREF2_FD_188344 | JGI IMG/M metagenome (GOLD analysis project Ga0209275, IMG submission 188344) | Reference soil microbial communities from the Hubbard Brook experimental Forest, New Hampshire, USA - Hubbard Brook CCASE Soil... | ecosystem: Environmental > Terrestrial > Soil >... | reverse complement strand
CGGGATGACAACGGGGTAGCCGTATTTCTGAAAGATTACTGCGGCCCCCTTGCTTCGAGTCCGACACGCACAAAACAACGCGACAAATTAGCCGGCACTTCGGGATAATCGACGAGAGAATTCCCGGCGAGGCCGCCGCTATGCCACTGCGGCGGCCAGCCGGAGAGAAACAAAGTTCATTCAGCGCGTGCGTCGATTAGAACTGGCGGAGGAGCATGCCAGAGGCGACGCGGTTGTTATCTGCATCGAGCAGCAATTCCGTATTGCTGTCAATTTGATAATAGACCAGGTTGAATGTTGCCGAAACCCCGCCACCTGAAGCGTTCACTGTCGCGGTCCCGCGACCGTTGGCAGCGACCGCGTTCAGGATGCTGGTGGATTTCACAGGCAGACCCAGGATGGGTCCGCCGTTGTTGATATCCAGCGTTCCCGTCAGCGCCATGCTGTTGTTGACGAGGCCGAGTTGGCCGCCAATATCCTGCTCGAATGCTTGCTGATTTTTCGCCGAGCCGATGCCCGAAAGATTCAGCGCGAAGCTGCCTTGCACGGTGCTCACCGAGCCGCGTTGGAAAGCAGTGCCGGTAGCGCCTTGCACGCCGTTGTTCGTGTCAATTTCTACCAACTCCGCACCGGTAGTGCCCGCAGCCGTGACGAACGTGTAGGCCGCAAATTGAATAGTGCCCTTGCTGGTGGTGAGATTGAGGGTGAAGCGAGCGGGGACATTGCCTTCGGTCAAAACATTGGCATAGTTTCCGCTGGTGATCGTGCTGTTGATCTGTGTGCCGGCACCGCCGCTGTTATTGATGTCGAGCGCGCCACCGCTGTTGATGGTGGCGGCATTGATCGCAAATACGGCGCCGCCGGCGTAGGGAGCATTGTTGGCGGCGCCGCCAAAAGTGAAAGCGATTCCGCCGTTGAGCGGCGTGGTAGCGGTGGGAGAAGCAAAGGCCTCGCCGAAGAGTATGAAAGGCTGCCCCGGATCGATTTCGATCAGTTTCAAGTGCGTCTGATCAATCACGTAATAGGCAAAATTGATCGTGCCCAAATCCGTAGAGTTCATACTGATCGTGCCGCGTCCGAAGGTAGCGTCCGCACCGGTGCACAAACCGCTGAGCGTAATGTCGTTGGTGACCACGGTCAGCGTGTTGGTGTTTACAGGCACGAACGTGAAATCCTGAACGTTTACGGGCGAATTAGGATTATTCACCTGACAGGAATTGTTGCTGGCGAGAAAAGTGCCCCCGACTGTCACCGGATTCGTGTTTGAATCGATGCCGAAATATTGAAACGCGAATCGGCTGTTGAGCGGCGTGGCGAACGAGCTGATTTTTTGCGCGTCCAAAGTGCCACTGCCGGTGTCCAGCGGGTCAAAATCGATCAGCAATGCATGCTGATTGGTGGCCAGCGTGGCTTGCAAGTTGAGGGACGCGGCAAACCCATTCGTGCCCAGGGTCAAGGTGATGGATGTGCGGCCGTCCAGGGGCCCGACCTGAAAGGTGCCGCCCGATACGGGAACGCCGAACGTCGGTCCGAACGTTGCAGTGTTGATATCCACTTCTCCGCTGCTGATCGTGCCGGAGGCAGAGCCGGCGGAACCAGTCGTGAGGATGCTGCCGACAACATCCACCGGCAGCCCTTGCGTAAAATCGATTCCATTGAATGCCAAGGCGTATTGGCCCGTGCCGACGGTGCTGGTGGTGAGGGACGCGGAAGAATACAGAACGGTGACCGTGGACGTGCCGGAGTTGGCGCCCGCAGCAGCGCTAATCGTGACCGTGCCTCCGGTGGGGGGCGAAAGCGGCGCAGTGTAATTGCCGTCGCCGTCAATCGTGCCGTGGCATTGCGTGGCGGTGCCAACCGGAGGCGCGACGCAATCACCGAACTCAGTTCCGTTTACGCTCCAAATGACCCCAGCGCTGGGCGTGGCTGCGAAGGACTGCAGACCGCCGGCTGGAATGGTGAGCGCGGCAGGATTTACCACCAAGGCCGGCGCGGCAACGACAGTCACCGTGCTCGTGCCGGTGTTCTGCCCGGACGTGGCGGTGATGGTGACAGAGCCCGGAGCGGTGGGCGCGGTAAACAGGCCCGTGCCGTCAATGGTGCCGCCGCTGGCGCTCCAGGTAACGGAAGTGCTGGCGCCGCCCAGAAATGCCGAGAACTGGGCTGTCTGGCTGACCCCGATGCTGGAGGAGCCGGGAAGGACCACAAGATCATTGATCGTGGGATGACTGCCGCCACCGCCGCCGCCGCAAGCGGACAGAGTGAACATTCCCGCGACGACAATTACCAATAGCGTAAAAAATTGAATCCTCTTTCGCATCAGAAGTCTCCCGTTGACGTCATCCTGTGATGACCGGCTAGGCTCGGCTCGGTTTCGGAGCCGGTTTACGCTCGCGCACAAGTGCACTTGCGGAGAGCGCGCAAAGATCGCTCGCCGAGGCACAGCACCACGAAGCAAATTCCACTCTGCTGGCTACTGATTTCGTCCGCCGCTGATGCGGGACGGGACATTCGCACGCAGCACGCGGAGTACAAACATTCTCTTTCACGAAAACGGTGGAAAAAGTTCCATCAGCTCACACGCCGCCCCGACCCATCAAAATACGCGGAATTCTCAGACTTAGATACAATACGGAGCAAATAGGTTTCTCCGCTGGTAAACAACACGGCGTGGGCATTAAAGTTGCGCGACGGGCGCGTTGCAGAAGTGAATTCGCGAAAAATCAATTGCGCAATGGTTTTCCGGTCTTCAAGGTGTGCGCGATGCGCTCCTGGGTCTTGCGTTCGCCGCACAGGCTGACGAATGCTTCGCGCTCCAGATCCAGGACGTACTGCTCCGGGACGAGCTGGGGCGCGGTGATGGCGCCACCGGCGAGAATGTTAGCCAGCTTGCGGCCGACGACGCCGTCGTAGTCCGAGGCGTAGCCGCCGCGAATCATCATGTGGATGGCGAGCTTCGCGCCGGTCAGGAATTCCTCGCCGAGCACGCGAATCTGCGCGGGAGCGGGCGGATGATAACCCGCGCGAAGGAGTGCGAGCGCGGTTTGCTTGGCGTCGGCAACCTGGCGGTCACGATTCATGGCAATGAGATCGGAAGGTCGCAAGTAGCCGAGCGCGCGGGCGTCTTCTCCGCTGGTGGAAACTTTCGCCATGGCGATATTTTGGAATACGGGCTTGAGCGCGTGGAACAGGTCGAGATCTTCTTCGCCTGCAGAGTGTTCGTTCGCGCGGATCAACATCTCTTTGGTGCCACCGCCGCCGGGAATCAGGCCGACGCCCGTTTCCACCAGGCCCAGGTAGGTTTCGGCTGCGGCGTGAATGCGCGCAGAGTGCAACGGGACTTCGCATCCGCCGCCTAGAGCCATGCCCTGCGGTGCGGCGACGATCGGACGCGGCGCATATTTAATGGCCATGTTGACGCGCTGGAATTGGCGCACAGCCATGTGGATGTCGTCCCACTCGCCTTCTTGCGCGCTGATCAGCACCAGCATCAGGTTCGCGCCAACAGAAAAGTTACTGGCTTGATTGCCGATAACCATGGCGTCGAAATCCGAGCTGAGGCGTGATGCCCGCGTGCATCATGGCGACCAGATCGCCGCCGATGGAATTCATCTTGGAGTGAAATTCGCAGCACAGGACGCCGTCGCCCAGGTCAATCAGGCTCGCGCCGGCATTTTTCTGCACTACGCCGCTGCGATCTTTCAGAGATTTCAGGATGATGATGCCGGGCGGTTCGGGAACGGGTTGCAGAGACTGCGACGCGAGATCGAAATAGCGCGTAGTTCCCTTCTCGGATTCGTAGAACGATTTTTTGGGTGAGTCGAGGACCTTGCGCACCAGCGGTGGCAGTTCCTGGCCGTCGCGTTCCAACGCTTTCGCTATGCGCTCGACGCCTACGGCATCCCAGAGTTCGAACGGGCCGAGTTCCCACGCGAAGCCCCAGCGGACGGCACGATCGAGGTCCACGACAGTATGGGCGATGTCCGGCATCAGTCGCGCGGCGTAGAGGCAAGTCTGGCCGAGCGTGGACCACAAGAAGCGATTGGCTTTGTCGCCGCCTTTGCCATCAAGTGCGGGAGCGAGCAGAGCGCGCAGGCGTTCGCGCGTGTCTTCGATGGCTTTGCCGGCTTCGATAGAAGGAAATTTCGCTTTCAGGCGCGGGCGATACTCCATTTTTTGCCAGTCGAGCGTGAGGATTTCGGAGTCGCCGCCTTTTTTTACTTTCTTGTAGAAGCCGCCGCCGGTTTTGTCGCCGAGCCAGCCGCGTTTGAGCATTTCCTCCATGAACGGAGAGACTCGGTAGATGTCGCGCGATGCGTCGGTCGTCGCGTTGTCGTAAATATTGCGGACGACGTGCACCAGGATGTCCAGGCCGACTAAGTCTCCGGTGCGAAACGTGGCGGATTTCGGTTGGCCGATGGCTGGGCCGGTGCAGGCGTCCACTTCCTCGATGGTCATTTCCAGAGCCAGCATCTGGCGGACCGCATTGAGCATGGAAAATGTGCCGATGCGATTGGCGATGAAGTTAGGCGTGTCTTTCGCCGCGACCACGCCTTTGCCCAGGCGCAGGTCGCAGATTTCCTCAAGCGATTGCAAAACTTCCGGAAGCGTTTTGGGTCCGGGGATCAGTTCGACCAATTTCATGTAGCGCGGCGGATTGAAAAAATGCGTGCCGGCCCAGTGCTGCTGAAAATCGTCGGAGCGGCCTTCGGCGATCAGGTGAATCGGCAGGCCGGAAGTGTTGGAGGTAACGATGGTGCCGGGTTTGCGCACTGCTTCAACGCGGGTCAAGAGGCTGCGCTTGATATCCAGATTTTCGGCGACGGCTTCGATGATCCAATCCACCTGGCCGCACCAGGCGATGTTGTCTTCAAGATTGCCGGGGGTGACGAGACGCGCGTTATCCGCGGTGAAGAATGCGGCGGGGCGTGATTTCCTGGCGGATTCAAATCCGGCCAGGACGATGCGATTGCGCACAGCGGGACTTTCGAGCGTCAAGCCTTTAGCTTGTTCCGCAGGTGTGAGGCTGGTGGGAACGATGTCCAGCAGGTAACAGGGGATGCCGGCGTTGGCTAGATGCGCGGCAATGCGCGCGCCCATGGTGCCTGCTCCCAAGACGGCTGCACGTTCGATGCGTCGTTTCACTGGTGTTCCTTTCGGCGTTTGCCCAGTCAGTGAGGTTACAAAAGCAGTACGGAGCGGTCAACCGGAAAGACCCTCAAGCGCGAAATGAGTTAAAGTGTGGTGAAGGGACGGGCATGTCTGACCAGGGACGTACCACAAAATGGCTGGGGAAAGCCGTCCGGGGCTTGCGCAGCTTCGCTTATGGCTCAACGGGCGAACGGCCGAAGGTGGGCCTGGCGCTGGGTGGGGGATTCGCGCGCGGCGTGGCGCACGTGGGAGTGCTGCGCGTCCTGGAAGAGCACGAAATTCCGATTGATTTTATTGCTGGCACTTCCGTGGGCGCTCTGATTGCGGCGGCTTATGCCAGCGGGGCGACGCTCGATCACATGGCCCAGCAGGCCGCGATCACCCGTTTCCGCGATTTCGGGCGCTGGACGCTCTCCCGCATGGGGATGGCTTCGAATGAACCGCTAGTGGATTTCCTGCACCGCCTGACGCCCGCGAAATATTTTAAACAGATGCGCATTCCGCTGGCGATTGTGGCTACGGACCTGTTGAAGGGCACTTCCATACATTTTACCGAGGGCGAAATTGGGCCGGCGCTGCGGGCTTCTTGCGCGTATCCGGGGCTGTTTTTGCCTGTGGAACATCAGGATCATTATTTGGTGGATGGATTTCTTACCGAGCAGGTGCCGTCTCCGGCTGTGCGCAAGATGGGCGCGGAGCTGGTAATCGGGATTCACCTGGAACCGGGCCTGCTGGATTCCAAGCCGCGCAACACGATCGAAGTAATCAGTCGCTCGTTCTCGATTATCCAGTCGGTGGCCATTCAGCCTTGGCGGGGGATGACCGACGTGCTGATCGAGCCGAACGTGCACCACATTTTGTGGGATGAATTTGTGAAAACGCCGCAGCTGATCGCCGCGGGCGAAGACGCCACGCGCGCGGCTATTCCACAGATTAAGGCTCTCCTGCATCGCGCGCCGGGCGGCCCGGACGCTGATGCGGGGGAAAACGACGGCGTGTTCGAGGCTGCCGAATAGAACGCTGCTAACTATATTTCACGGCCTGCGTCGAATTGGGTGTGAGGAGCCGAACTCCTCCTGCGATGACCGCTGCAACGCCCCAATCATACGCAGGGAGTGTTCGGCTCTTCTTTTTTTTCCCCGCTCTTTTATTCCGTAGTTGCGATATCCGAAAATCTGTAGGTTTGTGAATTTGCGGCACGCAGAATCGCGCGGCATATACTTTCGAGCGCTTACTTCGGGGAATCGACTTCGCGTAGTTCGATTGTCACCGGTTGACCGTTGCCCTTCCCGCGTTTTGTGAACCATTCGCTCATGGCTTGCGCCAGTCGCTGCGGATCGACAGCCAGTCCTGCTTCCAGGCGCCCTTCGGCGGTGGGCAGCGTGTCATCAAATTCCGCCGAGCCGGTGAAGTTGCGCATGCAAAAGCTGTCGAGCCAATCAAGCGGCGCGGGACGCCTCTCGTTGCCGATTACCAACTCTGCCTGCAACTTTCGCGCGTACATGGTTCCGGAAGTATAACATTCGGGGTTTATCCATCTGCTGCACGGGAAGAACATAGTAGGACGTTCTGCGTCGCCGCAAATCCCGTGCAGAGAATCGCGGTGTGGTGCTAGGATGCGCGCCAGGGGGCTCCAGCGCGCCACGTCCTTCGATTTACGCCGGGTTCGTTGGGGTGAAGTCATCGCTCGAATGTAATCGTTTCCCGGGGCTCATCTAATTTCCTTTGCCGGAGAAGGAGAGCGCCAACATGGCAAACTTCCTGCGCGACACCCGCTTTGGTTTTCGTCTGCTTCGCAAAAATCCTGGATTTGCTGCTGTGGCTATATTCGCGCTCGCGCTCGGTATTGGCGCGAACACCGCGATCTTCAGCATCTTTTACGCCACCCTGCTGGAGCCGTTTCCCTACCCGCAGCCGGACCAATTGGTGGTGCTGTGGTCCAGCATGGGCGGGCACCGGAACGGAGTCTCGGCCGGTGACTATCTGGATTGGAAGCGCGACAGCAAGGTCTTTCAAATATTGGGCGCTGTCTCCGGCGATCAGTTCAATCTGTCCGCCGGCGTCGAACGCGCGGAACAAGTGGAAGGCGACTACTTGACGCCGGGGTTTCTGGATCAATTGATCGGCGACAAACCGTTCCTGGGACGCTATCTGCTGCCCGACGACGCCCTGCCGGGCAAAGATCATGTGGTCATCATTACGCACAAGCTGTGGGAAAAGCACTTCGGCGCGGATCCGAACATTATCGGCAAGCAAATCCACTTGAATGGCGAGCTCTACACAGTGATTGGAGTGCAACCGCCTGGGCAGCCGGATCGCTTGGACCGGCAGTTGGTGGTGCCGCTGGTACTCACTCCGGATCAAACCAACCACGATTTTCGCTGGCTGGTGATTTTGGGGCGCATCAAGCCCGGAGTCACGCTCGCGCAAGCGAACGCCGACATGGATACGGTGGCGCGCCACCTCGCAGAAGATTATCCGAAATCGAACAAAGGCTGGGGCGTAAGCGTCGTGCCACTCACGAACGAATTCCTGAATCCCGACACAAAAAAGGGACTGCCGCTACTGCTGGGCGCGGTGGGTTTCGTGCTGCTGATCGCCTGCGCCAATGTGGCAAACCTGCTGCTGGCGCGGGGCGCCGCGCGACAGAGAGAAGTGGCCGTACGAGCTTCTGTGGGCGCTTCGCGCCGCCAAATATTCACGCAGTTCCTGATCGAGAGCCTGGCGCTCGCGTCCGTTGGCGGCGTGCTGGGAGTTGGCCTGGCGTGGATGTTGATGAAGGCGATCCTGGCTTCCATGCCGCCCTACACACTGCTTTCGGAAGCGGATGTCCGCATGAGCGTTCCAGTGTTGCTGTTCACGGTGGTCACCGTGATGCTCGCCGGCGTATTGTTCGGTTGCGCGCCCGCGTTGCGAGCGGCGCGTATGAATTTGAATGAGGTGCTGAAGGAAGGCGGAGGCTCGGCACGCAGCACGCGACGGCACGGCCTACGTCGCGCGCTGGTGATTGCGGAGTTTGCATTGGCACTGAGCTTGTTGGCCGGCGGCGGCCTGGCGATCCACAGTCTCTGGAACCTCGCGCACGTGGACCTGGGCTTTCGCAGCGATCACTTGCTGACATTCGACCTGCCAGTAACCAAGGGCCGCTTGACGGACGCGGTGCAAATCACGACCTTCTATCGCCAATTGCTGGAGAAGATTCAGGCGCTGCCCGGTGTCACCTCCGTCTCGGCCTGCGAAGGCGGGCCGCTGCAGGGCGTAAGATTCGGAATGCCGTTCCAAATCGCCGGCAAAGAAGTCACGGATATGGCGCAGCGGCCTGTAGCGGGTTTTAATATGGTGAGTCCAGATTTCTTCAAGGTTTTCGGGATCCGCATGGCGCAGGGGCGCGCATTGAACGATCAGGACATCGCGGGCGGCTTGCAGGTAGCCATCGTCAACGAAGATTTCGCCAAGAAATTTTTCGGAGGCGTCGATCCTTTATCCCAGCGCGTCCTCGTCGAACAACTGGTTCCCGGCGTAACAAAATACGGTCCGCCGGTCGCCTGGCAAATCGTGGGCGTCTACCAAGAAGTCCGCAACGGCCGTCGGGAACAAGACTTCCCCGAAATTGACGTGCCTTTCTGGCAGAGCCCGTGGCCGCAAGCGCGCATCGCGGTGCGCGCGGCTGTGGAACCCGAGAATCTTACGCGCAGCATCGCCGGAATCGTGCAGTCCATGGATCCCGACCTGCCGTTGGGCACGCCTCGCACCATGGATCAAATCATGGACCAATCGTTGTCCCCGCAGCGCTTCACCGCGGGTTTGTTCGCAGGCTTCGCGGCGATCGCGCTCTTACTCGCGGCAGTGGGAATTTACGGTGTGATGTCGTTCGCCGTCGCGCAACGCACCCATGAAATCGGTTTGCGCATGGCGCTCGGCGCTGATCAAGGGCGCGTGCTCGCGCTGATCCTGAAAGAAGGCATGATCCTGGCCGGCGTGGGCCTCGCGCTGGGCCTCTTCGGAGCTTACGGCGTAGGCAAAGTGATGCACGGCCTGTTGTACAACGTCGCCGTGTTTGACTTTGCGGCGTTCGGCGCAGTAGCCGCGGCTCTGTTGCTTGCGGGGCTGCTGGCCTGCTTGATCCCGGCGCATCGCGCGACGCTGGTGGACCCGATGCAAGCGCTTCGCCAGGAGTGATAATTCCCAAGCAAGCCGCTGTTAATCACGCCAGCGCAGCCATACTTGCAATTCGCCGAATCGTGGCCTAGACTTTTCTGGTATAGAGCATTGATACGCAAGGTCGCGACCGGCCCGGCCCGCTAGCCGAGCAACGTCCCACGCGCCCGCATCCCGGAGACCAGGTGTCCACACCACTCGAACAATGGGTTGAGGAATCCGCGCGCCTGACGCAGCCGGACAAGATTGTCTGGTGCGACGGCTCGGAAGCCGAGAACGACCGAATGCTCGGCGGTCTGCAGCACGATGGCATCATCACCGAACTGAATCCCGCCACTTATCCGCACTCTTATCTGAACCGCCGCAATCCGAACGACGTCGCCCGGACCGAAAGCGTCACCTTTATTTGCACGCGCACCAAGGACGAAGCCGGCCCCACGAACAATTGGATGTCTCCTGAAGATGGCAAGGCCCGCGTGCGCCCGATTCTGGAAGGCTCGATGAAGGGCCGCACCATGTATGTGGCGCCGTACTTTATGGGGCCGCAGAATTCTCCTTACAGCCGCGTCGGCGTCGAGATCACGGACAGCCGCTACGTCGTGGCGAGCATGCGCATAATGTCGCGCATGGGCAAAGCCGCGCAGGATCGCATCGGCAATACCGATAATTTTGTGCCCGGACTGCATGCGCTGGCTGGCGTTAACCCTGAGCGCCGCTTCGTGATGCACTTCCCCGAAGAAAAATTAATTTGGAGCGTAGGCTCGGGCTACGGCGGGAACGCGCTGCTCGGAAAAAAATGCTTTGCGTTGCGCATCGCCAGTTGGATGGCGCGCTCGGAAGGCTGGATGGCCGAGCACATGCTAATTCTCGGCTTGGAAGATCCATCCGGCAAAGTGACGTATATGGCTGCGGCATTTCCCAGCGCTTGCGGCAAAACGAATCTTGCGATGATGGTTTCGGCGCTGGAATCGCAGGGCTATCGAGTGTGGACCGTCGGCGACGACATCGCCTGGATGCACATCGGCGCGGACGGCACGCTGCGGGCGATTAATCCCGAGAACGGATTTTTCGGCGTGGCGCCCGGAACAAATGCGCAGACCAATCCCAACGTAATGGCGGCTTTGCGTCACAATACCATTTTTACGAACGTGGCCATCAGCGGCGCGCGCGAGCCTTGGTGGGAAGGCATCGGCACTCCGCCGCCTGCGGGATTGATTGATTGGAAGGGCGAGCCGTGGACGCCGCAGAAAGGGCCCGCGGCGCACCCGAATTCGCGTTATACGGTGCCGGCAAAGCAGTCGCCTTCGATTTCAGCGCACTGGGAAGATCCGGAGGGCGTGCCAATCTCCGCGATTATTTTTGGCGGCAGGCGCGAGCGGCTGGCGCCGCTGGTGTATGAATCGCGCAACTGGCAGCATGGAGTTTTTGTCGGTGCGACGATGGCTTCGGAAACTACCGCGGCTGCCACCGGAGCGGTGGGCGTGACGCGGCGCGATCCCATGGCGATGATTCCCTTCTGCGGTTACAACATGGCGGATTATTTCCAGCACTGGCTGGAAATGGGCCCGAAGATCAAGCACGCGCCGAAAATTTTTCACGTGAACTGGTTCCGGAAAGATGCCAACGGAAAATTCCTGTGGCCCGGGTACGGCGAAAACGTGCGCGTGCTGAAGTGGATGCTGGACCGCATCGAAGGCCGGGCCGCAGCGACGGATACGCCGATCGGTTTCGTGCCCATGCCGGGCTCGCTCACCTTGGATGGAATGGCGATTTCGCGCGAGGTGGTGGATGAACTGTTGCGCGTGGACGCGCGTGATTGGTCGGAAGAAGCAGACGCCACCGCGAAATTTTTCGAAATATTCGGTGATCGTTTGCCGGCGGAAATTCGCAGCGAGAACAAGGCGCTGCAGGACCGCCTGCACCGCACCACCGTCACCGCAAGATAAAACCCAGCGGCCGCCGTCCCAGGCGGAGGATCTCTCGTCGGTTTGCGTGCTTGGCTTGGCGTAAAAGTGAACGGTCTCCCCTCGACGGTGTGTCCGACTCGGTCAAAGCCCTACCCTGCCGTGCGGATGGCGTACGGGCTCGTGGCGCGATATCGTTTCTCGAATTCCTCCCGTGTGCACAACGTGCGCATATCCGTGATGCGATCCACGGCGAGAATTCCGTCAAGATGGTCAATCTCGTGTTGCAACAGTTCGGCTAGGTCCTTCTCGGCGCCGGCCTGAATTTCCCGCCAATCGCCTTGCAGGTCCTGATAGCGCACTTTGATTTCGCGGTGCCTTTTCACTTGCATGAAAATCGAAAGAAAGCTCAGGCAGGCGTCCCAGACCACGATTGATTCCGCGCTGCGCTCAGTGATTTGCGGATTCACCAGCGGCCACGGTTCCGCGCCATCTAGTTGTAGAAAGACTACGCGCTGGGCGGCGCCGATTTGCGGCGCGGCGATGCCTCGGCCGTAGCCGGTGGTCGCGCGCCAGTGCGCCAGCGTGTCGGCGAGGTCTTTCACGATCGCCGCGATTTCCGGCGCTCGAGGATGCTCTACTGGCGCGGCGATTTCGCGCAGTTTTGGATCGCCCAACTGCAGGACCGGCTGAATGGGCATCGGTTCCCTCCCGTCGCAGCGGCGCAGCGAGTGCGTCAGGCTTTCGGATGGTAGCCCGCGCAGCGCAGCACCGGCAGCGCCGGATACTTTCGATACGCCGGATCTACCGCGGAGAGCTCGCACAAATAAAATATTGCGGCGCGATCGGATTCAATCCGTCGCGCATGCGCGCAATCCGCGCAGAGCCCGGCGCGGGCCCGCTCCTGTTGCGCTTCGTGTTGCGTTCCCACGCGACGAGCATAGCACCAGACGCGGCGCGGTCGCATCATCGAGCGATCGCGCAACCGTCGTGGCATGCCATCTCTGCGCCGTTTTTTGCTATGGACTTCGCGCAGGATGAGAAATATCCTCGCGTGCAGAATCCACGCGCAAGGAGATGTCATGAAGCCGCTCACTGGAAAACTCGCGCTCTACACGCTGCTGGCGCTGACCATCGGCGCATTCGTCGCCAACGCGCAAATCAGCACGCAGATCGTTTTCAGGATGTCGCGCCCTTTTGTGGTGGGGAACACAACTTTTCCGGAAGGTAACTTCGTCATTAAGGAAGTTCCGGGCGCCGCCAAATTAACTCTGGAATTCAGCAATCCGCGCGGCGGCGCGTCCACAAAGGTCGAAGCGCAGTCCATCCCAGCCGACCCGACAATTCATGCCGCCGAAATCCTGTTCAACAAGTACACAAATTTGATGGCGCTCTCGCAAGTGTTTCCCGGCCCGGGGAAACATGGATTCCAACTCGTTCCCGGGCAAGCTGAGCGCGACGCCGCCAAAACCGAAAAGCCGTTGCGCCAAACCATCCCTGCTCACGGAAGCTGACGTGCCCATGAACTGCCGCCACGTTTGCTTGCGGATTCTTTTTTTCTCCTTAATTGTTGCGTTCGCCCTGCCAGTGGTGTGCGCGGCACAGCAACCGCCGGCGCCGCACGTCGTGGATTTGACCGCCCCCGATGGCGTGATTCTGAAGGCCACTTTTTTCGCTGCCGCGCAGCCGGGCCCGGGCGTTCTGCTGCTGCATCAATGCAATCGCCAGCGTAAAGTTTGGGACGATCTCGCCAGACAACTCGCGGCTTCGGGGCTCAACGTTTTGACCGTGGATTTTAGGGGCTACGGGGAGAGCGGGGGCAAGCGTCCGGACCAAATGTCGTCACAGCAGGAAGCCGATCAATTCGTCCATGACCAGTGGCCCAAGGACGTGGACGTCGCGTTTCGCTATTTGCAATCGCAGCCGGGAGTGAATCGCGGCGTGATCGGCGCGGGTGGCGCGAGTTGCGGCGTGGATCAGGCCGTGCAGCTGGCGCGCCGCCATCCGGAAGCGAAGTCGCTGGTGTTGCTTTCGGAAAGTACCGATCGTGCAGGTCGGCAATTTCTGCACAATTCGCCAAACTTGCCTTTGTTTCTCGCGGCGGCGGACGACGATCCTGACGATTCCAACGTGGTCGAGATTATGCGGTGGCTCTACAATGTGTCGCCGGATCCTGCTAACAAGTTTGTGCGCTACGCCGTCGGCGGGCACGGCGTGGATATGTTCGCGGCGCACCAGGAATTGCCGGGCATGATTGTGGAATGGTTTAACGCGACGCTGCGCAATTCGCCCGCGCCGCCGGCTACTCACGCGCTTGCTCCGCCGTCCCCGGAATCGCGTTTCCTGGCGCTGGTGGACGCGCCCGAGGATTTGCACAAGGCCGAGCAGTTGTTTGCGAACGCGCGGCGCGATAATCCGGCGGCCGTACTTTTTCCTGAAGCGGTGCTGAACCGCTTCGGAAACGAACGCCTGGAAATGGGCGACACCAAAGCGGCGATTGAGATTTTTCAGATGAATGTCGCGGCTTATCCCAACTCGCCCAATGTTTACGATAGTTTGGGCGACGCTTACCTGGCCGATGGCCAAAAAGATCTGGCGCGCGTGAACGCGCAGAAGGCGCTGGAGCTACTGCCGTCGGATACGGC
>Ga0209275_10000634_pt1 | contig 13873 bp, 14 predicted proteins | sample HubBroMetageREF2_FD_188344 | JGI IMG/M metagenome (GOLD analysis project Ga0209275, IMG submission 188344) | Reference soil microbial communities from the Hubbard Brook experimental Forest, New Hampshire, USA - Hubbard Brook CCASE Soil... | ecosystem: Environmental > Terrestrial > Soil >... | reverse complement strand
CGCCGCCGATGCGGACGCAGCGGACGTGCTGAAGATGGTCGGCGCCATGGCCTGGGCCGCCCAGGACACCCCGGACAGCTCAGCTCAAGCCGACCGGTTGCTCGCCCTGCTCATGAACGGGCTACGGGACCGCGGCACCCGGCGATGAACTCGCGCCGGCCGGCCAGGCTGCGCCTCAGGGCAGCTTCAGCGAGATGATTCGGGGCTGGTGGAGAGGGAACGGACCATGGACAGGCAGTGACACCTCAGGTACCCGCCGCCCCCGATAGCCGGGTTGGACAGGAGCGACACGTGCGAGTCGTGGTGCTGGGTGCGGGGTTTGGCGGGCTCGAACTGGCGACGAAACTCTCAGCGGAGTTCGGTACAGATCTCGAGGTCGTGCTGATCGACCAATCCGACGGGTTCGTCTTCGGGTTCTCCAAGCTCGATGTCATGTTCGGGCGCACTGCCGCCGGAGAGGTGCGCCACTCCTATCGTGATCTGGCCAAGCCGGGCGTGCGCTTCGTGCAGACCACCATCCGGGCAATCGACCCTCAGGCGCGCCGCGTCGAGACCGACGCGGGGCCTTTCGAGGGTGAGGTGCTGGTCGTTGCCCTCGGCGCTGATCTCGATCCCGGTGCGACCCCGGGACTGGTTGAAGCCGGGCACGAGTTCTATACGACCGAGGGTGCCTTTGCCCTGCGTGATGTGCTGTCCGACTTCGAGGGTGGCCGGGTGATCGTCGGCGTCACGTCCGCGCCCTTCAAGTGCCCGCCCGCTCCGAGCGAAACGGCGTTGCTGATGCACGACTTCCTCGTGGCACGCGGGCTGCGCGATCGCAGCGAGATCTCCCTGGTGATGCCCCTGCCGGTGCCGATCCCGCCATCGCCGGCCGCGTCGGAAGCGCTGCTCAGCGCCTTCGCTGAGCGCCATATCGGCTGGTACCCCAGCCAGCTGATACGCGGACTCGATCCCGCCAGCCGGGTGGCCCGCTTCGCCGACGGCACCGAAATGCCCTTCGACCTCTTTCTCGGAGTCCCGGTCCATCACGTGCCGGCAGTGGTGGCCGAGTCCGGCATGACCGTCGATGGCTGGATTCCCGTCAATCCGCTGACCCTCGAAACATCGTTTCCAGGCGTGTTCGCGGTCGGGGACGTCACCAGCGTCGGCACACCCAAGGCCGGCGTGTTCTCCGAGCGGCAGGCGGCCGTCGCCGCCGATCGCATCATCTCGGCCATCCGAGGCGGCCCCGGTACCTCTGAGTATGACGGTTACGGTATGTGCTACCTCGAGTTCGGGCACGACGAAGTCGCTCGCGTCGAAGTCAGGTTCGTCAGCGGACAAGCGCCTACGGGCAGCTACGACGCGCCCTCACAGATGCTCGCGGCGGACAAGGCGGCGTTCGGAACCAGCCGCATCCGCAGCTGGTTCGGCCGCGAGTGGCCCAGCGTTCCCGGGCCGACTCGATAGCGCAGGCGCTACCGGGTGCCGCAAAGGACGCCGCGTGCCTGCCGGCCTGGTGGGCCTACGGCGCGGGGACAGCGGGCCGACCGCTGCGCGCGTTAGCCACGCTCTCGGCCACCGCCGCCTCGCCCGCCGCGAGCTTGAGGAACGCCGCGGCCCGTTCGAAGGTCTCCCCCACCGTGTGGCCCGCGAGCTGAGCCTCGTAGGAGCGGAACCGCGTCATCTCCCAGGCCTGCCCGCGCGGCGGGAGCGACGCGACCTCCGGCTCGGGCACCGTCCTCCATACCCACGCCATGACGCAGCCCCCGCCGGCCTCCCCATCGCTCCTTGCGGCGCCGGAGCGACCCTCCGCCGGCTGGATGAAGTCGACGGGATCCAGGTACTGGCCCATCCGGTTGCGCACGAAGCGCAGCCCGCTCAGGGTCCCGTCGATCCGGCCGCGCTCCGGCTGCGCCTGGCCCGCCAGCACGGCGTCGTAGGTGTCCGGGTGGTGCCGCACCAGTGTGGCGTCGACGATCGTGACCCACCACACCGCCTCGCTGATCGCCGCGAACGCCCGCGGCCGGTCCCGCCCGGTGACCGCGGCGAGCCGCCCGGTGGCGTCCCGCATCGCGGTGATGGACCAGTCGAGCGCGCTCGCGCCGGCCGCGGGATCGCTCGCGTTCTCGCGGTTCCACGCGACGCGGCAGCGGGCCGAGCAGAACCGGGCGTGCTCGCGCCGCGGCGCGAAAACGGCGCCGCATTGCTCGCACGTCCGGGTGTCAACCATTGGGCTATGTTACGCGTAACGCCGAACCCCGCAAGACACCGGATGCCCTGTCGGCGCACTTCAGCGCCGTTTACCGGTCAGATCTCCCGGGCGCGTTCAGGTCGGGAACCGCTGTGCCAGCCCGGAACTGGCCAGCGCGTCGGCCGTATAGCGGTAACCAAGCTCGATGAGAGGGCCGGCGCCCTTGAAATCCAGCCCGCCGAACCCGCCGGCCGGCGGCCGGCGCAGCAGGTCCACGTCCTCCAGCGCCGCCCGCCGGTGGCGGACCTGGTTCAGGCTCGGGGACCGGGTCAGGATGTAGCCGATGCCGGGAACCGGGTGCGCGGGTATCCCGGACAGACAGCGCGGCGACGACGGCCAGCACGGCAGCGATGAATGCGGGCGAGGCCCAGGTGGGGAGCTCATAGAGGTCGGCGGTCAGCAGCTTGACCGCCACGGCGGCGAGGATCACGGCGAGGCCCGGCTGCAGGTAGCGGAACCGGGCGGCCGCCCCGGCGAGGAGGAAATACAGCGCCCGCATGCCCAGCAGCGCGAACACGTTCGAGGTGTAGACGACGAAGGTGTCGGTGGTGACCGCGAGGATCGCCGGGATCGAGTCGACGGCAAAGATCAGGTCGGTGGTCTCGACCACGACCAGCGTCAGCAGCAGCGGGGTGGCCAGCATCCGGCGGCCGTCGCGGACGACGAACCGCTGGCCGTGCAGTTGCCCGGTGGCGGGCAGGATCCGCTGCATGGCCCGCAGCGCGCGGCTGTGCCCGGGCTGCGGGTGGTACCCGCCGCGCAGCATCCGCGCCGCGGCGAGCAGCAGCACGGCGCCGAACACATAGACGGCCGGATGGAAGGCCTCGAGCAGCGTGACGCCCCCGATGATGAACCCGGCGCGCATGACCAGGGCCCCGAGGATGCCGAGCATGAGCACGCGGTGCTGGTACCGGGCCGGGATTGCGAACGCCGAGAAGATGACGGCGAACACGAAGACGTTGTCCAGCGAGAGGCTCTTCTCGATCAGGTAGCCAGCCAGGTAGGCCTGGGCGGTGCCGCCGCCAGCCCAGGCCCACAGCATGCCGCCGAAGCCGAGCCCGATCACCACCCAGACCACGGTCCAGATGCCGGCTTCCTTCAGCGACACCTCGTGGGCGCGGCGGTGCAGCACGAACAGGTCCAGGGCCAGCATCGCGACCACGAACGCGACGAACGCCACCCACGCCCAGACGGGAACGGCCATGGGTCAGTGACCCGGCAGCTCGGCGAGCTCGAGCTGCCGGGTAATCGTCTGGCCACCGCGGTCCACGGTGACCGCAACGGTCTGGCCGGGATCCCTGGTGGCCAGGGCCTCGGTCAGCGCGGCCGCGTCGGGGATGGGGTCCTGCCCGAGGGACGTGATCACGTCCCCGGCCCGCAATCCGGCCCGGTCGGCCGGCCCGCCCGGGATGACCGCGACGATCCCGGCCCCGGCCGGGCTGCCGTTCACGCCGGTGATGCTGGTGATCTGGGCGCCGATCGCGGCCCGGTGGGTGCTGGTGACGTGCCCCGACGTGACCAGCTGGCCGGCGATGTCGCGGGCCAGGTTGGCCGGGATCGCGAACCCGATGCCCTGTGCCTGGCTGCCCTGTGCACCGGTCGCGGCTGCCGTCGGGATGCCGATCACCTGGCCCGAGGTGTTCACGAGGGCGCCGCCGCTGTTGCCCGGGTTGATCGGCGCGCTGGTCTGGATGGCGTCCGGGAGCACCGTGCCGGACGAGCTGGCGGATGCAGGCTCGGTCACCACCCGGCTGGTCGCGGAGACGATGCCCTCGGTGACGCTGCCGGACAGGCCCAGCGGGTTGCCGACGGCCAGCACGACGTCTCCGATCTGGGCCTTGTCCGAGTCACCGAACGAGGCAGGTACCAGGCCTGCCGGGTCGTCGACCCGGATCACCGCCAGGTCACCGGCTGGATAGCTGCCGACAAGCCGCGCCTGGCGCGGTTTCGGGTCGTCGGAGAGCTGGACCTGCATGCTGGCGGCATTGCCCGCCACGTGAGAGTTGGTGACGATGTTGCCCTTGTCGTCGAGGACCACTCCCGAGCCGAGCCCGCTGTCGGTGCGGATCAGCACCACCGACGGCAGCACCTGACGGACCGCGTCCGCGTACCCGGGACTTGCCGCGCCCGCCCGCTGCGCCGCGGCCGCCGGCGGGCTGTTCTGGCCCGGATCCGCCGTCGCCGCCCCGATGGAGAATCCGCCGACGCCGATCACAGCCGCCAGCGCGGCGGCACCGGCGGTCCGGGCTCGTGGTGACACGTTCATCTGATGCACTCTCCGCGGTTAAATCGCCGTGCCCGCAAGCAAACCGGGCACGTCTGCAACCGCTGTGCCGCCTTCATGAAGGCCCCGTGAAGCCGCGCCCGGCGCTGGCTGGGCGGCGTCGACCCGGTCTTCATCATGCCGACACAAGCAGCACATCCGCTTTCCAGCGGGGCTGGCTTCCATGGACCCAGTGACCCCGAGCCGCCGGAGGAGCGAGATGACCACGGTGACGGCGATCCGCAGCGAGTTGCGGCGCGGCATCACCGACACCCTCGACCTGGCCTGGGAGCTGCTCGGGCGCTTCCCCCGCCACGAGCTCACCCGGATCGGGCAGCGCCACCTGGACCGCCACCACTCCCCCGCGGAGCCGGGCAGCGGCGGGGCTGGCCAGTGACCGGGCTGTACGCGCTCAACATCGGATCGCCGCTCTCCTACCTCATCGCGGTGCTGCTGCCGGCGCTTGACGCGCTGATCCCCTGGCTGCCGAGCGAGAGCGTGATAATCGCGCTTGGGGCCGTGACCGCTGGCAGCGTCGATCCCAGGATCGGGCTGCTGGTCGTGCTCGCCGCCTTCGGTGCCTGGCTCGGCGACAACGCCGCCTACCTGGTCGGCAAGCGGTTCGGGCCGGCCGTGGAGCGGCGGCTGTTCGCCGGGGAGCGGGGCGCGCTCCGGCGCGCCTGGGCCCAGCGGTCGCTTGACCGCTTCGGCATCCGGCTGATCATCGCCTGCCGGTTCATCCCGGGCGGGCGCACCGCGGTGACGCTCACCTGCGGCCTGATCGGCTTCCCCAGGCGGAGGTTCGCCGTTGCCACGGCCGTAGCCGCGATCGTCTGGGCCAGCTACGCGTTCTTCCTCGGCCGGCTCGGCGGCAAGATCTTCGAGGACCGGCCTTGGGCAGGCCTGCTGCTCGCACTCGGGCTCGGGCTGGCGGTCGGCCTGCTGATCGAGGGGGTGCGGCGCATCCGGCGCTGGCGTGCCGCCGCCCGCGACGGCGCCCGGCGGCCACCGGCTACCGATCAGGGGTGAGGGTCGGTGTGGCCCTGGTCAGGGTCTGCTTCTTGAAGAACGCCGGCCTGGTGATCCGGCAGTAGACGTAGCAGGCCACGCCCGCGAGAGCCGCGATGACGGCGATCACGAACGCGCCGCCGACCTGCCAGCCGATGCCGGGAATCGTCCACATCGTGTAGTCGTTCTCGGTGGTCACGTCGTAATCGAGCCAGATGCTCCAGCCGCCGAAGAAGTACAGCATCAGCCCGCCGGTGACCGGAAGGATGCCCTGCATCCACAGGTTGCGGGCGCTGCTGGTGAGGTTCTTGCGGTAGTACCAGGCGCAGGCGAAGCCGGTGAGCCCGTAATAGAACGCGATGAACAGGCCGATGGCGATCACCGCATCGGCGATGACAAACCCGCTTGTCGACATGTAGTTCATCGCCGCATAAAGCACGACCGAGATGGCACCCATCGCGATCGTGGACACGGTCGGCGTCATGTAACGGGGATGGGTTTTCGCGAACGAATCCGGAAGTGCCTTGTAGGCCGCCATCGAGAGGGTGGTCCGCGCCGTCGGCAGGATCGTCGTCTGGGTGGATGCCGCAGCCGACGAGAGCACCATCAGGAGCAGCAGGTGCGTGAAAACCGAGCCGAAGCCGGAGGTGCCGAAGATGGCGGAGCCCTGCACCGAGAGCACGTCGCTGGCGTTGTCCGGATTGCCGAGGCCCGCGCCCGTAGTGCCGACGCCGGCAAACGCTTGGATCGAGGTGACCACCAGCGCGTAGGTGACGAGCAGGATGACGGTGGAGAGAATGGCGGCCAGGCCGGGGATGCGTTTGCTGTCCTTGGTCTCCTCGTTGACGGACACCCCGGTGTCCCAGCCCCAGTAGATGAAGACCATGAGGATGACGCCGCTGGCAAACGCGCTGAAGTTTGTCACGTGGAACGGGTTGAACCACGACCAATCCGGCGTGATCGACCCCGGATGCCCCTGGCCGACCTTGACCAGCGCCACGGTCGACAGCGCCAGCAGCATGACCAGCTCGATGCCCAGCAGCGCCTTCTGGAAGTTGGCGGACAGCTCGATGCCGCGGTAGGCGACGTAGGTCATCGCCACGATCCACAGCACGCCCACGAGCAGCACCCAGCCGCTCGAGGGATTTGCGCCGATGCCGTCGGCGTTGAACAGGAAGAACACGTACTGGCCGGCGACCTGGGCAAGGCTGGCCATGACCAGCACGTCGGCGGCGATGATCGCCCAGCCGCCCGCCCAGCCGGACCTGGGGCCGAACGCCCGCGTGGCCCAGGTGAACGTCGTGCCGCAATCGGGGTCGGCCTTGTTCAGCTCGCTGTAGCCGATCGAGGTCAGCAGCATCGGGACAAACGCCAGCACGGTGACCGCAGGCGCCTGCAGGCCGACCACGCCCACCACGAACACGAGCGTGGCGGCGATGCTGTAGGCCGGAGCGACCGATGCCGTAGCGATGACGGTCGTGGAGAAAAGCCCGAGCGCTCCGGATTTCAGGCCCTTCTCGACGGGCTGCTCCAACGTCGCAGTGGTCCGTTCGGCGGTAGTCATGGCTTCTCCCCCCGCAGCCAGGTACCGGGCCGGACGCGCCCCCGCCGGCCTGATTCGATCCCAGTCAGCAGGAATGAAGTCCGGGTGCGGTCGCGATGGGAGTGAAGTGGAGACGCACCAGACCGCCAGCACCACCGTGCTTCACACGGTTCCCACAGTTGCTTCACGCGCCGCGCACTCGGGCGGGGTGTCATGGAACCTGGCCGATTCAGGCGAACTTCAACGCAGGCGAGGGGAGGCGGACGTGACCGCGGTCGACCTGCTGGTGTTCGGTCCATGGCTGATCTTCGGGGCCGGTATGGCAGTGATCGGCTACTTGCTGCTGCGACGGCACGGCACAACTCGCCATCGTCGCCGTCACAACCGATAACCGGCCGGCCGAGGCCGGTCAGGGCGTCGGCTCAGACCGGCGGAGCGTCACACCGCGGGCAGTACCGGGTCTCGGGGATGACGGCAAGCAGCCCTGGCGGGATCGCCGACCCGCAGTGCTCGCAGCGGCCGAAATCGCCAGCGGCGAGCCGGCCCAGAGCCTCTTCGACGTCGGCCAGCTTCCTGCGGGCCGCGACCGCACGGCTCAGCAGCGTTTGCACCTGCTGCGTGCCCGTTCCGTCACCGCTGCCGCCCGGGGTGTCCGCGGCGCCGTGATAGGCCAGGGACAGTTCGGTCAGCTCCTTCAGCCGTGCCTGCCATCGGGCCTCGAGCAGCGCCCGCCACCGCGGGCCGTCGGCTCGGGCGGGCCGTACCGGCGCCGTTGCCACCATGCTTCTGCCTTCTTGTGAGGGCATCGCTCTTCCTGTGTCTGGACAGGTGATGTCCGGTAAGTGCATCCAGAGATCATGCCGGCCCAGTGAAGCTGTGATGGTGAGGGTGTGGAGGCTGCCGTTCGGCTGGCCTCCCGCCAGCAAGGACCGCCATTTCCATCCGGCGAACACAGCTATCTCACCGCGCCTCCAATATGCCTGGCTTTCATGGGGCATACAGGGGAGGACGAGATGCCAACCACACTGAACCCGACCTGCCCGCTATGCGGGCTCCGCTTCACCTTTGGACCGCTCCTCGAGCTGCACCTCCGCGACGATCACCGCCACCGGCACGGCCGCGCGGAACCGGACCACGACGACCTCGGCGACGCCCGGCAGACGCAGCCGCGAGACCGCGCAGCAGGTAAGCGGTAATGGCACCGACCGTGCTGCTGGTCGAGGACGAGCGGAAACTGCGCGAGCTGGTCCGCTCCTACCTGGAGCGGGCCGGGTTGACCGTGCTGTCGACCGGTTCGGGCGCAGAGGCCATCACCCTGGCCGCCTCGTCCGCGCCCGACCTGGTGGTCCTCGACCTGGGCCTGCCGGACGTGCCGGGCGAGACCGTCGCGGGCGAGGTCCGGAGCGCCGGTCAGGTGCCGATCGTGATGCTGACGGCGAGGGCCGCCGAGGAGGACCGGATCTCCGGGCTCGAGCTCGGTGCCGATGACTACGTGACCAAGCCGTTCAGCCCGCGGGAACTGGTGCTGCGTGTCCAGGCCATCCTGCGCCGCGGCGTGCCGACGGCCGGGCCGGGCCCGGCCAGCTATGGCGGCGGAATCCTGGTCATCGACGAGCCGCGCCGCGAGGTGACGGTCCGCGATGCGCTTGTCGAGCTCACGCCGACCGAGTGGGGGATCCTGCTGGCGCTGACGACGGTTCCTGGCCGGGTGTACTCGCGCTATGAGCTGATCAACCGGGTGCGGGGCTACGAGTTCGAGGGCTACGAACGCACCGTCGACTCGCACGTCAAGAACCTGCGTCGCAAGGTTGAGCGGGGCCAGGGCAGTCCGGTGATCGTCCAGACCGTGATGGGCGGCGGATACCGGCTGGGCCTCGCCCGCGATGACTGATGGCGGCGCGCAGGTCGCCGCGCGCGGTGGTGCCCTTGGCCTGCGGCTGGCGCTGGCGTTCATCTCCGTCGCCTTTGCCGCGATCGCACTCCTCGCCGGGCTGACCGCGGCGTTCGCGGCTGCAGACGTCTCGGCCCTGGCCACCCGGCAGCACGCGGAGCTGACCAGCGCGATCGCGGTAGCCGCCGGCGCGGCATGGGACCGGAACCAGAGCTGGGCAGCTGCCAACCTGTCGCCAGTGCTTGACCTGGCCGCAAGGGTCGGCGCGGATATCCAGATCCGGGACCGGTCGGGCCACGTGGTCGCGTCGTCGCCCGGCTTCGGCGGGCGGGCGGAGAGCCAGCCAGCTGGCGCACCGATCGTGGTCCACGGCGAGCGGGCCGGGGCGGCCGTCGTCCGGTTCACCGGCGCCGGTCTGGGCAGTGCCGACCGGGCCCTGGAAGTCGCGCTGCTGCGGGCCATCGCGGGCGCGGCCGGGCTGGCGGCGCTGGCGGCCATGCTGACCGGGCTCGCCGTGGCCAGGCGGATCACCCGCCCGGTCGAGAAGATCATCGCGGTGACCCGGTCGATGGGCCGTGGGCAGCGCGCCGCCCGGGTCGGCCGGGTAGCCGGCCCTGGAGAGCTGCGCGAACTGGGCGCCGCGTTCGACCAGATGGCCGACACCATGGACAGGCAGGAGCAGCTGCGCCGCGATCTGGTCGCCGACGTAGCGCATGAGCTGCGCACGCCGGTCGCGGTACTGCAGGCCGGGCACGAGGCACTGCTGGACGGGCTCGCCGAGCCCACCCCGGACCAGCTGGCCTCGCTGCGCGATGAGGTGCTGCGATTGGCGCGCATGGTCGCCGACCTGCAGGACCTGGCCGCGGCCGACGCCGCCGGCCTGCACCTGTCGCGGCTCCCCTGTGACATCGCGGCGCTGGCCGCCACGGCGGCGGACAGCCTGGCCGGCCGGTTCGAGGCCGCGGGCATCACCATGACCCGGGAACTCTCGCCGGCCGAGATCTACGTCGATCCGCGGCGACTGCACCAGGTCATCACCAACCTGCTGACAAACGCACTGAAGTTCACCCCCATCGGCGGCCGTGTCACGATCACGACCGGGACTGACGGCACCCGGGCGGTGCTGACCGTTACCGACACCGGGCCCGGGATCCCCGCCGACGAACTGCCCCGCATCTTCGACCGGTTCTGGCGCGGCCGCCAGGCCGCGCAAACCTCAGGCAGCGGCATCGGGCTGGCCGTCGCCGCCGAACTCACCCTGGCGCATGGCGGGCGGCTGTCCGCCGCCAGCCCGCCAGGGCAGGGGACCCGGATGACGCTCACCCTGCCCACGCCCGACTTCCGCCGTTATGGCGGCGCAGATGATGTCGCGTCCGGAACGCTCAGGGAGTCACACCGGAAAGGTTCAGTCCTATGACCCCGGCCAGCACCAGGCCGATCGACACGAGCTTGACGCAGGCTGGCTCAGGTCACCACAGGTCGCCGCTCGTGAGCACGTAGAGGAACGGAACCAGCGGGATGAGGCCGAAGATCGCCCAGGCCACCTTCACGCCGGTGCGCATCTCGGGCCGCGTGGCCAGGTCGATCCACATGAGCACGACCGCGATCGGGTGCAGGAAACAGACGAGCAGCTCGAGTAGCTTCTTCATCCGACCAGACCTACCCGTTATGAGCGGTAATTACCCGGCCTACGCCCGGAACGGGGCCGAGGGCAGGACCAGCCTGAGCGGCTGCTCGCCGAGCCTGGAATATCCGGACAGCTCTCCGGCGTAGCTGGTGCCGAAGGAGCCCCAGCCCGCGGAGCCCACGCTGGTCCCGGCCGGGGCCGTGGCCGGCACCAGCGTTCCCGGCGGCCCGGTGATCGTGACCGTGTTGCCCTGGACGTACGCGGTGACGGTTCCGGCCCGCCGCGCCCGGGTCCAGTCCTGCTGGTTGCGCAGGGCCACCCCGTCCCCGGACATCGGCAGGTTGAGGATCGGCGCGCTGGCGCCGTAGACCGCGCGGTAAGCGTTCAGCACGCCGTCCATGACCGCGTATGCAATCCGCTGCCCGGCCAGGTTGGACTGGTGCATGAAGAACGGCCGCGGGTCATTGTTCAGCAGCGCGGCGAGCACGATCTGGACCTGTCCCGGCACGATGAACGACGTCCACCCGGTCGTCGGGTTCAGCGGCTTGAGGCACTTCGTGGTCTTGCTGCCCTCGCAGAGCCCGCTGCCCCCGTCGGCCTTCGAGGTGTTGTACCAGTTGAACTCGTTGACCTCGTCGGCCACGGTGTCGACGTCGTAGCCGACGTCGATCGGGTGCCTGGGCACCCCGAGCGCCGCGCCCACGTTGCGCATGTTCGGCTCGCGCGAGGCGTCGAGGGCCACCCACTGGATCCCGTCCGGGCCCATCGCCGCGTCCATGTAGGGGTTGTCCACTGGCTGCTGCGGCAGGATCTTCAGCCCGGAGTACTCGCCGCTGGCCAGGACTCCCTGCTCGGCCGGGATCCCGTTCTTCCGCGCCCAGGCAAAGTTCTCCTCGATCTGGCTGTTGATCAGGCCGGTCTCCGCGGCCCACACGATGCGGCCACCCGAGCGCACGCAGCTCCATGGCGTCGTGCTGAAGTCCTGCTTACAGCCGAAGTACGCGTGCGTGTAGGTGTGGTTGACCCAGTAGAAATTCTTCGCCACCGGCCGCGTGGCCACGAGCAGCGCGTCGACGCCGTGCTCGGCGAACCTGGCCGAGGCGCCCCCGTTGTACAGGAACTCGATCTTGAAGTGGTACTGCTTTTCCCACTTCACGGCGTAGGCCACGTCCGCCGGGGTCATCCGGATGATCGGGGTCATCGGCGTGCCGCGCGGGCAGACGGCGGCTCCCGGCGTGCAGTGGCCGATCGGGCTCCACTGGGCGTCTCCGAGGAACATGTCGTCGTATGCGATGTCCAGGTAGTTGCGCCAGTAGCCGAGGTTCACGCCGCGGGTGACCCAGCCCACGATGCCGTGCGCCAGGTAGCGGAACTGCAGGTTGTAGCCGCCGTACCCGAAGCTGAGCCCGAGCTGCTGGCGGCCGTCGTGGTCGTACTGCCACACGAGCGTGCCGCTGCCCGACGAGTGCGGGACGGCCGCGGTGAGCAGCGGCGTGGCCCCGCCGCCGGCGACGGGCTGGGCGAGGTAGCCGAACGGCGCCTGACCGGCCGCTCCCCCGCTGAACGGGAACGATCCCTTGAGATAACCGAACCCGGCGCGTGCCCCGGCCGCGGTCACGCTCACGGCACCGCTGAGCGTGCCGCTGTAATTGGGAGCGTTCATGCCGATGTCGGGCTTTGGCGGCGCGTACGCGTCCACCTGGCGCACGCCGAACTTTGTCTCGTACCAGGCCAGCGCGGCCTCCTCGGACCCGGACAGGCCCGCGGGGGTGGCACCCGGCAGCACGATCCCCTCGAAATTGCCGCCCGGCGTGCCGCCGGGAACCTTGCGGGAGAGGAACGCCCGGGTGATCCGCTGCCGGGACGCACTGTGGGTGTTGACCAGCGTGTACGGCATGCCCTCGGTACCCAGCTGCTGGCGGATGGCCTCGACCGCTGGCGTGCCGTCGGTCACCACGAGCACGTTGAGGTTCACGCCACCGTGCGGCGCGGCTGGCGACGGCGACGCGGCAACGGTCGACGTCGCCATCGGGCTCGGCGCCGGGGTGCTGGCCGGTTTCGGCGTCCCCTGATCGCAGGCGGCAACCAGCACCGCCACTGCGGTGAGCCCGGCGGCGCATCTGGCAATAGCCGACCACGGTCTCGTCCTCACCCTGACCCCCGAGTGTGATTCCCCATATCGCGGGGTGGCCAGTTCGCCACGGCCAAAGATCACGTGCGCGCCATCGTACCCGTTTAGTGCAGGTCAACTGCCATATAGGCGATCGGGCGGCACCGGGTCAGGTGCGCGGATAGTACGCTGCCGTCCGGTCAGATGGCCGATGCTGGCCCTGCGGTTGTTGGGTAGAGACCCAGAGGAGGCGCAGCCGGTGAACGCAGACGACAGCGCCAGGATGCGGGACCTCCTGGCGAGCAACCGCACGATGCTTGCCTGGATCCGGACCTCGCTCTCGTTTGCCGGGCTCGGCTTCGTGGTGGCCAAGTTCGGCCGGACCGCGGGCATGATTCACTTTGCCCTGGCCCTGGGGATCTTCCTGGCCCTCGTCGGGCTGCTGTTTACGGTGATTGGTTACGCTCAGCACCACGCGACCTTGATCGTGGAGAACCCTCCCCCCGGCGCGCCCGCACCGTTGCGGTGGCCCGCGGTCACGGCTGCCGCCTGCTGCGCCGTGACCTGCGTGCTCGTCGTCGCGTACCTCGCGGTCAGCGCCTGAGCCCGCGCCCAAACCTACTCACAAAGGAGGGCAAACGATGACGAATGACAACGAGCCCGGCGTCGTCACCAAGGTCAGCCCGCGATCCGTCGCCGACACCGTGGCGCGCCTGGAGGAGCTGCTCTCCGCGAAGAACGTGAAGCTGTTCTCCGTCATCGACCAGCGCGCGGCGGCCCGCGAAGCCGGGCTCAATCTCCGGGACACGATGCTGGTGATCTTCGGCAACCCGGCCGCGGGCACCCCGGTCATGGACGCCGCGCCGCTGTCCGCGCTCGACCTGCCGCTCAAGGTGCTGATCTGGGACGACGCGGGAGACACGAAGGTGTCCTACTACGCGCCGGCCACGCTGGCGGCCCGGCACCACCTCAGCGCCGACCTGGCGGCGAGGCTGGCCGCCATCGATCCGATCACGGACGCGCTGGTCGCTCCGTAGCGGCCGTCCCGGCCACGACCTCGTCGGTGGCCAGGCTCGGCGGCGCGTCCAGCCCGCAGTGCAGGTTGTGCGGCTCGGCCGGCCCCCCGACGCCGCGTGGGTTCCGGATGGTGAGCGCCGCGAGCCCGCCGGCCAGGATGCACAGGCCCGCCGAAATGAAC
>Ga0209275_10000632_pt1 | contig 13879 bp, 17 predicted proteins | sample HubBroMetageREF2_FD_188344 | JGI IMG/M metagenome (GOLD analysis project Ga0209275, IMG submission 188344) | Reference soil microbial communities from the Hubbard Brook experimental Forest, New Hampshire, USA - Hubbard Brook CCASE Soil... | ecosystem: Environmental > Terrestrial > Soil >... | reverse complement strand
ACTCCGGGCGGATACCGGGACTGGACCCAGGCGGCGGCACATTCGGGCCTGATGGTCGCTACTACGTCGGCGTCCGCCGCCGGCGGACGATACTGGCCATGCCCGCGGCTCTCGACGGCCATACAGAGCCTCTCCTGCCGGATGGCGTCGTCCCGTTCCCGCGCGGGTTCGGCTTCGGTCCTGACGGCCGGCTCTACCTGGCGTCGGGCGTCGGTCCTTCCGGAGAAGGCGATAACACGATCGTCGTGTTCGACCGTGATGGAGCGCTGCACGCGCGTCGCTTGGTCACCGACCGCGAGTTGAGCCCGCTCGACCTGACGCTCGCTCCGAACGGGCACATCGTAGTCGCCAGTGAGTACCCCTTCGGCGCTTCAGATGCCCTCACCAGCGTGCGCGAATACGACCCAACTACCGGGCAGCTCCTCCGCGTCTTCGTTCCTGACCGCTCGCTGAAGTTCCGCAGGCCGCGAGGATTGAGATTCGGAGCGGACGGTCGCCTGTACTGCGTAGGCGAGGACCACGTCGTGGCCTTCGACTTTTCCACGGGCAGCTTTCTCGGCCCCGTGGTGCAGCTGCCTCGGCTTAACGGGCAAGCGCTCGTGCTGCTCGCTTAGACGCCGAGCTTGGTCAGGAGGCTGCGGTAGTCGGTCTGCACCCACTCCTCGGCCAGCCGCCGGTCATCGTCGTACCTGAAGGTGCCGATCACCTCCCACTCGAGGTGTTCGCCGGTGGGCTCGACGGGGCCGATGGGCGAGTACGTGAACACGCCGGTGAAGTCGCCGTAGAACATAGTGGTGGCCGGGGTTACGAGTTGGTTTCCGGTGACAGCACGGGCAGGCCGGCCGCTGTCGCCCGCTCAGCAAGCTCCTCGTCGTAAGTGACGATCTCATCGGCGCCAACCCTGAGTGCGACGGCGAGATGGATGGCGTCGGTGGATCGCAGCGGCGCGTGCGTGCCCGCCGCGAGTAGATCTCCGCGTGTGAGGTCGATCAGGCTCACGGAATCAAGCATGGTGCCCACCGCCTCAAGGTCGACGTCTTCGGGGTGGCGCCCTGCGGCACAGTGCATCTCGGTGTGCAGCAACCCGGAGGAGACCAGCCGCCGATCGTCCTGCCCTGCCAGCTCCGCGGTCAGCGCCTCAGATTGCGGCTCGTCGAGGACGAGCTTCATCGCAGCTGAGGTATCCAGATAACTGACAGTCACCAGTGGCCACGGACGTCGGCCACTATTGTCTGGCTGTCGACTGTGCCTTTGCGCCGAACGATCGATCGCAAGCTGGACGGGGGGGTTCGCGCCACCCTCATCTGACCTCGGGAGACGAGGTCCGCGAGCGGATCCGTGCCCGGCGGCACGATCAATGCCGCGACCTGGCCGTTATTGGTGACCTGGATGGTTTCCCCGTCGGCGACATGACGCAGGATTTCACCGCTTTGATTGCGCATCTCACGATGAGTAACGGTCCTCATGTCGCACAGCGTAGCACCGCTTTGGGTGCGCTCGGCTCAAGCGACGGGTAGAGGTTCACGTACGCGTGGGCAAGTTTGGGCTCGTCGAGCACACCCGACATCGAAGATCTCGGTCGGTGCTGTCGATGGTCGAGCACATCGATGGCTGCATCGCCTTTGCGAGCAGCGTCGATAAGGCTTTTGCGGACCTGCTCAAAGCCGAGTGGGCCGCCGTGTTGCGCCAGAACGGCTTCCCGAGCACGTAACGATGGTCGAGTGTAGGGCAGACTTCGAGGGCAATCGGCGCGCCGCTCGTATAACGCTCGCCGTTCATAACGCCGTGCGTTATCATCGTGGCGTGTGTTGCGGTCGTTCGCGGATAAGGAAACCGAGCGGGTCTGGCGACGGGAGCGGGCGCGCAAGCTCGACCAGGGCACCCAGCGCGCGGCGTTGCGGAAACTCCTCATCCTGGATGCTGCCGAGACGCTCGACGATCTGCGGGTGCCTCCGGGAAACAGGCTCGAGAAGCTCAAGGGCGATCGGGCGGGCTCCTACAGCGTCCGCATCAATCAGCAATGGCGTATCTGCTTCAGTTGGACGGACGCTGGACCCGACGGTGTCGAGATCGTCGACTACCACTGAAACACCACAGGCAAGGAACCCATCATGAGTACCGACTCGATCATGCCCCCCATACACCCCGGCGAGGTGCTGATGCTCGAGTACCTGCAGCCGCTCGCGGTCACCCAGCATGGCCTAGCGATAGCGATCGGTGTTCCCCCCCGCCGCATCAACGAGATCGTCCACGGCAAACGACGCATCACCACCGACACGGCCCTGAGGCTCGCGCGGTACTTCGGGACCAGCGAGCGCTTCTGGCTGAACCTCCAAGACCGCTACGACATCGAGGTCGCACGGGACCGGCTCGGCACGACACTCGATGAAATCCGGCCGCTCGCGCACGCCTGAGCGGCACACGGCATTGAGGATGCGCGCCAAGTTCAGGAGGCTGATCGAGCCGTGAGTCAAGACCGCGGATATGGCCACACCCGCTCGGGGGACCCGATCACCGACAGGGAGATCGAGGCGCTGGCGGCAGAGGCTGAGGCAGGCTACGACGTAGGCACACTGCTACTGCGCAGGGCCCAGCGCGGACGAGCCGCGCTGGGTTTGGCGCCCGCGAGCGTCGAGTCGGTCAGGCCGGACCCGCGTTTGGCCACCGAAGAGGCAGCGGTGGCCAGAACCCGCAGGAATCCCCGCTAATCCTCGGTGATCCGTGGGCATCCACGTCGAGGCGTTCCGCCTCAAGTTCCTGTAAATAGCCGCTCTAGTCCTCGTCCGGCCTGGTGTCTGAAAATCGAGGTGTCGGCGGTTCAAGTCCGCCTCTCGCCATCGTCTCCTTTGCGCGCCTTGCGACGCCCGGCACGCGCGAGACGCGAATCCGTCGGCCATCCAGGCGAGTGTGTACGTTTGTGGCGTGGGCGACGGGACGCTCTCACGGAGCTACGGCAGGGTCTTCAACGAGGTTGCGGCCGAGTACGACCGCAACCGCCCGACCTACCCCGATGTGCTCGTCGACCAAGCATGCGAGGTGGCAGGCATCAGGGCTGGCGACCGGGTGCTCGAGATCGGGTGCGGGACCGGTCAGCTGACGCGCAGCCTCCTCGCGCGAGGGCTGCGCGTGACCGCACTCGAGCCGGGAGACAAACTGATCTCTCTCGCCGAGCAGAACCTGAAAGACGCGGGCGATGTGGAGTTCGTCCACGCGCGGCTCGAGGACATGCGGTGGCCCAGCGAGAGCTACAACGCGGTGTTCTCGGCATCCGCGATCCACTGGGTCGACCCCGATCTCAGCTGGCGGAAGATCGCCGACGCGCTCGCTCCCAACGGGACGCTCGCCCTGGTTCAGTACTTCGGCCTTCAGGAGCAGCGCAGCGTCGACGATCAGGATGCCCTGCTGTCGGCCGTGCGCAGGCACGCGCCGGAGCTCGCCGCGACCTGGCCCGCCTACCGCGACCTCGACGGCACGATCGCGGGCGTGCAGGAGCGCCGTGGGAACATCGCGGACGCCTGGGGCTGGCTCGCGAGCCACGACATAGGACGCGACTACGCGGCCGATCTCTTCGCGGATCTGCAGCTCGCAACCGTGCCAACCCTGGTCGAGCACACAGCCGACGAGATCAACGCCCTGCTCGGCACGATGTCATTCTGGGCACGCCTCTCACCCCATCAGCGTGACGCCCTCGTCGAGGAGAATTGCGCTCTCTATGAACGCCTGGGGCGGCCAATCCGGGCGAGCACGGTCGCCGTACTCCTCACGGCGAGACGTAGTGCCCCTGCGCCTCAACGCTAAGGACGTGGTCATCCGTCGGCAGGGCCGTGGGGCAAGCTGCTATCGCGCACGATTCCCGCAGATTGGCTCGGGATGGTCCCGGCGCTAGGTTTCCCGTCCGATCCGCGGTCCGGGCTCGCGCCGATGAGGACTGCAAGCAGGTCGCTGATCCGCTGCACGCGGCCGAGGCGGTCGGGGAGTGGAAGGCCGGATTGAATCGTGTAGTGGTTGCGGCGTCCGTTGCGCTCCCGCTTGATATAGCCGCCGTCCGCCAGCTCGGTGACGATCCGATGGGCGGCGCGTTCGGTGATCCCTACTCGCTCGCTGATCTCTCTTAGGAGCACGCCTGGATCGTTGGCGATGCACGCGAGAACCTGGGCATGGTTCGTCAGGAACTTCCAGCGTGGGGCCGTATCGTCCATTATCTATCAAGACTAGCGTATCTAGATATCTAATTCCTAGACATCATTTTCATGCTATGCTGTTCTAGTCCGCGGTGCCCCTCAGGTCGCTGGCGCTAATTGCGCAAATCAATCGAAATGAGGTCCACCGTGTCAAGCTCAGTTTTGCCGCATCCGGCTGGCGTTGCCACTGGCAACGGCGCAAAGTCAGTTGATGTCCCCGGTTCTGCATCCACTGAAAATCCCCAGGGTCTGAGCCCCGATCATGCATCGCGTAGCCCGCTACTAGCCACGCTGACGAGCCTCACATCAGTCGCCACGGTAGCGGCGGCGGGAATGATCGTGGTGGGTATCCTCGCCGTCGTCGGGGGTCACTATGACAAGCAGGTCGTTCACGACCAGCTGGCTCCGCAGAAGATCACCTTCCCGAAGCCAGCTACGAACCCAGCCCTCGCCGCCTACGCCGGCCAGCAGGTGCTCACGGGCAAGCAGGCGAAGCTGTACGCCCAGGACCAGATCGGCGTGGACCTGACCAAGGTCGCAGGCGGAAAGACCTACTCACAGATCAGCGCTGAGTGGATCGCCGGCGGGATGAAGAATGCGACGCTCGCAGGTGAGCGCACCACCCTGTTCACTGGGGAGACGCTGAATGGTCTGCTGCTCAACGCGTGGGGCTGGTCGGTTATCGGCACGATCGCGACCCTCGCTGGGTTCATCCTGATCCTGCTTGGCGCTGTGCTGTTCGTGCTCCCGCTCGCTAACTGGCGGGTCAACCTCAGAGGTCGCGGGCCCTTGGCCGTCGGCACCTGAGGCTCTGCGCCTGAACACCAGCGATCGCCGCTCACTTCGTGGGCGGCGATCGAGCAGGAAACCGTCCCCTATAGAGCAGGACGCCCCGCGCGGCTGACCCGGCTCCGAAAGGTCCACCCAGATGCAGAGCATCACCTCGCCGTCGGGCCTTACTGAAGTCCTCGCAGATCGCCGGCCACGGCGCTTTCCGCCCGAGCGAGCGCGGCAACATGGATTCCTGCCCGGGCAGCGCCGTGAGGGCAGGGAGCCGCTGCGCGTCGCGATGCTCGCGCCGCCGTGGATCTCAGTTCCGCCGCCCGGCTACGGAGGCGTGGAGTCAGTGGTGAGCGTGTTGACCGAGGCGCTCGTGCGACGTGGCAACGAGGTGACGCTGTTCTGTGCACCCGGGTCGCTATCGGGCGCGCAGGTCGTGACACTGCTTGATGCTCCTCATCCTGACGAGATCGAGCGCTCGCTCTACGAGGTCGACCACGTAGCAGGAGCGTTTGCGGCGATCGATCAAGCCCGCGGCAGCGGCCAATTCGACGTCGTGCACGATCACTGTGGGTTCACGGCCCTCGGTATGGCAGATCGTCTGACCACGCCGCTGGTGCACACGCTGCATGGGCAATTTACGTCAGCGACCTCTGCCTTCTACAGCCGCCACGAGTCCAAGGCGACGCTGGTGGCGATCAGCCACGCGCAGCGTGCGATGGCGCCCGACGGCCTGGATGATGTGGCGGTGATCCCGAACCCGATCGACGTGCAGGGCTGGCCGATGCAGGAGCGCAAGGAGGATTACCTGCTTTGGATAGGGCGGATGACCGTGGAGAAGGGACCGCACCGCGCAATCGCAGCGGCCCGCGCGGCCGGCGTGCCGCTCGTGCTCGCTGGTGTGATCCAGCCCGGCCAGCAGGCTTTCTTCGACCGTCACGTGGCGCCTCACATCGACGGCGATCGGGTCCGTTTTCTTGGCGAGATCGGCGGGTCTTTCAAGCAGTCGGTGTTCGCTGGTGCCCGCGCGCTGTTGGTGCCGATCAGCTGGGAGGAGCCATTCGGCATGGTGATGGTCGAGGCGCTGGCGTGTGGCACGCCCGTCATCGCGTTCCCTGCGGGCGCGGCGAGCGAGCTGGTGGTCGATGGGCGTACTGGCTTTCTCGTCAAAGACGAGAGCGCCATGGCAGCCGCTGTAGAGCGGCTGGGGAGCATCGCTGCGCGTGACTGCCGAGCATGGGTCGCCAAGCACTGTGATGTAGATGTCGTGGCCGGCGCCTACGAGTCCGTCTATATTGCGGCCGCACGGCCGCGAGAGGAGACGATGGCGCTTGTCTGAGCGCACTCTCAGTGTGCTCGATGGCAGCACCTTCGTGGTGAGCGACCGTCTCGGTGACATGCGCAGCGATGAAGGCCGTGAGCACGGGTTCTTCTGCCAAGACACGCGGTTCTTGTCGCACTGGGTCCTGCGTGTCGGCGATCAGCCACTGGAGCTGCTCGGCTTGGATCAGGGTCAGCATTTCGCTGCGCAGTTCTTTCTCACGCCCCGTGTGGGTCCAGAGAGCGAGGCGCCGTGCTCGATCATGCGCCGGCGCTTGATCGACCACGTGTGGATGGAGGAGGTATCTGTCATCAATCATCGCCACGAGAGCAGCATGGTCCGGGTGGTGCTCGAGCTCGACACGGACTTCGCTGATCTGTTCGAGGTCAAGGATGGAGACGTAGAAGCTCGGGAGGTGACGTTCGCGCACGACGCTCGCTCGCTCGCGCTCTCCTATGAGCGCAACGGCTTCCGGCGCTCGGTGACGATCTCATCGAGCCTGCCGGCGGCGGTGACGCGTGACGGATTCGCCTACTCGCTGACGCTCGCTCCCGGCGAGCAATGGTCGGGCACCTTCACGATCACGCCTGGTGCTGAGCAACACGCGGTTGTGTTTGGGCAGCGTAAGGCGCGAGACAGCTTCGATGCGATGAGCGTTTCCAAATTGGCTGAGCTCGAGCTGTGGCTAGCTCGGGCACCGGCCCTTGTGGCGAGCGAATCGTCCCTAATGCGCACCTACCGTGCGAGCCTTAGCGACCTCGGCGCGCTGCGGCTACCGCCGGACATCAGCGAGGGCGCCACACTGCCTGCGGCCGGCCTGCCGTGGTTCATGGCACTGTTCGGCCGCGACAGCCTGATCACCAGTTTTCAGGCACTGCCGTATCTGCCTGAGCTCGCGGCGACGACGCTGCGGGTGCTAGCCGCGGCTCAGGCGCGTGACCGCGACGACTTCCACGAACGCGAGCCCGGGAAGATCCTGCACGAGCTGCGGTTCGGCGAGCTGACGGCCCGCGGAGAGCGGCCACACTCGCCGTACTTCGGATCGGCTGACTCAACGCCGCTTTTCCTGATCCTCCTGGATGAGTACCACCGCTGGTCCGGCGACGACGATTTGGTGAGGGCGCTCGAGCCGGCCGCCCGCGCGGCACTCGTGTGGATCCGCGACAGCGGCGACGCTGACGGCGACGGGTATGTGGAGTACTCGCGCCGAAACTCGTCCACCGGCCTGGTCAACCAGTGCTGGAAGGACAGCTGGGACGCGATTCAGTTTGCTGACGGCACACTCCCCCGTGGCCCAATCGCCACATGCGAGATTCAGGGTTACGTCTATGACGCGCTGCGTCGCGCCGCCCGTCTGGCACGCGATGTGTGGGACGACCACGCGCTCGCTGAGCGTCTGGACGTGCAGGCGAGCGAGCTACGCGCCTCTTTCCGCCGAGACTTCTGGATTTCCGAGCGCGGATGTCACGCTGTCGCGCTCGATGGCGAAAAGCGTCAGGTCGACAGCTTGACATCCAACATCGGTCACCTGCTGTGGTCGGGCTTGCTCGACGAGGACGAGGCAGCCACCACGGCCGAACGTCTCCTGGAGGACGCGCTGTACTCCGGTTGGGGTGTGAGGACGCTGGGCACTGGCGAGGCTGGCTACAACCCACTTGGCTACCACACTGGGACCGTATGGCCGCACGAGAACTCGCTGATCGTCGCCGGCCTTGCACGCTACGGTCATCGTCAGGCAGCCGTCACGATCGCTGCCGCCATGCTCTCCGCTGCGCCGCACTTCGAGCATCGCCTGCCCGAGGTGTTTGCGGGCTACCCCGCTGCGGTCACAGCCGTCCCCGTTGCCTATCCCACTGCCTCCCGTCCGCAGGCATGGGCGGCGGGGACCCCGCTGCTGTTGCTCACTACCCTGCTGGACCTGCAGCCGGGCTTCACACAAGCTGACTGCCAGCTGACGGGCGGCATCGGCCACGTCGAGCTGCGATCGAGCGGGGGATAGAGTGGACGCTGTGACAGCAGATGCGATCGGTGCTCTCGTGAGACGCCTGGCTCGTCCTCACACATCTGGAGGGATGGTGATCGAGCGGTCTGTGATCCTCGCCGAGGGTGCCGACTCGGCCGCGATCCTGACGTGGATCTCCGACCACGATGGTGTCGCTGACTCGACCACGGCCACCGCGCCCAGCAGCGGCCTGCACGGGTCACGTGCGAACGTCGGCGCCGCAGTGGGCCCAGCGCGTCGGTTCGTGCTGCCTGCACGCGCGTTCGACTGAGCCTGCCGAGTAGCTGAGCGAACAGCCACGAGGCCAACGCCGACAGGGCCCGTAAGCTTGCGAGCCTCATGCGTTTCCGTTGTGTCTCTGCGCTCCTGATGCTCCTCGCCACGCCGTTGCTGCGGCGGCCGCGCCGCGCTTCCCCGCACCGGTGACCGTCGCCGAGCCGGTGCAGGCTCCATGAGAAGCACCACGCGGCGCGCACGACGGCGGGATGCCGTCGTGCGTGGCAAAAGGGGCGACCAAACCGATCAGGAATCGAGAAGCGCCAGTCACGAGCCGCAGCTAGGGTGACCGCCATGGACCACCATCGGTGTGACCTACGACTTTAGGAGTGACGATGACCGGCTCTTCCACCCAGGGAATCAAGACCGTGCTGCATCCCGTGTCCGACCTGGCGGCGGCCAAGGCAGTTTACGCCGCCCTGCTCGGCATCCCGCCGCAGACCGACGGGCCCTACTACGTCGGCTTCGATACCGCGGGCCACGGGCTGCTGCAGGACCAGTGAGTGCCGACACGATGAGCATCGCCAAGAGGACGAACACGCAGGCGCCTGCGCCGCACGCTGCCGACAGCCACGATCTGATCCGCGTGCATGGCGCCCGCGTCAACAACCTCAAGGACATCAGTGTCGAGATCCCGAAGCGCCGGCTGACGGTGTTCACCGGTGTCTCCGGCTCGGGCAAGAGCTCGCTGGTGTTCAGCACCATCGCCGCGGAGTCCCAGCGGCTGATCAACGAGACCTACAGCGCCTTCGTGCAGGGCTTCATGCCGACGCTGGCGCGGCCGGAGGTCGACCTGCTGGAGGGGCTAACCACGGCGATCATCGTCGACCAGGAGCGAATGGGCTCAGGGGCGGGCGGGAATCCTCGATCAACCGTCGGCACCGTCACCGACGCGAACGCGATGCTGCGGACCGTCTTCAGCCGGCTCGGACAGCCGCACATCGGCTCGCCCAAGGCGTACTCCTTCAACACCCCCTCGGTCAAGGCATCCGGCGCGATCACTGTCGAGCGTGGTTCCAGGAAGACCGTGCAGCGAACCTTCAGCGTCACCGGCGGCATGTGCCCGCGTTGCGAGGGCATCGGCAGCGTGACCGACCTCGATCTGGCGCAGCTATTCGACGAGCGCAAGTCGCTCTCCGAGGGCGCCATCACCGTCCCCGGCTACACCGGAGGCGGCTGGAACTCTCGGCTGTACAGCGCGTCGGGCTTCTACGACCCGGACAAGCCGATCCGCAAGTACACCAAGAAAGAGCTGCACGACTTCCTCTACCGCGAGCCGACCCGGATGAAGATCGCGGGCATCAACATGACCTACGAGGGGCTGATCCCACGGATCCAGAAGTCGATGCTCTCCAAGGACAAGGCGGCGATGCAGCCGCACATCCGGGCGTTCGTGGACCGGGCCGTCACCTTCACCACCTGCCCGGATTGTGGCGGAACCCGGCTCAGCGAGGGCGCCCGCTCCTCGAAGATCAAAGGCCTACACATCGGCGACGTCTGCGCGATGCAGATCAGCGACCTGGTCGACTGGGTCGCAGGCCTCGCCGAGCCGTCAGTAGCGCCGCTGCTAGGAGCGGTGCAGGAGACCCTCGAGTCGTTCGTGGAGATCGGCCTGGGCTACCTATCGCTCGACCGACCGACGGCCACGCTGTCCGGCGGCGAGGCACAGCGCGTCAAGATGATCCGCCAGCTCGGCGCCTCGCTCACCGATGTCACCTACGTCTTCGACGAGCCGACGACAGGCCTGCACCCCCATGACATCCAGCAGATGAACGACCTGCTGCTGCGGCTGCGTGACAAGGGCAACACGGTGCTCGTCGTGGAGCACAAGCCGGAGACGATTGCGATCGCCGACCGTGTCGTCGACCTCGGCCCCGCCGCCGGTACGGCCGGCGGCGAAGTCTGTTTCGAGGGCACCGTTGAGGGGCTGCGGGCCAGCGACACCATCACCGGTCGGCATCTCGACGACCGGGCCGCCCTCAAGGAGACGGTGCGCAAGCCCACCGGCACGATGGCGATCCGCGGCGCGAGCACGCACAACCTGCGCGACGTCGACGTCGACATCCCGCTCGGGGTGCTTGTCGTCGTCACCGGCGTCGCCGGCTCCGGCAAGAGCTCGCTCGTGCACGGATCGATCCCAGCCGGCGCAGGCGTGGTGTCGATCGACCAGAGCGCGATCGGCGGCTCGCGACGGAGCAACCCGGCGACGTACACCGGACTGCTCGACCCGATCCGCAAGGCGTTCGCGAAGGCCAATGGCGTGAAGCCGGCGCTGTTCAGCGCCAACTCTGAGGGCGCCTGCCCCAACTGCAACGGCGCCGGCGTCATCTACACCGACCTGGCGATGATGGCCGGCGTGGCCACCACCTGTGAGGAGTGCGAGGGGAAGCGCTACCAGCCAGCGGTGCTGGATTACCATCTCGGTGGCCGCGACATCAGCGAGGTGCTCGCGATGTCGGTGACCGAGGCCGAGGAGTTCTTCAGCGCCGGCGAGGCGCGCACGCCGGCTGCGCACGCCGTTCTCGGCCGGCTCGCCGACGTCGGGCTCGGCTACCTCAGCCTCGGCCAGCCGCTTCCCACCCTGTCCGGCGGCGAGCGGCAGCGGCTCAAGCTGGCCACCCACTTGGCCGAGAAGGGCGGCGTCTACGTCCTCGACGAGCCGACCACAGGCCTGCACCTCGCTGACGTCGAGCAGCTGCTCGACGTGCTCGACCGGCTCGTCGACTCAGGCATGTCGGTCGTTGTCATCGCGCACCACCAGGCGGTCATGGCGCACGCTGACTGGATCATCGACCTTGGCCCCGGCGCCGGCCACGACGGCGGCCGGATCGTCTTTGAGGGCACACCCGCCGACCTCGTCGCCGGGTGGGAGGGAATCCCATCCCTCACCGGCGAGCACCTTGCGGCCTACGTCGGCACCTGACCGAGGTCCTCGCGAAACCGCGAGACGAGTCCTCATCTGTTTCGACTCGTCCCAGCTCCGAGCCGGTATCGGCGAACTCGTCGGCCAACAGCAGTCGCCTCCACCTCAGGGTGGAGACAGCGTCGCAGATCAACCGGGGGTTCCACCCACAAGCCGATGTGCGAACGGCGTCGCTGCAGCACGATGCTCCCATGACTACTACTGACTACCTCATCGACTCAACGTTGGTCCTACTGGTGTTGCTGCAGATCAAGGAGCGCCCGCTGACCACCCGGCAACTGCTGCGCCCAGTGATAATCCTCGGGATCGCCGTCACCTCATACCTGCACGGGATACCGACCGCAGGAAACGATCTCGTGCTTGCAGGCGCTCTGATTCTGCTTGGCGGCGCGATTGGCGTTGCCAGCGGACAGACCGTGATCATCAGGCGTGGCGACGCGGGCGAGCCGCTGATTCGCAGCGGCTGGTACTCGGGATTCTTCTGGGTTCTGGGGATGGGCTCGCGGATGGCGTTCCTGGTGTGGATCTCCCACAGCGGGAGCCAGACGCTCGCTCGCTTCAGCGCCGAGCACTCGATTACGAGCGCCGAGGCGTGGACGGTTGCGCTACTGGGCATGGCGGCCGCCGAGGTGCTCGCCCGCACCGCGGTGCTCGCACTCCGCTGTCGGGGGGTCGCTGGTCAGCGAGTGCTGGCCAGGGCTTAGGCCTTAGCGTTGCCGATGATGTTGATGTACTCGCTAAACACCCGGGTGGCTCTTGCCATCCGGGTGTTCGGGCTCGTTCTGGTCAGCTGGACGGTGCTCGGTTCCACGCCAGGCCCGGCAAGCGCAGGCCGCGGCTTGGTGATCGCGGTGCTGCTGGCGGTTGGGGTGGTGGGATGGGTGATCTGGAGCTGGCAGTCCTACGCCCGTCGTACTGTGTCAGGCGACCTGTTCGTACTGTCAGCCGCCGGGGGTTTGCTGGTGGCTGCCGCGCCGAGCGCCGCTGGTAGCGCCTTTGCGTTCGTTGCCATCGCCACCGCCGGCTTTCGTCTTGAGTTTCGCCAGGCGGTTGCAGTAGCCGTCCTCGGCATGCTCACCGTGGCGCTGGGCGTACTGATCTATGACCAGGCAGCGATCGAGGTATTGGCCTACGGGCTTGGGTTTATTGCCGTGTTGCTGGCCGGCGCCAACGGGCGGCAGGTTGCAGGCCGAGCGGAGGAGGCCGAGTTGCTGCTTGCCCAAGTGCAACGCTCCCGCGAGGAGCAGCTTCGTGCCGCACGCCTAGAGGAGTCGGCGCGGATCGCCCGCGAGATCCATGACGTTCTCGCGCATGCATTGGCTGGCCTGACGATCCAACTGGAGGCGACCAGCTCGTTGCTGGAGGGTGGCGCTGAGCGATCGGTGGTGCTGGAGCGCTTGCGCCGAGCACACGCGCTGGCGCGCGAGGGCCTGGAGGAGACGCGCCGCGCTGTCGGCGTGCTGCGCAGCGAAGGCTTGGCCGTTCCAGAGGCGCTCGAGGCGTTGGTCGCCGAGTACCGGTTCTCGTCGTCGTCTGCTGCCGCATCGCTCGAGCTCGTTGGTGTCAGCTCGAGGTTGGAGGGCCCCACTGCACTCGCCGTGGTTCGCGTCGCGCAGGAGGCGCTCACCAACGTGCGCAAGCATGCGCTTGGTGCGTCGGTGCAGGTTGTGCTCGAGGTCGGCACAGCTGCGTCTGGCGCTGTGGTCTTGCGGGTGTGCGATGGTGGGTGCCCCCGCACAGATGGCCATGCAGGCGCGCCGAGCTTGGCCGGTAGCGGCGGGGGGTACGGTCTGCGCGGAATGCGCGAGCGTGCTGAGATCCTTGGCGGGTCGCTGACGGCCGGCCCGGAGGGCGACGGTTGGCGCGTCGAGCTCCGGTTGCCGCTTGCGCTCGCCGAGCGGGACTCCGATGTCGTACCCGCGGGCGAGTCGTGAGTACGACCGTCCGTGTGCTGATCGTCGACGATCAAGGGCTAGTGCGCGAGGGACTGATGACGCTGCTGGCCGCACAGGATGGAATCGAGCCAGTCGCTGCCGCCGCCGATGGTGAGGAGGCGGTTGCGCTATGCGACCGTTATCTGCCGGATGTGGTGCTCATGGACCTGCGGATGCCTCGCCTCGACGGCGTCGAGGCGACCCGGCGAATCCGCTCCGCGCATCCGCAGATCGAGATCGTGGTGCTCACTACCTATGCCGACGACGATTCGATCCTCGGTGCTTTGCAGGCGGGCGCGCGCGGCTACCTGACCAAGGACGCGGGAGCCGCCGAGATCGCCCGCGCGGTGCACGCCGCTGCCGCGGGCCAAACGCTTCTCGACCCCGCTGTACAGCAGCGTCTGCTGGTCGCGGCGGCCGCCGGGCGGCCAGACCCGGTACCGCCAGCAGCCAGCCTGCCCG
>Ga0209275_10000631_pt1 | contig 13904 bp, 14 predicted proteins | sample HubBroMetageREF2_FD_188344 | JGI IMG/M metagenome (GOLD analysis project Ga0209275, IMG submission 188344) | Reference soil microbial communities from the Hubbard Brook experimental Forest, New Hampshire, USA - Hubbard Brook CCASE Soil... | ecosystem: Environmental > Terrestrial > Soil >... | reverse complement strand
AGGTCAGGCCCGGCGGCGGCCGTCAGCGAGGTGATTCCGGCCGCATCCGCCCCCAGCGCATCCGGCCCCAGCCACATCTCACCCCGGGGCCCATCCGGCCCGGCCACATCCCGCTCCGGCCCATCCTGCCTCCCGCCACATCCCGCCCCGGGCCCATCCGGCCTCGGGCGACATCCCACCCCGGGCAATCCCCAGCGCCAGCCATCCCGCCCGGGCTCATCCCGTGCGGATCGTTCCGTGCTTACGCGTGTCTGCCCGCCACGGGCTCCCGTGGCGGGCAGACACGAACTGATTTGCTTACTTGACCGTGACCGTGGCCCCGGCGCCCTCGAGGGCAGCCTTGGCCTTGTCCGCGGCCTCCTTGTTCACGTGCTCGAGCACCGGCTTCGGCGCGCCGTCGACCAGGTCCTTGGCCTCCTTGAGGCCGAGGCTGGTGAGCGTCCGGACCTCCTTGATGACCTGGATCTTCTTGTCGCCAGCAGCCTCGAGAATGACGTCGAACTCGTCCTTCTCCTCGGGCTCTTCGGCGGCGCCGGCGCCGGCGCCGGCCGCGGCAGGACCGGCCACCGCGACCGGGGCCGCGGCCTTGACGTCGAAGGCATCCTCGAACTGCTTCACGAACTCAGAGAGCTCGAGCAGCGTCATCTCCTTGAACGCGTCGAGCAGTGCGTCGTTGCTGAGCTTCGCCATTCCTCTTCCTGTTCCTTCCTGGTGCCGGTGGCGTGCGCCATCCCGCGTGTCCCTGTGGCCGGACCGGGTCTGCCCGGTCAGCGTTCCTGGTCCTAGTCGCCGTCTCCGGCTTCGGCTTCAGCGCTCGGGCTCTCCGCGCCATCCGCAGCTTCGGCGCCGTCGGCACCGCTCGGGCTCTCCGCGCCGCCGCCCTGCTCGCCCTGCTTTGCCTCGAGCGCGGCGAGCAGCCTGGCCATCTGGACCGGCAGCGCCGCGAACGTGGCCGCAGCGTTGGCCATCGAGGCCTTCATGGCGCCCGCCAGCTTGGCCAGCAGTACCTCTCGCGACTCCAGGTCGGCAAGCTTGACGATCTCGTCCGGCTTCATCACCTTGCCGTCGAGAACGCCACCCTTGATCACCAGGAACGGGTTCGCCCTGGAGAAGTCGCGCAGGCCCTTGGCCGCCTCGACGACGTCACCCTGCACGAACGCGATCGCGGACGGGCCGCTCAGCAGCTCGGTAAGCTCCGCCGACACGCCAGCGTCATTGGCAGCGATCTTCGTGAGGGTGTTCTTGACCACGGCAAACGTGGCGTGCTCGCCGAGCGAGCGGCGAAGTTCGCCAAGTTGCGCCACGGAAAGGCCGCGGTACTCGGTCAGCACCGCGCCCGACGAGCTCTGGAAACGCTCGCTCAGCTCGGCGACTGCCGTCACCTTGTCCGCCCTCGCCATGGGCCTCCCTTCTCATCCCGGTCTCCCGCGCTGCGGGTCCGGCTTCTCGTTCCGGTTGCCCTGCATCGGCAGGGCCACAGCTGCGTAAGGCGCCGGCGAAGGGCACTGAAATGCGAACGCCCCGGCACAGGCGCGCCAGGGCGTAACCGGATTCCGGGGATATTCCACCGGAACCAGCGGCGTAGCTAGGTCACCTGCGCGGGCCGCCCGCTTTCGCGGGGCCTTCGGTCGCCGTGCGAATACACGGCAACGGCCGACGGTCTTTGGCAGCAGTAAGGATACGCGGCCACCGTTCCCGCCGCCAAATCCATGGCGGCGGGCCCTTCCCCCGGGCGGTGTAGTGGTGCCCGGCGGTGCGTGGCGGTGGCCAGCGTCAGCTGGCGGCCGCTTCCTCCATCTCGTCGGTCAGCCCGCGGGTGAGGCTCGGGTCGACCGGGACACCCGGTCCCATCGTGGTGGCGAACGTGATCTTCCTGACGTACCGGCCCTTGGCGGCGGCCGGCTTGAGCCTGACCACCTCGTCGATCGCGGCGGCGTAGTTCTCCACCAGCGCGCGGTCGGTGAACGACGCCTTGCCGATCACGAAGTGCAGGTTGCCGTGCCGGTCCACCCGGAACTCGATCTTGCCGCCCTTGATTTCGGTGACGGCCTTGCCCACGTCGGCAGTGACCGTCCCGGTCTTGGGGTTGGGCATCAGGCCCCGAGGGCCGAGCACCCGGCCGAGCCGTCCCACCTTGCCCATCATGTCGGGCGTGGCCACCACGGCGTCGAAGTCCAGGAAGCCGCCCTGAATCCGCTCGATCAGGTCGTCAGAGCCCACGTAGTCGGCACCGGCGGCCTCAGCCTCGGCGGCCCGGTCACCGGTCGCGAACACGAGCACGCGGGCGGTCTTGCCCGTCCCGTTCGGCAGGTTGACCGTGCCCCGGACCATCTGGTCGGCCTTGCGCGGGTCCACGCCGAGCCGCAGCGCGACTTCCACCGTGGGGTCGAACTTCGTCGTCGATGTCTTCCTGGCCAGGGCCACCGCCTCGGCCGGGGTGTAGAGCTTGGCCTCGATGAGCTCGTCGGCCTTGCGATATGCCTTGCTGCGCTTCATCAGCTTTCTCCTTGTGTGTTGCGGAGGTCGTGGTCGTCGGGCCAGCGCCTGGCCCTGCCACTGGTACGGAACCGCGGGGGGCGGTCAGTTGACGACCGTGATGCCCATCGAGCGGGCCGTTCCCGCGATGATCTTCTCGGCCGCTTCCATCGAGTTCGCGTTCAGGTCGGCCATCTTGATCTGTGCGATCTCGCGGAGCTGGGCCGTGGTGACGGTGCCCACCTTGGTCTTGTGCGGCTCGCCGCTGCCCTTCTCGACGCCCGCTGCCTTCTTGATCAGCTCGGGCGCCGGCGGCGTCTTCGTGATGAAGGTGAACGAGCGGTCCTCGTAGATGGTGATCTCCACGGGGATGATGTTGCCGCGCTGCGACTCGGTGGCCGCGTTGTACTGCTTGCAGAAGTCCATGATGTTGACGCCGTGCGGGCCGAGGGCCGTGCCCACCGGCGGCGCGGGCGTCGCCGCTCCCGCGTTCAGCTGCACCTTGACAACTGCGACGATCTTTTTCCTTCTCGGAGCCATTTCCTCTGGGTTCCTTGTCTCAGATCTTGCTTACCTGATCGAACGACAACTCGACCGGTGTTTCGCGGCCGAAGATCGACACGAGCACCTTGAGCTTCTGGGTGTCGGGGTTAATCTCGCTCACGGTCGCCGGAAGCGTCGCGAACGGCCCGTCCATAACGGTAACGGACTGGCCGACCTCGAAGTCCACGGACGCCGCGCGCGCGGTCTCCGCCTTCTTCGCAACCTTCTCCTCGGGCTCGGGTGCGAGCAGCGTCGCCACCTCGTCGAGGCTGAGCGGAGACGGCCTGCTGGACAGGCCGACGAAGCCGGTAACCCCAGGCGTGTTGCGCACCGCGGCCCATGATTCGTCGGTGAGGTCCATCCGGACCAGGATGTATCCGGGCAGCACCTTCTCCTGGACCTGCTGCCGCTTGCCGCTCTTGATCTCGGTGACCTCGTGGGTGGGCACCTCGATCTGGAAGATGTAGTCCTCCATGTTGAGCGACTGCGTCCGGCTCTCCAGGTTGGTCCTGACCCGGTTCTCGTACCCGGCGTAGGAGTGCACCACGTACCAGTCACCGGGGAGCAACCGCAGCTCGGCCTTGAACTCGGCGATCGGGTCGGCCTCTTCCCCGTCGGCCTCAGGCAGAGCGTCCGCTGCGGCCGCGTCGTCCTCGGCCTCGTTCTCCGCCTCGATCGCCGCCTGAGCCTCGAGTGCGGCCTCGGCCTCGAGCTCGGCCCCGGCCTCGGCCAGGGACTCAGCCTCGGGTACGGCCATCACCTCAGGAGTGTCAGGCTCGCCGTCAGGGCCATGTTCGGCCGGCTCGTGGCTGCCTTGCAGTTCGGACTCGGACACGATAACTCTTTCTCTTCGCATTTCATTCCGGCGTCAGCCAGAGCCTTCCTGGCAGCGCTCAACCCCCGCCGCCGGAGCTACGCTCGCTCCCGGCGCGCGGATCACTCCTCAGCCAGTCAGCGCCTCAGCCGAAGACCTTCGTGACCAGCCAGGTGAACCCGGTATCGAGACCCGTCACGAGCCCCATCATCACCAGGATGAACACGATCGCCACCGTGGTGTACGTGACAAGCTCCTTGCGGGTAGGCCAGATGACCTTCCGCAGTTCCGCGATGACCTGCCGCAGAAACACGGCCGGCGTGGTCCGCTCCGACTTTTTTGCCGGACGCCCGGACTTCGCCGGCTTCTCCGCCGCAGTCCCACGAGTCTGAGTTGCCATGTCCTCACCTGAGCAGCATTAACACTGACCGGCTTACGCCGTCGGTCCGCAGGGTGCACGGACCGCACTCGCAGGGCAGGAGGGACTCGAACCCCCAACCGCCGGTTTTGGAGACCGGGACTCTAGCCAATTGAGCTACTGCCCTGTGACGGCACTGCCGCGGCAGGTGCAAACGCTGTGCTGCCACAAGGCGCGCTACAGGCATGCACCGACCACCTGGTGGACCGCCACCAGTTGATGAAGTGTACGTTGCCGGGACCCCCGGCGTCGAACCGCTTGGCGACAAGTCCCCGCCCGTGTCCCCGCCCGTGCGGGCAGCCGCACTCCGCCCCTAGCCCGCCCCGGCCCCGCCCCTCGCCCGCCCCGGCCCCGCCTCTGGCCCAGAGAAGGCCCCGCGCTGGCTCCGATCCGCGCACCCGCGCCGCAGCAGTCGGGCCAGGATGCCAGGATGGGGGCATGGCATCTTCTCACCAGCGAATCTCGGCCAGGATAGGGGCGATCAACGAGTCGGCGACGCTCGCCGTCGACGCCAAGGCCAGGGCGGCCAAGGCCGCCGGCCGGCCGGTCATCGGCTTCGGCGCAGGCGAGCCCGACTTCCCCACACCCGACTACATCGTCGAGGCCGCGCAGCGGGCCTGCGCCGTGCCGAGGTTCCAGAAGTACTCGCCCGCCCCCGGCCTGCCGGAGCTCCGCGAGGCGATCGCGGTGAAGACCCTGCGCGACTCCGCGTACCAGGTGGCCCCGAGTCAGGTGATCGTGACCAACGGCGGCAAGCACGCGGTCTACATGGCGTTCGCCACGCTGCTCGACCCGGGCGACGAGGTGCTGCTGCCGACGCCGTACTGGACCACCTACCCCGAAGTGATCACGCTGGCGGGCGGGACGCCGGTCCCGGTGCTGACCGACGAGAACACGGGCTACCTGACCTCGGTCGAGGACCTCGAGGCGCACCGCACCGAGCGCACCAAGGTGCTGCTGTTCGTGTCGCCGTCCAACCCGACCGGTGCGGTGTACCCGCCGGAGCTCGTCGCCGCTGTCGGCCGCTGGGCCGCGGACAAGGGCATCTGGGTGATCACCGACGAGATCTACGAACACCTCGTCTACGGCAACGCGCGGTTCTCCTCGATCCCCGCCGCAGTGCCGGAGCTGGCCGACCGGTGTGTGGTGGTCAACGGGGTGGCCAAGACCTACGCGATGACCGGCTGGCGGGTCGGCTGGCTCATCGGCCCGCCCGACGTGGCCAAGGCAACGGCCGACCTGCAGTCGCACATGACATCCAACGTGTGCAACGTGGCGCAGGCCGCCGCGCTCGCCGCGGTGTCCGGTGACCTGTCCGCCGTGGCCACGATGCGGGAGGCGTACGACCGCAGGCGGCTGCTGATGGCCGGCATGCTCAACGAGATCCCCGGCGTGATCTGCCCAGTGCCGGACGGCGCGTTCTACTGCTACCCGTCGGTCAAGGGGGTGCTCGGCAAGGAGATCGCCGGGCGCAGGCCGGAAAACACCGCCGACCTCGCCGAACTGATCCTCGACGAGGTCGACGTCGCCGTGGTCCCCGGCGAGGCGTTCGGGACACCCGGCTACTTCCGGCTGTCGTGCGCCCTCGGCGAGGCCGACCTTGAGGAGGGGATCACCCGGCTCGGCAAGCTGCTCTCCCAGGCCCGCTGATTGCCGGAGCCGGGCTGCCGACGCCATGGCACGCCCGCTCGAAGCGCTGCCCAAGGCGCACCTGCACCTGCACTTCACCGGGGCGATGCGCCATTCCACGCTGGTGGAGCTCGCCGCCGCCCGCGGCGTGCACCTGCCGGATGCCCTGGTCACCGAGTGGCCGCCGCGGCTGAGCGGAACCGACGAGCGGGGCTGGTTCCGGTTCCAGCGGCTGTACGACATCGCGCGCTCTGTCGTGCGCACCGAGGCCGACGTGCACCGGCTGATCCTCGAGGCCGCAACCGACGATCGGGACGAGGGGTCGGGCTGGCTGGAGATCCAGGTGGATCCGTCGGGCTACGCGGCCAGGTTCGGCGGCCTCACGCCCACGGTGGAGCTCGTGCTCGGCGCAGCCGCGGCGGCGGCCGAGGCGACTGGGGTCGGCATCGGCGTGATCATCGCGGCCAACCGGACCAGGCACCCGCTCGACGCGCGGACGCTGGCCAGGCTCGCGGCGGCGTACGCCGGGCGCGGCGTCGTCGGCTTCGGCCTGTCCAACGACGAGCGAAGGGGTGCGGCGGCCGACTTCGCGCCCGCCTTCAGGATCGCGGCCCGCGGCGGCCTGATGGCGGTGCCGCACGGCGGCGAGCTGTCCGGCCCGGCCAGCGTCCGGGCTTGCCTCGAGGAGCTGCACGCCGACCGCATCGGCCATGGCGTGGCCGCAGCCACCGATGGGGACCTGCTTGAACGAATAGCGTCGGCGCGTGTCACGCTCGAGGTATGCCCGTCGTCCAACGTGGCGCTCGGGGTCGCGGCCACCCCCGCGGACGTGCCGCTGCGGCCACTGCTTGACGCGGGGATCGGGGTTGCGCTCGGCGCGGACGATCCGCTGCTCTTCGGGCGGCGCCTGACCGCGCAGTACCAGCTCGCGCGGAAGGCGCACGGCATGTCCGACAGCGAGCTCGCTGAACTGGCGCGGATGTCGGTGCACGGGTCGGTGGCGCCCGCCGCGGTCAGGCAGCGGCTGCTCGCCGGGATCGACGGCTGGCTGGCATCCCCCGAGGCCGCGGCGCCGGCCGAGGCACCTGCCCTCCCGGCCCGGTGACAGCGGGCCGCCACGCCGGCCGAGGCACCTGCCCTCCCGGCCCGGTGACAGCGGGCCGCCACGCCGGCCGAGGCACCTGCCCTCCCGGCCCGGTGACAGCGGGCCGCGGCGCCGGCCGAGGCTCCTGCCCTCCCGGCCCGGTGACAGCGGGCCGCCACGCCGGCCAGGCCCTGCCCTCCCGGCCCGGTGACGTCGGAACGCTACGCCGGCTCCTCCAGGGCGTTACGGATCCTGACGGCGTTGACGCCGATATTGGCGCCTGTCAGCTCACCGGTCGTGTCCAGGATCTCTATGTCGCACACCGTCGAGGGCGTGGCCCACACGCAGTCCCAGGCGCCTTGCGTCCTGCCGCACGCGAGCATGCCGCCGTGCGGCCCGGGGGGCTCGCTGGTGTACGTGTACGACGGCAGCTCCATCGCGTTGATAGCCGCGGCCGGCCGGAACCTGCCCTCGAAGCCGACGAAAGCGACCGAGCGATAGAAGTTCGGGGTCTTCGGGGACTGATACGTGAGCGTGACCGTGGCCGTCACCGGGCCGACGTTGTCCATGCTGAAGAGCATCTTGTCCATAGACGCCAGCGACTGGCCCGACTGTACGTACTGCGCCGAGTCGAACAGCGGCAGCCCGCAGAGCGTCCGCGGGGAGATGAGCTTCCATGGCCCGCTTCCGCCGGCCTGCCTGCCTGCGGTGACGCACGCCGACGGGCCCAGCGCGCTCCCGGTCACCGGCGCGGTGGTCGACGGCACGGTGTCCACCGGCTTGGCCGACGGTGGCGGTGTGCTGGCCGGCGGGCGCGACGAGGACGGCTGCCCGGCCGAAGAGCAGGCAGAGACGGCGGCTACGACGAGGACGCCGCCGGCAGCGATCCTCGGCCAGGCCCAGAGCCGGCGTGGCGGCGCGCCAGGGCCGCCGTCATGGGCCATCAACGGAACCCCTAATCGTGTGTGCCGGGAGAACCCGCGCAGGGTCATGTCGTCAATCTCCTTGCTACAGCAAAGCATCGGGCGGGGCAGGGTGCCCCGCCCGATGCCAGCGGGTCCTGGAGCCGACGCAGCCGGCCGGTTCAGGACCCGATGTGCGACGGGACGTGCTCGCCGTTGCCTTCCCAGAGATCCACGTCCTCGGTCATCCAGGCCTCGCGGTGGCGTTCCTTGGTCCGGTCGCCAGAAGCTGGACCGCCAGACATCGGCATGCCGGTACCGGAATCGGCCCCGGGCGCGGCGACGGCGTCGTCGGCTCCGACGAACCCGGTCGCCCCGCTGTTGCCGGCTCCCACCCCGTTGCCGGCGAAGCCACCTTCCATGGCTTCGCCCGGGTCACCGGGGCCGGTGCCGATCATTCCGTCGGGGCCGAGCGCTGAGCTGCCGCCGGCGGGGTCGCCGACGAAGTCCTCACCGATCATGCCCTGCCCGCCGGGGCCACTGCCACCGGCACCGACTGGGCCGCCAATGCCGCCGGCGCCACCGGGGAGGCTGCCCACCGGAACAGGATCGGCGCCCTCACCGGGGGGGACACCACCCATGCCGCCAGGATCGGCCCCGTCGCCGGGAACGCCACCGGCCGGGCCGGGATCGCCGCTGCCCGGGACGCTGCCCGCCGGAAGCGGATCGGCGCCATCGCCAGGCACGCCCACGCCGGAAGGATCTCCAGAACCTGGGAGGCTGCCGGCGGGCAGCGGATCGGCGCCGTCACCTGGCACGCCACCAGCGGGCTCGGGATCGGCACTCCCGGGCGCTCCGCCGGGGTCGCCTGTGCCGGGAGCGCCGGGCGCTGTTCCGGCTGGCGCGGGAACCGGGCCGATCGGGTCTGGTGCCGGGGCCCCTCCCGGGCTCCCGCCGGGAGCACCGCCGGGGACACCGGTTCCGGGGGTCCCCGTGCCGGGCACGCCGCCGGTGCCGCTTGGCGGAAGGCCGGCCAGGCTCGTGCCGGGTGAGGTGCCTGTGGGCCCGGTGCCGGGCGCGACCCCGGAGGTACCACCGGCGCCGCCGGGAGCGCTGGGCGTGCCAGGGCTGCCCGCACCCCCCGGGGCGGCGCCACCAGGAGCGCCACCGGGGCTCGCCCCGGCCGCCGCGGTTCCGGCGGCCACGCCGCCGCCAGCGACTGCCCCGGTGGTCGCCGACGAGCCGCCAGCGGAGCCGCTCGGCAGGTTCTTCGTGACCGTGGTGGGCAGGTTGCTGTTGGCCTCGACCAGATTGGCGTTCAGCTCGTTCATGGCCGCCCGCGCGGCATCGTCCCCGGAAGTGCTGTTAGCCGCCGTGAAGCTCTTGTAGGCGGGCAAGATCGAGCCCACCCAGCTCAGCACGGCGCCGGTCTGGGTGCTGGCCTGCGCGAGACCCAGGGCCGTCTGGTGCAGCTGCTGGAAGTTGGTGACCGCGCTCTGCGCGGCGTCGCCACCCCAGTTCTCGTTCAGCACCTGCACGTGCTTGATGAGCTGGTCCGCGATGTCCGCCAGGATCTTGCCGGTCTGCTCGTGCGCCGCGCCCGACTGCGACACGAGGCTTCCCTCGGGAAGGAAGGAGAACATCTGCGTTATCTCGGGAGCCGTTAGCCCGCTCACCGAAATCGGCGCGACCGGCGACTGCTTGATCGCGAACGAGTTGCCCTGGATGTTGCCGAATCCGCCCTCTTCTACCCTCATGACGAGATTTCTCTTTCCCGGCCGTCAGCTCGACGCTTCCGAGCCAACTGCGCCCGCCGCGCTCTGGGTCGTGTCATCGGCATCGGTGTAATTTTGCGCCGCCTTGCCCACGTTGCTGGCCACCAAGTCATATGCCGTATTCAGCGCCTGCATGAACTGCGTGATCGCCTCGTACGCGTTGAGGGCGTTGCTGCCGAACGCGTCCGCGGTCTCCCAGCCGCCGACCGCCGAGCCGAAGGCCCCATAACTGCTGACTGACGACAGGGCGTCCTGCAGCCGGCCCAGGTCGGTCACCATCTGGGCCTTGATCGACTTGAGCTGATCTGGGTCGACATGGAACCGCCCACTGGCCTTCAGGCCCTTGGGAAAGGCCGACGCCGGCAGCTTCGGCTTGCGAAACCCATCGGTCCTGACCGGATCTTTCGGCGCAGCGCTGGCGGCCGCCGCCTGCTGGTCCAGCTTTTCCTGATCCTCGAGCATCATCACATCGGCGATCGCGCCCATCACAAACCTCCGCTGCCGATACGGTCATCTAAATCTTATTTACGCGAGAAACGAACGGCGTGCCGTGCCGCCACGTTCTCGGCACGGCACCGCGTTCGCGTCAGCTAAACATCCTCGAGTTGGTGTTCTCCGCGAGCTGGTAATTCGAACTGGCGTCGCCGATCACCGAGGCCATCCCCGTGATGACTGCGCCCATGTCGTTGATCGCCTGGGTCCAGATCGCGTGGGCCTCTTGATAGGCAGTTTGCGCACTGCCGACCCAATCGCTCAGGTTGCCCTGAAGCTGCTGCTGCAGCGTGTCGACCGTGGACACCAGCCCGTTATAGGCGTGGCCGAAAGCAGCCTCGCCCTCGCCCAAGCTGCCAAAGTTGGCAGATACAAAGTCACCAGCCATTTTGCGTCTCTCCTTGCTCAATCCTTCATGGCAGCAGCGCCCGCGAGCCGACCCCTGGGAGCGCTCGGAGCGCCCGCGATCAGCCGCTCAGCGCAGAGGTGATCTTGTTTGCCGAAGTCTGGTTTGCCTGCTCGATGGTGGTGTAGTTCACGCCCGCTTGCTGCAGCTTTTCGCCGAGGTTCTGCAGGGCGGTGATCACCTTGGTGAAATCGCCGTTGAATACCGTGAACGCGTTGGTGAACGTCGAGGCCGCCGGGCCCGACCAGCCACCCATCATGCTGTCATGCGCGCTGGCGAGATTGCTCTGCAGGCTCCGGACCTGATCTACGGCCGAGCTCACCTGGTTTGCAGCCTGGGCCATCAGTTGCGCATCATGTGCGCTGACATTAGCCACTGCCGCACCTCCTGTCCGTGACGTCTGGTCATCCGCGCCCCTACGCTTGGATGATCTTGCTCGTCCGGGGCGGAGTTGCCGCAACCGGCTCCCTTGCCCCGTTGCTCCCTACCACGCAGCCGTAGGCCGCCCGGTTCAGGGAACACGGCTAATTCAAGCCAAGTCGGACAATGGTGTCAACCAGGACAGGTGACTACGCTACGTAATCGGCGCCCTGACAAATGCCCAGCCGAGTTAGAACGGTTCTGACTTGCGGTTTTCCGGCATTCCCGTGATGCGGTAACGGGCACGTCACCGAATCTTTACCCGCCGGGAGACACCGTTCTCTTGGCCAGGGTTGGATCAAGAGCGGGCCCCGCCGGGATCAGGTCCACCACACCCGCTGGCAGCAGCACCGCCTGCGACCGGTTGTAGCCCAGCATGCCGATCACCGCCGTGCTCGCGAGCGCGTACCTGCGGCCGCCGGCGATCAGGAAGTAGCTGACCACGCCGCTGTCCGAGCCCGCCGAAGGATCGGCTCCCACCAGCGCTCCGCCGCCGGGCGGGAGCGTTATCTGCCCGACGTCGGTGGCCGCTCCGGTCGCCGCGCCGCCGGACGGCAGCGTGCCGCCGGTCTCGACCTGGCCGGTGAGGGCGGTGCCGGTGGCTGCGGTGCCAGCGCCGGAGTAGACCATGCAGAGCGAAGCGTGCGCGGCGGGCGTCACGACCGATGGGACGCCGGCTGGCAGGCCCCCGCCGGGCACGCTGGCCGATGACAGGTGGCCGGAGACCTGCGATTGGGCAAGCGTGGCCCTAGGCGACGCGCCCGGCTCGGACACCAGCAGCGACGCCTGCATCGGCGAGATCGGCGCCAGGCCGCTGCGCAGCATCACGTAGAACTGGGCGCCGGAGGTCGCGTTCACCAGGTAAACCTGACCGACCTTTACCGAAGTGCCGGTAGGGCCGGTCACGGTCGCGCCGGCACCAGCGATCGGGGGAGCGGCGAACGCCCGCCCCTGCGGGATGGCGTTGAGCCAGACCAGCGGAACCGGCACCGGAGGCTGCCGGGCGCCCAGCGCCACGATCCCGGCCCGCTGCACCGCCATGCGCTGGCCGTTCCAGATGACCCAGTCCTGAGTCTGCGCCGTCACCAGCAGGGCGCTGTCTCCGAACGGCCGGCCGCCGATGCTGGTGCCGCCGACCAGGGCGGTCTTGACCTGCGTGCCAAACGGGCTGGTGCTGGTTTCTGTGCACACCGACCAGGGCTGCCGGACCAGCAGGCTGGACGTGGGCAGCGGCTGCGGCAGCCCGGGGATGCCGATTTCTGGCCCGCGGGTGAACTTCGTCAGCGCCGACTGGTCCACGGTCTCCTGGTTGAGCGGCGAGTTCCCGAGCGCCAGCCGGGCCGAGGCGTAGTTCACCACCGGGCAGAGCTTCTTGCCCTCGCAGAACACGAACGGCGTGCCGGTCTGCTTGTCGATGACCAGCATGCCCGGCGTGTTCTGGATCGATGAGCTGCCGTGGCCGAGCAGGCCCAGGATGAAGAAGAGCCCGGTGATGATCACCGCGACGAACACGCCGGAGAACACCGCCACGTTCAGGCGGCGCAGCGGCTGGTCGGGAACGTCGGGCTCGCCGCGCAGCAGTGCCAGCGACGCTCGCTGGGTCATCAGCCGGTGGGCATGGAACAGGTCCCGTCGGCTCTGCATGGTCATGGTGCCTGGGCCTTCCTGTCAGGCGGTCAGCCGCCCAGCCCGCGGACCTTGCCGAAGACCCCGGCAAGGCCCAGAGCGAGCGGGAACAGGCCAACGTTGAGGAGGGTGTCGGCGATGTCCGCCATGCGGCCCCAGAACGGCGATGCGCGGTGCGCGGGCAGCCACAGGCCGACCACGGCGACGAGCGCGGCGCCCACGATCAGCGGCCCGAGCGCGAGCGCCAGGTGCCGCGCCTGGGAAGACCCGTGGGGCATGCCGGCCGCGAGCAGTATCAGGCCACCGAAGCCGGGGATCAGCAGCCAGAGCCGCTGAGCGAGGCCCTGGAACAGCCTCGACCGCAGCAGGAGCACGCAGGCGAGCACCGCGCAGGCGATCATGCCGAACCAGCCGCGGGTGAAGGCGAGCACCACCTCCGCGAAGCCTGCCACCAGGCCGATGCCTGACGCGGAACCGGTCACGAACCGGTCGGCCACGGCCGTCCGGTCGAACACCTCGGCACCGTCGATGGTGAGCGTGTCCCGCCTCAGGTCATCGGCGTGCCGAGGCACCTCGGGCAGCGTCATCCGCGCCATCCGGAACGAGACCGCGGGGATCAGCGGGGTGAGCGCGAGTATCAGGACGGCCATCAACGCGGCGGGTGCGGCGAGGCCGATGCCGAAGGCGTAGCTGAGCCAGGCGCCGAGCACGCCGAGCAGCCCGGCGATCACCAGGCCAAAGAACAGCGACACCTCCGCGGAGGCCGCGGCGGCAATCACCGCGGCGAGCGCCACGGCGGCGAGCGCCGCCACCATCTCCACGGCGCCGAGGTGCGAGAGCGCTGCCGATCTGGCCGGCGTGAGCAACCCGGCCAGGAACGCATAGGGAACCGCCGCGTAGCCGAGCACCACCCCGGCCCGCGAGTCACCGACCGCCCTGGACACCGCCGCGACCGCGAGCAGCAGCGCCACGGCGATACCCGCCGCCGTCGCGGCGGGCACCGGCCACGGCGGCCCGGACCGCAGGATGAACACCGCGCCGGCCACCAGCGCACCGGCGACCGCTCCCAGGGCCACCCACCGGGCGTAACCCGGGGTCCAGCGGCCTGGCTGATCGCTCAGCCTGCTCGCGATCACATCGGCGACGTCATCGAACGTCATCGCCGGCAGCTGCTCGCGGTGCGGGCGCAGATAGATGATCTCCCCGTCGCGCAGCCCGACCTGCATCGGCGTCATGGCCGGGGAGAAGGGCCCCTCGCCGAGGCGCTGCAGCACCCAGCCGCCCTTTTCGCCGACCACGTCAGGTCCTTCCAGACCCGCG
>Ga0209275_10000629_pt1 | contig 13926 bp, 12 predicted proteins | sample HubBroMetageREF2_FD_188344 | JGI IMG/M metagenome (GOLD analysis project Ga0209275, IMG submission 188344) | Reference soil microbial communities from the Hubbard Brook experimental Forest, New Hampshire, USA - Hubbard Brook CCASE Soil... | ecosystem: Environmental > Terrestrial > Soil >... | reverse complement strand
TTCTGCTCAATCGCCTCGAACACTCGCCCATTCAGCCGAAACTGAACCATCCGCAACCGCCCGCTCCCAACGCGCTTTACGGGAATCTTCTGATCCTCCAGCAAAACCACTTCCCCATTCATCAACTGCGCTGCCACCGACCCCAGGACTTTCTCCACTTCAGTCAAAGTCATCGCCAACTCTCTCCAGCATCCCCGGTCACGACCCATCATAATCTGCGTTCTGATGGCTTTCTGGCTAGCGAGGCGAGAGTGATTCCCAAGGCGAGCACGGTGATCAGCGAAATGTCGCCGAGGGAGACTACGCAGTAAATGCACCAGACTCCGAGAACGTGGGCTTCGATGCGGGCGAGGTAGAGCGAGAAGGCCAATCCGATGAGGGCTGCGGCCAGGAGCAGGCGGAAGGCGCGACGCCAGGCCAGGGCGCCGATGAGGAGATATCCGGCGATGCCGAGGACGGCGACTGGAATGCCTGCGAGCATCGCATACGGGCTGTGATTGACGATGCCGCAGTCCCAGCGCTCGTTGATGCTGCAGGGGGAATCGCCCTCGGTGCGGTAATGTTCGCGCAGGGCGAGGGAGGAAGCGACGATGCCTAGGGTGGCTAGTAAGACGAGGACGTATTTCATTGTTGAATCCTTATTGTGAATTGTTGATTTCTGATTGTTGATTAAGAAGCTCGCGGGTTTTTAATCAGCGATCAGCGATCAGCAATCAGCAATTTTCACTTTCACTCTACTCTTTCCCACAATCAACTGGCGGCGTGGGCGGCGGCTATATCCTGCAGCAGGTCCGAGGCCCGCCAGTCGGCGTCGTGATACCAGCGGAAAATCTTTCCATCGGGGGAGATGACTGCGGTGCTCAGCGAATGCGTGATGAATCCGCCTTCTTCTTTGTAGGTGAGAGCGAAATAATCGGCAAATTCAGATAATTCGGATTGCGGGATCGCGGAGAACTCCCAGTGCGTGAAAAAGGCGGGATCTTTGCTTTTGCCTCCGGCGCAGGAGAAGCCGTAGGCTCGCAGAATTTTCGGCGTGTCGTGGGCGGGGTCGAAACTGATGCTGAGCAGGTGGGTTTTGCCGTAACGGGCGGGCTCGGCGCGGACCTGGCGATCGATTGCCGCGAACTCGTGGCTGATGCGCGGGCAAAAATCGGGGAACGGGCAACGGGTGTAGATGAGAGTCAGAAGCAGGGTTTGACCGCGATACTGATGCAGCGAGATGCGCTGCGCGTTCTGATTGATGAAGTTGAAGTCCGGTACTTCGTCCCCGGGAGACGGGATGTGCAGGGCTGATGTTGGCTTGGCCGCGGGATCGGTCGAGTGTCCGGTAACTTTTACGTTCTCGAGCCAGTAAGAGTTGTCGGTCTGTTGAACGACAACATCGGCGGTGATGGTGTCCCCCGGCTGGAGTTGATCGAGCATGGCGGGAGGCTTGACAGTGTAGGGCATGACCATCGGGTCCATGAAGCCAGGGATGGGTTCGTTGTCGATGTTCGCTGTTCTGGCATTCTTGTCGACCGAGATGACTTTGCCCTTGAAGCCATAGCGCTTGGCGCCGGAGGAAGGTGCACTCTTGCAGGCGGCCGTCACGACTAGCAGGACGCTGAGGGAGAGCAATGCGAGACGCTGCGATGAGTTGCGTGGGTTTTTCATATTCGGGCTTATTATCTCCGATTCTTGCCCTGGGCACGACGGATATGCCTGTCCGGGCAGAAGACCCGCTCGCTTCGCTTGCTGGACGGGCGAATGCGCCCGTCCCCACATGATCATCTCCACATTGTCATTGCCGGGACCTGAGATGCTTGCTTCATCAGTAGTGGAAGCGGTAACGAAACTCTACATAGATTTGACGCGGGTCGTTCCAGTGAAATCCGCCGAACGTCAGGCTGTTATCCAGTTGTATGCGGCGGTTGGCCACGTTCAGCGCGTCCACGGAAACGGTGTATCTTTCGGCGAAAGTCTTCCCCAAAGCGAGATCGAATGTGGTGTGGCCGGGCAGATAGCTGCCAGGATACTGCAGTCCGGGCAATCCGTTTGTAAATCCCGACCCGTAGTACACGTTGGTTGAGGCATACGCGTGCCGCGGCAGATTTGCGTTGAAGCCGATGTTCAACGTGTTTCTCTGATCGTGGTCAACTGGTGAAAGTCCGGGCGGAATGTCGAGTCCGCATGACGGCGTGGGGGGATTAGTTGGGCAGACCAAGCCTCCGGTGATGGGAGATGTAGCTTGCGCGATTTGGTTTGCATAAGCAAGGTGAAATTGGCCGTGATGGGCAATGCTGGGAGAGCGCAGCGTGAGTTCCCAGCCTTGAATCAAGGCCCCATCCCAGGTGATGGGCCAGAAGATGTTTGATTCTCCTATGTTGTTGTGATCGAGCCAATTCCTCGCTCTGGTTTCATAATTGTCGGCGCTGAGGGTCCAGCCGCGGTAGGGGATGGTAACGCCAAACTGCCATTCGATATCGCGCTCACCGTGCAGAGGAGCAAAAGCGAAGCCTTGGCCGGTGGCGAGATCTTGCAGCTCGCTAGTCGCCGTCGAAAGTGGCGGAGCCTGGTAGAAGTAGCCGTAGAAGCCGCGAAACACCCAATTCAGCCGGGGGACGCTCACTGCAACGCCGACGCGAGGATCGGTTGCGTTCTCCGAAATCGAGCCATGGAACGCCGTTTCTCGAAGTCCGGCGATGAAGGTTATCCAGGGAGTCGCTTTAAATTTCTCGTTCACGAATACCGCGGTAACGCCTCCATTTACACCGACGGAGGAAGGTGCAACATTCGGAGTGCCGTCGGTGTACTGGTTGTAGAAGTAGTTGTACTGGTGCTGGCCGAATCCGTAGACGCCGGCTTGCAGATCGTTCTTGCCCAGGGTCGCGCTGAGGGTGGCCTGCATCCCGGCGTAATTCGCGGTCTGGTTGACTGTCGAGATTACCGGATAATCGTTCGCGCCTCCTTTGTAGTTGGCGTCGTTGTAGTGATAAAAGGGCGAAACCGTAAGCAGCGCACTTGCGTTGAAGGTGTGAACCCATGAGAACGTAGCGTAACCGTCGGGCTCGCGCTCTCCATCCCGCAGGCCATAGCTCTTGTAGACCTGACTTCCGGATGAGTTGGGATTGGGGTCTATGGGAATCTGGTAATAGTCCTGCCGCAAGGAAGCGACTACACGATATTGGTTCCTGGGATCAGGATTGAAGATGAACGAAGCGAACCCTCCGTAGCCGTTAGCAGCATCATGAACCGCCTGCGGGATGGGAGTCTGAAGTCCGTAGTTGCTTCGGTCTCCGTTCAGGCTGGCGTAGTAGGCGAATCGCGGGGTGTGTCCTCCGCAACTGATCTGGTCGTTACTCTGATAGAAATTTCCGGCGCTGATCATTAAGTCGCATTCCCTGTCGCGTTCAAAACCGGTGCGGGGCGCGATATTGAAAATTCCGTAGGTGCGGTCGCCGTAGTCGGCGTCGTAGCTGCCGCGCTGCACTTCGAGGTAGTCGATGTCTTTGGGATCAATCTGCGGACCCAAATTGGTGGCAATGTTTGTATTAGGGATGGGGACGCCGTCAATCAGCCACTCGACCTGGTGGCCGCCTCGCATATGCAACATATCGTGCGTCACATAGGCGGCCGGCACGTAGTCGGTGATCATCTGCATGCCGTTGGTGCGGTCCGCGCCGGGAGTCTCCTGGATATCGATGCGGCTCACCATGGTCGTCGGAGTGACGCTTTCCGTTGTTGCTTCCACTGCGGTTCCCGAGACTGCCACGGTTTCCTTCACGCTGGCGAGGGCCAGCCTGAAGTGCAGCACTGGACTGGTGTCGGACTGAACGATCACGGCTTGTTGCGTGGGCTGGAAGGACGGCAAGGAGACTGTGACCGTGTAATCCCCGATAGGGACGGAAGTGAAGTCAAACTCTCCGTTAGTATCGGAGTCTAGGGCCTTCGTCCAGTCGGAGTTTTGCGCCTTCAGGGTGACGTGTGCGCCTTGGACGGGGCGGTGCTGCGGATCGTGAACGATGCCGCGCACGGAACCGAAAATCGAGGCAAATAACACGGCCGTGAGCAAGAAAACACTTGCCGTCAAGCTGGCGCCTTGCCTCATAACCTGTCTCATAAGACGTCTCCATTCCCTGCGCCGGGTTAGGGCGGTTTGCAGGGACGATGCGATGTTGACTTCAGGGGCGGATGCGAGACGTTCCGGCGAAGGAACGCGCGCGTCCGTCAGGCGAACGGAATCAATTCAACCTTGGAGACAACTTCAGCAGGAAGGAGGCGCGCGGGTGGATTGGGAACGGGAGACTTCAGCGGCCGGGGAAGCTGGGCTGGGCTGGCCGAGGTGCGGTTCGACGTTGCGCGCGAAAGAAGCGGAGGCCGGCGGCTGCGCATAAGCCCATCGATGGGTAGTGATGGCGCGGCGACCTTCGTGATTGCAGCAACTGGCGTCGCGGATGACCAGCTGTCCGGTTTCCGAAGTCAGCGAATCGTGGCAGTGATGGACATTCCGGATGCAGCATGCATGCGGCGGCGTGGCCGTTGCCGCGAGGGCCAGCGGGGCGAGGTTTCCCAAGAGCGCCACGAGCAAGAGGAATTTGGCGATCGGGCGCTTGGTGATCAGTCGATGCATGCTGAGCTCGCGATGCTCGAAGCTTACCAACTTGCGGTTGACGAAGGCAAGAACGTTGCTTAGTTGGCGAAAAAACTCGGATGCCAGTGGTGGAAGATCCCTACGAGGCTGCGGATGACGGGACGACGCTAGGGATCCTTCGACTCCGACACGCGCTCCGCTTCGCGGACCGTGTGTCTCCGCTCAGGATGACAAAAACAAGCGCCCGGTTAGCGTTTCAGGCTTTGCCTTGGATCTTGGCCCACCACCAGCGGACGCCGACGAACAGGAAACGCCAGTCGCTAAAGAATTCCGGGGGTTTGCCTTCGAAAGCATGGCCGATGAATTGCAGAAGCCATCCGAGCAGGAACAGGGCTAGCGCGTAGGGCCAGAGGCGATGGATGAAGATGCTGGCTAGAAAAACTGCGACTGAGAGCACGATGGTTGGGATGCCCAGGGTGTGGCAGAGCCGGTTCACGCGGTTCTGATGGCTGGAGGAGTATTGCGAGATCCACTGCTCGTTGGTGCGGTTGCCGAGCATGCGGAGGATGATACAACGGCGGCTGGTTGTTTGCACGGGGTCCGCCGGACTTAGACCCGTGGAGCTTGCATGGCGAGCTGCGCTCGACCGGACAGCCGAGGGCGGCTGTCCCCACATTGAATCCTCGCATTGAATCGTGAATCTTTGCGGGTTGAGGCTCCTGCTTGCCGCGTGGTAGCATCCTAGGTTTTGGCAGGTATGTTGGGCTGGCCTGTATGCTGCGCTGATCCTCTTCTGGGCCTTCTCTCTTTCCACGCCTGCGAAGGAGCCTACTGGTGAAAGTCTATTCCGGAGAAAACATTCGTAATGTCGCGATGGTGGGGCATGGGCACGCGGGGAAGACCTCGCTGCTTTCGGCGATGCTTTACACCGCGGGGGCTACGCAACGGCTGGGGCGGGTGGACGACGGGTCGGCGACTACAGATCACGACGAAGAAGAGATTGCGCGGAAGATGTCGATTGCCGCTGCTGCGGGTTACGTGGAGTGGGGCAAGACGAAAATCAATGTGATCGATACGCCGGGGTTCAACATGTTTGTCCACGAGGCGCGAATGGTGCTGCCGGTGGTGGATGCGGCGATCGTGGTGGTGGACGGCGTGGCCGGCGTGGAAGTGGTGACGCAGCGGGTGTGGAAGGATTGCGAGGAGTACAAGACTCCGCGTCTGATTGTGGTGAACCGCATGGACCGCGACCGGGCGAATGCGGAGCGCGTGCTAGAGTCGCTGATCAATGCGTTTGGGCGGAATGTGATTCCGATTGAATTGCCGATCGGGAGCGAGAAGAGTTTGACAGGTGTGGTCGACCTGGTGCGGATGAAGGCTTACACCTACGACATGGGCGGGAATGGAAAAGGCAAAGAGACGGAGATCCCGGCCAACATGCGAGCACAGGTGCAGGAGTCGCACGAACAACTGGTGGAACTGGTTGCCGAGGGCGATGACAAGCTGATGGAGGAGTTCTTTGAGAAGGGAACGATTCCGGAAGAGGATTTGATCCCGGCGCTGCACAATGCGATTCGCGAGGACAAGCTCTTCCCGGTGGTCTTTGCTTCTGGGCTGGGAAATATTGGAGCCGACCGGGTGATGGATTTTATTGTGGACTATACTCCGGCGCCTTCCGAGCATGAGTGGGTGCAGGGCGAACCGGTGTCCTCGGGGAATGGGGACGCGCCGAAACGGCATGAGACGGACGCGGAGCCGGTTTCGCTTTATGTGTTCAAGACGATTTCGGACGCCTTTGCGGGGAGGATTTCATACTTCAAAGTTTTTTCCGGCGTGTTGAAGAATGAGGCCGCGGTGCAGAACTTTTCGCGTGGATCGGCGGAGAAGCTGTCGCATATCTCCATCCTGCAAGGGAAGACCGCTGTGCCCGTGACGGAGTTGCACGCGGGAGACATTGGCGCTGTTGCGAAATTGAAGGACACGCTTACCGGTGACACGCTGGGGGATAAGGCTGCGCCGATCTTGTATCCGCGAGTGAAGCTGCCGGAGCCGGCGATCACGTTTGCGATTGAGCCGAAGAGCCGCGCGGATGAAGACAAGCTGGGGCCGGGCATCCACAAGCTGATGGAAGAGGATGCGATGCTTCGATTCTTCCGGGATCCGCAGACCAAGGAGTTTCTGATTGCTGGGACCGGGCAGCAGCATATTGAAGTCATCGTTTCGAAGCTGAAGAAGAGGTATCACACCGAAGTGGTTTTGAAAGCGCCGAAGGTGCCTTACCGCGAGACGATTCGGGCCAAAGCCGACGTGCAGGGGCGGCACAAGAAGCAGACTGGCGGGCACGGGCAGTATGGGGATTGCAAGATCAAGATGGAGCCCATGCCGCGGGGCGGACAGTTTGAGTTCGTGAACGATATTTTTGGGGGCGCGATTCCCAAGAATTTTATTCCGGCCGTGGAAAAGGGAATCAAGGATGCGGCGGCGCGCGGGTATCTGGCGGGGTTTCCGGTCGTCGACTTCCGCGTGATTCTGTATGACGGTTCGTATCACGATGTCGACTCGAACGATCTGTCGTTTCAGATGGCGGGGCGCATCGCGTTCAAAAAGGCGATGGAAGTGGCTAAGCCCACGCTTCTGGAGCCGATCATGGTGGTCGAGATTACGGTGCCCGACGAGTTTGCGGGATCGATCATGGGCGACTTGAACAGCCGGCGGGGACGCATCCAGGGCATGGACAATAAGGGCGGCAACACCGTGGTGAAAGCCGAAGTGCCCATGGCGGAGATGCTGACCTACGGCGTGGATTTGACTTCGATGACGCAGGGGCGCGGCAGCTTCAACATGGAGATGCACCACTACGATGCGGTGCCGGCGGCGCTGCAGGAGAAGATTGTTGAGAAGGCGAAGGCGGCGCGGGGCGAGGTGAAGGAAGAGGAAGAGTAATTATTCGCGTGCGGCGATTACTGCTTTTGCCTATTTCGTTTTCACGCCTGCGGCCTTCGCAAGCTTCGCCTGCCGCTCGTCAAAGGTCCAGAACTGTTCCGCTTTGAGCTCCAGCGTGCAGGCGACATGCAGAGTATCGAGCGTGCGCATGCCGAGCTTGGGTCCGTACCGGCGGGCTAGATCGGCGCAAAGCTCGAAAGCGTTCTCGGGTATTGGCGCTTCAACCCACAATCCATCGGCCCGATCGCGCTGCAAGTCGTCGAAGATGGCATCCGCCTCAGCCCGGGAAACCTTGCCATAAAAAACCTCCTTGGCGAAGACGTGAAAACACTCGGCAGCGTGAAGAGGGGTAAACCAGACGCGGGGTTTTGCTTTCATCCGCTCGCGCGCGGCTGCCGAATGTACGTCCAGGACATAGAGCGACGCTAGAAAACTGGTATCGGCGTAAATAGTCAGAAACGGCCCCGATCCTTTATCAAGTCATCCACGACGGTTAAAACGCGGTTACCAAATATTTTCCTGGCGCGGGCTTCGAAATCTGGCCATTTCACCGGTGCCTCCACTTGCTTCTCGGGAACAATGCGGGCAATGAGGCGGTCGCGCTCACGCAACTCGACCGTCCTGCCGGAGCGCAGCCAGGCTTTGAGGCGACGGGTGTCGCGGAGTTGGCGCAGATTTACGGAAGGCATAGTGACATTGTGACACATTATGTGTCACAATGTCCAACACAGTTTACGAAACCGAGGGCCCTATGAAACTGTTGTCGATTGTTCTCTGTTTTCTCTTCGCACTGCCGGTGGTAATGCATGCTGCGGAGACCCAAGTTTTTCCTACGTCGGCCGGGCCGGTGAAAATCACTCCGCTATATCATGCCAGCACGCTGATCGAGGCCGGTGGGAAAGTCATCTATCTTGATCCTGCCAAACCTGCGAAATTAATGGGACTTCCGAAGGCGGACCTCATTCTGATCACCGACATACACGGCGACCATATGGATCCGGACTCGATCAAGGAGATCAGCAAGGCCGAGACGGAGATTCTGGCGGCGCCGGCGGTGGTTGCTACCGTTACAAGCGCCAAGCCCATTGCCAATGGAGAAACGAAAACCTGGCAGGGATGGACGATTGAGGCCATCGCGGCCTACAACCTGAAGCGGGGGCCGGCTCCTGGAAAATTCTTTCACGACAAGGGGCGGGGCAATGGTTACGTGCTCACCTACGGCGGCAAGCGCTTCTACTTTTCGGGCGATACTGAGGGGGTGCCCGAGATGCGGGCGCTTAAGAACATCGATGTGGCGTTTGTGTGCATGAATCTGCCTTACACCATGCCGCCCGAAGAGGCTGCTGACGCGGTAAAAGCCTTTCATCCGAAAATGGTCATCCCCTACCACTATCGTGGATCGGATCTCGCTGTGTTTCAAAAAGGCTTGGAAGGGACCGGGATTGAGGTGCGGTTGCTGGATTGGTATCCGAAGTAGTTGAGCTAAGCTAGCCTCGCTGCGCTTGGCCGGACCCCTCGGCTTTGCTCGGGGCAGGCTCTCGAGGCGGTCGTCCCCACATAGTTCGCTTCGTGGTAACATCCGGCGAGTGGCTACTGCCAGAAACAATCCTAGACTGAATTACGGCCCTGAGCGGCTGGTGTCTGCCGCGCCCGTGGAAGACGATTCTTCATTTGAGCTGAAGCTGCGGCCGCAACGGCTGGGCGAGTTTATCGGGCAGACCAAGGTTAAAGAAAATCTGGCGGTGGCGATTGAGGCGGCGCGGTCGCGCGGCGAGGCCATGGATCATGTGTTGCTGTATGGGCCTCCGGGGCTGGGAAAGACTACGCTGGCGAACATTATTGCCAACGAACTGGGCGTGCACTTTCAGCCGACGGCCGCGCCCCTGCTGCAGATCAAGGGCGACCTGACGGCGATCATCACCAACATGCAGGACAAGCAAGTCCTGTTCATTGATGAGATCCACCGCTTGCAGCCGGTGCTCGAAGAGTTGCTGTATTCGGCGCTGGAAGACTACAAGCTGGACATCATTATCGGGCAGGGGCCTTCAGCGCGCACGCACACGCTGGAGGTGAAACCATTTACGTTTGTGGGCGCGACGACGCGGGCGGGATTGATTTCGGCGCCGCTGCGGTCGCGGTTTGGAATCGTGCTGCGGCTGGAGTTTTATACGCCGGAGGAGTTGCGCGTGATCGTGGAGCGGTCGGCGGAAATTCTGGGAGTGGAGGTCGACGGCGCGGGGGCGATCGAGATTGCCAGCCGGTCGCGGGGGACGCCGCGCATCGCTAACCGGCTGCTGCGGCGGGTGCGCGACTATGCGCAGGTGCGCGGCGCGGGCAAAATCGATTTGCCAACCGCGCAGGCCGCGTTGCAGATGCTGGAAGTGGATAAATACGGTTTCGATGAAGTGGACCGGCGTCTGCTGCTGACGATTATCGAGAAATATCAGGGCGGGCCGGTTGGAGTGAATACGCTGGCGGCAGTGCTGGCTGAAGAGCCGGACGCGATTGAAGAGATTTACGAGCCGTTTCTGATGCAGATTGGATTTTTGAACCGCACCCCGCGCGGGCGAGTGGCCACGCAGCTGGCTTATGAGCATTTTGGGATTACACCCAATCGACGACAGAGTTCGTTGTTCTGAATCCACCACGGAGACAGTCAGGCACGGAGAAATGAAGTCGAAGCGGGATTTCCCCTTGCGTGGTTCGGCGATTGTCGCCCTGTCGGCCGTTTACCCCAGCCCTGACACTGTTCGGTAAACCTTGGGGCAGCGCCTTTCTAGTCCAGGAGACGCGCACATGGTGTATCTTGCAGGATTCCTTGTCAGAGACGGGGAGCCGTGAGGGCACTGTGCGCTCGGGTCGAGCTCGTGGTCTTCCAGTCAACCGGTTTCTGAGGCTTCTGCTGGCAGGTGCGCTGACTCTGCCGGGAACGGTGGAGTGTGGCTGGGGCGCGGCGGCTTCTCAGGAGACGGTAAAGACGCAGGGCGCGAGTCCGGCCCCGCAGGATGTGCCCGGACAAAATCCCCAGACAACTTCGCCCGCTTTGCCGCCGGCAGCGCAGCCACAGGAGCCTGTTTCCAAGAATCAGGGAGTGCAATCGTTGCCGGCACACGAGCTTGCTCCCCCGGCGTTGACCATTCCACGGTTAACGCGCGCGCCCGCGTTGGAAGACTTCCTGGAGATGAAGCCCGAGGGCGAGATCGCCTTGCAGATGGCGAAGGTCACGGGCTTCGTGCAACGCAATCCGCACGATGGAGAGAAAGTCTCAGAAGAGACTGCGGCTTTTCTGGGTTACGACCAGAAGAATCTGTACATCGTGTTTGTGTGTTTCGACGATCCGAAGAAAGTGCGAGCGCGGATGTCGCGGCGCGAAGATATCGCAGACGATGACGAAGTCGCAGTCATGTTCGATACCTTTCATGACCGGCGGCGGGCCTATGAATTTCAGACCACGCCTCTGGGCGTGCAATGGGATGCAATCTATACCGAGGCGTCACGGGACGAGACCGGGGGTAACTGGGACACCTCGTGGGACACGGTGTGGGATTCGCGGGGCAAGGTAACGAGCCGCGGCTTTGTAGTTTGGATGGCGATTCCATTCAAGAGCCTGCGCTTTCCGACGGCGAAACAACAAGAGTGGGGAATCATTTTGTATCGCGGGATTGTTCGCAAGAATGAGGATTCATTCTGGCCGGAGATCTCGTCCAGAGTAGAGGGGCGGCTGGGACAGGCCGCGACGCTGTATGGGCTGGAAGGAATTTCGCCGGGGCGCGACATCGAGCTGATTCCTTATGGAATCATGCGAGGTTTTCGATCGCTGGACCAGCGCGATCCTTACAATCCCTATTTTCAGAATGCGGTAGCGCAAGGGCAGGCGGGCGTGGACGCGAAGTTCGTGATCCATGACCACTTTGTGCTGGATCTGACCGCGAATCCCGACTTCAGCCAGGTGGAATCGGAGGATCCGCAGATCACAGTGAACCAGAGATTCGAGGTGTACTTTCCGGAGAAGCGGCCGTTCTTTCTGGAGAATGAAGACTACTTTCGTACGCCATTCGATTTGTTTTTCACGCGCAATATTCAGGACCCTTCGGCGGGAATCCGGCTGACGGGGAAGGAAGGGCCGTATTCAGTGGGCTTGATGACGAGCGATGACCGCGCGCCGGGGCTGGCCGTGCCCAGCTTCTGCCTCCCCTCTGAGACGTCTTCTATTTGTGCGGATAATCTCTTTGGCGTGCGCTCGTACTTCACGATTGCGCGGGTAAGCCGCGACATTTTCAAGCAATCGAGTGTGGGAGCGGTTTACACGGATTGGGAGTGTCCTGCGACCGGCGAGTTTAACCGCGTGGGCGGCCTGGATACGCGCTTGAAGTTCAACGCCAACTGGACCCTGGAAGGTCAGGCGGTAGTAAGTTCCAGCAACTTGCAGGGACTCAATGCATCTCTTTCGGGCAACCCGGAGACCACCTGCGAGTACAATCTGTTCCCCTTCAGCTCAGGGAACGACAACAAGGTCAGCGCCAGCAGCGACAACTATTATGCCGGCCCGGCGGACAAGCTGGATCTGAAACGCAACGGGCTGCACTTTTCCTACGAAGGAGTCTACGACGACATCAGTCCGGGATTTGTGACCGTGCCGGGATTCGTGAACCGCGTGGACATCCGCGAACTCTATCAGACGATCGACTACCGCTTCCGTCCGAGGCAGGGTTGGATCGTGGACTGGGGTCCGTCGCTGAATCAGCGCTACGTGTTCGATCACGAAGGAAACCGGCTGGACACTTACTATGATCCCTACTTCGCGATTCAAGGGCGCGGACAGACAATCATCTATCTGCTTCCTTATGAGGAGTTGCGGGAACGATTGCGGCCGCAGGATTTCCTGTTCATCGGTCTGCCGGGCGTGCCCCGGAACCAGGACTACCACGAACACAGCAGCGGTGCTTCGTTCCAGACGGGTTATTTTCCGAAGGTGACGGTGGGGGGGAACTACTATTGGGGAGACGGAGTGAACTTTGTGCCGGAGGCGAATGGGCCGCCACAGTTTCTTCCGCCATTCCTTCTATCCCGGTCGAATACGGGTTCGGTGACGCTTACGTTTCGTCCCGTGAAACCGCTGAAGATCGAAAATACTTATCTGTTTGAGCGCTTGCGGGCGACGGAGAACGAGTATCTTTTTGCGCTTGCGCAGGCTCCGCCCGGCGCTTCCATTGGGAAGGGGATTTTCGACAACCACATTGTTCGCAGCAAGTGGAACTGGCAGTTTACGCCGCAATTTTCGTTGCGCGTGATTCTGCAATACAACTCCGTTTTGGCGAATACGCCGGGCAACACGTTCTATCCCTATACTTACCTGCCGACCGAGAAGGAGTTCAACGCCGATGTTCTGTTTACTTATCTCGTGCATCCGGGCACGGCGATTTATGTGGGTTATAACAGCGATCTGCAAAATCTTGACCATGGACTGGCGCTAGACCCCGCGGGCTTGGCGGGACTGTACACCTCGAAGGGGTATATGAACGATAGCCGGCAATTCTTTGTGAAGGTTTCATACCAGTTCCGCTTCTGAAAGGCTGTCAGCTCTCAGCTTGTGGCGGCGGGCGCTGCAGCGCGTGGTTAAGAGCTGATAGCTGACAGCTGAGGGCCTTGAGATTGCTGAATCCTGGGGCATTCCGGTAGAATCTAAGGATTCGTGTCGAGGTCTGAACCCATATGAAACCAGCAATTCATCCCGCTTATAACGAAGTGCGAGTACATTGCGCGTGCGGCAATGCGTTTGTTACCCGGTCTACCCATAAGGGAGATATCAGCGTAGAAATCTGCTCGGCCTGCCATCCCTTCTTTACCGGCAAGACGAAGCTTCTGGATACCGCAGGGCGGGTGGAGCGCTTCCGGCGCAAGTACGCCAAGAACGCGCCGGCTCCTGCTAAAGCCGCGGAGCCATCGAAAAACTAACTTATTTTGCTGCCGATTTCGCAGATTACCGCGGAAAACCTGAAATTCAGCCCTCGCCTCACCGGCGGGGGCTTTGGTTTTGCAGGCCAGTAGACAAGGCCAAGTAGAATAGACCTGTGCGCAAATCCTGGGACAACTCGGGTGGGGCAGGCGCGGTTGTGCGCCGGATAGAGGCTCTGAAGCCAGTACCCGCCAGCCTGTCGATCGGCGGCATCGGGATCGCGCCCGCCACTGTGCTTGCTCCGATGGCCGGAGTTACTGATACGGTTTTCCGGCGCTTCATCCGAAACCTTGGCGGGTGCGGGCTGATTATGACGGAGTTCACATCGGCCGACGGCGTGCTCCGTAAGAAGGACCAGAAAGCCAAGCGTTACCTCCATTTCTATGAAGACGAGCATCCGATTTCGGCGCAGCTTTTTGGCAGTGATCCGCGGGTGATGGCGGAGGCGGCGCAGATG
>Ga0209275_10000628_pt1 | contig 13928 bp, 15 predicted proteins | sample HubBroMetageREF2_FD_188344 | JGI IMG/M metagenome (GOLD analysis project Ga0209275, IMG submission 188344) | Reference soil microbial communities from the Hubbard Brook experimental Forest, New Hampshire, USA - Hubbard Brook CCASE Soil... | ecosystem: Environmental > Terrestrial > Soil >... | reverse complement strand
CCGCTGGAGCCTTGGAGGAGTCATCTTCTTTGGGTTTGCGGCGATGCTTTACCGCCGGAACAGGCTTGGGTTGCGGCGGGGCTTGAGCCTCGACCGGCGGCGGTGGTGGAGGAGCGACCTGCAAGTTATTTACGACCTGCTTCACCCCCGCTTCACTGGACGCATAGCGAGCAGCAGCATCGCGTTGAGCATCGGTATCCACCTGGCCGGAAAGCGTTACGCTTCCTTTATCAGCCTGTACGATGAGTTGTTTGCCCTGAAGACCTGAATCAGCGTTCAGTTTATTTTGAATATCGGTCGCGATCTGAGCGTCCGTGGGCGCCTTTGCGCAGCCCACAGAGGCCGCTAGAACGCCCAGCAAAATAACTTCGATAAAATAGAGAAAAAGCCTAGCCTTCATAACATCACTCCTGCTGATGTGATCCGTTATAGATAGTTTAGATGCACGAAGAGGTTGAGTTCTGTTGAAAAATATTCCTGGAAACCTCTTGGTCATCAGGGTTTGTAAAGCTGTTGTAGCAAAGAATTTGCGGTGCCTTCGAGAAATCAAAAAGGGCCAGGCAAGCCCAAATCGTACGCGAAACTGGCTAACTCTGATGCAGAAATTTGTAATCGAGAATGCTGGCTGCGAGCTTTGTGTTCTGGGTCTCCGCCTGCGCGTCTTTCTTCTCCTGTGCGTCTTTGGTGCGAGTAATGCGTCCCTGGCAGAGCACAGTGCTGTTCTTTTGACCGGAGATCTCTTCCGGCATCTCGAAAACCATTTCGACCAGGGTGTTGTCAGGAAAGCGCTGCGGTCCCTGCAAAAGAACGCCGGACTGGCTGAGGTTGGCGATCGTACCCTCATACCAACTTCCGAGATTCTTCACCCGATAGCGTACCGGAGTGTCGAGCTTCAATCTCCGGGCCCGAGGAACCCACGTAGGCTTGCGACCTCGGGTGCGGCTGCGTCGCGCGCCGGAGCCCTCAGTCTCGTTGCTGGGCTGGCTGTGGTCGACCCGCTCAGTTCGCCGCATGGTCGTCCAGTCATAACTGTATTCGACGGCGCAGAGCAGGCAAACCTGATAGAACTGGCCATCAGCGCCACGCCGCGGCCAGGAGAATTCGTGGGAGCAACGGCCTAACATAAGCACGTCCAAGAGCTTCTGGGGCATGTTCGTCTTTCCGGGACGGGATCGCCGGAAAGAACATCATCTAACGGCGGCGTAATTTTGTGTAGGTTACTTTCGTGTCGGTCGCATCGTGCTGATTCGGTACGCTTCAACAGAGGTCGTGCCCTTCTTGCCTTCCGCTTTTCGCGACGTAATAAAGTAAAGTGATACCGAGTACACTTGCAGCCCCGGCACGAAAGAAAGATGATGTCCGGCAGAGTACGGGTCGTCAATCTCGAAGAGGGATTCCCCACTCGCGATCAGGCTTACCAAAAGCTTGAGGTGGCGCTTGCCCGCGCGCGAAAAGACGGTATCGTGGTGCTGAAGGTCATTCATGGTTATGGTTCGACGGGTGCGGGCGGCGTATTGCGATTTGCAATTCGCGGATACTTGCGTCAGCGCAAAGAGAAAAAGGAAATCGTGGCGTTCGTCAATGGGGAAAGTTGGTCCAGCTTCGACGAGCGCAGTAAGCTCCTGTTCGCGAGAGCGCCGGAGTTGGTGCTGGATAGCGATGTGGGACGCGCCAACAAGGGGATCACGTTAGTGCTGCTGTGACTTTCTTTCGATCGCGTCGTCTCGTATTTTTCGGATCATTCAGAGCTGTGTATGATTTCCACGTGAAGGTTGGAGTCGAGTCCGGTGTGACGGCTTTCGTGCTCGCAGGCGGAAAGAGCTCTCGCATGGGAAGCGACAAGGCATTTCTCCGCTGTGGAGAAGAAACTCTTCTCTCGCAAGCATTGAAGATCGCAGGGGCTGTCGCGAAAGAATTGCGGATTGTCGGGGACGCCAGGAAGTTCGCGGCTTTTGGGCAAGTAGTTGAGGACGTATATCGAGAGCGCGGACCGCTCGGGGGAATTCATGCGGCGCTTTCGAGTACAGCAACTGAATTGAATTTGATGCTGGCAGTCGATCTGCCTTTTGTGGGAGCGAAGTTTTTGGAGTACCTGCTTTTGCGAGCGCGGGAATCTGGCGCAACTGTAACGGTTCCGCGCGCGGGTTCGCGATTGCATCCGCTCTGCGCAGTCTATCGACGCGGCTTTGCGGAGGTTGCAGAGTTGTCATTGCACGATGGAAAAAACAGGATTGATTCGCTATTCGCGCGAGTCGCAACCTGCGTGATTGAAGAGAATGAGTTAACGCGGGAGGGCTTTTCGGTCGAGATGTTCCGGAATTTGAACACGCCCGGAGAGTATGAGATGTCGAGAAGTTTGCCTTTAGGACAATGAGCTAAGCTGATTCGTCTATCATCGGAAGTAACGCTCACAGAGTGCTGAATATTCTTTATGGCCAGCAACGGGGAATTGGCGCCGTATATCGAGTTCAAGGAGGTCTCCAAGGCCTTCGGCGGAAACCACGTGCTTGATCGCGTCAGCTTTAATGTCATGGCGGGGGAAACGGTGTGCATCCTGGGACGAAGCGGCGTGGGCAAATCGGTCACGCTGCAAATCATTATGGGTTTTCTCAAGCCGGACTCGGGCCGCGCGATCGTCGCGAGGGAGGACATCACCGATTACAACGAGCTGGAGCTGCAGCGCATCCGCAAGAAAGTAACCATGGTATTCCAGAACGGAGCGCTATTTGACTCGCTGACTGTGGGTGAGAATGTAGCGTTCCCACTGCGTGAGCGCGGCGATCTCAAGGAGGATCAGATTTTCCAGATCGTCGACGGACTGCTCGAAATGGTGGGAGTGAAAGAAATGCGCGATTTGCTCCCCTCGGATTTATCCACGGGAATGAAGCGGTCGGTGGCTATTGCGCGCGCCCTGGCGGCGCAACCAGAGTGCGTTCTTTATGACGAACCCACCACTATGGTCGATCCACTGATGGCGCAACTGCTCGGCGATTTGATCAAGCGACTGAAGACTCAGCTGCACCTGACCAGCGTGGTCGTCACTCACGACATGCGGCTCGCCAAAAAGCTGGCGAACCGGATCGTATTTCTACACGAGGCTAAGGTGCTCTTTTTCGGCACTTATCCCGAGATGGAGAAATGCAATGAGCCGATCGTACAGGAATTCCTCGAACTGGATCAGGTAAGCCTGAAAGCGTAGCAGGCGTCAGGCTGCGTTTTAGAATCCTTCCCGCACTAATCGTTCGATCGTGATCGAACTGTTGGCAGAATCCCCGCGCAGCATCTTTTCCACGTACTTTGCGACCATGTCTACTTCCAGATTCACAGGCTCGCCCAGCTTGAGGGATTTCAGGTTGGTCATTTCGGTGGTATGGGGAATGACGGCGACTGTCACTTGCGTTCCTTCGATCTCCGCGACCGTTAGGCTGATGCCTTCAATCGACAGCGAACCTTTAAAGATGACGTATCGAGCGAGCTCTGGCGGGATCTCGATGCGGAGCCAATAGTTGTCGGCCCCTGGGATTTCGTCGAGTGCGATGAACTTGCCGGTGCCGTCGACGTGGCCCTGGACGATGTGTCCGCCGAAGCGTCCGTCGGCGCGCATGGGGAGTTCGAGATTGACCAGCGCGCCCGCTTTCATCCGCGAGAACGAGGTGCGATTCCAGGTTTCCTCAGCCAGGTCGGCGCCGAATGACTTAGGCGTGATTTCGATGGCCGTGAGGCACACGCCGCTTACCGCGATGCTGTCGCCCTTCTTTAGTTCTCTGACTAGGCGCGTTGCGGCGATAGTGACACGGCGGTTTGCGTTTTCGTTCGTGATGCCGGCGACGCGTCCAACTTCTTCGATGATGCCGGTAAACATGGACTCTCCAAGATATGGCTTCGGGCGTCGGGCTTCAGGCTTGAGGTCGAAAACTTAAGCCTGAAGCCGAAGCCTAGAATCTGACCCCAACCCTCAATCAGAATACGGATCTTTCAAGTATCCTTCGACCGCGAAATCTTCGCCAAAACGGTGGAGGCGTATCGATTTTACATACGCGGCCTCGCCGATGGTTGCGAAGCCAGCTCCTCCAGCGAAGGAAACGGCGGTCACGCCTCCGAGAATTCTGGGTGCGTAATAGAGAAAGACTTTGTCTACGATGCCTCCCGAAAGTGCGGCTGCGTTGACCATGGATCCGCCTTCAATCAACAGGCTGGTCATTTCCATCTGGCCGAGGAATTTGATTACGGCGGCCAGCTCGGGATGGCCGTCCGACGTGGCGCTCGGCAATTGCTCCACCCGAACTCCAAGCTTCTGCAACTGCTTTTTCCTGTTGTCTTCGGCGAAAGAGCAAAGCACTAGAACGTCGTCAGCGGCGGTTTTGACGATTCGCGACTCGATGGGAAGGCGCAGACGCGAGTCCAGGATCACGCGCAGCAGTGGACGTCGCCGCGAATGGCCGCTGCGATCGGTGAGCAAGGGATCGTCGGCGATGACCGTGCCGACGCCGACGAGAATCGCATCGTGTTGATGACGAAGTTCCTGCACGTGCGCGCGGGCCGATTCTCCTGTGATCGAGTTAACACGGCTCGTTGGATGAGATCGATCGGGAGGCGGCGCGATTTTGCCATCGAGTGTCATCGCAGCCTTCAGAGTAACCAACGGAACATGATGACGAATATATTTCGCAAAAGACTCGTTCAACGACTTTGCTTCCTCTTCAAGCATGCCGGAAGAGACATTGATCCCGGCGCCGCGCAGCTTGGCAAATCCCTGACCGCCGACCAGTGGGTTCGGGTCTTGCATGCACGCGACTACACGGGAGATCCCGGCGGCGATGACGGCGTCGGCGCAAGGTCCGGTTCGGCCTTGATGGGAGCATGGTTCCAGGTTGACGTAGAGAGTCGCCCCGCGCGCTTTTTCTCTAGCCTGTTCAAGGGCAAGGATCTCGGCATGTTTCACGCCTTCGTAAGTGTGGCTGCCGGTTCCGACGATTACGCCACTCTCGTCTACTATCACTGCTCCCACGCGGGGATTGGGCGACGTCAGGCCAACGCCTTGCCGGGCCAAGTCGAGGGCCTGGCGCAGGTGGAGTTCGTCGGTTTTGCGATCGGGCATTCTACGTTTTTTCACCACAGAGTCACAGAGCCACAGAGAAGCAGGAAGTAGACTATCAGGACCATTTTTCGACCGTCTAGAAATTACGCATTGGGTAGCGGACGGGTTCTTCTCTGTGCCTCGGTGGTGAGAGAACTCAGGCAAACAATGAATCCACAAAATCTTTGGAGTTGAAAGGCAACAGATCCCCAGCTTTTTCGCCGACGCCGACGTAGCGCACTGGCAGACCCAATTCGCGCGAAATCGCAACCACGACGCCGCCCTTCGCGGTGCCGTCGAGTTTGGTGAGGACAATTCCGGTGACGCCCGCGGCTTCCGTAAACTGACGCGCCTGTTGCAGACCATTCTGGCCGGTCGTAGCGTCCATCACCAGCAAAGTTTCGTGTGGGGCGCCGGGAATAATCCGTTGTGCGGTGCGTCGCATTTTGTCCAGTTCCGCCATGAGGTTGGTTTTGTTGTGCAGACGTCCGGCGGTATCGACGATGACGTAGTCGGTATGGCGCGCGGACGCGGCCTGCAGAGCGTCGTAGAGAACGGCAGCGGGATCGCCACCAGCCTTTGTTCGGATCACTTCGGTGCCGGTGCGTTCGCCCCAGATTTCCAGTTGCTCGATGGCGGCGGCCCGGAAAGTGTCGGCGGCGCACAGTAACACGGTCTTGCCTTGCGAACGAAAAACCTGCGACAGCTTACCAATCGTCGTTGTCTTTCCTGTGCCATTGACTCCGACCACGAGAATTACTTCAGGTATGCCGTCGACTTTCTTGACAGGACTGGTGTTGGCGGCATTCAGAATGGCCAGCAGTTCTTCTTTTAAAAGGCGCTTGAGTTCGTCGGTGTTCTTGATTTGCTTTCGGTCGGCCTTCTCGCGAAGTCTGTCCAGGACTTCACGGGTGGTCGAGTTGCCGAGGTCGGCGCCAATGAGGGTGGCTTCGAGATCGTCGAGAGTCGCGCGATCAATTTCCTTGCCGAGCGAAACAACTTCTTCGATACGCTGGCTGAGATTCTCGCGGGTCCGCGTGACCGCCTCTTTCATGCGGTCGAAGAGTCCCGGCTTCTGTTTCTCGTCCAGGCTGCCAAAAAGAGTCTGAATCATAATGTTGGAAATACTGCGCTAAAGATTAATTATAGCGGCAGGTGGTGGTTTGGACTTTTGCCGGAGGGTTTAAAGAGTGCGACTGAAAGCGAGCGTAGCAGTTTATGCCGGCGCTTCCGAGACGGCCGGAACTGGAGTCGAAGGCTTTGCCGGGGCGGGCAGATTAGACGCAACCGTGATAGCTGGAGCGGGTACGTTCTGGCGCGGGATGCGAATTTCGCCGCGGTAGTAAATCGCGGTTATAGCCGCAGCCGCAGTTGGATCAAGGCGCTTACCGGAAAGATTGTGGATGATCTTTAACGCATCTACTGGGTCGTGAGCGTGCTGATAAGGCCGGTTGGTAGTGAGCGCATCGAAGGTATCGGCGACGGCGATGATGCGCGGCAGAAGTGGGATCTCGTCTCCCTTCAGGCCGTGCGGATAACCGCGACCGTCGAGTGATTCATGGTGCAGTTCGATCCCGGGAATCATGTCTTTTAGTTGCGCCACGGGACGCAGGATGTTTGCGCCCTTCGTGGTGTGCGTCTTCATGATTTCGAATTCTTCCGGAGTGAGCGCGCCCGGCTTCTTCAGGATGCGATCCTCGATTCCGATCTTGCCGACATCGTGCAACTGGGCGGAGATGCGTACGGTTTCGATGAATTCTTCCGACACGCCCATTTCTTTCGCAATCATCAGGGAATAGCGGGTGACGCGATCGGAGTGGCCGCGGGTGTAAGGATCTTTTTCGTCGACCGCGCCGGCGAGCATCTGAATCGAACCCATGAACAAGTCACGGTTCTCTGTAGCTGCGCGTTTGAGGTCGAGGACGAAGTGCTCGAGCTCTTCCGACATGACGTTAAAGGTGTCGGCTAGTTCCCCGATTTCCGTGCGGCTCTTTACGTGAACGCGCTGCGAGAAATCTCCGCCTGCTATAGCTCGGCTGAAATGAGTGAGCACCTGGAGCGGATTCGTGATCCGGCGGGCAGCGAAAATGCTGATGCCCACGCTGAGCGCGATGGCCATTATCGCCAGGGTGCGAGCGTTGCGCTGCATCTCATATACGCCGCGATAGGCCTCGGCGCGTGGCTTTTGCACGACCACGGCCCAATCCAGATTGGTCACGGGACTGTAGGTGCCGAGCATTCTTATGTTGGTATTGCCGGAGCGCAGGTTGAATTCACGGGTGGCGGCGACCATTTGGACTTTGGTCCCGGCTTCGACGAAGTTCCGCACGATCTCCAGGTTGGACATGTCCTGACCGGTGGCATAGTCGGAGGTCGCGCCCGCGACTAACCGCCCCTGGCTATCGACGACGTACGGCGTGAGCCCGCCTCGGTTGACCTCTTGCAGGCGTCGTATCAGAAATTGCAAATCCACAACGGAACCGATCATGCCCAGGAAACTGCCGGCGTATGTGACTGGAGTGCTGACCAGCATGACGGTGCGAGCGGATTTTCCCGTACCGACTACCAATGCTTGACCGTTATAGATTCGACCTTCGCGCGCTGCGGCGTAGGCCCGCTCTAGTTCGCGTTGCAGGAAGGCGTCGGGAGCGATACGTCCGGCGGAAATCCCCTTGGCATCGGAATTCAACAGTGTGGCGTACGCCAGATCTTCAGACGAGGAAACAAAATTCTCCAGCAGTGCACGCAACTCGGGCGCTTCCACGTGCTCCGAAGTGATGTCGCCGCCACTGGCCACCTGAAGTGCTGAGGCCAAGTTCGCCTGCATCATGCGGAGGGATTCCTGGTGCTGCGAAATGTCATCCGCGAGCGACCGGGTGACCGTATTTTGCAGGAGCCTTTCATTGGTGATCAGGCGATCTCGATTGATGGATTCGACCTGCGCCGAGTAAAAATACATGGGAACGACGCTGATCAGTACGAGCACACTTAGAATGACGTACAAAATGGGTAGGCGAGATGGCGTCGGTAAGTTCAGCGACAAGTGACCCCTGCACCCGGTCTCTACACAGCCAAAACGTACAAAAAGATTACTGTTAAAGTGTAGCGTGATATCGCAGTCGAGAATTGTTACGAAGGTACCTCGAAAAGCGGTGCCCTTCGGGCGTTTTGAGAGGTTTAATCGGTTGCCCGAGGACTATCTATGACTTCAATTCGGAGTCACAAATCGGGTGGCGTAAATAGGAGAAAGCCACGCGGGATAGGGCGTGCGAAACGAAAGCGCCCAGAATGGGGTTATCTGATTATGTGGGAATTTCGGGTTCGTGCTGGGATGGAGAAGCGCTTCGAAAGGGCGTATGGATCTGAAGGTGGTTGGGTGAAATTGTTTGTCCAGGATGAGTCGTTTATCGCAACAGAGTTAATCCATCACCTTACCAACGAATGGACTTACGTGACCTTGGACTTCTGGACATCGCGAAAGGCTTACAGCGAATTTCGCAAGCGGCATTTCTCCAAGTACAAAGCCCTCGACAAGAAATGCGAGGACTTCACGGAATCCGAACGGGAGATCGGAACCTTCGAGAGAGTTTCCAACCGCTAGAGATCGTCTCAAGAGGGAAGCCGCGCATTGCGAAATTCCAGGTGAGTACGAATAACGGGGTGAGGCCACATGAGCGAACGTGCGCTTACATCGGCCCGGTCTCGCTCTTGGCGCTGCGGGTCATCAGGTCGTGAATGGCATCGCCGGGCGACTTGCCATGGTTCAGGATGGCATCCATCTGCGCGGTGATAGGCATTTCAACTCTGTGTGCGCGAGCTAGCTGCACGGCGGCGTGAGTAGTGAATACGCCCTCGGCCACCATGCCATGCATGGCGGCGATGATCTCGGGGAGCTTGCGTCCGCGGCCCAGTTCGACTCCCACACTGCGGTTGCGCGAGAGGCCCCCGGTACAGGTGAGAACGAGATCGCCAAGGCCCGCGAGTCCCGACATCGTATCCTGGCGACCGCCGCACGCTACGACTAAGCGCGTGATCTCCGCCAAGCCGCGAGTGATCAGAGCTGCGATCGAGTTGTGTCCGAGTCCCAGGCCATCGCAAACTCCAGCGGCGATGGCGATGACGTTCTTGAGCGCACCGCCGAGTTCCACTCCAGCGACGTCCGAATTGGTGTAAACGCGGAAACGCGGATCACCGAACTCCCGCTGAACGATTTCCGCTAGCGGGGAGTCACTTGACGCGATGGTAATCGCGGTGGGATCGGCGCGAGCCACTTCTTTCGCGAAAGTTGGTCCACTCAAGGCGCCAAGGCGGGGCTGAAAGCCGCCATCAGCACTGATCACAAGTGAGATCACTTCTGTCATGCGCAGCAAAGTGCTCTCTTCGAGGCCCTTCGTTGCGCTCACAAATAACATCTCGGACTTCAGAAACGGACGCATTTGCTGGAACAGAGTTCGGCAGTGTTGCGACGGCATGACACTCACAACGATCTCGGTGCCGTGAAGCGCATCTTCAAAGCTGCCGGTAACGGAAACGCACTCGGGAATAATTTGCTCAGGAAGAAAAAGTTGGTTGACCCGGCACGATGAAATGGAATCGCGCACTTCGTTTTCGTGCGCCCACAGGCGTACGCGATGTGTGCCCTTCCGTCCCAGGACGATGGAAAGGCTTGTGCCCCAGGCACCAGCGCCGATGACCGTAATCTCGCTCAATTGCGCCTCCGCTGAAAGCGTGATTCGGTGTGAGTGAGCAGACGACGAATATTCTCGTGGTGTTTAGCAATGATCAGAGCGCAAGAGAGAGCGATGAAGAAGAGCATCTGGGAGTTGACACGGTCTGGCTCAAGAATCCAGGACAGCAGCGGGAACAACGCGACCGTGAGGATTGAGGCGAGAGAAACATAACGAAACGCCAAAAAGATTATGGCGAAAACAGCAAGCATTATCAGAATAGTCTTAGGCGTGATCAGTACAAAAGAACCCAATCCCGTTGCGACTCCTTTGCCGCCTCGAAAGCGTAGCCACACCGGAAACATATGACCTACGATGGCAAACAGCGCCGCCGCGCCTAGTAGCGTTCTGTTTCCAGGGAAGGCCAGGCGTGTAATGACCACGGCCGCGAGTCCTTTCAGTACGTCGAAAACCAAGGTAAGGACGCCCAATCCTTTGGAAGTCCGAGACACGTTGGTTGCGCCGATGTTGCCGCTGCCGGTTTCGCGAACGTCCTCTCCGCGGAATGCGCGTACCAGGAGATACCCGAATGGGATTGAACCCAGAAGGTAGCTATACGCGGCGGTGAGAACGAAACCGGGCATCTGTATGTATGTCTTCCCGAACGAGTGCAGAGGGCAGAATGGCCTGGCGACAACCGACAAGGCCCGTCCTGAGCGAAGCCCTAAGGGATGCCAACACTACGTTAGCGCAAAGCTTGCAATCTTCGTGTAACGCGAGCCTCCTGGCGAGAGCTGACTCTGGTACAGAAAAAACTCGTAGGCCGCCATGGTACCAAAATCAGGCGCGGGGAGAGCCGCCAATTTCTCTCGCAAACGCTGGAAGTTTTTATTTGGACCGTCTTCCTTGCGCTGGCCGGGTGCGCGGGAGCGTCCGCCGCGTGCCAGGGTAAGGTGAGGCGTGAATGGATGATCTTCCTTCGGAATCCCCAGAGCGAAAGTCGCCTTATCGACGACTCCCGCGAGAGATGGAAGTCTCGGTTCGGATTCGATCCCGACCCAGAAAACACGTGCGGCTTTTGCTGTGGGGAAGAAGCCGTAGCCGCGGAATGAAATCTCGACGGACTCGGCTCGGATGCTCGAGAGCGCACGCTTGATTTCCTCCACCGTCTCAATCGGTTTTTCACCCACGAACTTCAAAGTGACGTGCAGCGATTCTGGACGGACCCAGCGGGCGTCGAGCGCGAATCCGCTCACACCTTCAATGAAGCGGTGAATGCGCCTGCGGATGGCATCGTCAATGTCGAGTGCAATGAAAACGCGCATTTAGCAATTAGCACTTTCCCTCGGCTAACACATTGGTGCCGGTCCGGCGATTTTGCCAAGTGCTAGGTGCTGCTCTACATCAGCTTCCTTCTCACCATATCCATCGCCTGCTGACTGGCGAACCTGCGGATGCGCTTGCGATCTCCTGGAAATCTGCGTTCCAGGACTTCGGTCTCGGTGGCGCTGGCCAGAGCATGGAAAACCAGACCCACTGGCTTTTCATCGGTCCCCCCGGTCGGCCCAGCCACGCCGGTAACGCCTAAGCCTAAGGTTGCGCCCGTACGACGGCGAATTCCTTCAGCGAGAGCGCGGGCTACTTCGGTACTCACTGCGCCGTGCTTGTCGATGAGTTGGGCGGAAACGTCGGCAAACGCGGTCTTCAATTGATTGGAATAAACTACGGCGCCACCCAGAAAGTATCGCGAGCTTCCACTGACGGAAGTGATGCGCTCGGCTAACAGGCCACCGGTGCAGGATTCCGCCACCGCCAGTGTCGCATCGCGCATCTGCAAATAGTAGCCGACGATCTGTTCCATGGAGTCGCCATTGTCAGAAAAGACGGACTCCCCGAGTTCTTCTTCGATCTTTTCGGCCAACTCATCGACTCGCGCCTGTGCGGTTTCGAGCGAAGCCGTCCGTGTCTTCAGATGCAGTTGGATTTCGCCGGCTCCAGCGAGGATCGTCGTCTGCACGTCCGTATAGAGCTTGTAGATGGGCGCGACGCGAGCGTCGCACAGCGACTCGCCCAGGCCCGTAATTTTGAGTTCGCGGGTTGCAATGGATTGCGGCGGCAGCTTGGCTCGAAGACGCGCCAGACATTGTTCCTCGAAGAGAGCCTTCAATTCGTGCGGGGGGCCGGGAAGCAGCATGATAATTCTTTCGCGGCCTTCGTATTTGCCGCTCATCCATTGTCCAGAAGCGCTGCCGTTGGCGTTGGGCAGAACCGTTGCGCCGGCGATGACGTCGGCCTGCTTGAGATTGTTCGGTGCCATCTTCCAGCCGCGGGCTGCGAAGCGTTGTTCGAGACTGGCAATAATCAGCGGGTCGCGGTGCAGTTGAAGTCCTAACGCGCCGGCTACTGCTTCGCGCGTGAGGTCGTCTTCGGTCGGGCCAAGTCCGCCCATGAAGATGACGATCTCGGCCCGTGACACGGCAAGACTCGCTGCTCCCGTCAGATGCTCGCGGTCGTCGCCGACGATGGTTTTGAAGATGACCTCAACGCCAAGCAGGTTGAGTTGTTCGGTCAGATACAGCGAGTTCGTGTCCTGCCGAAAAGGAGTCAGCAGTTCTGAACCAATGGCGATGATCTCAGCGTTCACCAGTAAAAGTGTAAATGATTACGGTCAAAGCAAGATCGGCCACGGGTTTTCACGGATCCGCGCGGATGGTTCTACTGATTGCTGAATGCTTCACTATGCCGGAAAGTCGACTAGCGGCGATCCGTGAATGTTCCATGCAAGATGATGCACGGCGCCGTTGGTCGCCAGAATGACCGAGCGGCCCGGAGCAAACGCAAGACCCACCAGACCCGCGCCTGCAACCGCCAACGACGCCTCGCCAGCGGGGGTAATTTTGACGATGCCACGTTTGCCCGAGAGGGACGCGGCCACGTAGAGATTGCCTTCCGCATCGAAAGCGATACCCTGCGGACGTCCCAAGCCGCGAAAGAAAGTCGACACGTTGCCTTGCGACGTGACCTTGTACACGCAATCAAAACTGGAGGTCGTTGGCCCGGTCACGAATAGGTCTCCATGAGGACCGAAAGCCAGGTGATAGGCGGAAACGCTGGGCTCGAGAGTGGCGAAGACGAAAATCTGACGGTCGGAACCGATCTTGAAAATCGTGCCACTACGGTCACCGACATACAGATTTTGTGCGCGGTCGAAGGCAATACCGGTAGCGATGCCCATGCCCTCGGCATAGGACGACATGGATCCGTTCGGGGCGACCCGGTACACGGTCCCATCAAAACGCGAGGAAACGTACATCTGTCCCGCCCGGTCGAACGCGATTGAAGTTGCGTTCATCAGGTCTGCGAGGAACGGCTTGACGTTGTAGTTGGTGTCGATCTTGTAGATGGCGACGGGAACCTTCTGCCCGCGGCTTCCGGAGAAACTGACGTAGATGTTGCCTTCCGCGTCGAGCGCGGGATTCGTCACCGGATGCAGATTCTCGGCAATGGGCACGGCAACTTTGATTTGATGAGGATTGCTGGAGTGCCCGTTGGTCGATACCACAATGGGCCCTGACGAGGCGCCTTGCGGCACTCGAGCCACGAGAAATTCGTCAGAACTGATAACCACCGCACCCTCGATGTCGCCAAAGCGCACGCGAGGCCGTCGCAAATCCTGGGGACGCAAACCGTGGCCGGTAATTCGAACCTCGCCGCCTGGCAGGGCAGCCGCCGGGAATACGGCTTCGATGTGCGGGTTCCCGTTGACGTTGGTCTTGCCCAGCAAGCGGTCAGAAATTCCCATGAACTTCCACTTTCTTGTGTCGGCGTCCGTTGAACTAGCGCGGTAAAAGGCCGAAATGCAGCACCAGTTGCATAACGACCAAAGCGTAAAGCCCAGCCCCGACGTCATCTAATACGATGCCGACTCCCTCGGGAAGATGCTCAAGTTGCCGCACCGGTGGAGGTTTCACGATATCGAATCCTCGGAAAAGTATAAAGCCCAGCAAGAGAGATTTCCATGAAACCGGTATTGCGACCAGAGTGATGAGTTGGCCGGCCACTTCGTCGATCACCACAAACTGAGGGTCTTTCAAACCAGTGGAGCGAGCCATATGTGTGGCCGCTGGGACGCCGATTAGGACGGCCACAGCCGCCAGAAAGATCGTGGCGGCCGGCTGCCAATG
>Ga0209275_10000626_pt1 | contig 13942 bp, 13 predicted proteins | sample HubBroMetageREF2_FD_188344 | JGI IMG/M metagenome (GOLD analysis project Ga0209275, IMG submission 188344) | Reference soil microbial communities from the Hubbard Brook experimental Forest, New Hampshire, USA - Hubbard Brook CCASE Soil... | ecosystem: Environmental > Terrestrial > Soil >... | reverse complement strand
CTATGCGCCCGAAGCGGACATGCGAACCGGTCTCCGCCAAGCGCGAACCGAGTCTCTGCGTGCCAGGAGCAGTCATCGCCCGTGTAAATATTCACTCATTGGGCCCTCCGATTTGGCTTTCCACTCGACAGCCACGAACACACCGCGGCTGGGATTGCGCCGCTTCGTCAGCACGCAACGGAGGTGAGGTTGGCATCGTTTGATTTATTGGGATTACGATGGGTTACCCGCGCGCGCCGATCTTGTCCTGGGTTTTGGTCTCGAAATCGCTGGCGTCATGGCGCTCGTGCAATTGTTCTTCAGGCGGCCCGCTGGTGCGGTTGACCATTCGCCCGCGCTTGACGGCCGGGCGCTCACCGATTTCTTTTGTCCAGCGTGTCAGGTTTTTATATTCGTGCGTCTGCAGGAACGTGCGCGGGTCGTTGTAGGAGGCGCCGTTCAACATGCCGTTGCCGTACCACGGCCAGATCGCCATATCGGCGATCGTATATTCGTCGCCGGCGATGAATTGATTATCCGCAAGCTGCCGGTCGAGCACGTCGAGCTGACGTTTCACTTCCATGGAAAAGCGGTCGATGGCGTATTTGATCTTCACCGGAGCATAGGCATAGAAATGCCCAAAGCCGCCGCCGAGATAGGGCGTTGAACCCATCTGCCAAAATAGCCAGTTCAGCGCCTCGGTGCGCTTGCCGCGATCCTTTGGTAGGAAGGCGCCGAATTTATCCGCCAGGTAGAGCAGGATCGCGCCGGATTCGAACACGCGTCGCGGCGTCGGCTCGCCATAGTCCATGAGCGCTGGGATTTTGGAATTCGGGTTCACCCCGACAAATCCACTACCAAACTGGTTGCCCTCACCGATCCGGATCAGCCAAGCGTCATATTCCGCTCCGCTGTGACCGGCGGCCAGCAATTCCTCCAGCATAATCGTAACCTTGACGCCGTTAGGCGTCGCCAATGAATAGAGCTGAAGCGGATGCTTTCCACGCGCCAACTCCTTCTCATGCGTCGCGCCCGCGACGGGGCGGTTGGTGTTGCTATAGCGCCACTTGGGGCTGTCATCCTTCTCCCAGACCCAGACTTCCGGCGGCGTGTATGCAGGTGTGTCAGTCATGTTGGACTCGGGTTTGTCGCTCAATAGGTTCGCCGAATGGATAGAGCGGCGATCGTGGTCTGTCCAATTATAGTTGTGGGCGATGTCATATTATGCGGCACACCGGGCCTTTCGCCGCTTTTCCGTGAGAAATCGAACACGGAATTTTGGACGGGAAAACTGGGACGCTTTTACTGGCAACAGGAAAGTCCGTTCGGCTCTGTGGCCCCCTGCCCCGCTTGACCGCGACCGTGAGCAAGTCCGATCGATCGGCTCCGCGCTCTCGCTGCGCCGAAATCCCCCGAGCGAACAGGAAATGTTGGCGCGGTTCCTTCGACCTTTATAACCCATAAGCAAAAAATTGCGTTACGCCTACCGTCCAATGGGAGTCCAATGTCAGAAAAATTACGACATGATCCGGACGCGATATCGCCACCGTCGGGGCATCGCTTGCGCGCATAACGGATAGAGAACTCGCGCACGCAGACATTCCCATAACGGTTGTTGTCTTAATTCAAACAAACCTATGCGCGATGATTTCCGATCGTCGCGCCGGAATGTCGGGACCTCCCCGGCGCGACCGCTGTGCGAATGGTGGCTATGGCGGGCAATGTCGCCAAATCTGGCAACTAAGGAGCCAAATCTCAGCACCGCAGAAATACTTGTTCCGTTAATCAGACGGGGTACCGCAAGGGGAGTGCGGATGATGCCGAAAAGTGGGCGGGTGCGTTCAAAGACTGTTACCGGAGACTCTGCACTGAAGCGCATATTCGAATACGTCATCGAGACGGCCGATCCATCACGGCTGTTCGAGTTTTACTACTGGTGCCAGGAGCCGGAATTGGTGACGATTGTCCGCGCCTGCGCCGCGCTTCCCGAGGCGCAGCGGCGCCTGATTGCCTCGTTCTTCGCGGCCATGGAGGGCAACGAACTGGTCTCGGCAGACTGGAAAGCCGATGGCCAACTCGTCCTTTGCTGCCAGAGCGGCCGCCAACGGGCGCATCCGGATGGTATCGCGGTCGGCGCCGAGCCTAAAAGCCACGCCCAGAGGCGTTAACGGCCCTCGCCGAGTTCCCTATATCCCTGCTATATAAGATTCTGCGGGGATTGGGAAAATGCGATGGGCACTAGGAAGGCAAATCCGGTCGACGCCGAGGTGGGGCGACGTATCAAACTGCAGAGGCTGAGTGCCGGCTGGTCTCAGACCGAACTCGGCGACAAGATCGGCGTCACGTTTCAGCAGGTGCAAAAATACGAACGCGGCCAAACCCGCGTCGGCGCCAGTCGTTTGACGCAAATCGCGAAAGTTTTGAATGTGCCGGTTGCCGACTTTTTCGAGACCGCCAAGCCCGCCTCAAAGCACGAGAGCTTTGCGCAGTCCCCGTTAGATCTGCTGTCTCAGCCGCTAGCGCTAAAGCTTCTGCAGCTATTTTCGGAGATCACCGACCGCGACATGCGCCAAACGATCGTGCAGCTCGTCGAGATCATCAAGCACAGTTGCCAAGCCGGCACGCCCAACGGCAAACATCACAGGCAGTCGGGCAAGATTTCTTCTGCGTCCCGCCTCCGTTAGATAAAAATTCTGTCGCTTTATAGGCATTTCCGGCCGGGAACTGAGGCAGTTCACTGTTCGGCTCGCGCTAGACGTATTGGGTAGTTCCCCGGCGTCATGTTCGAGGTGGTGCGGATAGGTATCGGCGGTTACATTGCCGGTGCCGTCGTAGCTGAACGAGCGCACGGTGGTCGAGCTTTGCGTCAGCGAGGACAATAGGTTGCTGGCGCTCGGATAGTTGTAGGTGTTGGTCGTGGTCGAGCCGGAGGTCAGCGCCTCCGAGGTGCGATTGCCGACACCGTCATAGGTCCATACCAACGTGCCTCAGATGCCGTCGCCCTCCTGCAGGCGATTAGAGGCGGCGTAGGCGTAGGCCTCGCTGCGCGCCGAGGTGACGCTGTCGGTGATTCCGGTGATGTTGATGCTGTCACCAGCCTGTCCTCGATATTGCTCACGCCGTTTGATCGCGTCCAATTCCTAATTTTAGTCCCAAGGCCAATGATGGCCCATCCTTGCTTTCCCGGGACCTAGATACCGCACAAATTCTTCTTCGGTATTTCCAGACTCGAACATCTCAAGAAGTTCCAAATACGAGTCCCTGTCTCCGCCAATTTCACAGATCATGTATTCCACATATCGACGTAAATCAGGATCCGTGATCGTATTATCACTCTCGAAGAAGTCGCTTGCTTCTTTGAGAGTGATTTTATTTTCAAGAAGCGCGCTCATTGCGCTCGCGGCTCTTCGGCAGAAATCCGCCCAATCACGTGCAGCAGCCATGATTCTAGTTCCAAGGCCAATGATGGCCCCTACTTGCTTTGCCGCCAGGCTCCAAGTGCGGTCGATTTACCCACTTTCCATCTAGCTTAAATAGATGCCAATCCATTCCGGCGCCGTTTCTCCACAACCATCGTTGCTTTGGAAGGACTAATTATAACTTATGCGGAGTTGCCGGAGCCAACCAATATCCAACCGTTAAGGTGAAGCTATTGGTGGTTAAGAGATTATGTACTTGCGTTTCTGTCGGATTGCAGCGTTGATCACGCCAGTTAGCCACAGGGCTGACCGACTCAACAATTACGGATCGGCCGACATTCTGCCGATACCGAAATTGCCGTCGGCATCCTCTTAGGCCCTTGCACGAAAGGAATATCCCGCCTAGAAATTAAGAGACGGACGTTCAAGTTTAGAGACGATCTTTGCCTTTTAGATACGCGAATTGCTAAATTTTCTAGTTGCAATACTCGCTTATTCGCTGCTGCGCTAGAACGGTCGAATGCTCAGTTCCCCGAGGGAGGGGCCCATGAAAAAGCGTCTTCAGCGCGGAGACATCCTTGCTATCGTGTTCCTCGCAACTTTTTGCGCTTTCGTGTTGTCTTTTCTGCTGGTTCAACGCCCCGTTAATTGGGGATTACACGCGCACTGGATTTGCACTAACGCGGTCAGCCAACCGGTATGCATACACAATATCTCGCCGCAATAAGAACTTGCACATCTCGACAGGAAATTTCGTAGGAATTGAAGTAATTTTCTGGGTCGGCTTGCCGAGCGCATTGTAGGTATAGACCGTGGTGCCCGAATCCGGGCTGGTGCGTTGGATGACATCGCCGAAGCCATCGCGGACGTAGGACGTGCTGAGCGACCGCGGGTCGCTGTAATTGGTGATCTCGTCCTTGCCGTCGAGCGTTCCACCTAACTTATTATTCTTAAATCGCTGGAATCTCGCACATAGAGAACCATTGCTCTAAGGCCAAGGGCTATGCCATAGGGCAGGCTCGCTATCCAACGGACGATATTCTTTCTTTGAAGCCTTCAGGCGAGAAATTCGGAGGTCAAATGGTGGTCCCGCGCGGGCAAGGAAAAGTAGCATATGGCTTGCTCCACATTCTTAGGATGAAAAGTTCCGCGCGCTTCAACTACGCCCATCAGATATAGCGCTGGACCAAAACCGGCCTCGCAGTCCCGACGAATTACTTCACCAAACGCAGGGTCCCGGTTCAGAATCATTGCTTTCGCCAATTCTTGCAAATCGATCCGCACACGACTTACCGTTTGACGGCAGAAGTTGAAACCTCTTTGAATTTAAAGGGCAATATCAAACTTCGGATCTTCGTAAAATTCACTTCCTCTAATGCAAAAATGTCCAAAACTTCGTCATGTGATCCATGGATACACATCTGACGGTCTCCCGATACGACCAGAAAGTCCCAAAAATTTAGAAGGCAAATATGCATAGTGCTCCAAAATATCAGCGAATCGTCACGCGAAAAGATGTGCGCAGGCGCTTCCTTTATCGACCTGGTTTCCCCAAAAGCTCTTCGGAAGGTTTCGGCAAGGTACATATCTTCCGAAGACTTAAAGACACCCGTATCCTCGACTAACAATACGCTTCCATCAACTCCGCTAAGAGAAGCGCTAACCTTTCGCGCGAGTGCGTTCAGCTTGCCGGAATCAGAACCGGTTACGAAGCCGGTTGTAAACCGCTTCCAGCTGCCGTTATCCCAGCAATCATAGAACGCCTTTCCTAGATATAGTTGGCACTTTTCGCCGGTGATGATTTGCATAGTGAACTCTACCGAGATCGCATCGCGGATTATGTTATCATGTTCGACCGGGGAAGCACATCGCAGGGTCGAGAAGGCAAGGATCAACCGTGATGATGAGGGGGATGTTGGGCCATCTTAAAAAGGGCGTACGCGGTGGCCCATTATACGGACCATGTGCAGCATCGGCCGAAATTGGCGCACCGTGCCGATTGTATCTCTGCCGGTTGCCTTCGCAATCCCAGACGTCCCAATGCCCGCCTTCAGGGTCCCAGTTGCCGGAGTTGCCGGCTGAGTCTTGCCAAGTGCCGCCTCGAGAATTTTGTGGGTCCGGGTACCACGTCCACGGGCCACCAGGAATTTGGGACGTGCAATTAGCTATTGCGCGTTCCAAACTGGACGTGTCCTGAACGAAGAGCGTGCTGATCACGCAATTATGCGAGGCCGTCTTGGCGAGAATCAAGCCATTGCCGTAAGCGAGTGAACGCAGGCATTGAACCGCCTGTGCATTGCGCCCCAAGAAGCCTACGTGGAGAGGGACTGCTCAAGCCACTCCTTTTAGCGCCGATTGTATAGCAAGAACCGCCAGAATTAAGCTGATCAATAGAACCACCCGCAAGATGACCATAGCGAGGTAACCGCGCTCGTGTTCTCTGCACCATCCTACATACTTGAATTCCAGGTATCCCGGCGTGCCGATAAAGAAATGGCGCATTTGAACGTGCTGTCGGCGCAAAAAGAGCCACAGAAACGCTTGCTGCAAAAGTAGCAGGATGATTGACGCGGCAAGCCAGCCAAATAGCACGTCCATGTCGGCCGTCCTTACTCACCAAGGAACATAGTTTGTTCTAGCCGCGCCACCACCCAAGGGAAGCCCTCCTCCGAGTCCGGCGCCTAGTCCCCGATCCACGTGATGATGACCTCTCCAATCGTCTCTTTTCCCCATGGATTTTTCTCACTAAGCTCACGCCCGCCATTCGAGGGAGTTCGGAGATGCACGTGACCGCCAGTAGGCCGAATTTTTTCCAGCGCACCGATTAACGTGGCCATTCCCTGGTCATCGCAACCTATCTGAATTCCTCGACCTTCATTAATTATCTGAAAGCTGAGCATTAAATCCTCCCTCTTGCAGGGGAAGCGGAGAACCGGAATTAAGGTGCTCCGCTTCTTGCTTCGAACTTAATAGCCTAGCCTGGACTACGTCGCTTTCACAGTACGCCGAACTTCATAGTGGGGCGAGCACTGGAAACTCGAAGAAGAACGGCACACGGAGAATTGGATCGACAGGGTAAACCGGAAATGGAACTAGCGACGACCACGGTGGTGCGTCCCCATTCGGATCGTTTGAAGCGGTACAGGTATAGGTCTCGCTACGCGCCGAGTTCAGATTGTCGGTGATGCCGGTGATAATGACGCTGTCGCCGGAGGCGTAGCTGCGATTGACCACCACCGTCGAGGAGAATTCAATAGCTTGGGCAGCCCAAATAACGTGGTCGACTCAATAATCCAGTAGGTTTTTCATGGATTTCGATCCTTCCGGACAATCTGTAAGCCATTCGTCCATCGTTGAGCCTTACCACTGGTTCGATCATTGTTTTGGTATCTCTGCATTCGACGATATTCGCAGAATCTCCCCTTGGAATTTGGAAGATGATCTTAGTCGAATCTGTACCATCGTAGAACTTAACGTCATCAACGCCGACGAGGATGAGTTCGCGTTGAAAAGGTATCACGCCAAAATAAACGATGCCGGCGGCGATTAATACGCACGCCGACATCAATATTGCGGTTTTAGCAGTCATCTCGGTACTTTTGGTGTTTGAATGTAAGGGATTGGCGCAATCAAAGCTGGCGACTGCGACAAGTCCCATTTCAGGTCACTCGGGAAGATTCGGTTCCCCGGAATGTTAACCCGAGCTGGTAAACATTCCTGAATTGGATTGGCACAATTATTCATAATGTGACCATAGGGCTGTTTTTTAGTTGCCAGGCAAACTTGAACTTCTTTCTCTTCTCCCGGCGTCAGATTCAGCAAAAAACCAACGCCGCTACGAAAGTCCATATTGTCTGCATTGTAGGCATCGGCGGTGGAATGCATTGTATCCCAGCCGCCAGGACCAAACGAATAATTCTGGTTATTGATATTGACAGACGCGTGACCAAAGAAAGAGCTCCCGTGACCGACTCCGTCCCACACTGTCACGATTGTCTCTAAACCGTTCTGGTCGATCGTCTGGACTGGTGCAGAACTGACATACGCATACACGCTCGGTCCATCGACGAACCCGAGCGGATCCGGCTGGATGTAGCGCCCGATCGTCGGATCGTAATGCCGATACCAGTTGTAATGCAGCCCGGCCTCGATGAGGAAGTATTGTCCCGGGAAGCGCATGTTGTTCGCAGCCGAGCCGCTGATGGAGTTCGCATCGCCGAAAGGATTATAGACCGCATCCCAGACCGCGGATTCGCTGCCGTCCGTCATCCTTATCGGCCGGTTAAGGTGATCCGCATGAACGAAGTAGAGGGTGGGACTCGTATCGACATTGGCGACCACCGCCAGCGGCATGTCGTCGAGCCAGACGTATTCGGTCAGGGTGTTGCCGGAGCTGTCAGCCTCGGTGATGAGATGGCCGGCAAGGTCGTAGACATATTGCGTAGTGCCCGCCGGCGTCATGTTCGAGGTGGTGCGGATCGCGAGCCGCTCCAGGCCGTCATAGGTGTAGTTCGCGGTTACGGTGGAGCCCATGTCGAGCTCGGCCAGCCGGTTACGCTTGTTGTAGGCATAGTTATAGGTGGTGCTGCCGCGGGTGTCGGCGGTGACATTGCCGGCGCCGTCGTAGCTGAACGAGCGCACCGTGGTCGAGCTTTGCGTTAGTGAGGAAAGCAGGTTGTTGCCCGAAGGATAGTTGTAGGTGTTCGTCGTGGTCGAGCCGGAGGTCAGCGCCTCCGAGGCGCGATTGCCGACGCCGTCGTAGGTCCAGGTCAGGGTTCCCCAGATGCCGTCGCCCTCCTGCAGGCGATTCGAGGCGGTATAGGTATAAGTCTCGCTGCGCGCCGAGTTCAGATTATCTGTGATCCCGGTGATGTTGATGCTGTCGCCGATGGTGTAGCTGCGGTTGACCACGACCGTCGAGGACGAGGTGTCCTGCACCACGATGGTATCGGCCAGGTAATCCTCGGTGAAGGTCTTGCTGAGAACGAGGCCGTTGCCGTAGGTCAGCCCGCTCAGCGGGCCAAACGGCTCGTAGGCAACGCTCGAGGCGAGCGTCACCGCGGAGCTCGATGAGGTCTGCTTGGTGGTGACACCGGAGATGCGGCCATCACTGTCGCGGCTGTAATTGACGATGCGGCCGGACGGATAGGTGATTTGGGTGGCCTTGCCGTCGAGGTCGTAGGCGTAGCCGATCATATAAACGACTCCCGACGTCGTCTTCTTCTCCTGGGTGACCTGGCCCAGCACATTATAAGTGTACTTGATGGAGCCGGAGGCATCATCGATCTCGGTGATGCGGCCGACGCCGTAATTGCCGCCCGTGGTGGAATCCCAGCTTATGGTGATGTTTTCTCCGGTCGCGGCGGGATACTGCTTGGTGAGCAGCCGGCCGGCATTGTCGTAGGTCAGGTTGGTGACGACGCTGCGGCCGTCGGTGATCTGGGTCGGCTTGCCGAGCTTGTTGTAGGTATAGATCGTGCTCCCGGAGTCCGGGCTGGTGCGCTGGATGACGTCGCCGAAGCCATCGCGGACGTAGCTTGTATTGAGCGAGCGCGGATCGCTGTAGTTGGTGACTTCGTCCTTGCCGTTGCGCGTTACGTTAACCTGACGGCTGTCCTGGTCGGTCTGCCGAACCAGCCGGCTGAGCGAATCGAAGGTTTGACCGAACACATTGGAGCGCGGATCGGTCACCGACAGGAGATTGTCGGTCTTGTCGTAGGCACCCGTCCAGGTCTGCGACGCCGAGCCGACCGCGGTGAGCAAGCGGCCGAGTTCGTCATAGCTCGCGGTCTGCGAGAGCTGCAGCGTACTGCTTGGATCTTTGATGGATACCGCAGTCACGCCGCCGAGATTGTCGAGGGTGTATTGAATGGAATTGCCGAGATTGTCCTGCGCGGCGGTGATGCGCCGGCCGTTGTCCCAGGTGTATTGCAGATAGGCGCCGTTGGGGCGCGTGACCTGCGTGATGTTGCCGACGACGTCGTAGGTCAGGCTGGTGACGGCTTGTCCGGTACCTGGGTTGACCGTGATCGTGGTCAAACGTGCCTCAGAATCGTAGGCCAGATCGATAGTGACGCCGTTCTCGTCAACGACCACGGTCGGCTGGCCGCGCCCGTTCACGGACGAGACCGTCAGCACTTGGCCGAGCTCGTTGGTGATGGTCGAAAGATAGCCCGCGGACGTGTAGGTATAAGTCACGGTGTCGCCGCTACCGCTGAGCGGGCCGTCTACGGTGAGCAGATGACCTGCGGAATCGTAGGTATAGGTCCAGATTCGCGTCTGGCCGTTGGTCGAATAGGGCGAACTCGTCGAAGTCGTATCGGTCTGCTTGACCTGGGTGAGCTGGCCGGACGAGTTCCAGGTGAAATCCGTGGTCAGGTTGGGCTGGGCGACCTCGTCAGGAACGCGGAAGTTGGAATCCCAGGTGATATTGGTTGTGCGGGCGCTCGACGTGCCGTAGCCGTCGATGACCTGGGTCGGCTGCCCCATCCAGTTGCGACTATAGGCGGTGACCCGGCCCTCCTGGTCGGTCAAGGACGACACGAAGCTGGACGAATAGGAATAACTCTTGGTGGTGGCCGGCGTATTGGTGCTGGCATTGGTGTCGACCGATAGCAGGCGAACGTCGCCCCAAGACCAGGCAAACGTGTAGACGGTTTGCTTGCCGAGCGCATTGGTCACGGTGCGCGTGAACGAAGGATAACCGGGATCGGTGTAGGCGACCGTGGTGTCGTTGATGCCGCTCGGCTCTTCGCTCGTCGTGGCGCGGCCGTCGGAATCATAGGCGACCGTCCAGCGCCGGGTGCCGGCATTGTCCTTTATGCCGGTGATGAAGGTCGGAAAGCTGGTGTTCTCGTACAGATAGGTCGTCGAATCCGTCACCGTGCTCGACGCGTCGAGGTGCTGCACGCTGGTCAATATGTCGGCGGTCGGATGCAAGTATGCGAGCGAGGTATTCAGCGCTTGCGCGGTATAACTGATGCTGGTTCCGTCGGGCAGCGACGCCGACGTGATGCCGACCGGCGTAATCGGCTCGCCGAGCGCAGTCCCGTCCCAGTAGGTCCAGGTGAAGGTTATCGTCTTGCCGTAGCTGTCGGTGACCGAAGTCAGCTCGTTGTACGTCCCGTAGGCCAACGTCAATGTCATGCCGCCGCGCAGCGTCACGGTGAGCGGATGCGCGATGTCGTATTTGCCGCTGATCGGATTGAGGTAGGTCTGGAACAGCCAGACGCTGTCGTCGGGATCGTGAACCGTCCATTGCGTCGACGCATTTATGAGGGTGGCGAGATTCGACGGCCATGTTCCGATGAATGAGAGCGTATAATCCGTTTGCACGGTGCTGTAGTCCGGCTGATACGGCTGCATGACGCCATAAGTACGACTGTAGCTAAAGGCGAACGAGCCGCCGTCAGCGGTCTCAATCTCCGCATACTGTCCCCATTCACTGTCCGGATTGTCGAGGAGTTGCACTTCGCGCTGGAACCAGAAGCGCCAATTGCCGGCGATCGAAGCCGGCGTTTTGAACATGATCCACGGTATGCCGCCAAATTCCGAGCTTGCGTAGAACCGCTCCAGCTTGAGCGCACCGTCGGCGGTGCTGAAGTCCGTTGCCCGGAACATTTTTGCGCCGGTCAAGATGTCGATCGGCCAACCCGTAGCCAACATCGGCGAGCCGCCGTTGTTCGCTGAACCGCAGTTGCAATACGGCCGCAGTTGAAAATTAGCATTATTCTTCACGCACGTACCCGGCGGCCGCGCGGTATATCCGGAATCGCACTGAAACCACGTCGTTGCCGGCAGAATAGTGCCGAGGTGAGTGCTCCATTGGCAGTTCTTGCTGGCCCAACTTTTGGAGTCGGTGTAGCCTTCGAACGTCTCACTGGGCGCGTAGGAGTGCCACTGCGCGTCGCACGCCGTCCCTGGATCGCCGTAGCACCCGCCACCGCCCATGAGCGCGGTGCACCAGGCACCATTTTGCGCGGCCGCCGGCGTGACGCTGACCGGTGATACCGCCAGCGCCATCGCCAGGAAAAGAGCGGCCAAAATGCCGCCGAGACCAAGCCGCAGGGTCTTCAGGACAGCGGAAGCACAGCGGCCGAACCAGCCGAGCTTCACGGATTGCGTCGCCGCGATCATCGGAAGATTTGACACGGGTCGCTCCCTCATGGCGCCGCGCCGTGCGCGCGGGCACCCATTGCGCACTACTCGCATTGAAGTTGTATCAAAGGACAAAATACGTCAAGTTAAATTTACGGGGCCTACCCGCTTGGGGCGCCAGGCACCGTACGGTTTCGCGCGTTGTGGCTTCAAATAATGCCAATGAAATGCCTTGAAATTGCTAATATTTCGGATGCATGGCCGCCGCGGCGCTAGGCTTTCACCGAGAATATGCTATGATCAATTCAGGTTGTATCGTCGGCAGATTTGCATAGCGCGCACCGGGCGCCACCGGTCTGCCGATCCATCGATCGGGCGTGACAACGGATGACCGACAGCACCTGCCCCTGCCCGCTTCCGGCAAACGATCGGGGATTTGCGCTCGTCGCCGTGCTTTTCGTCGCCACGATCGTCGCCGGACTGGCGGTGGCGTTGCTGCTTTTGGCGCAGCACACCGCGCAACAAGGCAACGACGTCGTGCTGGAGGTGGAAAATCGCGCCGCGGGCGAAGCCGGCCTCAATCGAATCATTCTCGCCTATGCCCGGCCGGGCGACGCGCTGCGCGAGCAACTGGCGGGCGACGGCAGGCCGGTCGAGTGGGAATTCGCCGGCAAAAAGCTCATGCTCCGCGCCCAGGCGGAAAGCGGCAAGCTCGATCTCAATGCCGGCCCGCGCGATCACATCGGGGCCCTGGCGCAGCGCCTGTTGGGCGAGCCCACGGCGCTGGCGCGGTTTCTCGCGCGGCTCGACGAGGCGCGGTCGCAAGGCCGGCCGCTCACGTCGGTCCTCACGCTGCTTTCGCCATTCGACCGCATGACGGCGCGCCGCGATCTCATGGAAGCCCACTTCACGGTTCTGACCGGCCAGCGCGGTTTCGATCCAACGACCGCGCCGGCGGCGGTGATCGAGACCGCGCCCGGACTGCCGGAACAAGCCAAGCAGGACATCTTCGACGCTCGCGCCGCGGGACAGGCTTTCAACCCCGGCAGCATCGCCTTCGTGCCGGCGCAGACCTTCGTGTCGGAAAAGCCGGTTTACACGTTTCGCGCCGAAACATCGGCCGGTTTCGAGCGCCCGGCGGCCATGGCGGCACAAGTCGGATTTTCCGACCGCGGGCGGTTTTTCGTCTACGCCTGGGCTGCCGCCAGCCCAAATCTCTACAAATAGCCTACCTTGTCCGGTGCCCCCGGGCCGCCGGTTACGCTTGTCGTAGATATAGTTGTAGGTGGTGATGCCGCGGGTATCCGCGGTGACGTTGCCGGCGCCGTCGTAGCTGAACGAGCGCACCGTGGTCGAGCTTTGCGACAGCTCCAGTCGCAGATCACGTATACGCAATTAGTGGACGTGACCGGCGAATAGGAACAGGCATCGCTTATCGACGGCAGCCCGGCTTACTTTAAGTCCTCGCGACGAAGGAGGTTTGGTGGCAATGGGTCCTCGAAACGCACCAAAGCTCCTTTATCAGTGCATACGAAGACTCCGGTCTTGAGATGTCCCCATTCCGTCTTGCTGGATTTGAGCGACCGGGACCAAGCTGAGCCATATCCTCTCATCTCTCTGGTGGGACAGAAACTCATCTTCCCGTGTGATATTGCCAGTAAGTATTGTCAAAGTATCCGCAACAAAATGAATTATTCATCCGATTTTTGCTGTCCCTGTTCACGTCGAATCCGCTTTGCTGCGATTTCTCGTTCTTTCTTTTCGATCTCTTCGTCCAGAATTTTGCAAAGATGCCTGTGATAATCCAAGCCATGAGCAAAGGGCACGTACCTCCGAAACACAACTTCATAAGGAGACTCGCTTGAGGACACGTTGTTCGCATCGTCGAGCCACTGTCGAATCGTTGACGCTGCAATTGTGATTGCTTGTAAACCGTCTACTCCGTGTGCAACGCGAACTGGGCTATCCCCCCAACCATGGATCTGGAATGAGCATGCCCACTCATCTTCTCGCTCCGTCGGCCGCGGAAAGCCCAGTCGCGCCACAATCGTAACCTGGTCGGCCCCTACCTGATATTTGCGCTCGAGCAAGGTAGGCTCACGCCAATCCACGCTAATTCCTCCGCAGCAGGTTATTCGAAATTTTCGAACTGATTATCACACCAGTTTTTCTTGTTCCGTTTTGATTCATTGGCCTTGTCCGACCAGCGACGATCGCAATTCTATTGCGCAACTCGTGATCTGCGCCAACGATCTATTAAATATCCGAGTACCCCGTAAAAGAGTCCCCACCAAAAGCTATTAATGACTTCAATGGTCACGCTCTGCTGCGCATTTACGATTGTGTGGGCGTCCCGTAAGCCCAGAGCAGTAGCAATTTCAAATCCCGGAATATCGTGAACGAACGAGGAGAGAAGACCGACCATACCCGGTAGGAATCCGAAATAG
>Ga0209275_10000625_pt1 | contig 13943 bp, 10 predicted proteins | sample HubBroMetageREF2_FD_188344 | JGI IMG/M metagenome (GOLD analysis project Ga0209275, IMG submission 188344) | Reference soil microbial communities from the Hubbard Brook experimental Forest, New Hampshire, USA - Hubbard Brook CCASE Soil... | ecosystem: Environmental > Terrestrial > Soil >... | reverse complement strand
GGTCAAAGGTTTCGCGTTGTGCGTGCAGCAAGCCGGCCCGAGCGTTTAAGACGATTTTTGCCAGCATCCCCGCACTGTGCAGCATGTCGGCGATGAGGCTGGCTACGACCAGTTCATCTTCCACGACCAAGATCCGAGGTGCTCGTGGTTTCACTCCGATTGCATTGGCCATGCACTCATCCGTTTTATTCGCGTTCGCAGCCGAACCACTCAGCTTCTACTGCATCGAGTGGGCCAAAGTTATTTCGCCTTATGTAGCGGGAAGGATTTAACTTAGCTTCGGAACGCAACTACCAATTCGGCAGCATCAGGCACGGGAGTCCCAGAACTGGCATCTTCTGATTAGATTTGCTCGTTTTTATAGCAACGTGAGAAAACGTGAAGAGTCTGGCGAATTATCACAAAGTCGCCTATCTCTCCTAGGCATCGGTGCGTTCGATCTGATATTGCTTCAGCTTGCGGTAGAGGGTGGTTTTGCCAATTCCGAGGGTGCGGGCAGTGGCTTGCTTGTCGCCATTGGTCTGAAGCAGGGTGCTTAAGATGGCGCGCCGTTCTAATTCCTCGAGCGGCAATATCTCGTCCTAGCTGGGGGTCCGTTCGGAAGTTGGATAATGCAGACTGCTCGGGAGGTCGTGGACGCTAGTGAACGGTCCCGAGCCCAGGGCTACGGCTCGCTCGATGGCGTTTTCTAACTCGCGAACGTTCCCGGGCCAGTCGTAGGCCATCAATCTATGCATGGCGTCTTCGGTTAATTCGCGTAGGGCGCCAGCTTCGTCGCTGAAACGCTCTAGAAAAGCGGTCACCAGCAGGGCGATATCGCTCTTCCTCTCGCGCAAGGGCGGCAACTTCACCTGAACCACATTCAAGCGGAAATACAAATCTTGCCGAAAGGTTCCGTTTTTGATGCCTAATTCCAAATCTCTATTTGTTGCCGCAACTACCCGGACGTTGATCGACTTCAACTCCGTAGACCCGACCGGCTTGATCTCGTGTTGCTGTAGGGCCCGCAGCAACTTTGTTTGCATTTCCAGCGGCATATCGCCAATTTCATCCAGGAAGAGCGTGCCACCCATTTGCGGCTTCGATCAGTCCCTGCTTGGTCTGCATTGCGCCGGTAAACGCGCCTTTAGTGTAGCCAAACAATTCCGACTCGATCAGAGTTGGGACTAATGAGGAACAGTCCACTGGGACGAAAGGCTTGTTCCATATTGGGTCAGCATGACAACGGCAATGTCTGGATGGGTCACAGTCACTTTGCGCAGCAGGTCAAGGCCACTAGTGCCTGGCAAGCGCAAATCGGTCAGAAGAATATCTACAGAGGAAATTTCCATCACTTCGAGTGCTTCTTCACCAGTGCCGACATCCACTACCTTTAATCCGCACTCTTCCGCGACGGCGCCGCATACTTCGCGAACCTGTTCATCGTCATCAACGACCAAAAGGTGCACGGGCGAGAGTGCTCTTTGCGCTCGCAAGTTCTCGGCGAGTTCAAAGATTTGTGGAGTTCCTTGCAGGTGGACGCCGAACACTCGGCTGGTTTGGGTGTCTGCCATGGACGCAATTCCTTACGCGGTAGTTTTGACAGCGGAAGAAAGGTCGGAAGCGCGAGAGATCTGCCGTTTCATTCCGGGAATGTAGCTACTCCCGTTTTAGCGCAAGACTTATGTATTGTAAAGTAGGTAATTATAAGAAGAGCTACGATTAATCGTGCCAGAATGAACCGCAGGGCTCTGAGCATTGTTCCGCGGTTGTTTATTTTTGTGCTATGGAGCGAGGGTGAGACGCAGCAGTCCCTCACTTTGCGATCCCGCTATTACCTTGCCAGGCTCGACCTCTGCCAAACCCGTCAAGTGGCCTCGTTCGGCATCACGATCGACGCGCTGCCAGGTGCCGCCTTGATCCCGCGAAACATAGACTCCGCCGTCGCCCAGGGTGGCCACGAACAATCCGGCCGCCCGTAGAAATTCCTCGACATTACCAGCCGGCAGCCCGCTCCCCAGCCTTTGCCAACTGCTTCCCTCGTCGCTTGAGGAAAACAGCCCACGGTCTGTGGCTAGAAGAATAGAGCGCTGGCGTTGGACAGCAAAAATGTTATTCACATTCTGGACGGTGGCGGGCAGGTCACGCCAGACAGCTGTTTTGCCCGAGTCCATCAAAGTGCCGAGTTTGCTTCCGGCGGCTACATAAATGGTCGTTCCTCCATTGACCACCATCAGCGCAGTCACTCCAGTGACATGCTCAAAGGCTGGCAGACGCACGCAACTCGCTCCTGGGACGCATCTCACTATGCTTCCCTGCACCGTTGCCCAAAGATTGTTGGTTTCGAAGGCAATCGGGCCGTTGTCCACACGTATTGCAGTTGCCTTGGTTATTGCGCCCGCGGCCCTTGCTGTCGGCCCGAGGGTTCGTTTTGCCGGCGGCAGCAGTAATTTCCACTCTGCCCATCGATCCCTGCCGTCTTGCTGCGCCCAAAGTCGCCCATCGTGGGAGCGCAGCAACCAACCCCATGGACTTCCGTAGAGCTGAGAGACTTCCGCAGGGCTCAATTCTTTATCTTTTCCTTTGCCGGCAGCAATCAATATGTGGAACGGCGTCCATGTCGCGCCGGCATCTTGGCTCTGCAAAATCTCTTGCCCATTTCGTTCCAGGACCATTGCCAAGTGGTTGGGTTTTTCCCAAGCTCCTACCAACTGCTTCACAACGGTGTGAGAAAAGCCTTGGTTGGCGGGCGTGAAATTCTGAGCCCCATCGTTGCTGACTAGAATTCCCTGAGATTCCGTTCCAATCACCAGCAAACTGTGTTTTCCGGACGCATTGGGGAGAACAACTGCGGCGTTCACTACCCAAGCTTGGGGCGAAGTCAATTTCCAACTCTCGCCACCGTCCGAGGTTACCCATAAACCTTCGGTAGTGGCCGCGTAGAGAGTTTTAGCTGCTTGCGGGTCCTGGAGGATAGCTTGGGTTCGGCGGGCTGCGTAAGGAATGCCCTGCAGTTTGGTCCAGGCCTCTCCGTGATTCTCGCTGCGATAGATTCCAGAGCACGCGCTCAAATAGATGCGCGCTGGATCCGTGGCGTCGACCCGTAAACTCATAATGTCTGAATCGTCGATGAGCCCAGCTGTTACTGGCTTCCACGATTTGCCGCCATCGACTGTTTTCCACGGCAAATGATAGGTACCCGCATAAATTGTGTTCGGGTCTTTAGGGTCAACGGCGACGGAGTCGAGATTACGGATTTCTTCATCGCCCGCGGGCGAAATTCTTTGCCAATTCTTTCCGGCATCCTGTGAACGAAATATGCCGGTTCGCGTTCCGGCAATAAATTCGTCAGGTCGGCTCGGTGCAGCCTCGAGTGCGCGGACCGCTTCTCCTTGTAAGCCAATCAGCTTCCAAGTTCTTGCGCCATCTTCACTGCGAAACACTCCGCCTCCCGCTTGCGGCTGCTGATACCAGACTGCGGCGTAGACATTCGTCGCGTCCCCCGGAAGAGTGAGCAGCCGGGTAATGACCCCATCAGTTCGTGTCCCGACGCGTCCACGCAACTCCCACTTTGCGGCGCCACTTTCTTTGACAAACACGTGGCCGTCCGCCGTTCCTAGAAATAGCGTTCCGCCCGAATTTGATCCCAACGAAATAACTAGTCCACCTTCCGGCCCCAGACGCTCCCAAGTTTGCGCTTGCGTCTTTCCGACCAGGGCCACCAGCAAAAATATCAAGAGGTGCAGTCTTCGTCGCAAAAGCTATTTCCCCCGTCGCGTTACTACAAAAAATCGGGCTCCCCGAGTTATCCCGGAGAGCCCGATGGTTATCTTAATTCGCGTCCCGTCACGAGCTGCAAGCAACTCGCGGCGATCACGGTTTTTAGTAAGTCGCGCCTTCAGGTACCAGCACGAAGTCAACGCGACGGTTTTCCTTCTCTTGGCCTTTTTCCGCTGACGCTTCGCCAACGCGGGTGCTGATGCGGGATGCATCGATGCCCTTCTCGCCCAAGTACTTCTTGGCAAGTTCGGCACGTTGCTCCGCTAGCTTCGCGGCCTTTGGTTCCTTCTTGTCTGCGAACCCGACGATAACCAGCTTGGCGTTCGGGTCGCTCGTTAGGCGCAGAGCCACGTCATCGCCCACGCGCTTGCAAGCGTTGTCGAAGCGAGCTGCACCAGGCTTGGTGTAGCCGCAATCGCCAACCTTCGCCGCTTGTGGAGGCGGTGCCGGCTGCTGCACGTCAACGGTGGTAGTGGCGCTAGTGCGGCCGCCCTGTCCATCGTCTGCCGTGCAAGTAACCGTGTAGCTGCCTGCCGAGAGTCCGGTGGAGTCAAACTGCGCGGTTGCGCCGGTGCCAGAGACCTGGCCGCCAGTCGCTGCGTAGCTGTAGGTAATCGGATCGCCGTCCGGATCGCTGGCGGTCGAATTGATTGCGACGCGCTCACCCGCAATGATCGGGTTGCGTTCGGGTGCGCAGGAAATCGTTGGTGGGCGGTTCGGACGCTTTGCCACGGCCACATCAGCCGCGCAGGTTGCGGTACCGCCCTTGCCATCGTCGACCTTGGCGTTCACGGTGTAGGTACCAATGGCGAGGCCGGAGGGATTGAAGCGCGCGTCGGGGCCGGAGCCTTCGACGGTGCCACCGGTTGCTGTGTAGCTGTAGGTCAACGGGTCGTTGTCAGCGTCGCTGGCGTTCACGTGGATAGTGACTGGCTCAGTCGAGCCCTGATAGACCGACGGTTTATCCGCGGCGCAAGCTGCTACTGGAGGATGATTGGGTTTTGGCGGGATTGGAGGGTAGCCCCAACGCAGGACAAGTCCCGTGCCGATTTTGAAGTTGTTCTGGCGACCAGTAGCATTCAAAAAGGGCCCATTGAAATTGGTCATCAGGTAGTCGGCTTCCACGAAGCGCCACGCCAGGTTCTTCATGAGGATGACGTCGATGCCGCCGCCACCTTCCATAGCGAAGGTGCTCTTTCCGGTGTCGCCGGTAAGCTGCGAGCCACCGTGTGCGCCACCAGCCATGAATTCGACGAAGGGCACAAAATGGTCGAACTTGCGGAAGTTGATGCGCGGACCAAACAGATAAGTCTGCCATCCTCCGCTTATGCTGAGATTCGTAAACGACCCGCCACTCGACTGCAAAATCTGACGACTGAAATGATACCCGCCAATTTCCGCAACAAGACCCAACCAACTGTTCGGATTGAATGCAAACGAACCGGTAGCCCCTTGGTTGTTAAAGTTGTTGAAGCCATCACCTGGATTGAAATTCACATAGCTGTACATACCAGCGATTTCCCACCGCGGTGTCAGCCGTCCCCATGCATGGCGGTTCCATGCATTGTTTGCCCAGTCCGAAAAAATATCCGCTGGCATAGGAGCTGCAGCGGCAGGCATCGCGAAGAGAGTACGCGAGGCCGGGGCGACATTGTATTCGCCTGTTGTGGCTGGGGCTTTAGAACTGGATACTGCAGAGTCGTTATCATTATTGGCTGCACTCACATCTTTTTGCTGAGCACAGAGTGGCAGGGCCAACAACGCTCCCAGAACCACCGTTACACACCACCTACGCATAGTTTCCTCCCCTAACACTTCCTAGGATTCCCCTGATTTGCTGCGTGTGTTCCCTTCGAGCCCGCCTGCTGTGATGGACGGCTGCCGGTGTATTCACGCAGCATTCAGCTTGTTTCGTAAACTTTTCTTGGGCGGATATGCAACCGATTTACTCGCGTTGAGCGAGGACACGGATGGAAACAAGTCGCTGTCCGCACAAAGCATATTCCATAACTTCATCAATCTGCAAGCAATTCCTTAGGTCGTACCAGTCCCTTCGAGTTTGCTGCTTATACAGATGCGCAGGCGTCTGCCTCGGATTCAATTATTGTCATTGAGACTTCGCAGAACGATTTTGCGTTACACTCCTTTTTCTATGACTCCCACTATCGCCTTGGATTTGAATTGGGCAGGACATTCTCGCTCCATTGCCTCGGGTCTTCTGCGCGCTGGTGACACCGCAGTGCTGATTGATCCCGGTCCGTCATCCACTCTCTCGAGCCTTAGGGAGCAACTGGCGGTTCAAGGAATAACGGTCAAAGATCTTCACGCGATTCTGCTGACCCATATTCACCTGGATCATGCCGGCGCCACGGGCTCGCTGGTACAGGAAAACCCGCAGCTTCGCGTCTATGTACACACGCGTGGGTTGCCGCACATGGTCGATCCCTCAAAGTTGCTGAACAGCGCGGGGCGGCTCTACGGCGGGGATATGCAAACGTTGTTCGGTGATTTTCTGCCTGTTCCTGCGGCGAATCTTCTGGCACTTAACGGAGGTGAAACTATTGCAGTGGGATCGCGAAATCTGCAGGTCCTATATACGCCGGGGCACGCGTCTCACCACGTCACCTATTTTGATCCGTCCGAACAGTTGGCCTTTGTCGGCGACACGGCAGGCATCTGTATACAGGGTCATCCCTTTGTGCTTCCGGCTACTCCTCCGCCGGACATAGACATTGAGCTCTGGGACAATTCACTGGACGCGATCGGCAATCTGCATCCGCAGCGGCTGTTTTTGACGCACTTCGGATATTCGGATGATCCGGCAAGGCACATCGCCAATTATCGCGAGCGTCTCCACCATTGGAGTGATTTCACAGCGCGGATACTAGGCGAGAAGATGGACGAAGAGGCAGCTATGCATGCTTTTGGACAAGAAGTTGCCGCGGATGCGGCGCAGTCACTGCCGCCGGACGAGATTGCGCACTATAATTTTACGGGTTCGTTTCATCTGTCGTGGCTAGGGCTGGCGCGCTATCACCGTAAACGGGCGACAGTTAGTACGTGATATTTGAAGCTTCCAAGGATTACCGGGAATCGGTTTTTCTCGCTTAGCGCTCTCGCGAAAACTTTCGTTCGTAAAGGAACGAGACAATCACCAGCACGATGCCCAGTAGCAAGAACGATAAAACCCTATAGAACTTTTCCAGATATGAAATGTCGTAGAAAAGGACTTTCACTACTACCACGCCGAGTAGCACCAGCGCTTGCCAGCGCAACCACGCATTCTGTTTTCTAACTCCAACCGCAAATAGCGCGCCCGCATAAGTCGTCCATACAACCGTGAGCGCCAAGTGTTGTGCCAGGCTCGATTGGTGGAATCCGCCGGGGCCATTGGCAAACAAGTTCCACACTTCTACGGAGAGCGCGTAGATGGCGTACAAATGGATCAAGACGGAAAACAGCGCCACAATCTTAGTTTCGCCATCTCCCAGGTTTACGCGTTTCTGAAAACCGAGCCACAACACTACGGCGAGCGAACCGACCAGAATCATGTAGGTGAGAAAGCGTTGGTTCAGAAATGGACTTAGCGTGTGAGAATTGGTTTCAAACAATGGCAGCAAAAATGTGGCGAAAAATACAAAAGCAAACAACACCAAGCCTTGCCACCGAAGGAGCGGCGATTTCCTTTCGGCTCCAAACGCAAACAGGGCTGCGGCGTATATGCTCCAGATGCCTATCAGCCATAAGCCCTGGAAATAGTCTCCGCGGACATTATCGGTAACTTCGAACGAAATTGCCGCCAAGGCATAGACATTCGCCGTGATGCTCAGCAGCGAGATGAGCGGACCTTCCCAGTCCAAGAGCGCTTCGCCAAACTTTTTGCCAGCGTAAGCGGCGACGGCAAGACACACCACGACGATCAGGTAGGTCAGGAATCGTTCATTCAGGAATAGAGCGCCGCCGCGTGGTGGGACTGCCAGATTGCGGGCGACCGTCGCTGCAAAGAGAGCGTAGCCATAGGCGCGCAGCAATTTTTTGTCGCGCTGAAAGCCGGCCCAAAGCAGCGTCGCGGCTTCTATTGCAAAGGCAATGGCGATCCAGTTGCCGGAAAGCTTGATGGGTATGGTGGCAGTTGCGAACAGGATGGCGAGTCCGAAGTAGGCGGTGCGAAGTTCGAAGGTCTCTTCCTTCGCATCGCGAGCAACGAGCCATGCGAGGCCCAGATGGACCGCCGCCAACAATAAAGTCAAAAATGTGAGCAGATCGCGGTCGCTTTTCCACAACATCGAAAAGAGCGAACCGAAATAAAACAGCGAAGCGCCAAAGAGCAGCAGGTAATCTTCTTCCAGAACTTTCTTCCAAATTCGGACGCGCGCCGGCGGGACAGCGGTGTACACCACAAAGAACAGGGTCGAGAAAAACAGCGTGGTGCCCATTTCCAGCGGCCGGTAATAGGTGATGTACCAACCCCAAAAGTACAGTTGGGTGAGAATCAGGCTGACGGCACCCAACCCCTTCCATTCTTTGCTTACGGCCATCCAAAGAAGTCCGGCATCGAGGACAGAAAGATAGCTGAAGAGTGCTCCTTCACTGTTCGTGCCATTGCTTAGCAAGATCGGCGTGAGGAACCCGCCGACTAGGCAGAGCATCGCCAGTCGCAACGAGTCGCGCCGCAAGGAAATGAACGCCAGCAGAGCGGTGACGGCAATCATAGCGATGAACGCCAGTTCCCGCGTAAACAGCGCGTAGTAATGCCATCCGGCCCAGATCGAGAGGTATAAGGTGGCCGCCCCAAGTCCTGCGATTCCTTCGGAAAAGTAGGTGTAGCCATTCTTGCGCAGGTAATCGCTCCACGGCAGCAGCGCGATGCCAATGAGGATGCCGATGGTGATTCGCCCAGCCGGACCGATCCAGTTATTGTCGAAAGCTAGCTTGAGAAAAAAGGAAACACCGAAGATTAAGAGGATGATGCCGACGCGGTTTGCGAGGCGGCCACCGATTCGCGATTCCAGGTCGGCGTCCGGCGGCGTATGGGCAAAGGTTAGAGGCGACGCGGGATGTGAGATGGGAATGGAATGGGCTGCAGGCGCTAGGCCAGGTAAGGGCGGAACGCGTGGCGCGGAGGATGCGGGAACCGTTGGCGGCTGCGCGGGCTCGTGAGGCTTACTTGCGGGAGGTCCGGAGGCAGGTTCGGGGGACGCTTTCGGCTTGTAGGACGTTGACGTCGGTGTGGGTGGCGGCGGTGCCGTGACCGTAGTGCCGGGAATTTCAGACTCAGTGAGATGTTCGATAACGCGAGCCGCAATTAGCTCTTCAACCCTTTTTTCTAACGAGTATACCCGGCGGGTCAGATCCGGTACTAAGTTCGACAACTCAGGAGTTGCCTCTCCCTTCCTCTTTTCCCGCCGTACTGCTTGGGCTTCGTTCCAGGCCAACAGGGCCAAGACGAACGCAGCGACCGCAATCAGAGGCCAGAGGGCGGGAAACAAGGGTCAACCTCCATTTACTCTTGAGCAAGACCATAGCTGAGCAGCCTGTCGATGAAAAGAGGCGGAACCTGTACCTCGACCCATGTGGTTACCTGCGCTGGGAGTGTTTGTGGGGCCTGTACCAAAGGACAGGTTTGAAATGGGACTGGAGGGCGAAGAAAAGGCACATTTCCTCAGGCCATTTTGATGATTCATAAATGCTGTGTAATGAGCGTACTAAACAGTGTTAAGTGCAGCCATGCGGGTACTAGGAAAGTCGTTTACCCTGAACTTTGATGCTTCTGTACCATGGCCATTCCCTGCCCTCTGCTGTTCAATAGGACAGGTCAGATGCTTCCGCCCTTCGGTCAGGGTCAAGCATCTAAGCAGTCGGTCCCGCAAGGCATTTAGGGCGATTCAAGTATCAAGAGGCAGCAAGTTATTCGGGCCCAACCGGTTCACCAGCCATGGACCAGGTCCTCAGGGAGAGGGAGCATTCAGGCGATGAGCAAGAGCAAGAGAGACGTCAACCGTAAGTGGTTGTGGTATTTTCTGGGAGCCATTGCAGCGTTCCAACTGTACTTTGTTCGGGAACTGCTGGCTGCCTTTGCGTTGTTCATCCTGGTGTTCGCCGCTTTTGGCTCGGTGATCGCGACCGTATACATGTTCCACAAGATTTGGGAAGCAGGCGTATTGCGCTTGGTCAAGAGCCGCCATCCTTGGCTGATCACCGCGCGCCACGCAGTTTCTTCGATCGAAGATTATGCTCGCCGGCCGCTGCGGCGTCCCGGTTCGCAGCCTACGAGCGCGTAACGATTTTCTGCTTCAGTTGATGGCAGAGCACGCAGAATCAAGCTGCACGATATCCGTCCCGTGAACCTTGATTCTGATTAGAAACGAAAGCCAGTTGGGCCAGCCGTCCTGAGAGAGCGGCTGGCCTTTTTCTTTTGGGATTCGCGCTTCGTGGATGAGCTTCCTGACTGCTGCCATTATCTTGCGTGCTTTTTAAATTCCCTTAGCTTTGTTACGCTGTGCCGCTTACCGGAGGCCTCATGAAAAGACGGCGGCGCATCGCTATCAAATTTGCCACCCTTGCTCTATTCCTATTGCAGTTGGTGCCGAGCGCTCGAGCGCAGCAGCAAACTTCTGCGCCGCCTCCTAAGCGTCTGGCCATTCGCGCTGGTCGCCTGATTGACGGGAAGAGCGACACTTCGATCTCAAATGCCCTGATCCTGATTGAAAGTGACAAAATCGTGAGTGTAACTGCGGGCGGATCGGCGCCGGCTGGGGTCGAGCTTATCGATCTGTCTAAGGCTACCGTGCTGCCGGGCTTTGTCGACGCGCACACACATGTGTTGCTGCAAGGCGACATTACGGACACCGATTACGACGAGCAGTTGCTGAAACAATCCATCCCGTATCGCGCGATTCTGGCGGCGCGCAATGCGCAGATCGCGCTCTCGCACGGCTTCACTGCCATTCGCGATGTGGAAACCGAAGGGGCGATGTATGCCGATGTCGACGTCAAGAAGGCCATCAACAAGGGAGAGGTTCCCGGACCGCATATGCAGGTTTCTACGCGCGCGATGGCTCCCACGGGGGCTTATCCGCTGATGGGGTATTCGTGGGAGCTGAAGGTTCCCAAAGGCGTGCAGATTGTCGACGGGGTCGAGGAGGCGCGGAAAGCGGTTCGCGAACAAATCAGTTTTGGGGCGGATTGGATTAAATATTACTCGGATCACGGATATTTCTACGGGCCGGACGGAGAGCTGCATAGTCACGTAAATTTTTCCGACGAAGAAGCGAAAGCGATCGTGGATGAAACGCATCGGCTGGGACACAAAGTTGCGGCGCATGCGATTGGAAGCGACGGTATCGCTGCCGCGCTGAGAGCGGGAGTGGACTCGATTGAACATGGTGACGGTCTGACCGAAGCGGAAATCGACGAGATGGTGCGGCGGAATATTTATTGGGTGCCAACGATTATGGTCGGCGCCTACGTCGCTCCGGGCAGGCAGGGGAATTGGCCCAAGATGGTCGCTACGGAGAAGGCGGCGTTTCAATTAGCGCTGAAGAAAGGCGTGAAAATCGTTTTGGGCACCGACGCGGGTGGATTCGACTGGAAGGAACTAAATGAAGCGAAGGAATTCGAATACTACGTCGAGTACGGCATGACTCCTATGCAAGCAATTCATACCGGCACTACTACGGCTGCGGAACTGCTGGGCTGGTCGGACAAAATGGGAACAATTGAAGCAGGCAAATGGGCAGACATGGTCGCTGTTCAGGGCGATCCTTTGAAAGACATCACTGAATTAAGCCGCGTCAAGTTCGTCTTGAAGTCCGGGTACGTCTTCAAAAACGATCTGAAGTAGGTCTTGAAGAGCGATCTTCCGCCGCGCCAACACAAAAGCATTACTTGGTTTGGAAATCGAGAATGACTTCCGCAATTATTCTTTGAAATTGTCCTCAACTACCCTGTTCTCGATGACTATGCAATATATTTCCTGCCAATTTCGTTGCCAGCGCCATCCCTTCCTGGTCCCACCGGCATTCTTTTCGATATATTCGGCGCCAACCTGTGGCGAGAGCGCTAATCCACAAGCAGGCAACGAGGAGACGCGCCCTTTCGAAAAACTCCTCCGCACTCACAACAACGAAGATGCTTCTCCATCTCTACATTGATTTCTTGGTGCGGAGGACAAACAGGAGGCGCTTTGGGTAATTTTTATTCCACCTAGAAAGGATTGCCGTCATTCCACAACGATCGCAATACGCATACGAACAGTCGCCAAATCCACAGTGTGCCAAGTACTAGCCGAAAGTCTGGCTGCAATGCTCGCACTTTCCAGTTACCAGCTCGCTCATACTAAGGCCTTAGTAAAAGGCGGCGCCGCCGTCGACGTTGATTGACTGGCCTACCATGGCGCTGGACATTTCGGAGCACATGAAGAGTGCGGCCTGAGCGATCTCGTTGGCTGTTTGACCGCGGCCCTGCAGCAACGTATTCAAAAATCCTTTTAGTTGTTCTGCCGGGCTGATACCCAATCTTTCGGCGAGCTCGTTTCCCAATTGCTTGGACATGATAGTTTCTGTGACGGGCCCGGGACAAATCGCATTCACACGCACACCTTGCCGCGCAGCTTCAGCGGCCATTACGCGCGTCAGGCCCAGCAATCCAGCTTTCGCGGCGGCATAGGCAGAGCCCAGGCCGAAGGCGGATTTAGCCGACAAGCTGGAAATATTCAGAATTACGCCAGACTGGCGCGCATACATTTCCGGCAAAACCAGTTTGCTCAGGATAAAGGCAGCGCGAAGGTGCACGGCGACGACCTTGTCGAAGTCCGCGAGCGGATATTCTTCCACCGGCGCGACAGGGCCATAGTTGCCAGCGTTGTTGACCAGAATATCGACACGGCCAAACGCCGCCCGAGCGGCTTGCACGATGCGCTGGCAATCGCCTTCACGCATAAGGTTGGCGATGACGAATTCGGCCCTGCCGCCAGCTGCGGTGATCGCTTCCGCGGTCAATTGCAACTCGGTCTCGCTGCGCGCCGTCAGGAAAACGCTGGCACCCTGCTGGGCAAACAATTTTGCCATCGCGGCGCCGATGCCGCGTCCACTGCCGGTGATGAGTGCGACTTTGTCTTTGAGGAGGAGCATAGCTTCCACACAATACCAGCAGGGAGGCGCGGGCTCCAAGCCGCGGAGAACTTATGCAAGGGAAAATTCAAACCAGCGACGGAGGATGAATCGTGCCGACAAGGGGCACAACATGTTGTGCCCCTACGAAGACGAGAAGCAAAGGCAAGAAAAAAGGGGGAAGCAATCGCGAAGGCGAGCGAAAATCTGCGGCGTAAAACGGAAGTCCGGGATCGGCCGTCTCCTCGACCTGTCCCGGAAATACATTTCTGAATTCACTGCGTTGTGGCTAGTCGTCGCTTATCGGCTGAGCGCCTTCTTTCCTATGTTTTCAGCCCCTTCAGCAAATGCTTCACCGCTTCGTCCGCCTGATAAGGGGAAATTTGCGGCTTGCTCAACTCTCTATGGCTGATGGCGCGGTACGCCAATTGCTTCGGTTCGCGCAGGGCGATGTCTAACACGAAGGTGCCTTCGTGCCAGCGCACATTCTGGTAGGCGACTTCCGGCGGTCCCCAGCCCCAACCGGACCAGCATCCGTAGGGCCCGCACGTCACGCCTGGATATCCTCCGGGATAGACGGACTGGACGGTTGCGCGTTGGGTCTTAACCGCGACATGATAGTCCAAGAGAAAATCCGCAGTAGCCGGGTCGGCCACTTTGGTCAATCCTTTCGACGACAGTTCCCTTTCAATTGCGGCCTGCAATTTTTGGCGATTTTCTTCGGTGTTCCAGTCGCGATTGCTTTCCAGCCGTTGCGTCGGCTGCGGGGTAATTACGTCGCGCGAAGTCACCGGCCGGCCGGCCGCATCCCTCTTGGCAGCTGGAGCTACCGGTGGTGGGCCAATCGGGCGCCACGCCCAGGTCATACCCTTTGCCACTTTGATCTGCGGGTCGCGAATGACTTCGACATTGTCATCGCAGCCCACCAAGGCCAGCCCCCCCACCAACACGGCCGACATCAACACTGCGGTTCCCATTCTTCCCATCAAGTTCACGAGACGTACCTCCACGCTCTATGAAACACAACTGTTAGAAAAAAGTTGGCTGGCGGGCTGCAGGTACTGACCATTTCTT
>Ga0209275_10000622_pt1 | contig 14003 bp, 10 predicted proteins | sample HubBroMetageREF2_FD_188344 | JGI IMG/M metagenome (GOLD analysis project Ga0209275, IMG submission 188344) | Reference soil microbial communities from the Hubbard Brook experimental Forest, New Hampshire, USA - Hubbard Brook CCASE Soil... | ecosystem: Environmental > Terrestrial > Soil >... | reverse complement strand
CGGTGATGGCCAGGGGACGATCGGCACCGAACGGCACGGGATTGGAGTCACCGCGCGGTTGCCGCCTGCCGACGACGGAACGAGTCAACACAACCACCAAGCCTGGCAATTGCCGCGCGGCTACCGGCGGAGGCGCGCCGTGGCGGCATGCCGCAGGGCAAGTTCGTGCCCGGCGGAGCCGCGCCATGGCGACATGCCTGGCGCCGCAGCCCCGCGAAGGCGAGCCTGCGGTGCACCTTTGTCCGGCGGGAGCCGGACGGAACCAAACCGCAAACGTCGTGTGTGCGGCGCGGGACCTCAGCGGGCCTGCATGACCTCGCGGACCAGGCTGGCGGTCTCGCTCGGGGTCTTGCCGACCCGGACCCCCACCTTCTCCAGGGCTTCCTTCTTCGCCTGGGCCGTACCCGCCGATCCGGAGATGATCGCACCAGCGTGACCCATGGTCTTGCCCTCGGGCGCGGTAAAGCCGGCCACGTACGCGACGACCGGCTTCGCGACGTTTCGCTCGATGAACGCGGCCGCGCGCTCCTCGGCGTCGCCGCCGATCTCGCCGATCATCACGATCGCGTCGGTCTCCGGGTCTTCCTCGAACGCCCGCAGGCAGTCGATGTGGGTGGTGCCGATGATCGGGTCGCCGCCGATTCCCACGGCCGTCGAGAAGCCGATGTCGCGGAGTTCGTACATCATCTGGTACGTCAGCGTGCCCGACTTGGAGACCAGGCCGATGCGGCCCTCGGAGGTGATGTCGGCCGGGATGATCCCGGCGTTGGACTTGCCGGGCGAGGCGATGCCCGGGCAGTTGGGGCCGACGATCCGGGTTGTGTTGCCCTGCGCGCTCGCGTACGCCCAGAACTCCGCCGTGTCGTGCACCGGGATGCCCTCGGTGATGACGATGACCAGCGGGATCCTGGCGTCCACCGCCTCGATCACCGCGTCCTTGGTGCCCGCTGGCGGCACGAAGACCACCGAGACGTCCGCGTCCGTGGCGTCCATGGCGTCGGCGACGGTGCCGAACACGGGAACGTCGGTCCCGGCCAGCTCGACCGTCTGGCCCGCCTTGCGCGGGTTGGTGCCGCCCACCACCTGGGTGCCCGCCCTGATCATCCGGGCGCCGTGCCTGCGGCCCTCGGAGCCGGTGATGCCCTGCACGATGATCCGGCTCTCGCCGGTCAGGAAGATCGCCATCTCATGCTCCCGTAGCGGCCAGCTCGGCGGCGCGCCGCGCCGCGTCGTCCATGGTCCCGACCTGCTCGACCACTGCGATCTCGGCCTCCTCGAGTATGCGCCGCCCCTCGGCGGCGTTGTTGCCGTCGAGACGGACCACGATCGGCCGGTCCACCTGCTCACCGCCCGCGCTGAGCATCCCGATCGCCGATACGATCCCGTTCGCCACCGCGTCGCACGAGGTGATCCCGCCGAAGACGTTGACGAGCACGCTGCGGACCGACGGGTCGGCCAGCACGATCTCCAGGCCGTTCGCCATGACCTCGGCCGAGGCGCCTCCGCCAATGTCGAGGAAGTTCGCCGGGCGGACCCCGCCGAACTCCTCGCCCGCGTAGGCGACGACATCGAGAGTGGACATGACCAGGCCCGCGCCGTTGCCGATGATGCCGACCTGGCCGTCCAGCTTGACGTAGTTGAGGTGTTTCTCCTTGGCCCGCGCCTCCAGCGGGTCCGCGGCACCGGGGTCGGCGAACTGCCCCCAGTCGTGCCGGAACGCCGCGTTGTCGTCGAGCGTGACCTTGGCGTCCAGGGCGATCACCCGCCCGTCGCCGGTCAGCACCAGCGGGTTGACCTCGACGAGCGTGGCGTCCTCGCCGGTGAACACGTCCCACAGCCGCTCGGCGAGCTCGGCCGCGCCGGCCCGTGCCTCCTCGGGCAGCCTTCCCGCGGCGACGATCTCGGCGGCCTTGGCGGCGTCCACGCCGGCCAGCGGGCTGACCGGGATCCTGGCCAGTGCCTCGGGCTTGGTCCTGGCGACTTCCTCGATCTCGACACCGCCCTCGACCGAGCACATCGACAGGAACGTGCGGTCGGCCCGGTCCAGCAGGAAGGACAGGTAGTACTCCTGCGCGATGTCGATGTCCTCGGCCACCAGCACGGAGCGCACGGTGTGGCCCTTGATGTCCATGCCGAGGATCCGCTCGGCCTTGGCTTGCGCCTCGTCCGGGTCGCTGGCGAGCTTTACGCCGCCCGCCTTGCCGCGCCCGCCGACCTTGACCTGCGCCTTGATGACCACCCCGGGCTTTCCAGCCGCGATGAGCTCGGCCGCGATCTCGCGGGCCTGCTGCGGAGTGGTGGCCACCTTGCCCTGCTGGATCGGAACGCCATGGTCAGCGAAGAGCTGCTTTCCTTCGTACTCAAACAGGTCCACTCGGGTCCGTCCTTGTGTGCGGCGCTGCCGCCGATGGCTGCTGGGCCACACTCGCTATGGCCCGTCCCAAGCAGGCAGCCTAGCGATGTTTCCGGGCGATCACCGCTGCGGGTCCGGCTGGCCGAGCGTCGCGCGGACCCAGTCCACGATCTCGGTTGTGGCCGCTCCCGGCGTGAAAATCCTGGCCACGCCCATCCGGCTAAGTTCCGCGATGTCTTCACCCGGGATGATTCCGCCGCCGAACACGACGATGTCGGTGGCGTCGCGTTCCTTCAGCAACTCGAGTACCCGGGCAAACTGGGTCATGTGGGCGCCGGACAGCACCGAGAGCCCGATCGCGTCGGCGTCCTCCTGCAGCGCTGCGGCCACGATCTGCTCCGGGGTCTGATGCAGCCCGGTGTAGATAACCTCCACCCCGGCGTCCCGCAGCGCCCGCGCCACCACCTTCGCTCCGCGGTCGTGGCCGTCGAGGCCCGGCTTCGCGATGACCACGCGAATGCTGCTCATGAGTTCCTCCACGAACGCGGCCCTCACCCGCGAGGGATCGCCCTTTTCGCAGCGTAGCCGTCCCCGGCGCGGGCCAGGCACGCCGCTACGCCCTTGCCGGCCCGGCAGCATAAGCGCCTGGCGCCTCAAAAGCACCTATTCATGACGTAACGTGTAATAATGGACGACGCTAGCCAGCAAGAGGCGGCCGCCGCGGCGGGTAGCAATCCCGGCCGCGCAGCCGGGGACCTCTCCCCCCTTCTTACCGGTCCCCGCAGTTCAGGCGACAGCCCGGCAGCCGGGGACCTGATCGAGCAGATCGGCGCGGAGATAGACAGGCGGCTGGACGCCAGGCTCGCCGCACTCGGACTGACTGGCGCAGCGACCACCGCCGCTGCGCCCGCTCTCCCCGCCGATGCGGCGCCAGGCGCCACCCTCCTGCCACCCCGTCGGGCGCCGGGGCATGGGTCCTGCTGCTCGTGGCCTACATCGCCCATGCTCTGGTGGGCCGCGCTCGTGACCGCCGGCGGTCACCCTGACGGCCGGCCCGCCGGAGTGCAGCGTTACAGCTTCTCGAGGGGGGCGTACCGCAGCACCAGGTGCTTGATCCCGTAGTCGCCGCCGAAATCGATCTTGGCTTCGGGGTCGTCGCCGCGGCCCTCGACCGACAGCACGGTGCCAAGCCCGTAGGAATCGTGGTTCACCCGGTCACCTGGTGACAGCGACGGCACCGCGCGGTTGCCGAGCGCCTGCACCCCGGGCCGCCTGGCCAGCCGCTCCGAGGCCGGCGGCGCGGCGGCCGCCGCGTCCCGGCGCCACTCGATCAGGTTCTCCGGGATCTCACCGAGGAATCTCGACTGCTTGTGGTAGGCGGGCCGCCCCCACCAGGTCCGGGTCACAGCGCGCGTCAGGTAAAGCCGCTGCTCGGCTCGGGTGATCCCGACATAGGCCAGCCGCCGCTCCTCGGCGAGCTCCCGCTCGTCGCCACTCGACCGCTCGTGCGGGAACACATTCTCCTCGAGGCCGGTCAGGAAGACCACGGGGAACTCAAGGCCCTTGGCGGTGTGCAGGGTCATCAGCGTGACCAGGCCGCCGTGATCCTCGCCGTCCGGGATCTGATCGGCGTCGGCGACGAGGGCCACCTGCTCGAGGAAGTCGGCCAGGGTCCCGTCCGGGCTGCGGCTGTCGTACTCCCGCGCGACCGAGACCAGCTCCCTGAGGTTCTCGATCCGGCTCTCGTCCTGCAGGTCGGTGGAGGCCTGCAGCTCGGCCAGGTATCCGGAGCGATCGAGCACGGCGTCGGCCAGGTCGCCGACCGGGGTGCCGGCCACGGCCATCTCCCGCAGCCCGCCGATCAGCTCGTTGAACGCCTCGATGGCCCGGGCCGAGCGGGCGGCCAGGTCGGGGATGTCGGCTGGGCGGGCCAGCGCCCGGGCGAAGCTGATCCGCTGGCGGCTGGCCATCGCCGCCACGCCCTCCTCGGCGCGGTCGCCGATCCCCCGCTTCGGCACGTTCAGCACCCGGCGCAGCGAGACCTCGTCGTCGGCGTTGGAGATCAGCCGCAGGTAGGCCAGCAGGTCGCGGACCTCGCGCCGCTCGTAGAACCGGACCCCGCCGACCACCTTGTACGGCAGCCCGGCCCGGATGAAGACCTCCTCAAACACCCGGGACTGAGCGTTGGTGCGGTAGAACACCGCCACCTGCCCCGGGATGGCGAGACCCTCGTCGGCGAGCCGGTCCACCTCCTCGGCCACGAACGCGGCCTCGTCGTGCTCGCTGTCTGCCACGTAGCCGATGATCGGGGGCCCGTCGCCCGCCTCGGACCAGAGCCTCTTCGGAACCCGGCCGGGGTTGCGCGAGACGACGGCGTTGGCCGCGGCGAGGATGTTCTGGGTGGAGCGGTAGTTCTGCTCCAGCAAGATCACTTGGGCGCCGGGGAAGTCGCGCTCGAACTCCTCGATGTTCCTGATCGTCGCGCCGCGGAACGCGTAGATCGACTGGTCGGCGTCGCCCACCACGCAGAGCTCGGCCGGCGGGCTCGCGGGGTCGGCGCGGTCGGAGCCGGGCAGCAGCTGCCCGGCGAGCTCGGTGACCAGCACGTACTGCGCGTGGTTGGTGTCCTGGTACTCGTCGACGAGAACGTGCCGGAACCTGGCCCGGTACTCGGCGGCGACGTCGGGGAACGCCTGCAGCAGGTTGACCGTCACCATGATCAGGTCGTCGAAGTCCATCGCCCCGGCGGCGACCAGCCGGCGCTGGTATTCGGCGTAGGCCTCGGCCAGCGCCTTCTCCCGGTAGCCGGTCGCGCTGGCGGCGAGCGTCTCGTAGTCGATCAGCTCGTTCTTGAGGCTGGAGACCTGGTTGGCCATCGCCCTCGGCGGGTGGTACTTGGTGTCGAGGTCGAGTTCGCGGCAGACCAGCGCCATCAGCCGCTGCGAGTCAGCCTGGTCGTAGATGGAGAACGAGGACGGGTAGCCGAACCTGGAGGCTTCCCGGCGCAGGATGCGCACGCACGCCGAGTGGAACGTCAGCAGCCACATGGCCCGTGCCCGGGATCCGGTGAGCGCCGCCGCCCGCGCGGCCATCTCGCCGGCCGCCTTGTTGGTGAAGGTGATCGCCAGGATCTCCCAGGGCGCCACGCCGCGCTCGGCCAGGAGGTAGGCGATCCGGTGGGTCAGTACCCGGGTCTTGCCCGAGCCGGCCCCGGCAACGATGAGCAGCGGGCTGCCCTCGTGCACGACGGCGGCCCGCTGCTGCGGGTTAAGCCCTTCCAGCAAGGAGTCGGCGGCTGTGGCGGTCACCCGCCCAAGCGTAGGCGGTGCCGCCGACAGCCGCCGCTCGGTCGGCCAGCCAGTGGTCCGGTCAGCCGGTCATTCGTCGGGCACCAGGGTCGGCGTCGCCCTGGTGAGCGTCTGCCGCTTGAAGAACGGCGGCTGGGTGATCCGCAGGTAGATGAAGAAGAGGAGCCCGATGAGCGCGGAAATGAACGCGATCACGAACACGCCGCCGATCTGCCAGTGCAGGCCCGGCACCGTGAACATCGTGTAGCTGTTCTCGGTCGCGACGTCGTAGTCCTGCCAGAGGCTGAAGCCGCCCAGCACCCACAGGATCAGCCCGCCGGCCAGCGGAATGATGCCCCGCATCCACAGGTTGCGCGCGTTGCTGGTCAGCGTCCTGCGGTAGTACCAGACGCAGGCGAAGGCGGTCAGCCCGTAGTAGAACGCGATGTAGACGCCGCACGCGGTCACCGCGTCGTAGATCACGTTGCCGCCGGACAGGTAGTTCATCAGCGCGTACAGCACGATCGAGATGCCGCCCATGACGAGCGTCGACACGGTCGGGGTCAGGTGACGCCGGTGCATCTTCGCGAACGCGGCCGGCAGCGCCTTATACGTCGCCATCGACAGCGTGGTCCGCGCCGTCGGCAGGATCGTGGTCTGGGTAGACGCGGCCGCCGAGGACAGCACCATGAGGATCAGCAGGTGACTGAGAACACTGCCGAGCGTGCCGCCGCCGAAGACCGAGGTGCCGAGGACGGAGATCACGTCGCCGACGTGGGCGGGGTTGGCCAGGCCGATGCCCTTGGTCCCGATCCCGGACCACGCCTGCGCGGCGAAGATCACTATCCCGTAGGTGACGACCAGGATCACTGTGGAGAGGATCGCCGCCCGGCCCGGCGTCTTGGCCGGGTCCTTGGTTTCCTCGTTGACCGACAGGGCGGTGTCCCAGCCCCAGTAGATGAACACCATCAGGATCAGCCCGGAGGCGAACGAGCTTATTGGCAGGCCGAACGGGTTGAGCCAGCTCACGGTCGGGTGCAGCGAGACCGCCGGGTGGTGCCCGATGCCGATCCTGACGAGCGCCACCACGGAAAACACCAGCAGCATGCCGACCTCGATCGTCAGCAGCGCCTTCTGGAAGTTCGCCGAGACCTCGATGCCGCGATAACAGATGTAGGTCATCGAGACGATCCACAGGATGCCGACCAGCAGCACATAGCCGCTCGCCGGGTTGTCTCCGATGCCGTTGGCGTTGAAGAGCAGGAAGATGTACTGCCCGGCGACCTGGGCCAGGCTGGCCATGACCAGGATGTCGGCGACGACGATCGCCCAGCCGCCCGTCCACCCCCAGCCGGGGTTGAACGCCCTGGTCGCCCACGTGAACGTGGTGCCGCAGTCTGGGTCGGCCTTGTTCATCTCGTTGTAGCCGATAGAGGCGAAGATCATCGGGATGAACGCGGCAACGGCGATGGCGGGGGACTTCAGCCCCACGGCGACGACGATGAGCCCGAGCGTCGCGGCGAGGCTATAGGCGGGAGCGACCGAGGCGGTCGCGATGACCGTGCTCGAGATCAGCCCCAGCGCGCCTGACTTCAGGCCCTTCTCGGCAACCTGCTCCCCTGATCCCCCTGGCTGCGTGGCTTCTTGGATGGTGGCCATGGCTCACCCCTCCTGGCAACGACCCGGCCTCACCGGGTCTGGCACGCGGGCGACGGCGGGGCCGCCGGCCACAATGCAATTATCTGCGGGCACACGGGCACTGTGCATTAGTACCCCAGTGCGACGGTTCTAGCACGAACCACCCGTCACGGCAACGATTTCCGTTGTAACAGCTATGTATCACAACTGGTACCGTTCATGCCAGGTCAGGCTAGGTCTAGGATCGCAGCTATGCGCATACTGCTCGTCGGCGCTGGTGGCGTTGGCACGGCATTTGCCCAGATTGCCGCCCGCCGCCGGTTCGCTGACCTCGTCATTGCTGACTATGACCTGAGCCGGGCGCAGCACGCCGCCCAGGCGGCACCCGACCGGTTCACCGCGGTGCAGCTGGACGCCCGCGACGAGCAGGCCACGGTTTCGCTGCTGACCGGGCATCGCTGCGACGTGCTGATGAACGCCACCGACCCCCGGTTCGTCATGCCGCTCTACAGCGCCGCTCTCCGGGCCGGCACCAATTACCTGGACATGGCGATGTCCCTGTCCCATCCCAATCGGGATGAGCCCTACGCCAAGACCGGTGTCAAGCTCGGTGACGACCAGTTCGCGATGGCCGCGGAGTGGGAAGAGAGCGGAAAGCTGGCCCTGGTCGGCATCGGGGTTGAGCCGGGCCTGTCGGACGTGTTCGCCAGGCACGCGGCCGACACGCTGTTCGGCGAGATCGACGAGATCGGGGTGCGGGACGGCGCGAACCTGGAGGTGGCCGGCTACGAGTTCGCGCCCACCTTCTCGATCTGGACGACGATCGAGGAATGCCTCAACCCGCCGGTGATCTGGGAGGCGGGCCGGGGCTGGTTCACCACCCCGCCGTTCAGCGAGCCCGAGGCGTTCACGTTCCCGGCCGGGATCGGCGCGGTCGAATGCGTCAACGTGGAGCACGAGGAAGTGCTGCTGATCCCGCGCTGGGTCCAGGCCCGCCGGGTGACGTTCAAGTACGGCCTGGGCAGCGAGTTCATCGGCGTGCTGCAGACCCTGCACAAGCTCGGGCTGGACCGCACCGAGCCGGTGACGGTCGGCGGCGCGGCTGTGTCGCCGCGCGACGTGGTCGCCGCCTGCCTGCCCGACCCCGCCACGCTCGGCGACAAGATGACGGGGCTGACCTGCGCGGGCACCTGGGTGACCGGCACCGGCACCGACGGCGCGCCACGCGAGGTCTACCTGTACCACGTCGTGGACAACGCGTGGTCGATGGCCGAGTACGGTTCCCAGGCCGTGGTCTGGCAGACGGCCGTCAACCCCGTGGTCGCGCTGGAACTGATCGACTCCGGCGCCTGGTCGGGCACGGGCGTGCTCGGCCCCGAGGCGCTTCCCCCGCAGCCGTTCCTCGACCTGCTTACCGAGTACGGATCGCCCTGGGCAATGGAGGAACGAACCCCCGCGGGTAAATAAAGCGTGGGCAATCGGCAATCGAGGAGCGAACCCCCGCAGGGAAATAAAACCGTAGGCAATCGCGGAGCGAACCTCCGTGGGTAAGTAAAACCGCACAAGCAGAACGGAGGCTCATGGTGGAAGACTTGCGCAACTTCGTCGGCGGCCAGGAGACGGACTTCGACTATGACAAGCGCCTCGATCTGATCAACCCGAGTACCGGGGAGGTCTTCGCCACCGCCCCCATCTCCTCCGAGGCCGAGGTCACCGCGGCCTTCGCGGCGGCCTCGGATGCGTTCGAGGGCTGGCGCGACAAGACGCCGTCCGAGCGCAGCCTGGCGCTGCTGCGGATCGCGGACACCCTCGAGGAGCACGCCGAGCAGCTCGTCCAGGCCGAGTGCCAGAACACCGGCAAGCCGATCGCGCTGACCATGTCCGAGGAAATCCCGCCGATGATCGACCAGATCAGGTTCTTCGCCGGCGCGGCACGGATGCTGGAAGGCCGCTCGGCCGGGGAGTACATGAGCGGGTTCACCTCGTTCATCCGGCGCGAGCCGGTCGGGGTGTGCGCCGCGGTAACCCCGTGGAACTACCCGATGATGATGGCGACCTGGAAATGGGCGCCCGCGCTCGCGGCCGGCAACACGATGGTGCTGAAGCCGTCGGACACCACGCCGGCCTCGACGCTGCTCATGGCCCAGCTGATGTCCGAGCACCTGCCGCCGGGCGTGTTCAACGTCGTCTGCGGCGACCGGGACACCGGGCGGGTCCTGGTCTCGCACCCGGTGCCGCAGATGGTGTCGATCACCGGGAGCGTGCGGGCCGGCCGGGAGGTCGCGGCCGCGGCGGGCGAGAAGCTGAAGCGGACCCACCTGGAACTCGGCGGCAAGGCGCCGGTCGTGGTCTTCGACGACGCGGACCCGGCAAAGGCCGCCGAGGCGATCGCGATCGCCGGATACTTCAACGCCGGCCAGGACTGCACCGCGGCCACCCGGGTGCTCACCGCGCCCGGCGTGCACGACGGCTTTGTCGAGGCCCTGGTCGAGCAAGCTCGCGGCCAGACCGTGGGCGGCCCCGACGTCCCCGACGCCGACTTCGGCCCGCTGAACAATGCCAGCCAGCTCGAACGGGTGTCCGGGTTCATCCAGCGGCTGCCCGACCACGCCCACGTGCTGACCGGCGGCCACAGGATCGGCGACCGGGGCTACTTCTACGAGCCCAGCGTCGTCGACGGGCTGCTGCAGGACGACGAGATCATCCAGAACGAGGTGTTCGGCCCGGTAATCACCGTGCAGCGGTTCAGCGACGAGGACGAGGCCGTGCGGTGGGCGAACGGGACCGAGTACGGGCTGGCCTCGTCGATCTGGACGTCCAACCACGCCCGGGCGATGCGGGTGTCGCGGCGGCTCGACTTCGGCTGTGTCTGGATCAACACCCACATCCCGCTGGTCGCCGAGATGCCGCACGGCGGCTTCAAGCAGTCCGGCCACGGCAAGGACCTGTCCATGTACGGGTTCGAGGACTACACCCGGGTCAAGCACGTCATGTCGGCGCTCGACTGAGCGCTCGGGGGGGCGGGCTGGGCCGGGCTACGGGCGAGGCCGGCCGGGCTAGCCGAGCAGGGCGGCGGCGTTGTCGTGCAGCACCGCCGCCAGCTCGGCGTCGCTGAAGCCGAGGCTCTTGGCGGCCTCCAGGTCCGCGACCGGGTCCCCGATGGGGTAGTCGCTCCCGTAGATCACCCGGTCGATGCCGAACTTGCGCAGCACCCAGACGAACTGCTCCGCGAAGGGCCCGCCTGCCAGCAGGTTCGCGGTCGCCGAGATGTCCACCCAGACCTGCCGCCGCCACCACGGGTAAGGCGCCAGCAGGTCATAGACAAGCAGCTGCGGGAACGACGGCCCGTGCGCGTGCGCGAGGATCAGCCGGGCCTCGGGCACCGCCTGCACCAGCCGGACGAACTTGCCCGGCTGGTCGGCGTCCCACGGCGCGTAGGCGTCGAACAGGACCGGTAACCCTGCCGCCGTTGCGGTCCGCACGACGTCGGCCACCGCGGAGTCGGCCACGTCGAAGCGCTGGTTGTTCGGGTGCAGCTTCAGCCACTGGCTGCCCGCCGCGGCGACGCGCTCGACCTCGGCGAGCGCCCCTTCACCGTCGCTGGGGTGCACCGAGCACACCGGGAAGAAGAAGCCCGCAGAGTCGCGGGCCAGCCCGAGCGTGGCGTCGTTTCGCCGCCGGGTCGCAGGCAGATCCCCTCTGGGCGCTATCACCAGCGCCGCGGCCCGGGTAACCGCGGAGCCAGCGGCCCGCCGGCGGTAGTCCTCCGGCGGGTGCGGCTCGCCGATCTGCCCCTCCGGGTAGAGCAGCGGATGCGTGTGCGCGTCGATCACGGGCCCCGCGTACATCGGGCAATCCCCGCTAGAACGGGTAGGCCGGCAGGTCGCCGCGGACGGTGACCCACTGGGTCTCGGTGAACGCCTCCAGGTTGGCGCGCGCGCCGCCGAGCCGCCCGCCGTTCCCGGACGCGCCCACGCCGCCGAACGGGATCGTCGCCTCGTCGGCGACGGTCTGGTCGTTGATGTGCACCAGCCCGGTCGGGATCCGCTCGGCGATCTCGAGACCCTTGTAGACATCCTTGGTCAGGATGCCAAGCGACAGACCGTAGTCGGTGCCGGCCGCGAGCTCGACGGCCTCGTCAATGGAGTCGAAGCCGACCACGGGTGCCACCGGGCCGAAGATCTCCTCGGCGTACGCGGGAGCCGACGTGGGCACGTCGCCGAGCACGGTCGGCCGGTAGAACAGGCCCTCGTAGGTCCCGCCGGTCAGCAGCGCGGCGCCCGCATCCACGCTGGCGGTGACGATCCGGTGCACGTTGTCGCGCTGCCGCTCGTCGATCAGCGGCCCCAGCGCGACCTGGTCGGCGAACGGGTCGCCCACCGGCAGATGCTCGGCCCTGGCGGCCAGCGCGGACGCGTACTCCTTGGCGATCGAGCTGTGCACCAGGTGACGGCTGGTCGACATGCAGATCTGGCCCTGGTGGATGAAGGAGCCGAACGCGCCGACCGAGCTGGCCTTGTCCACGTCCACGTCGTCGAGCACGATCAGCGCCGAGTTGCCGCCCAGCTCGAGGTGCACCCGCTTGAGGTGCTCCCCGGCCAGCTTCGCGACCGCCCGGCCTGCCCTGGTCGATCCCGTGAACGCGATGATCCGGACGTCGGGATCGGTGATCAGCGCCTCACCGGCGTCCGCGTCCCCGGGCAGCACGTGCAGCACGCCGTCCGGCAGCCCAGCGGCTGCGAACATCTCGGCGAGCAGCACGCCGCCGCTGACCGAGGTGCGCGGATCCGGCTTCAGCACCACCGTGTTGCCGAGCGCGAGCGCCGGCGCGACCGAGCGGATGGCCAGGATCGTCGGAACGTTGAACGGCGCGATGACGCCCACCACCCCGGCGGGCACCCGGCGGGCGAAGCTCAGCTGCGGCTGCGGTGTGCGCAGCAGCTCGCCGTAGGGCTGTGAGGCCAGCGCCGCGGCCTCGTAGCACTCGTCGGAGGACACGTGCACCTGCAGGTCGCCAAGGGGCGGGATCGCGCCGGTCTCCCGCGAGAGCCAGGACTTGATCTCGTCGGCGTGCGCGAGCCAGAGGTCACCCACGCGGCGCAGCACGGCCGCCCGCTCGCTGTACGGGGCCGCGGCCCAGGAGGGCTGCGCCGCCTTGGCCGCACGGGCCGCGGCGCGCACGTCGGCCGGCGTGGCGTGGCCGATCCGGCCCAGTTCCGCCCCGGTGGCGGGTTCGGTCACCGGGTAGTCACCGCCGGAGCCGTCTACCCAGCCGTTCGAGTAGATCTTGCCGTGCCAGGAACCGGAGTCCAGCAGTCCCATGTCACCCTCCCGTTCACCGCGAGTACGCGATGCGACCACATGTCCGCTCTACGGCCACTATCTTTTCATCCGCCGCGCCCGCGCCGCGGCCTTGCAGGCCGCTTTTACCCGATTTTTCACTCGCGACAGGTAGCGCGGATAGGGTGCGGGCCCGGAACGGGGGCCTCCCGGGCCGCCAGCCCAGCGGATAAGGTACGGGACCGCGAAGCGGGGGGCCTAAGATCATGATCGTGCTAGACGACGCTGAGATCGGCCGAATACTGGTCATCGTCGCGCATCCGGACGACGTCGATTTCGGCGCCGCCGGGACCGTGGCGCGCTGGACCGACGCCGGGATCGACGTCGTCTACTGCCTGGTCACCGACGGCGACGCCGGGGGCAGCGACCCCAGCATCACCCGCGCCGACATGGCCGCGCTGCGGCGTTACGAGCAGACCGAGGCCGCCGACCGGGTCGGCGTGCACGACCTGCGGTTCCTCGGCTACCCGGACGGGCGGGTCGAGCCCACGATCGGGCTGCGCAAGGACCTGACCCGGGTGATCAGGGAGGTCCGGCCGGACCGGGTGCTCTGCCCGTCGCCCGAGCGTGACTACGTGCGGCCCGGCATCAGCCACCCCGATCACCGCGCCGTGGGCTCGGCGGCGCTGGACGCCGTGTACCCGGACGCGCGCAACCCGTTCGCGTTCCCCGAGCTGCTCGCCGACGAGGGCCTGAAGGAATGGACCGTGCGCGAGGTCTGGATCAACGGGCCGGGCATGGCCAACCACTACGTGGACGTGACCAAGACGTTCCCGCGCAAGGTCGCGGCATTGCGCGCGCACGTGAGCCAGACGGGCCAGCGCGACGACCTCGAGGACCTGCTGCGGCAGCGGCTGGCCAGCACCGCTCAACGGGCCGGGCTGCCCGAGGGCCACCTGGCCGAGGCGTTCCGCGTCGTCGATACCGCCTGACCCGCCCGGATCACGCCGGGTTGGCCCCGTTTGCCCGCCAATCCGGCCTCTGACCGGCCCACTGCCTGCGCAACGACTCCGGGGGGTGGGTCTGGTGCATGGACTCCGCCGGCCCTAGGTTGGGCATCAGGCGCAACTGCCGTCACCGGCTGTCTTCAAGGAGCCTGCGTATGACGCACATCACTGTCACCGTCGACGGTGCCCGCTATGCGGACGATGTCGAGCCACGAATGCTGCTGGTCCACTACCTGCGTGAAGTCGTAGGCAAGACCGGAACGCCCATCGGATGCGACACCTCCAACTGCGGTGCATGCACCGTGCTGCTGAACGGTGAGTCGGTCAAGAGCTGTGCCGTCCTCGCCGTCCAGGCCGACGGCGCCGATATCACTACGATCGAGGGTCTTGCGAACGGGGAGTTGCATCCGCTGCAGCGCGCCTTCCACGAGATGCACG
>Ga0209275_10000621_pt1 | contig 14024 bp, 9 predicted proteins | sample HubBroMetageREF2_FD_188344 | JGI IMG/M metagenome (GOLD analysis project Ga0209275, IMG submission 188344) | Reference soil microbial communities from the Hubbard Brook experimental Forest, New Hampshire, USA - Hubbard Brook CCASE Soil... | ecosystem: Environmental > Terrestrial > Soil >... | reverse complement strand
CGAATCCGAAGCCACCCGAAGGATCGTTGTTGAGATATGTACTTCGCGCCCCATAAGGATTCGCGAACTTAGGATGGTTAAGCACATTGAAGAACTCGGCCCGGAACTGAGCGGTGAATCGTTCTTTGAACCTCCAGCCCTTGATCAGCGACATGTCCCAGTTTCTGAAACCGGAGTCGCGGAACAGATTGCGGCCGGTGTTACCTATGCTTCCGAAGGGGGGAGGAACCAGGACACCGTTGCCTTGCACGTAGCAGCCATTGTTCACGAGTGATGCGACTGCGAGTTGGCCATTCGCCTGCGCGTGCTGCTGACAGACGGCCGGGAAGGAGGACAGAGGGCCGGGAGCGAAGAAAGGAATGGGGTGTGGACCGGACGTAAAGGCACTGGGGCTCCCGTAAAAATCCCAGGTGCTCCAGCCTTCCTGGGGAGGGTTGTGAACCTCACCAGTTCCATTGAAGTCGTTTGAAGCATCCTGTACGCCCCAAGGTAGCCCGCTCTGCAAAGTCACGATGTTATTGATCTGCCAACCTTCCAGCATTTGCCCTGGCGCCTTTTTTCCAGGGATGGCATAGGTCATCGAGAAAGTGAAGCGATGCGTGACATCGTAATCGCTATTCCCATAGATCGGCTGCCCAGCTATTTGGGTTGTAGGGTTGGAGAAATAAGATAAATCGTCGAGGGCGTGGGAATAGGTGTAACCGGCAAGGAAAGATAGCCCGTGGGAAAGCCGCTGAGTAAGGGTCAACTGTAAACCATTGTAATTGGAACTGTCATGGTTACTCACCCAGTTTATGTACTGCAGATAGGGGAACTTCGCAGCGAACGTTTGGGCCGCCGCTTCATCTGCGCCAGAGGCCGAGCAATTGTCATAGGGCACGGGATCGCCGGCGCTCGCCAGACAGGCGGCAGCCGCATGCGACGGACCGAACCAGCCCGCGCCGATCGGAGGCTGGTTGAGGTCGGTGTATCCTATCAGTCTCGCACCGTGGTTCCCGACATAAGCAGCTTGCAACGTGAGATTATTTGTGAAGGCATGCTGGATACTCACGTTCCAGTTGCCGACGTAGGGTGTGCGGATGTTGCGGTCTACTGCAAAGGTGCCGCACGGTGAGGGATCGTTGCCCACGCCATCGCCGCACGCGAACCTGTTGCCGACTGTACCGATCGGAAAGACGGGTCCTGCCGTGCTCCAATTCAGTTGATTGGCACTATAGCTATTCTGGAGTGCGCCGAGTTGGCTCCCTAGTACCGTCGTAACTGCACCGGTAACAGGATTCGTCGTCACGATATCGGCGCCGAAAGGGACGTCATCAATGAACTTGCCGAACGGCGTCGTATCGTAAATAATGCTGGCTCCCACTCTGAGCACTGTCTTTCCGTTGCCCCCGATATTCCATGCCAAGCCAAAACGCGGCGCCCAATCTGCGAAATCACCGTTAACCTGAGATGGAATTTGTACGCCGGCCTGTACCAATCCGAGGATTGGATCAAAGTTCCCGGCGAGGTGATTGCGAGTTGTGGGTGGCGCGCTATATTCGTAGCGTATACCAAGGTTCAACGTTAAGTTTGGAGTTACGCGCCAGTCGTCCTGAAAGAAGCCTGCGATGGCGCGATCTCGCGAATCTCGCGTAGGATCCGCGACCAGGAGTTCCCCGTCTTTGACCGTTCCAGTGAGGTAATCCTCGATCGACCTGAATCTGATTCGGCCGGCGCCCAGCCTAAACGAATCCTCGTCGTGCACCTGGTAAAGGAAATCTGCGCCGAACTTAGAGGTGTGGTGGCCGTGCAAATATGACACATTATCGACGATCTCAAACTCGCCGTCAGGCCCGTGGAAAGCTCTTGCTTGGTTTGGGCTCCCCAAAGCGAAATTGTTAAGGCTTGTAATCTGAATATACGGCATCCCAAAATACACTGGATTTGTGACGCCCGTATTGATGCCGTAGCCTGTTGGCCACGGAGATGCAGGATTTACTTTGTTATCTACTGGAGTAGAATCAGTGGTGACGTAGTCGTAGCCGGCCCTCAGTTCATTCACCCACGTCGAATTGGGGGTCCAGGTCCAGTTCCCCATGACCGCCTGAACCCGATCATTAATGAGCGTCCGCCATTGCGGAGCCAGTTCGTCTGCGGAGAGCACCCAAGTTCCGTTCAGGTTGCCGAAAAAATACGAACCGTTTAGTGAACTGTGCGAATTGAGAACATAATCGACCTTCGCGACTGCGCTATCTGCCGAGTTGCTGCTTATCAAAGGGGCGGCATAGACAGTCGGCCCTCCTGGATTCGTCCCATTATTCATCGGGAAAAGAGATTCAAAGCTCGAGGAAGGTGGCGATACAACGCAGGTCGAGGTGTTGAGGCCCGCGAGTTGTGCGCTCAGAGCATTAATGGGCGTTCCGGCTGTATTCAGAGCTCTGCACGCATCAACCAGACTCGCGGTTGGATCTCCCACCGACACCGTGGCCGGTGCGGCACCTACCAGAACGTTCCCTACGGTGTAGCGTTGACCCTCGTAGCCACCAAACCAGAACACCTTGTCTTTGACAATGCGTCCACCCGCAGTGGCGCCGAATTGTTCCAATTCCACTGGCGTCTGCGGATTCGGAGCTCCAACGGTATTCGTCGTCCGATCGAAGTAGTTCCGCGCGTCCCAGGCGCCGTCGCGGCCATAAGCGTAAGCAGTGCCGTGAAGGCTGTTCGTACCCGACTTCAGTCCAATGTTAATGTGCGCGCCTGCCTTCCAACCGTATTCCGCCTCGGGATTTACCTGGGTAGTGAACTCCTGGATGGCGTCGACGGGCAAAATGCTAGTGGAGTCCCCCGCTTTGTATGCGGAGTTGATGACGCTTTGACCGTTGTCAGGGTTCGAATTGAGAAGGCCGTCCACCAGGAAGACGTTATCCTCAACACGGAGGCCGTCAGTGCTCTGGTCGGTTCCTCCGCCACCCGGATAAATGAGCACCCCCGGGCGCAGCGGTAGCAAGTTCACGTAATTGCGGCCATTCAACGGGAGGTCGTTGATCGTCTGGTTACTGAACGTTCCGCCGAGGGTAGCGCTCGCGGTGTCCACCATCGGAACTTCTCCGGTGACGACGACCGTCTGAGTCTGCTCCCCTGGCACCATCGTAAAATCTATTCGGATGTCCTGACCTACTTGCACAACGATGTCACGGTGCTCCGCCACCCTAAAGCCTTTTGCCTCCGTGCGTACGATGTACGCCCCAGGGAGAAGGCTGGAGGCGAAATATGCGCCAGCGCTATCCGTCACCAATGACCGCGCAATTCCTCGATCCACGTCCGTGACCGTCACCGTGGCGCCTTCGATAGCGCCGCCGCTTTGGTCACGAACGGCTCCCTGAATGCTGCCTTGTTGGGTCTGTGGAGACGCTGGTAGACAAGCCAGAAGAACCGCCATCGTAGCCACCGCGATGCGCAGAATTCTCTGCACCCTGGGAAACACGCACACACGCATTAAGGCTCGTATGCGGACCATACAATCACCTCCAAAAGCTACCGTTTTCATCTCGAAGCATTGGCACCACTGAGGACCAACCTTATACCGCGCTCTAATACTACGAACTCGAGTGCGTGTCAAGAAATGATTCAAGAGATGATTCAAGAGAGCGTTAGCACAAGACATGTCCGCTTCAAGAAAATCGGCCAGAGGACGAGATGGATGCCTGGAGATAGGCGTGAACTGCTCGCCGATGGGTGCCCTGGAGCGAACGATGAAGATACAACGAGGAATCTTGCGAGCTTTAGCGAAGAGGATTACCTGTTGGAAAGTAGCCGAGATCGTGGGAATCACCGAGCGACCGACGCGGAGGTGGCACGGGTGGTACGAAGAGTTTGGTTACGACAGCTTGCAGGATCGGCGACCGGGGAGCGCGCCGGTAATGGCGCAGAAATTTTCAGAGACACTGCTTCGCTGCAACGACTTTTAGCACCGCTTCGATCTCAGAGGGGTGGGGAAGCGAAGCGCCGAAACACTCGCGGTGAATCGGCCTTTGGCGGGTCGTTCCGCCAACTCGCGCTGACCGGCTGCACCGGCGAGCTGCGCTCGTCACGAACGACTTTTGGATATCCTCGATTCGTCGCGGACAGCACTGGTCATCGAGATTACCGACCGAAAAACGAAGCGCCGGTAGTGAAGCCGCCTATTCTAGATCGCGGCTGTTGCTTGGATACGAGTGCTCACCGAAATTTCACGATAAATCCCTCGGGACTGGACCGACCGCCACCGGGCGGTGGATTGATGACCTGCACCCACCCGGTTCCCGCCTTCACAAGCAAGGAAGCGGGAATTTCCACGGAAAGCGATCGGTCGCTCTCGAATCTGGTCGGCACCTGAACGCCGTTGAAGAGAACCTGCGAGCGGGCCATGAACCCGATCCCGCTGACCTTGACGGCTGCCGACTCGTCACCCTCCGTGACCATCTTTGGCGTCAGCTCGAAGATTTTGGGTGAGTCATTGAAGCCGACCATTTTCGTGTCCATGATGAGATTGGGATCCGGAATCGGAAGAGCGTAATTCCAATGGTACCCCGGCTCAATACGCTCACCGCTCTGGAATACCATGGAGATCTTATGGATGTTGTCGATCTTCTCGAGCGGATTGGCATCCAGCACCACAATGTCTGCGAACCGGCCCGGCTGGACGGTACCCACCTGATCGGAGACGCCGATCGCCTCGGCGGGAATGCTCGTCGCAGACTGCAGCGACTGCATGGGCGTCAGCCCCGCGTCAACTAAGAGCTCCATCTCCTGAAGAACATTCAGGCCTGGAATTTCCAAACCCCCGGACGCGTCGGTTCCCACCTCCAACTTACCGCCCGCCTGCACGAACTTGCGCACGAGCGTCTGGGCGTTTCGATAGCCCACCCGAAATTCCTCTAAGTCAGCCGGTTGAATCGAGTCCTTATAGCTAAAGAAACCGAAGCGCCAACCATAGCTGCGAACGCGCTCGAACATCGATAGCATGCCTAACGGCACGTCGGGCGGGAGGGACTGCTGTAAATCGGAGTTCGCAAGCAATTGCCCCGCCTGGTCTCTAAACTCAGCGACGCGATCAGTGACGGCCGCCTGCTCATACACCAACTCGGGCGTCAAGTAAACGTGGTGACTCACCATCAACGAAACAAACTCATCCACCTTGGCCGGCTCCATTCGCGCGAACGCGGTTGGGAGGTCGTGTTTCTTCTGCAACTCGAGGTTAGCCGGCGACAGCAGTGCGGGGGCCGACCCAGAGAGGTGGGTCACTGCGTCGCCTCCGGCGCGGATGAAGTCGAGAACGCCTTCATCGACATGGCCGAAAACGTGTTTCCCGCGTTTGTGCGCTTCTTCGATTACCGCCTGCAGCATATCCGGGGTAAACCCCTTCGAGAAGATGGACACGAAGTCGAACTTGTCCACGTCGAGCTGCCGGATGACGACTCTGCGAGCCTCCTGGGCGTTGCCAACCTCTAAATTGTCCGTTGACGGCCTGCTGAGGAGAATCGCAGAGGTCGCTCCATCGGTACGCGCGCTCAGCGCATTTCCGGCCGAGTAAATTCTCGGAAGCCTGGTGATCTTGCCTTTCGCAATGCCCTCCCGCAGGGCCAGCATCCATTCGGCTGGGTTGCCGACGTCAATAACGCTTGTGACGCCGTGGTTCAGATCCAGCTCGCCCACCCAACTTCGATAGTGGCTGTGGCCGTCGATCAAACCCGGAACGATGAATTTCCCGCGAACCGAGATCACCTCGGCGTCGGCGGGCAGCGCGGCGTTCGACCCCGACGTAATCGAGACGATTCGCGCATCCCTTATCACGATCACCGCGTCCGGAAGGGCGGCCCGTCCCGTCCCGTCAATCAGTGTGCCTCCAACAATCGCTTTCGTACGAGAACCCGTTCCAGCCGTCCGTTGGGCCGCCAGCTCCAACGTCTTCCCATTGCTGGCAAATAGGAACGCGGCCACCAGGGCCATCGCGGGCCACAGATCTCTTAATCTCATCACTCCATCCCCCTATCATCTGAGCCGCCGAATCCCGCTCACAAGCTCAACGTTTGCAGGCGGCCGCCAGCACGCAACAAAGTAGAAGCTATCTCATAAAGAAGATGGCGCGATTGAAAGGTGCGGCTTCACGGGCTAATGACCCCTTTTCCAGGAGCCTGACGGCGGGGCTGAAGCCCCCTCCCGAGCGAGGCATTTGTGAGATGGCCTCCATTCAGCACAGTTATCGCTACCTGAGTGTAAGTGTAGAAACATTGGAGGTCCCGCCGCCGGGCCATGGCGTGAACACAGTTATGGGAATCGTCCCGGGCTCCAGAGTTCGATCGGTGGGCACATCGGCATGCAATTCGCGGGCGCTGATGAACGTCGTTTTCAGCGGCCTGCCATTCAATAAGACGAGTGACGAGCTGCGAAATGTCTGACCTGTGACAACCAATTCGAACGGGCTCCCACCGTGGAGGGCCTGCGAATTTTGGTTTAGCGTCACGGTGGCGACCTCGGAAATCTTCGGAACGCCGGCAGTCGAGCTGCTGATTCCGACACCCTCCAATTCAGAAAATGCGGGCTCATAGTCACGATGATAGCTGTTATCAACCACGTTCCCGTTCTTCACGACCTTGTCGATCTTCTCGATGTTGCGAATATCTGCAAGAGGGTCCGCATCCAGAATCAATAGGTCAGCCAGCCTGCCCGGCTGCAACGTGCCGAGTTTGTAGTCCACGTGGATCATCTGTGCCGGAAGCTGAGTGGCTGACTGAATCGCTTGCATGGGCGTCAGGCCAGCGTCCACCAATAGCTGCAATTCTTGGCACAGGCTCGCTCCAGGCAGGCTAGCCGATCCGCCCGAATCGGTGCCCGCGAATATCTTCCCTCCTGCATGGGAAAATCGCCGCACAAACTCGAGAGACTCCTCATAGCCGCGGTGAAATTCGTCGAGCACGGCGGGATCTACTAATTCCGAGGAGGGAAACGAGCCCAGGGCAGCGGAATAGCTGCGCAATTCACGAAAAAAACTCAGCGACGACAGGGTTGCCGTCAAAGGCACATAGCGAAGATTGGGGTTCATCAGTAAGTGGTAGTCCTCGGTCTCGAATTGCTCGGTTTCCTGCAAGAGGGCGGTATGTTCGTTAATCAAGCAGGGATTGATGTAGGTTCCGTGTTGAACTAGAAATGAGACCAGGGCATCCATTTTGTCCATTTGCATATGGGCGTAAGGACAAGCGATGCGACTATTACGGAATGCTGCGAGGTCCTCCGGAGACATGAGCGTCTCCGCTACGCCCCATAAGTGAGTAATTCCGTCGACTCCGTGATTTACCGAATCGTAGAGATTGTCGCTATGGCCGATCACAGTGAGGCCGACCTTGTGGGCCTCGGTCGTTATCGCCTGTAACTCGTCTCCGCTAAGGTGTTGATACACTTTAATTGCGTCGACGCCTTTCTCCAGCAACTCTCTGGTCAAGGCCGCTGCTTCCGCCGTGCTTCCTACATAGGATATGGGAGAATAACCGCTGCCTGCATCCGTGAAGGAGAATCCGGCCGCATTGCTTCGGGCATCTATGATATTGCCAGTCGTGAAGATGCGAGGCCCACGCATCTGACCGTTTTCCTCCGCTCCTCGAGCTCCCAGAATCCAATCAGCCTTATCCCCCAAATCGATTACGGTCGTGATTCCGTGCGCCAAAAATAGTTCGCCGGTCCACCCCCGCCAGTGTACGTGTGCATCGAACAGCCCGGGCACGATGAATTTGCCTTGCGCATTGATCACCGTCGCGTCTTCGGCGGCTACCGTCGAGCGACCCGACACGATGCTCTGGATTTTACTTCCTTGAATCACGATCGTCGCATTACGAATGGGCGCCGCACCGGTGCCGTCAATCAACGTTGCCCCTTGGATCACCAACATCTGGGCTCGCGGTTGTCGCTGCTGGGCGATGACAGCACGCGGCACGAGTGACGACCACAGCATGGCCAGTACAATCGCTCGTATGTACATTTTCACCTGCCCTCCCGCCTCCGCGTGCATCTGCCCTGCGTTACGATTGCATCCTTGCCGTTAACGCCTCATTCGAGGTCATGCTTCCAACCGGCACAAACCAACCAGAAGCGAGTCCTCGCGGGAACTCAATGGGGCCCCAAATTTCGGCTGAGATAGGAAACGATCCGGTCCAACGAGTCGGGCTCCAGATGGGCATGATATTTGGTGATCATTTTGTCTACGGTCTGCTGCCATTGTTCTCGCGTCTTCCGCTGAGAAGTGACGACATTTAATCTATGGCACTGCCCGCAAGACGCGGCCACTTCCTTTTTCCCTTCGCCCTCCGGAAGCGTTGCCTCCGCCTCCATCCCCCGGTGCTGGTCCCCGTTTCCACTAGGCGGTCGGTCGAAGTCCCGATAGCCATGCGGCTGGCCCATGCCCGGGTATCCCACACCCTCCAATCCCAACTGTGAATTGTAGAAACGCCGCACGGTCAGGTTTCGCACGGACCTGAAAAATTCGGATTTCTCAATACCCCGCAAAAGCTGTTCCTGCTGGTCGTAGGTAATCTCGACAAAGCTCTTCCCGAATTGGGTTTGGCTCTGCGTGTCAAGTTCCTGCAGCCCCGACCCGTATATTTTCCGCATTTTTTCGGACTTTTCTACCGCGGCCTCGACATCGCTCGCGATCCCGGCTTCTTGCGCCCCAGGCGTCGTATCGGTGGGTATGATGTGGGATACGATGACGGCGATCGCCGTCTTCTCGCCCGCATCCAACCTCTCCACCTCCTGAGCGGCGGCAATGAGGCGCCAAGCTGGCACCAATGCAGCCAACATCGCAGTGCCCCTCAAAAGCGTCCTTCTGGAAAGTGAGTTGTCTAGCGATGCCATAGATGTCTCCGATTTCAAGCCAGTTCCCGCCGGTTGCGGATGATGTAGTCGGACACGCGGTTGGAAAGCGCCACAATAGTAAGGGTGGGGTTCACCGAAGCAGTCGTCACGAAAATGCTTGAATCCGCAATAAACAGATTCTTCACGTCGTGACTTTGGCCATAGGGGCTCACCACGGACTTCTCAGGATGAACTCCCATACGGCAGGTTCCCATGATGTGACCGCTGTGCGCGTGACCGAAATACACCTTTCTTGCTCCTGCGGCCTCCAGAATCTCGCGGCACGTCTGTCGCTCGTGCTCGATCACCCGATCGTCTCGCTCGGTCCTCTGGTGGGTCATACGGGCTACCGGCACACCAAATCGGTCCTTCACGTTGGGATCGATTGTCACTGTGTTGGCATCATTTGGGTGCATTTCGGCGATGGCTACAAGGCCCTGTTGATACCGATAGCTTTCCGCATGCCTCTTGAGTTCCGCCCCCCAAAGAGTCGGCTGCAAACCGACAAACTCGATTGGTGTTTGGGAGTCGGTGGATATTTTATAGCCGCGCGCAAACCCGCGCTTGGCGTCCGTATTATAAAAATCGTACGTAACGAGGTTCTCGATAGGATAGCCGCGAAAACTGTCTAACGGCTGGTCAAACACCCCGACGGCCGTTTGGGTTAGATGCGTCATGAGATTCTTACCAACCAAACCGCTGCTGTTGGCAAGTCCATCCGGGAAGCGACCTGATGTGGAGTTTTGGAGCAGCCTGGGCGTTTCGACGGCGAAGCAGGCCACCACAATCAGGGCTGCTTCCTGTTCTTGTTCTTTTCCCTCAGAGTCGAAATAGATGACGCTCTTGGCGATGCCCGATTTGTCAACGCGTATTTCGCGCGCATAGCAGTTCGCGCGAATCTCCGCTCCGGCCGCTTGCGCACGTGGAATGTGGGTTACCAAGGTGTTGCCATTGGCTCGAATCATGCAGCCCGCTGTACAAAAGCCGCAGTAGTTACAGGCCGGGCGCCCGTCATAAGGACGAGAATTGATCGCAGTCGGCCCGACAAAGCTATGAATTCCCAGCTTTTGGCAACCTTTTTGGATTATTTGGCTGGCAAATGAGAGCTTGTGTGGCGGATTCACCGCGCGCGGAATTTGCGGCAACTGCACTTCGGGAAAAGGAGTAGAAACACCCAACTGCTTTTCCGCCAGGAGATAGTCGGGCTCCAGATCTGCGTAGCGGATAGGCCAATCGGTACCCTCTCCGTCAACGCTTTTCGTCTGGAAGTCGGTGGGATGAAACCGACCCACCGCACAGGTCCAGTGGTTGGTACCGCCTCCAACTCCAAAAGCCGTGTGGCCGCGGACGCCGATTACCGAATCCGTAGGATCTCCCGCATACGTCACAGGCATATCCCAATTCAGCTTTTTCGCCATCACTTCTACGTCATTCACGAAATCCTTGGCTGGATCCCAGTGTGGACCAGCCTCCAATACAACCACCGAGAGGTGCGCCTCTGCCAGACGCATGGCGGCTGTCGCACCACCGGCGCCCGCACCTACAATACAGACATCTACCTTGGGCATCATCGCTCCCTATGCTGATCGCTCTCGCCGCGGTCCATTGAGAGATTTTCTAGAGTCGTCCAAACCGACGGAACGGTTTTAATCAGGATACCTTTCGTTCATGGCTCGCTATTGTTGCGATTTAGCAGGACTCGCTGTTTCACCCCTTTCTCCGGAAAGCTTCGCATTCAAAAATCGGAGCGTATTCTTCCATAACTCCGCACTTACGTCGGGCATGTAGACGGCTGTCTTGTCAGGCTCCGCAAAGCCGTGACGAGCCTCTGGAATGAGATGGAGTTCCATGGGATTGCCGGCATCCTTGAGACCGTTGGCCAACATCCGGACCGCCGGCACGGGAATGCTGCGGTCTTCCTGACCGAAGTAGCCGAGCAGAGGAGCGTGAATACTGCGTAGCTGTTCTTCATCTACGATGACGGGGCCGTAGTAAACGACACCGGCGGCGAGCAGCGGATCCGCGATTGCGAGCTGCAATACGAAACCCCCACCCATACACCAACCGATCGCACCGACTCGATTGGGCAATACTGTCTTCAGGGTCCGGAGATAGTTCGCGGCGGCGAGCAGATCCTCGGTCAAATGCGGACGAAGCGCGTCACGCAGATGGAGTCCATCCTGGTAGTCCCGCGCAGTCCGCCCGTAGAGATCAACCTCCAGCGTCACGTAACCTGCGGCGGCGAGCTTTCGCGAAACCTCCGTATCGAATTCCTTAAGGCCGTCTATACCGTGGATTTCGATCATCGCTGGGAATGATCCCGGCGCAGTAGGTTCAAAGAGAAAGGCGGAGTACTGCCGGATTCCGCCCGAGATCTTTACTGCCTTCCCTGCGCTTGTCTCAGCGTTGGCGACCGGTGCGGTCATGAACAAGCAAATCACGGTAAAAAGAGAGATAAATCCTAAGCGCATCGGTTGGTCTCCTCGCTGGAAGTTCATGTCGGTCCGGCGCTCGGTTCTCAAAATTCGATGCTCAACTTCTGACCGTTCCAGCGTTGATCAAACTTCCGCCCGAATGTCACCATCACTTCCTGGAAATTGTACGACGCCTGACGCACCCTGCCGCCCGTGATCATCTGAACCTTGTAAGTGCCGGCACGACAAAGCAGCTCATCGGGGACTACGGCGGTAATTTCTGTGGGGCTAAAACTCGCAACCTTCAGTTCCACGTCCTGCCACATCACGTGGTCTAGTGCGTTGAAGTCTTGGCCCTTGATTGTGATCTTGAGCGTAGAAGTCCCGATGGGCACAGCGCTCGGCTGAACCGAAGAGATGTATGGGCGGGGCAATTGTCCATTCACAGGCAAGTACGGCCGGGGAATGGGCTCCTGATAGGCCGAATGAAATACTCGATCCTGCACTTTTCCGTGTTGAATTACTGTTTCCAGGGATCGCACATTTGCGATGTCATTCAAAGGGTTCTTGCTGAAGATGTCCATGTCCGCGAGCTTGCCTACTTCAACAGTGCCTAGGTTCTTTTCCTGGTGAACGAAGATGGCCGGGTTGATCGTCGCCCCCTGAAGTATCGCGAGGTTCGGGATTTGCGCTTCGGCCAATAGTTCCATTTCCTCCCATACAGCGATTCCGGCCGGCGCGTGATAATAATTATCGGTTCCCACCAAGATCTTGCCTCCTGCCGCTACGAACTTCCGGGCAAATAGCTGGTGATTCGCCAAAGCCTTTAGCAATTTCTCATGCAATTCGGGAGTGGGAGGATACGGATGAAAGGTAAAATCCGTAAACCACATACGCACGTACATTTCGGGCAGATAGCTTAGGCTTGGATCTCTACTAAGCCTATGCTGCTCTAGCTCGTACTTGTCCCACTGAGGGTAAGCGCCGTGAAAAACTCCCACGATGTTGGGTTCGAGTCGAACCTTCCGGTCCACCATCAGCTTAATCAGATCGTCAAACATCTCCGGATCCTCGAGAGCCTCAGGTAATCCCAGTCCTCCGCTTTCACCCTTGTTTCGTGCGAGGTTCTGTGCGAGCACAGCCGGGGGAGTCGTGGCTGCGGCGACGCCGCTTTCATGGGCAATGGCATCGATACCCGCCAAGACAGCTCCCCGCGCATCGCAATCTCGTAAATGTCCGTGAAGATTGAGGCCCGCGTTGTGTGCTTCCTCAGCGGCAGCCTTCACTATTTCGCAGGTCGCCTCCTGATACACCTTTAGAAAACTCACTCCCGAGGCGATATTCTGGCGGGCGGCCCAGCGGGCTTCCTCGGCAGATTTGACGTTCCACTCATGCGGACCCAGTTTCCCGCCGATGACCATCCCGTCAGGAAAGATGCGCGGGCCAAATGACATCTGCTTTTCTCGCGCCTCTTGAAGAGAGAGGATCCAGTCCATGAGGTTGCCCATATCCATCGTGGAGGTGACACCGAAGTGAATGTTTAGAGCGCCGTCGTAATCGCGCGTATGAGCGTGAGTGTCCCACAGGCCCGGAAGCACAAACTTGCCAGTCGCCTCGATGACCTGCGCGCCCGCTGGAGTATTTACTTGTCCCGTCGGTACGACCTGCGTAATCCGTTCCCCCTGAACAACAATATCCATATTCGGAAGCAATCGTCCTTGCTGTACGTCAAGAACCGTACCGCCTCGCACAACCAAGGTGTCGCTCGTAGGCTGTGCCTGAGATCGGGCCCGACGATCCGCGGTCACAAGCACGCAAGTAACAAGACTTAGGCCAACCACCAACGATCGTTTGCCATAGCGCATCAGCCAAACTCCACTCTATTTTTCTCGTTTACACAGACGCTCAAGGTTACGATTCGGTTTCCCCCAGCCCGAACGGGCGGCGATCCGTCGACTCTCTCTCTCATATCCTCGAATTGTGCGACAAGACAATACATTTGTTGGACCAATATTATACCAAATACGGATGCCGACTATCGATACTATGCAACATTGGTGCTGTCAAGAATTTTGTAGGATGCTAATCTCCGGTCGCTCGCTCCGACATTCCGCCAACCGCACCCCATGCCACCGGCTCGACAGGAAGGGAGACATAGCCGTGAGCCAGGAGGACATACAACGAGCGGTAGTCGTGCCCGAAGCATCCAACGCCAGCTCAATTGCAGACGGGGCAGACATGTGGTATAAGGTTGGTCCTATAAGGAGCGTGACTCTTAAGAGCCGCGGTCGGCTATCGCAGTTCAGAAAATGTGGTCATTTGTGGGAGCGGATTTGCAGCGGTTCGAAAAACGCTTTTCTTCTAAAGCCCGACCGTCGCAGAGCTCAACGCGGCAGCGATTTCGGGATGCAGCGAGCGTGCAACGTACTCGTAACTTCCGGATCGGCGTTTGCCTTGACTTTGCGGAATTGCGGTACCCATACACGCCGATTCCGGTAACGAAAATGGCCAAGACTGGGAGGCGCGTCATCACCGTAGGTCTGACGGGTGCGAGCGGCGCGATCTACGCGCGGCACGTCCTGCGGATGCTCGACGCTGACTCGAGTGTCGGGCGCGTGTTTCTGGTCATCAGTGATGCGGGCTTGCGCTCGCTGGCGACAGAACTCGATATTGTGGCGTCCGACAGCAAGAAGCTTCCTTCCCTCCTCACCGGCACAGCGGCCGCAAAAATCGAGAGCCTCCCGAATC
>Ga0209275_10000620_pt1 | contig 14053 bp, 15 predicted proteins | sample HubBroMetageREF2_FD_188344 | JGI IMG/M metagenome (GOLD analysis project Ga0209275, IMG submission 188344) | Reference soil microbial communities from the Hubbard Brook experimental Forest, New Hampshire, USA - Hubbard Brook CCASE Soil... | ecosystem: Environmental > Terrestrial > Soil >... | reverse complement strand
GATGCCCGGCACAGGCCGCAGCGTCCAACAATTCCACACGAACAAAGACGACGAGGAACCGGCAAAGCCGATCCATCGCGACCAACCAAAAGTTGGAAGAAACGAATTATGCCCGTGCGGCAGCGGCAAGAAATTCAAACGCTGCCACGGAGCCGCAGCATAGGGGGCTGTGAGGTAGAGGCCCGAAACCGTACACCCTCGACTCCCGGCGCCGATCCGACGGCATCGCGAAAAAGCCTATAGAATAAGGGATTTTCGAATCTCGCCGTACCGCGTCGCGCGTCGTGCATTTTGCAGCGCGCGTTTGCAAAAAGCGCTACGCGTCGAAAACGCTATATGGGGTAAGGCTTTTTAACCATGGTCCCGACATGCATGCTCCACGCGCTATGCATCGGCAAACGCCGATTGCGATGTCTTCGGATACCCAGGTCGCGTGAAGGCCTTGGCAACATGTGCTACTCTAGCTTTCCAGGCCTGGTGTTGGCCTAGACGTTAGAGCATAAGCTTCGAGAATTGGAGATCGTTCATGGAGTGTGGCACCACGCTGGATCCACGCATAGACAGAGATATGTTTGACCTGAATCAAAGGGCGACGGGCATGATCCCGACACTTTTTGACAACGGACGCTTCGAGCTTGATCCAGATGGCCTTCCAAAAAACTGTTCTCACGTTTGGCTCGCCTATCTTGCGGCTGAAGTCTACGGGAACGCGGATGCCGCCGTAATAGCAATCCTTCACAATCGGGGGAGACAAGCGCAGATACTGGAGCGCCAGCTATTTGAATGCAAAACGAAGGCCGAGTATTATGTCGTCAATCCTGAAGAAGCCCGCCTTGAGTTTCTTGCGTGGCCTTTTCGCGATAAAAAATTCATGGATGACCTGCAAGTTGCGAAGACCGCGCGACGGTATGTAGCGGCGGAGAATGCGATTGCGATCGTATCCAGAAAGTACCCAGAGGTTCCGGGATATGCCGAAAAATATGGATTCAAGGAAAGACCTTTTGCCGACATGCTCGGAGACATGAGCAACCCCGACGTTAAGAAGGCCTATGCGTTTCAGTATCGTCGGAAGAGTCAAACGCCCCACGGCTCGGTGACGGGAATGCAAGACGTTCTTGAATTTAATGAAACCGGAGTCACCATCAAGTTTGACAGCAGGCTCGACACTCCAAATATCGCACTTGCGGAAATGACGATGCACCTCATCTCCTTCTTAGACCTGGTGGACCAACAGTTGGAAACCAACCGATGGAGCGAAATCGAGCCGCTCGATAAGGGACTCAACGAGATGATCGCCCGGCTGTAAGAAGCAGTTTGAGAACTACCGAGAAGACATGTTGCTTCGGGCGCCGTGGCTCATCCCGGAGTTTCGAAGGGTCAATAAGGTCACCTTGGCTAAAACTTCCGTCCAAACACCGCCATAAGCTATCCAATCTAGGAGCGTGCGATGATCCGAGCTATCATGCAGCGGTCTGGCAGTCGAACGTTCCGCAGGTCCTTCGCTCTCATTCTGGCAGCGGAAGCGGTGACTATCGGTGTCGCATGGCTCTTGTTGGGCGCAAATACCTCCGAGTGGATTCACGAACAGACGGCACGGCTTGCGCAGATCTCCGAGCAGGCTGCTTCGAGTGCAGATTGGTCTCGCTTAGGTGCGATATCGAACAGTAGCAGCTCCTCGTTAGACGAGACGTATGGGCGTCAACTGGACAAGCTTTCGAGGCCGTTCTCACTCAAACAAAGAAGGCGCAGTGCCGTCATAGTTCAAAACGGGGAAGCCTATGAGCTGTATGCGGACGGGAATCCTCCAACGGATGTCGGGAAGCCGCCTCAGTGGGAACGTGACGCCTACGCTACGCGGAAAACTACATATACCCCGGTTCCTTATTCCGACGATACTGGGACATACCTGGCCGCGTTCACGCCGATTGTGCACAACGGGAGTGTCGTCGGATTGATCGCTGCGGAACTCGACTCTGCTACGTTGGCGGAGTTTCAGGGCATCGTTCGGACTACGTTCTGGCTTTCAATTGTGCCGGCGGTTCTCGCCTCTCTTTTGGTTGCGTACATTCTAGCCTCAATGTTAGTGGAACCCATGGACGTGTTCCGCACGATCGAAGAGACGGCGAGAAGCCAACGGGCTTTGTCCCCAAGCGGAGAGGAAGGTGATCGTTGGGATCGGCTGACGCCCAAGCATAAGGAGGTAGCGGAGTTGGCGAGGCAGGGACTCACTAACAAGGAAATTGCCGACGCGCTCTCCGTTTCGTATGAAACCGTGAAGCAGCATTTCAAGGACGTTCGCGAGAGGACTGGCTGGTCGAAAGTCGATCTCGCCGTCCAAGCTCAAGCGCGGCGCACCGCGTCGCTTCCGCTGTGACTGCCTAGACCGAATACGATTGCACCGGGAGTCCTTGGCTAAGTCAGGCGCTATCGCTAGGCGGATTCCACAAGCGGGTTTTCCGCAGCCGTAATGGCCTCCCCACCGTGCTCCAACGTCTACATCCCCTTTTTTGCGGCGCCTCCCTTTTGGGGGATGACCGTGGAATCCCCAAGCCAAGGGAGTTGGCTCCCGCAAAATCCCCAAGTCTAGGGAATTCGTTTCCGTCAAAATCCCCAAACCGGGGAAGTTTCTTTTCGCGCCTGCTCCGAGATGATTGGCGTGGCCGGCAGAAGTCGGCCCCGCCTCGGCCGGCGGCACAGGCCGGAAAAAAAGAGGAAAAGAAATGAGCACATCCATTACCGTCGTTGACGGCACTCTCGCGATCCGCTCACTGGACGTCACGGACGACGTCGCCGTAACCTACATCGACCACTTGTCGCCCGAACTGCGGGAGGCCGGCGTCCTTAACTGCTTGCAGCTTGGGGCTCGCGCTCTCTCCTTTGCCGGCGACAGGGCCCAGGTAACGCTGTTGGCCGACGCGCTCAAGAGCTCGACCGAATCAACGCGAGCCCTCCTCAGTCAAGTATCGAAGACTGCGGAGCAATCCGTCGCAAAATCGGCCGAAACGCTTGAAAAGGTCATCGCGCAACTACTCGGCGATCTTGGCACCGAGCTTGATAAGAAGCTTGACCCGGCCAACACCGCGTCGATTATCGGCAAGCTCCGCAACGCGTTGCTCGACGACTATGCCAAGGTAACCGCTAAGGTGCGGGAGGATCTTGATCTAACGAACCCCCAGAGCCCACTATCAGCGTTGCGCTCCGAGCTCTATAAAGACGAGGAACGGAGGTACGAAGCGTTGACCAAGCAGCTGGTCGAATTACTGCAACAGTCGGCTGCGAGGGCTGCCGCGAGCGCCGAACGTGCGAAGTCCACGCGCAAGGGCGGGGACTTCGAGGTGGCGACCGAGGAATTCCTAACGGGCGAGTCCCGACCCCGCAAAGACCTCGTTCGTCGCACAAGCACCGAGTACGGTCTCGACCAAAACATGATCGGCGACTTCGTCATTGACATAAATCCTGGAGAAGTTCAAGGGACCAGGATTGTAATCGAGAGTAAGAACGCTCACAAGAGCACGACCGAACTTGTGCGCGAGCTCGACAAGGCGATGAAGAATCGCGGAGCGGTCTTCGGCATTTCGGTGGTAAGCGATACAAACATCGGCTCCCATGCCATCATCCCTTTCGGCGACGACAAACTGATCGTTCGTGTTCCAGCCCTACCGGATCACGAGTGGGACTTCACGGCTCTCAGCGTCGCGCTCGAAGGTGCTCGATGGAAAGCCATCATGGGTCGCATGACGGCGGGGTCGCTGGACGCGACCCGTGTCAAAGCCGATATCGACGCAGCGTTTGCGATTGCGAACCGCTTCGCGGAGGTGAAAAAGAAAATCACCGCCGGCAAGAGTCACCTCGATGGAATCTCGGAATACCTGGACGAAATCAAACGTGACCTCGTAACCGTGTTGCAACGCATCCAGGACACCGTTTCAGAAGCACGCCCTATGCCCGAAGCGGCCTAGTCATGGCTCTTTCGCATTGCCCCCGCTGCCAAACCGCCGGAGCGCCGCTTCGATCTTCTTCCTTGTCTTCGGACGCAGAGAGCCGCCCGCTAGGAAATCATAAACGGTTTGCCGGCCGAGGTTTGCCTCCCGAGCCAGGCGTGCAACGTTGTCGCTCTCCTTGATCGCCGTACGCAGGGCATCATCAGCCGAGTTATCCTCTGGGATAAAAACTTGGTGGCGCATCGCGGCGCTGGCGGACTCGCCAGCGCCGCCCTCGTCGAGCACGTCGCGCCAGTCGATCTCTTCAGGATCGATCGGCTCCGAGTCAACGGTCTCGCGGCCGGTCTGCAGTACGTCTGTCGCGGTGACGTGCATGGGGACGAGCAGCCCGCGCGCCTCCATCGTTACGCGCGCGCCGCTCGGCGTCACCATTTTGACAACGCGAGCCCGCGCCTCCCATTCGCGAATATACTGCCCGATCGTTGTGAGGCCAATCGTCCGCGCCTCGCGCGCGAGTGGCTCGTGTGAATACAGGTTGACCCACGGCAGCTGCGCCCACGCATTGGGATCTTTCTCGAAGGGCGCGACGTAGCGGGTGCGCATCCCAAGCAGTGACGCGTCCTTCGCGTGTGCCGAGGCCGTAAGCATAAAGCGAAACGGATGGATACGCGCACCAAGACTCAAATCGTCAAAAGGTCGCGTGATTGTCGGCGTCGAGAAGACGAGCCGTGCCACCGCCGGACGGTTGAAAAATGCGGGATTGGCGGGATCGAGCCCAAGCGCCTTCTCGGCCTCCCACTGCCACACGTCCCACATCCAGCCTTTGGGGTTCTCCTTGTCACCCTTGGGGTCGAGATAGAGCCCGAGACCATGTTCCTTGCAGTCGCGCAATCGTACGGCGCCATCGATGAGGTTGAAAACCGTGTAGCGCTTTTCAGCAAGCGTATAAACGTACAGCTGCGCACGCCGCGATGGCTCGGGCTTACCGTTGGGGTCGAGCGCGAAGTTCTCGGGTTCGAGCTTGAAGATGTGCTCGCCGACGATGTCACGATCGTAAGGTAACAGCGCTCCGAGATCGCTGCGAATGTCATCGACCTTGTCCCAGGAGAGGGCTTGAATCGCAGCCGTTCCATCGTCGAGGCGTAGCGGTCCGTTTGGGCACGCGACCGGACCACCGGCCTCGGTTGATACCACGAAGGCAGAATCAGTGTCCATATAAGCGACCTTGCCGCCCTCGCGCTCGACGGCATACTGCATCATCGACAAGAGGAGCCTTGCGCCGGCCGTCACGAGCGTCGCGATCGGCGCGCAGAAAAACGGACCCGGATCCTCCGGGTAGCGCACGTCGCTCGGATAGCAATCGCGGCCGATCACCTCGACGCGCGTGCGCGGCGGGTCCGGCCGCTCGGCGAGCAGTTCTTTACGCGCGCCCTTCTGCGCCAGCGTCCGCGACGGCGGCCACGGATGATCTCGGAAGAAGTCGAGCACGTAGCTGGTCGTGATGTCCTGATCGCCCAACACTTCGCGAACATGCTGCGTTATCTCGTCAATGTTTCCGTACGCCTTGCCCGACGCAGGACGCTTCGGATTTCGCCGCAGCAGCGTGCGAGGAACGTCCGCAAACTCGCCAGCCGGAGCCCAGAGCTTTCGCCGCGCATCGAAGCGGATGTCGGGCACGATGTGGCCGCCGCAATCATCGAGCGCCTCCCAAAACGGCGCCTCTACGCTCATCCGCTCGTCATAGCTACGCTGCGCGAGCTCCGCGACGCGATCGCGCCAGTTTGCGATTTCGCGGAGGTAATCAGTGTCGTAGCCGTTGGTTTCATCCCTCGTTACCTGTGCAAATATTCCGTAAAAACCGCTGTTTGCCAGAACTTTTAAAAAACTGTCGAGCCGATCTCGATCCGCCTTTGAGAGCGTTGAGTCCTTTGCGATCGTCTTGCGCAGTTCGATCGCGAGTCGCGCCATGTCATCGCCCGGCCGCACGGTCAACGTCTTCATGAGATCGATGGACGCAAGGCTTTCGATTGGCGGGCCGGCCCGAAAGCGTATGGCTCGGCGAACGCGCGGCACCGTCTTGCCGAGGAGCTTGCACTTCACCAGGTCCGGCAATGCGTACCACAGCCCGTGCTCGGAGGCGTGGAGGTAGTTGAGGCCGATGTTTGGTGCATGGCCTTGTGCGTAGGTTGCGCGTACGGGAAGCAGGTCACCATCCGGCTCGACCTCGACGATCGCGCAGAGCTCCTTCCATCGTGCCGGGTCGAGTAGATCCGCGTATGTTATCTCGTCGAGCAGTGCGCGCACCTCGTCTGCAGCCTCGTCTGTTTCGATTGCGTCGGCAATCACGAACGACCAGAGACCCAGCAGGACAAAGATGGTTGGGTACATGGAGAGCGCGTCAAGTTTGACGATCGGAAGCACCTGGCGAACGATCGGTGCCTCCACGCGTGCTCCATAGTATGCGCTAAAGGCCGCGCCCGAAACCTCAGGCGTCAGGCCGGTAAGGCGATCGCGCAGCGGCGTGATGCCGCCCGCGCGGTAGTAGGCTTTAATGATCGCTGCGGGTGAGATGGCATCGGCGGGATGCAGGGGAATCGGATGGCGCTCGAACTCATCGGCGAGGATCCACAAGCATTCGGCCGTGACGCATGTATCGTTGCGCGCGTAGTCGAGCGCCTCGTCCGAGATCTCGCCATAGGTATCCAACGCGGTCTTGCGGTGGCGCGTCTCCAGCGCCTCGGCGACGCTCTTGAGCGAGCCGCCTTGATTAGTCAGCGCCCAGTAGAGCGCGCGCACATCGAGGGCGCGTCCGTGCGGGCCAATGTCGAAGATGGCGGCGTGCGCGTTGAGGCGCTTGACAACGAGTGGATGACGTAAGCGCTGATCGGACCCGTCTCGACCCTTCCACGTCGTGTTGAACGTCCAGCCGCCGAGGAAACGCCCCTTCTCCTTGCGTTTTCCCGCCGGTCGCGCCAACGGCATGATGGCCGAAATATCAAAAGGGGTGTTATAGGCCACCAGCAAGCCGCCATCGCGTCTGATGTGATGCACGTTCTCCCAATAGAAATCGCGCTGTGAACAGCAGACAAGACCGCGGCTGTCAGCCCAACGACGAATGTGCGCCTTCTTCGCGCGCGGAAGATCGTCGGCATAAAAGACACCTTCTTCAACGAGGTCGCGCTCACGGTACAGATGATAGGTGCCAGCGAGCAGTCGCTGCTCGACGTCTTCGGTCTCCTCGGTATCGTAGACCAGGACATTTCCGTCGAAGACGGCGGCCGCGGTCTGCGGTAACGAAGCAGTTGCCGGCGTCTTCTTCGCTGTGCCCAGCCGTGCGTTGTACGCGCGCGTCAGAATCGGTACATGTAGACCCGTCATCGCGCCTCGTCTGCCTTGGCTTCTGATCGCTCCGCGGCTTGAATCTCTGCTTCAAACTCTTTTTCGAGGTGATCGAGCTGCTCGCGTGCGAGCGCCAATAAGTCGTTCAGGCGACGGAGACCCGCGGCGCGCTTCACGACAAGACTCCTGCGCGGGTTCTGTTGCGTCCGTCTTGGCCAGTAGCTTTGAAGCGCCGTGAGCCGCGCGTGATCGTTGGCGTCCATAGGATGCGTCTGCGGGTGGTTGCGCCGCCCGAAAGGATGGTCGTCCTCGGCCGGTGGGAAGCCTTGTTCGAGCAGCATACAACGGCGGCAGTACACGCGCCCCTCGAATTCATGGAACGTGAGCTCATCGCGCAACCCACACCGTGCGCATGGTCCATCCCCGAACCGTCTGCGGGCACGTTGTCGCGCATAGGCCAGGTGCGCCCTCGACGAGCTCACGCGGCACTGGACCAGTTGCTTTCAATGTAGAGATCGTCAAAATCGGTCAAGCCGGCGGCGATCGCTTCGAGCAACAAGCTCGGATCGGTGACGAACGGGAGCCGTTCTTGCCGCAGGCCATCATAGATCGACCGATCCTCGAAACGACGCAGGAGCGTCGTCGAGCCGTTGTCGCGAAACACGCCCACGGCGTACCAGTAGGAACCGATCGCGGAGCGATCGGCGCGGTCGGGAGGAGCGACCTCGACTCGAACCGCCACGCCATCACGCTCTTCGAGAAAGCGCATGCGGCGGCCAGGGAGCGAGGTTTCCGCGTGCGAGGTTACCGCGTGCGCGGTCGCCTGGCGCGCGGCCTTTCGCTTGGCCCATCCTTTCTTGGCGGCTGCAGAGCGTTTGAGCTTAGCAGTGGATTTAGCCACCTTTCGTTCGGCGGCCGCTCGCGAAATCGCATTCCGAGCTTTGGTTAGAGCACCTTTGGCAGCACGGATCTTGCGTGCGAGCTGATTGAGCGCGCGCGTTTTCGTCGCTTTCTTGCCCCGCGTACGTGGCCGCGTGCGCAAGCGTTTCTCGCGCTGCGCTTCGAGATCTGTAAGCAGATCGCGGGCATTGCGATATTTCGACCAACGGCCATTCTTGCCGCGAGCCATATTTATGCAGCCACCAGCGCTCGTAGTGCGGCTAGGAAATGCGCGTTGCTCGTCGAATCGCGCGAATAGAGAGTAGCGATCCCACGAGCCGCACGCCAATGCGGCTCTTTGTTTTTCATTTACATCGCTCTGTCATCCGGCGGCGGAAGGTGTCGCCTCGCCCACCACAGACCACCGCAGATGAGCAGCGCGATGGCGACGGCGATCAGGCAACCCGTCGCTGTCGGTGGCGACCCATCGGGTGGTCGTGCATCCGGCGGACCTTCGAGTTTGCGCGCGATGGCCCGAACCGCAAAATCAGAGCACCCGGCGCGTCGCGCTATCTCGCGAAAGCTGAGCTCTTCATTTTGCAAGAGCTCGATGACAAGCCGGTGGTCGACCCGCCGGCTCACTTGTCGAGGCTCGCGATCGCCGGCCCGAGCGCCTCAACTGCGTCGACAGGCGCTAAGAGTTCGGCCGCAACCTCTGGGCCGTAGACGTCCTCGAACCGCTTGATCCAGCGTGGGGAGGGCGCGACTTCGCCTCGTTCGATTGCCGAAACGACGTAGGCCGGCAGACGAAGCTCCCGTGCGACTTCGCGGAGGGGCTTTTTCGCCAAAAAACGCCAGATTCGGATTTTTCTGACATGTTGTGTAGACATATATGCCCTTGATACCACAAGAGGATAATCCCCGTAACATCCACAATAGGTTTATATTGTGTACGACCAGGACCAGCGGGCTCCCAAGACCGGCCGGCGACCTCCGACGTTCCTAACGACAAAGGAATGGCCGGCTGCAGGCAAGTGGCTCGAAGAGTCGATCGGGATCACGGCGACAGAGCTCCAAAAGCGGCTCTTGGAACGCGACTTTACTACGAGCTCGAATCGGCTCAGGCAATACTTCGCAGGTGAGCGGCTTCCAGAGCCCCCGACCCTCCGAGCGATCTGTGAGGCTGGAGACCTCTCATATGTCGAGGCCGTCGATCGTTTCGGCTACTACCGGGAAATCATCAAAATCTTCGACGACCTGGTCTGGCTCGGCGCGCGGTGGCTTGAAGAAGACGACGCGCGCGGCGGAACAGTGGGCCCGCTCGGAGCAGACGTATCGCACTTAAGATCGCTGCGCGATACCGGCGTTATCTTCTGGAAAGGTGAGCCGATAACGTGGGGAGCTCAGTTGCCGTGGCGCGATAAGCCGGGGCTCGATCCGCGAGGGATCCCTGACTTCCAAGATCGTTACATCGATGTGGAGTGGCGTCAGCTCGAACATCGTGCCGTCGTCGTCAAGTTCCCTCCAATCGAGATCGTGCCTGGCGGCACATTCTCAATGAAGGCACCGTACCGGCTCGAAGACGTCGACCCCTCGCTGAGCCGAGAAAGCGTTGACGTCCCGGAACGAAGCCCGCATGCGACACTCCCGAAGCCGATCGCTGTGGCGCTCCTGCTCGCCGTGCTCGCCTTCCACTGCGTGGCGATGGCTACAAGGAGGGAGCGCCAAAATACCGCTTCGATCTTGGGAACGCCGCTAACGCCCTTGTCAAAGAAGCAAAACGTCTGCGCGAGAACATTCGGGTGGCGGGCCGGCCACGCGGCCTTCATCCACTCTTGCAGCGCGCATGCGACGAGCTCGACGATCGACGGATACCGTTTAACTACCGGAGACCCGTCGCCGCCGAATACGTGGTCATCTGGGCGAATGCGACTTGTAAACCGTTCACGGAGTACGCACGCCTCGCGGCATTCGAGTTTTGGGGAGAAGCGGGTGGGCGCTCGTGGAGCACGGACGTGGTCCAACTCTATAAGCCTCCGGGCACACCGATGGATGTACGGATTCCACGGCCTTCGCCATTTGCGATGCAGCCGCAGTTGCAGCCAGCGGACTTAGTTGATATCGACGAGCTTACAAGACACGAATAATCGCTAAAGGTGCCCCCGGCCCGTTAGTGGCGGACCGGAGGCGTCGCATCAGGAGGATTGAGCTCCCAATGCTAAACGAAAAGTTTACGCTTCCATTTCCCCCGCTGCAAGTGCGAGCGGGGATCCTCGTGGCCGACGGCTACGGAATCAGCCTGCGCGTGCTCTACGGCAAGCTGCGCGTCGAGGACGGGATTGGTCCGCACCGCCGCTCCATCGCAATCGACCGAACGGGCTCCGGCCTCGAACGCCTCGTGCTACTCGGTAAAACCGGCACCCTTACCTTGGAGAGCCTCGCGTGGCTGCGGGCGATCGGCGCCGGCCTCATTCACCTCAGCGCCAACGGCGACGTGCTCACGCACTCCGTGCCCTTCGGCTACGATGGCCACCCGATCCGCCGCGCGCAAGCGCTTGCGATCGCCAACGGTCTTGATGTGGACCTCGCACGCGATCTCATCGTTAAGAAGCTGGATGGCCAGCGAGCAAACCTCGTGCGGCGGCACGTTGCCGATCTGCACGGGTTCGACGCGGCGCGAACGTCCCTCGACACCGCGACCACGATCGACGAGGTCCGTTTGTGCGAGGCGCAGGCCGCGGCGATCTACTGGAACGCGTGGACGACTGTCCCGATCCGTCTCCGCGGTCGCGATCTGTCTCGCGTACCTGCCGCGTGGACTCGCTACGAATCCCGAAAGTCCACGCTCACGGGTGCGCCTCGGGCGGCGACTAATCCCGTGAACGCGCTCTTGAACTACGTCTATAGTCTCCTGGAGTCGGAGTCGCGTCTCGCACTGCTGTCCGCGGGTCTCGATCCCACACTCGGCGTTCTACACGCCGACCAGCGCAACCGAGACTCTTTCGCCCTCGATGCGATGGAGGCAATTCGCCCCGCGGTCGATTCTTTCGTGCTCGATCTCTTGGAAGAACGCGTTTTGACCTCGCGTGACTTTGTCGAGGTTTCCAACGGCGTTTGCCGTGTACGCGCTCCGCTGACGCACGATCTCGCACTCACCCTTCCGAAATGGCGGCAGCTTATGGCGCCGATCGTCGCGCACCTCGCACAAGCGTTCCGCGGTTCCGTAGGCAGGGAGCTTCGAACGGTCGCCGTAGCTCGCACGTCAACCTCGCACTGCGCAACGGTGGCCCCAACGTCAGCGCAATCGCCGTTGCAACTGACGCCTCGCAAGTCCTCGCAGCCACGGCCGTATGCCAGCAAGGCGTGGGGAACGCCACAACCTGAGGCACTCCGTCTTGTGCTGATCCCGTGTGCCGCCTGCGGGGAGCCGGTTGTCAAGCGCCGCCGCCGGCATTGCGACGCATGCATTCCGGGGATGAAGGTTGCGCAGGCGAGTAAGGCGGTGGTCGCCGCTCGCAAGGCGCTCGCGCTGCAAACCGCAGCCGGTAACGACCCGCGTCGAGATCCAGAGGTGAACCGTAAGCGCGCGGCGGCGATCTCGGAGGGGCATCGGCGTAATCGCGAATGGAGACGCGAGCATGGCGAGGAGAAGCGCGATGAAGTGTGGTTCCGCCGGGAGATTGTTCCGAGGCTGGACGGCTTTCCGCTCAAGGAAATCGCCGAGGCCACGGGGTTGTCGCTCGCGGCCTGCTCGCGCATTCGATCAGGTTTACGGGTTCCTCACCCGAGGCATTGGGCCGCCTTGCTCGCTCTCTCAGAACAGAGAACCGGTGCCACTGCATTTTGACGCGTGACAGCGGTTTGACGCCTGAAGGCAGCTCCGGCGGCCGAGCGGAACACTAGCGACCATGCCCTTCAAGACCCCGTTGTTCGAAGCGCTTGCAGAGTTCAATTTCGCTGCAGTGCCGTTGCTGGAGTTTAGGGCTAATACGCTGTACGAGATTATCGGTAAGGAGTTCCCTAACTATCAACGCTTTCCGTTCTTCCTTGTGCCAGCAGAAATACCCGGCGCCCAACCCGCCGTCCCGTACAGCCCGGCCTACCGCTTCACTTCACAAGATGGAAAGCGAATGATCCAGTATGGCCCACGCTTACTCACCTATCATGTTTACCTGTATCCAGGTTGGCATCAGTTTAAGGAAGAGTTCACTGAACTGTTTTCTAGGGTCGCAGAGGCCGGCTTTGGCTTGGTAGTTGAACGCCTTGCTCTCACGTACGTCAATCGTATGCCTGCGCCAACTCCACAAGCGCTACAGGATTTATTGAGCATCGACCTGGGCATCAGCGGTGACACCATACCTCTCGACTTCGCAACAAAGAGAGTCGACACTAATAGCGTCGGACTATCTACCGTCACCATTGCTCCCCTGCCTCCATCTGATTTGCAGAGGGAACAAGCTTTCGGAATAACATGCGCCGAGCTGACGTTCCAAAAAGGCGCTTTCAGCCGGGAGTTCGTCGCAAAACGGCTGGATTGGTTTGAGGCGGCGCATGGTCGCCTGAAGCAGCGCTTCTGGAGCATGCTAAGGTCCGAGGTTCAAAAAGAGTGGAAGGAAACCCATGCCGCAGAGTTGGCCTAAGCATTCGCCCGCTGAACCGGAAATGCTCTTCGAGGCCATTGAGGGCGCTGCGTCTCAACAGGGGCAGCAGACGATAACCTCGATCGGAGCAGCGTTTGAACAGATCGACTCAGACGCGATAACAGACGTAGGCGTCGGCTTCCAAGATAGCCTTTCGAGCGTTGTCAGAGCGCTGGAGCAAGTTCCTTCTGAGCCCTGGACAACTGTTGTGCGCAGCACGTTTTCGGCTGGCGTGCTAGTCGAAAAGGAATTTCCAATTTTTCGCGTCGACGATGACGCTGAATAGTGAACGCAGAAGCTGCAGATGACTGGTACGAAGTTGTAGCGCCGGGAGACCCGCTACGCCAAGGTCAGATTTTACCCAACTTCAGCCTTTTGCAAGCCACTTTTCGCTTCCTTAGCAACGACGCTCCGGAAGTCGAAACTCTGCCTATAACTAAAGTGATTACGCTTTCGCAGTCGTGCGACTTGTTTCGGCCGGAGAAAGACGAAAACGGCGTTAATAAACATAACGTACTAGTAGCACCCTTAGTCCCCTTTGGAAAGGCACACGTCAAGAACGCAGCTAATTATGCTAAGGGGAGGATGCTTCAGTACCATCTGCTGCCTGAAAACGCGGCCTTTGGCATGAGTTACTCGATCATTGCCTTTCCGTTGGCGACGAGCGTCCCGTACGATATAGTAACGGAACACGCACAATCGAATCGATGCATTCGTTTACGCTCACCGTACCTAGAGGATCTAGCATCTCGTTTTGGGACACTATTCTTGCGCGTCGCGCTACCGGAACCACCCCTTAACCTGCCCGCCTTCGAGAAGATGGTGGACGCGCTAAAAAAAAGCACACCGCCGAGGAGCGCCTCACCGACAGTGTAGGAGGTCACCAAAGGCCAATCGCCGCCTACGTTATGCGAAATAAGAAGTAGTTGAGCGCGGATGTCCATAGATACAAATGCATAGCGCATGGAGCATGCATGTCGGGACCGCGTGAAAAAACGTTGTGCCATATGGCTGTTTCGCCGCGTGCGACTGTTTGCAAACGACTAATGCAAAATACACTACGCGCGAGCGTGGATCGCACAACTCGAGAACCCCATATTTTACAGGCTTTTTCGCGAGGGCCGGCGGATCGGGCACTGGAGCCGAGGGTGTACGGTTTCGGGCCTCTACCTCACAGCCCGAGCCGCAGCATAGGGGGATAGATACCGTATTACTCGTCAAGCGTAATTAGCGTCGAATGGCATCCCCGATCGG